>Ga0105104_10001544_pt1 | contig 17222 bp, 11 predicted proteins | sample PPLLaktember2015_3_FD_87034 | JGI IMG/M metagenome (GOLD analysis project Ga0105104, IMG submission 87034) | Freshwater sediment microbial communities from Prairie Pothole Lake near Jamestown, North Dakota, USA - PPLs Lake P7 Core (6) Depth... | ecosystem: Environmental > Aquatic > Freshwater >... | reverse complement strand
TGGCCGTCGCGGCGACGGCCTCGGCGCTGGCGAAGGCCGACTTCACCTACGCGCAGACGATTCAGTTCACCGGCGCGGCGACGGACTCGGACGCGGACGCGATCTCGGCGTGGCACTGGGACTTCGGCGACGGCAATACGTCCGACGTTCAGAACCCGACCCACCAGTACCCGACCGGCGGGACGTTCACGGTCACCCTGACGGTGACGGACGCGCGCGGGGTGACCGGAACGGCGACGAAGACGATCACGGTGGAGGGTCCGCCGAACGTGGCGCCGACCGTCAACTTCACGTGGACGCCGACGGCGCCGGCCTCGGGGGCGACGGTGACGTTCACATCGACCGTTACGGACCCGGATCAGCCCGCGGGCACGGCGTTCACCTACGCGTGGAACTTCGGCGACGCGGCCACGAGCACCGTGGCGAATCCGACCCACGTCTTTGCGGCGAACCAGTCGTACACGGTGACCCTGACGGTGACGGACGCGCAGAGCGGCACGGGAGTGGCATCGCACGTCGTGGCGGTGGGAAACACGCTGCCGGTCGTGAACACGCTGACGTCAAGCCCCGCATCTCCGGCGACCGGAGACACGGTGACGTTCACCGCGACGGCGACCGACGCGGATCCCGAGGACGACATCGGCTACTTCACCTGGGACTTCGGCGACGGGACGGTTCAGACGGGCTCGGCGACGACGGCCGGTGGGGGGACGGCGAGCCACACGTATGCCGCTCCCGGCGCCTACACGGTGACGGTCACGGCGGCGGACACCCGCGACGCCGTGAGCGCGGGCAAGATCGCGGAGGTCACGGTCACGGGACCGGACAAGGTGGTCGTGATCGTGTACCCGAACCCCGCGTCGACGCAGGCGACGATCCAGTACGTCCTGCCGGACGGCGCGACGAATCCGGTGCTCCGGGTGTATCGACTGGACGGGAAGCTCGTGTTCGAGACGGAACTGGCTGAAGGCGCTTCGACCTACGCCTGGGACCTCGTAGGAGACAACGACGAGGGCGTGGCGAACGGCCTCTACTTCTGCGTGGTGACGGCGACCGACGACGGTGGAAAGACGATCCGCTCGGAGATCTTCCGCCTGCTGGTCTCCCGGTAAGGGGGGAACGACGGTGACAAAGACAAGACTGCTTCTTTCGGTGGCCCTCCTCTGTGCGGGATGGGGGCTTGGAGCCGCGGCGGCGACGACGGCGACGACCGTGCTCGACATCGCTCCCGGAGTGGGCGTCGTCGGGGCGGGCGGAGCCGGGATCTCGCTCATCAGCAGCGCGGAGACGCTCTACTACAACCCGGCGGGGCTCGCTTCGCTTCCGGGGATCAGCTTCACCTCGTTCTTCTCTTCGTACCTGGGTGAGGCGAACTACTCGGCGCTTGCGCTCACGTTCCGGAACTTCGGAATCGGCGCCCTGCTCCTGAATTCGGGGAGCATCCAGGGCTACGACGACGAAGGGCAGCCGACGGAGCTGCTCGGGTACTCGAGCTCGGCGTACATCTTCGCGTTCGGGATCGACCCGAGCGATCTGCCGTTCCTCCCGGACCTTGGGATGCCGATGGCGTTCGGCGCACAGCTGAAGGCGATCACCGCGAAGATCGGCGACGTCGGCGGCTCGGGGTTCACCCTCGACATCGGGTTCCGAATGGGGCTCCCGTTGGGCGGGTTCAGCGCGGTCTCGGACGTCGCGATCGCCGCCACGGCCGTCAACCTGTTCGGCGCGATGTCGTACGACGAGATCTCGGATGACCTCGCTATGGACCTGCGGGTCGGGGCTTCGGCGCGCATCGTCGGCACGATCACGGTCGCTGCGGACCTGTACTTGGCGGGCGCGGCCCGATTCGGCGTCTCGTACTCGCCGGTGCCGACCTTGGCGCTTCGCCTGGGCGTGATGAGTGGGGCGGGGACGTCGTTTACGGCCGGGCTCGGCGTCAACGTGCAGGGGTTCCTCGTCGACTACGCGTACGTGGGGCACACGGTCGGCGGGTCCCACCGCGTGTCGCTGACGCTCGACTTCTCGGCGCTCGACATCAGCGCGCTCGGACGGTCGATGCGGAGATTCCTCCCGTGACCTAGGAAGCGCGAGGCCGGACGTAGGCAAGGTTGAGAGGGGCACGCTGTGCCCCTCGTTCTTTTTGCTCGGGCGGCTACGCGGGCGTCGCGCCCCACTCTCGGGCGAGATCGGGCAGGCGGTCGGCGGCGACCGCGGCGCGGACGTCCTCCAGGAGCTTCACCAGGAATCGCAGGTTGTGGATCGTCGCGAGGCGGTAGTACGAGAGTTCTCCCGATCGGCAGAGGTGCTGCAAGTACCCGCGGGAGTGGCTCCGGCAGGTGGGACAGTCGCACGTCGGGTCGATCGGTCGGTCGTCGGTCCGGAACGCGGCGTTGCGCAGGTTGATGCGGTGGCGCGGCGCTCCCTTCAGGAACACGGCCCCGTTGCGGGCCATCCGTGTCGGCGCGGCGCAGTCGAACGTGTCGATGCCGCGCTCCACGCACGCGAAGAGGTCCTCGATCTCGCCGATTCCCAGGAGGTGGCGCGGCCGGTCCGCCGGAAGCCGAGGCACGGTCCAGTCGAGGACCCGGGCCATGTCGTCCTTCGATCGGCCGAGGGACCCGCCGACGGCGAACCCGTCGAATCCCATCTCCCCAATGACGCGCGCGCTCTCGCGGCGCAGGTCCTCGTAGGCGCCTCCCTGGACGATGCCGAAGAGCGCCTGGTCCGGGTTCGGGAAGGTTCGATCGCGGGCGAGCTGCTCGAAGGCGGCGATCGCGCGCCGCGCCCAGCGGTGCGTGCGTTCCATCGCGTCGCGCGTGTAGGCGAAGTCGTGAAGCGGCGAGGTGCACTCGTCGAGCGGGAGGATGATGTCCGCCCCGAGCTTCCGCTCGATCGTCATCACGGACTCGGGGGTGAAGAGGTGGGACGAGCCGTCGAGGATCGACCGGAATGCGGCGCCCTCCTCGCTCAACCGCACGAGCCGACCGCCGCCGCTCCGGCGCGGCGCCTCGGGCTCGTCGCCCGGGAACACCGAGGCGACCTTGCCGACGCCGTGCTCCTTCCCGGCGCCGAGGCTGAACACCTGGAACCCGCCGGAGTCGGTCATCGTCGGGCCGCGCCAGCCGGAGAACGCATGGAGTCCGCCGAGCTGCGCGACGACGTCCTCGCCGGGGCGGAGGTGCAGGTGGTAGGCGTTCGAGATGACGATCTCGAGCCCAAGCTCGGTCAGGACCTCAGGCTCGACCGCCTTGATCGAGGCTCGCGTCGCCACGCCGACGAACGCCGGAGTGCGGACGACGCCGTGGGGCGTCGTGAGCTCGGCGGTTCGCGCCAAGGAGTGAGAGGAGCGGTGCAGTTCCCGGAACATGGGTATCGGTCTCTACGCGGGAAGACTCTACCGAATCCCTCAGGACGGAGCCAGCGCGGGGACGACGGCGGGAAGCCGGCGGGGCTTCGGTCTCAGTAGGAGTACGGGACGCCGAGAACGCGGTACAGGGCACGGTAGTCGTTGGACGGCTCCCAGAAGAGGTACCCGTCGGCGCCGTAGTCCTTGGCGGCGCGGATCTCGGCGGCGATGTAGGCGTCGATCGTCATGCCGGCCGGGATGGCCATGTCGAACACCTGAAGGAACGGACGGACGGCCGCCTGTGTGCGCTTCTTCCCCGAGACCATGGCGTCCTTGACGACGAGGTACGGGCCGTCCTTGTACTTCTGCTCGGTGTAGTGCGACGGGTAGAGCATCGGGGACACGTAGTCGACGTGCGCCGACATGTCCTCGAGGGACTGGCCGATCGGATCGGTTCGGCGGACGTTCCAATCCCACATCACCCGGCCGAAGAGGTCGACGGAGAGGGCGATCTTGCCGCCGATGCTCTCCTCGACCTTGGTCAGGAACGAGTCGATGGCCGCGTAGCGGGCCTCGTACCCCGACGCCAGCCCGCCTCCGTCGGCGTAGCGGATGTAGTCGAACTGGAGTTCGTCGAAACCGAGGGTCGCGACCTCCTGGGCAATGGACAGGTTGTAGGCAATCGCGGTGGGGTCAGCGGCAGGAAGCCATCCGTTGGAGTAGCCGAGGTGCTTGGCGAGGATCGGGTCGTTGAAGACGACCTGTCGCGCGATGAGGTAGAACCCTTGTCCACGCAGGATCGGGATCAGCTTCTTGAAGTCGAGAAGCCCCGTCGACGCGCCGAGCGCCTTGACGAGAGGCACGTTGCTCGCGTAGGAGACGTCTCCGTGGTTGTCCTTGACGTTGATGACGAGCGTGTCGATCTTGCCGGCTTTCCGAGCCTCGAGAACGCCGCGCAGGATGTCCTCGCGGAGCAGGCCGTAGGCGGTTAGGTAAACGCCGACCCGCCCGTGCCCGGTGAGGCGCGGCGGCGCCACCGTCGTCGTCTGCGACGTCGCCCCTCGATCCGAAGGGAGGAAGAAGAGGGAAACGAATGCGGCCGCGAGGAAGAGGCAGAGAATGGATTTCCGGCGTCCCATGGGTCGACTCTACGCGGCGGGCCCGCGGAGGAGGGTCGCGCCGGTTCAAGCGGGAGGGGACGTCGGGCACGTCGCCGATGCGCGGGCAGCCTTCACAGGTTTGCCACGTCCTGCTCACGACGGCGACAATGCGATGTTGGAGACTCAATCTCGATTGTACGCTTGGGTTCCGATTGCTGGGGTCTCGAGGCACCGCTATAATGCGATGCGAGACCCTTAGAATCCTGGTGGGGACTGAAGAATGAAAAGGAGCTTGAGGTCATGAAGCGGTCGCTCGTCTTTCTCTTGATGGTGGGGGTCGCCCTCGCGGTGTCCGTGGTGGCGCTCGGGGGATCTCGAGGCGCGATTTCGATCCTGGGCGACGCGGAGTTCACCGCGGAGAACGGGGTTGTGTCGGGAACCGGGACGGAGTCCGACCCGTACGTCATCACGGGATGGGAGATCTCCGCCGAGGGCGCGAAGTACGCCGTGAAGGTCGAGAATGTGACGGCCCACTTCGTGCTTCGCGGACTGATCGTCCAGAGCGCCGTGGCCGCGGACGGCGCGGCCATCCGGATCGCGTTCTCCTCGAGCGGCCGGATCGACCAGTGCGCGATCTCGAACTCGATGAACGGGATCGAGATCATCTCGTCTCGCGAGATCGCCGTGACGAGCTGCGTCCTGTACGTAAACGGGATCGGCCTGCGCGTCATCGGCGAGCAGGCGGTCGAGTACCACCACGACATCGACCGCAGCAACACGGTGAACAACCGTCCGATCCTGTACGTCTACGGCGCCGATGGGGCGACGATTGAGAGCGAAGCCGCCGCCCACATTACCGTGGCCGACAGCCGGAATGTGGTCATCTCGGGGAACGACGTCATGAACGGCGACGGGATCCATCTCGCGTTCGTGACCGACTCGGTCGTCTCCCGGAATGCGGCGTACCGGACGACCCCGGTCCTGACCGAGCATGGGATCTTCCTCTTCCAGTCCGATCGGAACACGCTCGAGGGGAACTCGCTCCGCAACAACCGGCTCGCCGGCATCCAGCTGACGTCGTCGTCGGACAACCACGTCCTCGACAACCAGTCCTTGGCGAACGACACGGGGATCCGCCTCATCGCGGCGGACGGGAACACCGTGTCGGGCAACATCGTCTATGCGAACCCGAACGGGATCGTCGTCTCGGGCGGCTCGGACCGGAACGAGTTTTCCGGCAACATCCTCTACCACAAGAACACCCGGCAAGGGATCACGCTCGAGCTCGCCTCCGCCAACCGAATCGTCCGAAACGGTTTGTCCGATTGCGAGATCGGCATCTCCGTGTCCGCTCAGGCGACGGGGAACGAGATCGTCGCGAACACGATCGTGTCGGGAGGGTACGGGATTGCGCTCTCGGGGAGCGAGAACCGGATCGAAGGCAACCTGATCGCGCAGCAGTCGCGCGGACTCCTCTTCCCGGAAGCGTACGGTCGGTCCACGGCAGCGGGGAACGACGTCGTGAACAACGTGTTCACCGATAACGGCAACCACGCCTACGTCAACCTCGACTCGAAAGTGAACCGCTTCGCGCGGAACGTGTTCCTCGGCGTGAGCGTCGCGAGCGTCCTGGACTACGGCACGGGAAACGTGTGGACGATCGATGGGGTCGGCAACTTCTGGCAGGGGACTCCCGTCATCGATGCGGACGGGAACGGCATTGGGGAATCCGCCATGACCGTGTACCCCTCGACGGCGCAGGACACGGCTCCGCTTGCCTCGGTCGACGCCGCCGCCGCCGGGTTCGGGGTCGCCGGGGCGATGGGCGCCGACACCGTGACGATCGTGCGCGCGGACGGCTCCAGCGTTGACGTGCCCGTCCGCGTTGCGGTCGACGACGTCGACCGTTGGACCGGGTTCCGAGGCTTCCCGGGAGCCTACGTCGAGGCGTTCTCGGGGATTCTCTTCGGGTTCGAGACGGAGGCCGAGCGCCGGTTCACCATGGCGACGGTCCTCTTCGACCTCGAGATTGCGTTCTTTGCGGGCGATGGAACCTTTGTGGGCGCCGTCCGGATGACGGCGAACTCGAGCGACCTCTACGCGCCGAGCGCTCCGTTCCAGTACGCGCTCGAGCTTCCGGTCGGATCGATCGAACGTCTCCGGATCGCGGCCGGCTCAACGCTCGTGGTGCCGTAGGCGTGAAGCGAGCCGGACGGCGGGGCCTCTCGACGATTGTCTTCGACCTCGACGGCACGTTGGTGCGCTACCACGGCATCGAGTTCGAGTCGAGTTGGGGGGCCGTGGCGGCCGCCGCCGGCGTCGGGGCGAAGTCGCGCGCCCTCCTTGCGGACTTCTTCTCCCGGCCCGAGGCGTACGCCGAGTGGGTGGCGCGAGACGCCTCTCTCTTGGCGGGCGTCTCGGTCGCCGACGTCGCAGCGCGGGTGCTGCCGGCGCCGTACGCGGAAGGCGTGGTCGGCGCGGTCCGGGCTCTGCGGGGGCGCTACCGAATGGGAATCCTGTCCTCGGGCGTCGACCTGGTGGCCGATTGGGTGCGCGAGGACCTCGAGCTCGACTTCGCCCTCGCGAATCGGATCCATGTTTCCGAAGGACGCTTCACCGGAACGGCGGAGACGCTCGTCGACCTGTGGGCCAAGGATCGGGCGCTCCGCGCCCTCGCCGCAGAGAGGGGCGTTCGCCTGGACGAGATCTGCTTCGTCGGGGATCACGTGAACGACCTGCCGGCGATGCGGATCGCCGGCCTCGCGATCGCCGCGAACCCGAAGGACCCCGCGGTGGGTGAAGCGGCGTGGCGCACGATCCGGGACTTCGCCGAGCTGCCGGTTGCTCTCGAGGATTGGCGGCGGCAGGCGCCGTAGGTCGCGCTCGCCCGGGCCCTGGGCCTAGGTGCCGAAGAGCCGGTCGCCCGCGTCGCCGAGGCCGGGGAGGATGTAGCCCTTCGCGTTCAGCTCGCGGTCCAGCGCCGCGCAGTAGATCGGCACGTCGGGGTGCGCCGCCGAATACGCGCTCACGCCTTCCGGCGACGCGACCAGACACAGGAATTGAACGTCCTTTCCCCCTTCGCGTTTGATGATCCGCGTCGCGGCGATGGCGCTCCCGCCGGTCGCGAGCATCGGATCGACCACGATGATCTGCGCGCGGCTGAGGTCCGGGGGAAGCTTGCAGTAGTACTCGACCGGTTGAAGCGTCTTGGGGTCTCGGTAGATGCCGACGTGGCCGACCTTCGCCGTGGGGATGAGATCGAGCACGCCTCCGAGCATTCCCGTCCCCGCACGCAGGATGGGGACGAGGACCACGGGAACGCCGAGAATGTGCCCGGTCATGGTCTCGAGCGGCGTCCGAACCGCCACTTCGCGCAGCGGATACGCACGGGTGATCTCGTACACCATGAACGCGGTCAGCTCATCGAGCAGGCGTCGGAACGTCTCGTTGTCCGTCGTTGCGTCGCGCATCCGCGTCAGCTTGCTCTGGATCAGAGGGTGGTCGATGATGCGAAGGTTCGGCATAGCTCTCCTGGCTTCCTGCGGTTCTGCGCCCACGATACTCGATCGGCCGGGGCTGGACAAGCCGTACAGGAACCGGCGCATCGGTCGTCCGGCCTTGTCGCGGCAAGGTTGGAAGGGGCCTGGTTGTCAGACAAGACCTGTGTCCCACGGCAGAGCGGTGCACAACGGCGACGACAGAAAGAGTCAGGTAGAAACAAGATTCTGAAGAGCGGGATCGAGAGCGCCCGTTGACACGCCGGCGCGGACGGCCTACAAACTGAGGCGAGGGGTCGTCGAGTCCCAGAGCGGACCGGCGGCGGAACGGGTGGGCGCATCAGCAGAACTCCAGAGCACGTTCGTCCCCCGTTTGCTTTTTCGGCCGCCGGAGCCCGAGCGCGAGACGGGAGGACCGAGTCGTGAACGAGCGGAGCGCGGACACACGGAAAGGGAAGCCCCGGGTCGAGCGGAGCCCCGGCGCGAAGGGCGTCGACCAGGTGGGCGTGGATCGCTGCTCGGCGATTGCGTACGCCTACGCGCAGAGCACGTTCGGCGCACTGCGCGGGCGGAGCGGGCTTCGGATCGAAGGCGACGAAGAGAGCTTCGCGAACGTCGTTCGAATCGGTGACGCGCGCGTCGCGGTGACGTCCGACGGGATCGGTACGAAGCTTGAGATTGCCGAACGCGTGGGGCGCTTCGACACCCTGGGATACGACCTCCTCGCCATGGTCCTCGACGACCTCGCGGCGATCGGCGCCGAGCCGGTCGCGGTGTCGAACATCATCGACGCGGACCGGCTCGACGAGGCGACGATCGACGCGATGATGTCGGGCCTCGCTCGCGCCGCGCGGGAGTGCGGCGTCGCCGTGACCGGAGGGGAGATCGCCGCCCTCGGGGGGCGCGTCGGAGGATGGGGCGACGGCCCCCACGTCAACTGGTGCGCGACCGCGATCGGCGTGATCCCCGGAGAGCGGCCGTTGCTCTGCGGCAAGGATCTCGAGGAAGAAGACGAGGTCGTCGCCCTTCGGAGCGCGGGCCTGCGCAGCAACGGATTCACGCTGGCGAGGAAGGTCCTCGAGCAGGCGTTCGGCGACGCGTGGCACGTCGCGCTCCACGAGGGAGCGTCGTGGGGCGATCTCCTTCTCACGCCTTCGCTGATCTATGCGCCGTCCGTCATGAGTGCGCTCGCCTCGGGCGTCCCGATCCGGGGCGTGGCGCACATCACGGGGGGCGGGATCCCCGGCAACCTCCCGCGGGCGCTCCGCGCCACGGGACTCGGCGCCAAGCTCGATGGTCTCTGGCCTCCGCACGAATGGGTGCTCCGCCTCGTCGAGCTCGGCGAATTGTCGGCGCGCCAGGCGTACGGTGAGTGGAACATGGGAAACGGGATGCTCGCCGTCGTCCCGGCCGGACGTGGGGAGGATCTCGTTCGGGCGCTTGAGGCCCGCGGCAGAAAGGCGCGGGTCGCGGGGAGGATCGTCGCTCCGGGAGGCATCACGATCGATGCCAACGCCTGGGGGCTTGGGACCGTTCGGTTCGCGGCGGACGGGGAGGACGGCGATGCCTGAGAGCTGGACGCACCTCCACGTGTCCTCCCGGCCCGACCGCGGCGCCGACCCGATTGGGGAGCGAGTGCGCCGCCAGGCCGCCGATTTCCTCTCGATCGACACCGGACGAGTGGCGACATCGAAGGTCTACTCGGTCTCCCCCGCGCTTGACCCCGCACGGCTCGAACGGGCGCAGGCCGCGCTCGGAAACGAGGTCTCGTGCGTTGTAGGCGTCGGATCTCCGGCGTCCAAGGGGTTTCGATCGTTCATCTCGGTCGACAAGCGACCGGGCGTGACGGACGACGAGGGTCGGACGCTCCTGACCGTCCTGTGCGACGTATTCCCCGGAACGCCGGAGATCGCCCGCGGTCGGGCGACGTCGCGCGACGTGTACTGGGTGGAGCGGACGCTCTCCCCGACGGAACTCGGGCGCATCGCCGAGGAACTCGTCGGGAACCCGCTCGTCCACGTCCTCCGATCGGGACCGGTCGACGCCTACGAGGATCCACGGCCCCGGGCGGCGGCCGTGACGCGGTCGGTGATCGAGGACATCGTCCTCCCGCGCGACGACGCCGGCCTCCTTCGGCTGTCGGAGGCGCGGCTTCTCTCGCTCGATCGGGTCGAAATGGCGGCGGTGCGGGACTACTACGACCGCGAGGCGGTCCGGACGAGCCGCCGCAAGCGCGGTCTCCCTGCCGATCCGACGGACTGCGAGCTGGAGGTCATCGCCCAGACGTGGTCTGAGCACTGCAAGCACAAGGAGTTCAACGCGCTCGTGGACTTCGTCGACCGCGACCGCGGGACCACGGTGGAGATCGACTCTCTCTTCCGGACGTACATCGTCGCCGCGACGCGGGCGGTCGGCGAGACGCTCCGTGGGTGGGGACAGGAGTGGCTCTTGAGCGTGTTCGACGACAACGCCGGCGTCGTCCGCATCGACGACGACAGCGTCTTCGTCTGGAAGGTGGAGACCCACAACAGCCCGTCGGCCATCGATCCCTACGGGGGCGCGATCACGGGCATCCTCGGCTGCAACCGAGATCCGCTCGGGACGGGGCGAGGAGGTGGACGTCTGCTCTTCAACACCGACGCCCTCTGTTTCGCGCCGCCGACCTACGACCGCCCGCTCCTTCCCGGGCAATTGGCGCCCCGGCGGGTCTTCGCCGGCGTGCGCGCGGGGATCGAGGACGGAGGAAACAAGTCGGGGATTCCGACGGTGAACGGGGCGCTCGTGTTCGACGACCGTTTCGCAGGGAAGCCGCTCGTCTTCTGCGGGTCCGGCTCGATCGCCCCGGCGCGGGTGGGGAACGATCCGTGGTGGGAGAAGCGAATCGACCCCGGGGACCGGATCGTGGTCATCGGGGGCCGCGTCGGCAAGGACGGAATCCACGGCGCGACGTTCTCGTCCGTTCACTTGGACGAAGAGTCACCCCGCTCGGCCGTTCAGATCGGGAGTCCGCTGACGCAGAAGCTCGCGAGCGACTTCCTCGAGGAGGCCGGCGCGCGGGGGTGGGTCAAGGCGGCCACCGACAATGGAGCCGGCGGGCTCTCGTCGTCCGTGGGCGAGCTCGCCCGCATCCCCGGCGGCGCGGAGGTCGACCTCGAGCGGGTCCCGCTCAAGTACGAGGGGATCCAGCCGTGGGAGATCTTCCTCTCCGAAGCGCAGGAGCGGATGACGCTCGTCGTCGACCCGGCCGTGGAGAGCGACCTCCTTGCGTTGGCGAGGGACCGCGGCGTCGAAGCCGTCGACATCGGGCGGTTCACCGCGGATGGAGTCCTGTGGGTGCGGCACGCGGGGCGTACGGCCGCGTACTTGGACCTCGACTTCCTCCATCACGGCACGCCGCGGAAGCGCCTCGCGGCGGAGTGGGCGGCTCCGGCAGTCGAAGCGGCGGCGATTCCCGACGTCGATCTCGAAGCGGCGCTCCAGGGCGTCCTCGGGGGATGGAACGTCTGCTCCCGCGAAGGCGTCATCCGGCAGTACGACCACGAGGTGAAGGGACGCACCGTGGTGAAGCCGCTCATGGGCCGCGGCCACGGTCCGCAGGACGCCGGCGTCCTGCGCCTGTCGTGGTCCGACTACCGTGGAATCGCCGTGGCGAACGGGATCGTTCCTCGGTACGGGGATCTCGATCCGTACGCCATGTGTGCGTGCGCGTTCGACGAGGCGGTGCGCGGAATCGTCGCGGTCGGCGGCCGACTGCCGGGACCGGACACCGCCGCGCCGCAGTTCTGGTCGGTGAACGACAACTTCTGCCTCCCGAACGTCGCCTACGACGCGCGCGCGAACCCGGAGGGCCGCCGCCGGCTCGGGGCGCTCGTCCGAATGTGCCAGGCCCTCTACGACATGGCCGTGGCCTACGCGGTGCCGCTCACGTCCGGCAAGGACAGCATGAAGAACGACTTCACCGCGGGGACGGCAACGATTTCGGTCCCGCCGACCGTCCTCTTCTCCGCGGCGGCGGGGATCCCCGACGTACGGAAGACCGTCACGAGCGGATTCCAGGCCGCGGGGGACGCGATCTACGCCGTCGGCGAGACCTTCGACGAGTTGGGGGGATCGGAGTTCTTCCGCTGGCTGGGACGGGCTGGAGGAAGGGTGCCGCAGGTGAGAGCGGAGCGGGCCCGCGAGCGGTACCGACGCGTCGGCGATGCGATCTCCGCGGGCCTCGTGGCGTCGTGCCACGACCTCTCCGACGGGGGGCTTGCGGTCGCGCTCGTGGAGTCTGCGATCGGGGGCGGGCTCGGCTTCGACGTCGCACTCGACGACCTCGGGCGGTTCGACCGACCCTCGGTCTCGCTCTTCTCCGAGACGGCGTCGAGGTTTGTGGTGACGGTGCCGGAGGACGGGCGCCGTGCGTTCGAGGCGATCCTGGGTGGAGATGCGCGGCCGATCGGGCGTGTGACGGGCGAGGCGCACGTTCGGATCTCGATGGACGGCCGCCCCTGCGTCGACGCTCCGCTGGCGCGGTTTGAGACCGCGTGGCGGAGCGGCCTGGAGGGGTACGGATGAGGATCGTGCAGGCGCTGGTCATTGCAGGGTTCGGGATCAACTGCGAGGACGAGACGGCGGCCGCGTACCGCCTCGCCGGCGCAACCGCGCACACGGCGCACCTGGAGAGCGTCCTGCGAGGCGACGTCCGGCTCGACGCCTTCGACATCGTCCACCTTCCCGGAGGTTTCTCCTTCGGCGACGACCTGGGCGCCGGCAGGGTCCTTGCGAACCGGATCCGAACGCGGACGCTCCCAGGGGGAGCGACGATGGGCGACGGCCTGCGCGCCGTGGCGCGCCGAGGCGGGATGGTGATCGGGATCTGCAATGGGTTCCAGGCGCTCGTCGAGTTGGGTCTCGTCCCGAACGTCGGCGGGGAGTGCGCCGCGGAGGCGGCCCTGATGCAGAATGCGTCCGGCAAGTACGAGGACCGATGGGTTCGGGTTCGCGCCGAGGCGAAGTGCCCGGCGCGCGTGTGGGCGGGGCTCGAAGACTGGGAGCTCCCCGTTCGGCACGGCCAGGGCCGAGTCGTGTTCCGCGACGAGCCGCTGCGCGACGAGGTCGCGCGGCTTCACCTGAACGGTCTGACGTACTGCGACGGGGCCGGCCGGCCGACGCGCGTCTACCCGGCGAATCCGAACGGCGCGGAGCTCGCGTGTGCCGCCCTGTGCGACCCGAGCGGCAGAATCCTCGGCGTGATGCCGCACCCCGAGGCGTACCTGTCCCTCTTCAACCACTACGACTGGCCGCGCCTCCGGCGGGAGCGTCCGGAGCGAAGCGAGGAAGGGGCGGGGCTGATGCTGTTCCGGAACGTCGTGGAGGCGGTCCTGGCGGCCTAGGCCGACCTGGGTTGCGGGCCGCCGGGTGTTCAAGGAGGGGTTGTGGACTGGAAGATCCGACGAGCGTTGGTGAGCGTCTCGGACAAGACCGGCGTGGCGGACCTCGCGAAGGCGCTTCGCCGATGGAGCTGCGAGATCATCTCAACCGGGGGCACCGGACAGGCCCTGCGCGAGGCCGGGATCCCGGTGGTCGACATCGCGTCGGTGACGGGGAACCCCGAGGCGTTCGGGGGGCGGATGAAGACGATCTCGTTCGCCATTGAGTCGGCGATCCTCTACGACCGCGAGCGCGACCGAGCCGAGGCGGAGCGTCTGGGGATCGGGCCCATCGATCTGGTCGTCTGCAACCTTTACCCGTTCCGGAAGTCCCGCGACGAGAAGGCGGAACTCGACCTTCTGATCGAGCAGATCGACATCGGCGGACCGACGATGATCCGGGCCGCGGCGAAGAACTACCGCTACGTCGCCGTCGTCTGCGACCCCGCGGACTACGGGGAGCTGATCGGGGAGCTGGAGACGCGCAAGGGGGCGCTGTCGCTCGAGACGCGGGCGCGGCTGATGCGGAAGGCGTTCAACCACACCGCGGACTACGACTCGATGATCGCCGAGGCGCTGGACGAGAGGTTCGGCGAGACGTCGCTTCGGTTGGCGTTCCACGGCGGGCGGAAGCTGCGCTACGGGGAGAACGCGCACCAGGGCGCGGCGGTCCTGCGCGAGCGGGGCGCCGCGGCGTCGCTCTACGACCTCGAGGTGCTCGGAGGGAAGGAGCTCTCGTACAACAACCTCGTGGACATCCACGCCGCGGCCGGCGCGGTGCGGGACCTTGCGGCTCCTGCGTGCGCCGTGGTCAAGCACACGAACCCGTGCGGCCTTTGCCAGGCGCCCTCGGCGCGCGTCGCGCTCGAGACGGCGTGGCGATCCGACCCGGTATCTGCGTTCGGGTCGGTGATTGCGTTCAACGCGCGCGTCGACCGAACGGCGGTCGAGTTCCTGGCCCTCGATGCGGCGGACAAGTCGCAGCGGAAGTTCGTGGAAGTCGTTGTGGCTCCGGCCTTCGACGAGGCCGCGGTCGAGTACCTGAGGCGGAACGAGAACCTGCGGATCGTGCGTCTCGATGCGCAAGGACTCCGGCGCCCCAAGGAGGTCAAGCTCCTCGGCGGCGCGGCCCTCGTCCAGGACGCGGACGGCGTCCTCCTTGAGAAACTCGAGGTTGTCTCGAAGGCGCGCCCGGACGGGGACCTCGGCGCAGGCGGCGCGCTTCGTCGGTTGATCGAGTTCGGGCTCGTGGCCGCGCGGCAGGTGAAGAGCAACGCGATCGTCATTGTGGCGGACACGGGCGGGGCGCTGCGCCTGCTCGGGATGGGGGCGGGACAGCCGAATCGCGTCGTGTCGACCCGGCTTGCCGTGGAGCGGGCGCGCGCGACCCTCGCGGGCGAGGGCCTCGACGAGAAGGGAGTCCGCGCCGCTCTCGGGCGCGCGGTGCTCGTCTCGGACGCGTTCTTCCCGTTCCCGGACAGCGTGGAGTGTGCGGCCGACGCCGGGGTGCGCACGTTCGTCGAGCCGGGCGGGTCGATCCGAGATCGCGACGTCGTGGCGTGCGTCGACGGCCGCGGGGTCTCGATGGTCTTCACGGGAATCCGGCACTTCCAGCACTAGGAGGACCCAATGCAGACCGTGAGCCGCTTCTCGACGCCGCAGCTCGAGTGCGTCCATCGAGGCAAGGTGCGCGACAGCTTTCGCGTCGACGACGCCACGCGGCTGATCGTCGCCACGGACCGTCTCTCGGCGTTCGACCGCGTCCTCGATTGCTGTATTCCAGGCAAGGGCGCCGCACTGACGCGCCTGGCCTCGTTCTGGTTCGAGCGGACTCGCGATCGGGTTCCGAACCACTGGATCCGAACGGTCGGGGAGCGCGCGATGCTCGTTCGGGAGGCCCGGCCGCTCCTTGTGGAGATGGTGGTGCGCGCCTACCTGACCGGGTCGGCGTGGAGGGCGTACGCCGCGGGGGCGCGAAGCCTGTCCGGCGCGAAGCTCCCGGGAGGACAGACGAAGAACCAGCGGCTCGCGGGGCCGATTGTGACTCCGACGACGAAGGCGGCGAAGGACGAAGAGGTGACGCCGCAGGAAATCGTCGAGCGCGGGATCGCCTCCCGCGACGTCTATCGCCGGCTCGAGGAGGCAAGCCTCGCGCTGTTCGACGACGGAGCCCGCTACCTGCGCGAGAAGGGGGTGCTGCTCGTCGACACGAAATACGAGTTTGGGCTCGTCGGCGACCAAGTTGTTCTGATCGACGAGATGCACACTCCGGACTCGTCCCGCTTCTGGCTTGCGGAGGAGTACGACCGCGACCCGGCGGGGGTCGAGGGGTGGGACAAGGAGATCGTCCGCGCGTGGCTCCTCGCGGAAGAGGCGAAGGGACGGCGCCCGACGTCGCTGCCGGACGACGTGATCGGAGAGACGGCTCGCCGCTATCGGGAGATCTGCCGCCGCATTACCGGAGAGGCGCCGCCGACCGAGGAGGGTGAGAAGGACTTGGTTCGCGCCCTCGTCGACGCGGGCCTCGTGCGGGATGGCTTCGTGGCGATCGTGATGGGCTCGCCGGGAGATCGCGAGCACGCGGAGCGGATTGCCGCCGAGCTGCGGCCGTACGGAGTGGCCGTGCTCATCCGCGTGGCGTCGGCGCATCGGACGCCCGACCGCGTCGCGGCGCTGGCGGCGGAGCTGGAGGAGGCGGGGGAGCCCGGGGTCGTCATCGCCGTGGCCGGGCTGTCGAACGGACTCGGCGGTGCGCTGGCGGCGAATCTGACGCTGCCGGTGATCAACTGTCCGCCGCTCAAGGACGTCGTCGACGCTCAGCTTCATCTGAACTCGTCGCTCTTCATGCCGCCCCGCGTGCCCGCGGTGACGGTCCTCGGTCCGGAGAACGCGGCGCACGCGGCGCTCCGCGCCTTGGCGCTGCCGCGGATCCGAGAGGAGCTCCGGCGCGGCATCGAAGCGAACCGGCGGCGAATCGACGAGGCGGACGCGGCGTGTCGCGCCGAGGGGCGCTCGGCGGGCGGCGAGGAGGCCGGATCGTGAACGTCGGCGTGCTCGGCTCCGGAGGGCGGGAGCATGCGCTGGCCTGGAAGCTGGCGCAGAGCCCTGACGCGGAGGCTGTGTTCGTCCTCCCCGGCAACGGAGGGACGTCGCCCAACGTCGCGGTCTGTCCGACCGACCCGGAGGACGTCGCGGCAGCGTGCGAGCGACTGGATCTCGATCTCCTGGTCGTGGGCGGGGAGGAGGCGCTGGCGGCGGGCGTCGTCGATCGTCTCCAAGCGACGTCGACCCTGGCGTTCGGCCCGACGGCGGCGGCGGCTCGGCTGGAAAGCTCGAAGCTGTGGGCGAAGAGGTTCATGGAGCGGTACGGCATTCCGTGCGCCGAGCACGCGGAGGTTGGGTCGACGGGTGAGGCGTGGGCGGCGGCGAATCGGTGGGGCGGGCGCCTTGTCGTGAAGGCCGATGGGCTCGCGGCGGGCAAAGGGGTCGTCGTGTGCGATTCCCCGGCCCGAGCGGGAGAGGCGTGGGAGGACGTGCGGCGATGCCGCCCGGCGGCCGAACCGGTGTTCGTCGAGGAAGTCCTCGAGGGATGGGAGGTTTCGGTGCTCTGCGTGACGGACGGCCGCGCGTACGCCGTTCTCCCTGCAGCGCAGGACCACAAGGCCGCGTACGACGGAGACCGCGGGCCGAACACCGGAGGGATGGGGGCGTTCGCTCCGGTCCCGGCGCTCGATTCCAGGAGCCTCGACGTCGTTCGGCGAACGATCCTCGAGCCGACCCTCGCCGGGCTGCGGTCGGAGGGGGTTGCGTACTGCGGGTTCCTCTACCTCGGCCTGATGGTGACGAACGAAGGGCCGAAGGT
>Ga0105104_10001543_pt1 | contig 17224 bp, 16 predicted proteins | sample PPLLaktember2015_3_FD_87034 | JGI IMG/M metagenome (GOLD analysis project Ga0105104, IMG submission 87034) | Freshwater sediment microbial communities from Prairie Pothole Lake near Jamestown, North Dakota, USA - PPLs Lake P7 Core (6) Depth... | ecosystem: Environmental > Aquatic > Freshwater >... | reverse complement strand
CGCGCTCGCGCAGTCGCGCCAGGCCGCGGCAGTCCCTGGCAAAGGTACGCCAACCTTGCCTGAATTGTCTTTCGAGAGCAACTGGAGTGAATGCATCCTTGACCGTCATCCCCTCGGCGTTGGGAGGCACGCGGGCAGGTGTCTGTCTACCCGGGTCGGGACACGCAGATCCCCTCCCATATCTGGGGGTCAAAACAGCGCAAAACCCTTCCTTTCTTCGATCGCGGTCCTCCGGTCATCCTTCGCTCATCCTTCAGTGATCCTTCGCTGATCCTATAGGGATCGAAAATACCCCCATATCTGGTCAGGGGCACAACCACAAGCCCCTCGCCGTGCGCCTCTCCTCCTGGACAGGGAAGATGTTCCTGCTGACCGGGGACTTCTTCATTTCCCGTGCGTAGGAGCGGGCGTAAACAGCACGGGCGCAGGGTCATCCCGGGAGCTCATTTGCAGCAGGTCGCTTTGCAGAAGCAGTTCGTTCACCCTGCTATGACAGCCTCGAGCGAAAAGCGGAAGGCGGGGAAAACGCTTGGGACCGTATCCAGCAGGAGGTCCGGAAGGAAGCGGTAACGATCATCAGCAAGACTTCCCTATGAGTGGACGAAGATGACCGGATATGAAGTAATACCTTTCTAACTTGTTAGATTCACAGTTTTGTTAAGCCACCCTAAAGTAGCAAGCCGTGCTTGCTGGCTATAATAAACATTGGCAATGAAAATGCAATGAAAACGCGCAAACCGCTGGAGTTTTTCCGTGGGCTGGGAATGCTGCTCGTTCTGTGGGCGGCTGTACTGATCGCCGTTCGTCTGCAACTGGTTTTTCCGCGTTCAGTCGTGGTCTGGCTGAGCGAAAGCCCAAACCCGCAGCAAGCGCTCGTGGCATTTAGCGCAGTGATAAGCAGTGGTGTCCTGGCGCTTCTGCGTCTGGGCATTGAGGTGCCAAAGATCAAACCCCTCATGGCATCGGAAGCTGCCCGTGCCTATCTGGCGGGCATCCCGCTCTGGGTCTTGGGATCGATCTTTGCAGTGGCGATCGGCGCACTCTTCCTGGTTTTTCCCGCATGCCAGTCCCCTGCATTCGTGGTCTTTCGTGTGGAGGGCCGCCCCGACACGTATCGACCCAACGGGACCCTGGTGGCGGCACCGGGCGAATTCCTGGCGATCACAGCCGAGTCCATCCAGGAGGACACGATCCTTTCCTGCAAGTGGCAGTACATTGGGCAGGTATTCGAGACCATCGGCGCAAATAGCGGATGCGAGATCAATCTTAAGTTATCGCGGCAGCCCGGAAACGGCTTGCTGACGTTACAGTCCTCCCAGGATTTTTGCAATCAAAGCTCAGTTTTTTCATTAGGTGTCCAGATCATTAGCCCGTAAAGGCTAGGGGTATGTATGTCCTGCAAAATTATTCTGTTCATTGCAGTTTCACTCTCGTTCCTGGGCATGACTGCCTGCGGGACTTCGACACCCACAAACTCAGTGACGGTCCTGCCCAAGGATTGCAGACTGCTGGTGGGTGAACAAATGCCACTGACGCTGGATGGATTGATCCCGCCAAATTCAGTGATCAGTTGGGATGCAAACGCAGGGAGCATCATTTTTGCGCCACCCGGATTGAACGCCTTATTTATCGCGCCGCCGGAACCCGCCGTTGTGACCATCTCTGTTTCCATTTCCTCCGGGACGCCCAGCATGCAGATTCCCGTCACGCGCCAGTGCATCGTCACATCGCTGAATAATCCTGTGCCCCAGCCGATCGGGACGACCGGGAATGATGCAGCCGCCTCATCGATCATGCAAGTGACCATTGCCTCGCCGGTATCCGAGGAGATCGTCGTCACACAAGCCACCGTGATTATCAGTGAAGTGATGGCAAATCCGTGTGGTCTCCTGGAGGTCCGCAAGTGGAATGAGTATGTCGAGCTGTATAACTACGGAGATCAGCCGGTGGATGTTGGCGGCTGGTGGCTGGCAGACATCGGTGAGGCGGGGACGCCCGATCAACTGGTAGCGTGGTCGCACCGTAATCCGAACGATCCTCTGGCAAACAATCTCGTTTTGAATTCAACGATCATCCCTGCCCATGGGTTTGCGCTGATCCTTTCGCCGATCTATACCCAGGGTGTATTCCCACACACAACGCCCTATCGTTTTCCGCAGAATAGTGTCATCCTGACCGTTGCAGGCAGTCGTTCACTTGGCGATGATTACTTCAACATTATCGGTGATGGACCAGGACTGGATGTTCTCGTGCTTTACAAAGGCGGCACCAGTGTGATCCAGGAGGTCATTTCAACCTATGGCACTCCGAAACTGGACCAGTATGTCATGAACATCCGGGATGACAACCGCGACAACCTGCCGCTCAATCTGCACGAGTGCTCCTCGGCGGAGCGGATCCTGCCAACAGGCGCGGATGCCTTCGACAACTGGCGCGAGATCACCAACGGCTCGCCTGGAGAAGCACCCTATTATTAGCGTCGCGGCTCCTGCGCACAGACACTGCAAAAGCACAGTCGGTGACAGTCACGCTTCCGGAACTCTGCCGAACGTGACTGTCACTTTTTGCGAAGTATAATAAAGCCCTATGTCCATCCTTTCCAACAAGCGCATCACACTTGGGGTGACCGGCTCCATCGCCGCCTACAAAGCTGCCGACCTGGCATCCAAATTGACCCAGGCTGGGGCGCAGGTGGACGTCATTCTCACGGGCGCGGCAGAGAAATTCGTCACACCCCTTACCTTTCAATCGGTTACCGGCCGGCGTGCCTATATCGACAATGACCTCTGGGGCAATGAAGCCCATGTCCTTCACGTTGGTTTGGGGCATGCCGCGGATGTCCTTGTCATAGCGCCATGTACTGCGAACACGATCGCCAGGCTCGCTCACGGGCAAGCCGACAATTTATTGGCAGTGACAGCCCTGGCGATGCGCTCTCCCCTGCTGATCGCGCCCGCCATGGAAAGCGGCATGTACGCCCATCCAGCCACACAGGAAAATATCGAGATCCTCAAAAAGCGCGGCGCCACGTTCGTCGGTCCGGCGGAGGGCCATCTCGCCTCCGGGCTCGCCGGGGTCGGACGCATGGTCGAGACCGCAGAGATCATCGGCCACATCCGCCTCCTGCTCGGACGTAACGGTCCCCTCGCCGGTAAAAGGATCGTGGTCACAGCCGGAGGGACGCAGGAACCGCTTGATCCCGTCCGAGTGCTCACCAATCGGTCCTCAGGCAAACAAGGCTATGCCCTCGCACAAGCGGCCCTGGATATGGGCGCGCAAGTGACATTGATCACCGCCCCCACCGCGCTGACTCCGCCAGGCGGCACGCGCCTGGTGAGGGTGGAAACGGCAAAGCAAATGCTCGAGGCTGTGCTGAAAGAGTCGGCCGAGAGCGATGCGCTCATTATGGCCGCCGCGGTGGCAGACTTCCGACCCAGGAATATGGCAAAGGATAAGATCAAGAAAGCCAGCGGGATTCCGCAGATCGAGCTCGAAGCCACGGAAGACATCCTGAAGACGGTGGCAGGCAAGGGGTCGCAGGCGCCTGCATCGAGCTCAGTCGAGATGAAGCGTCCGCGCCTCGTGGTAGGCTTCGCAGCCGAGTCGCGTGACCTGCTTGAAAACGCCGCACATAAGTTAGAATCCAAGGGATTGGACTTCATCGCTGCGAACGACATTTCTGCAAACAATGCAGGCTTTGCAGTCGATACGAACCGGGTTACACTTTTATTTGCAGATGGCCACAAAGAGACTTTACCCCTGATGAGCAAGACAGAAGTGGCTGAAGTGATTTTGGGCTGGATTTCAAAACTGTTGGAGTGATATGCGAGCTCTTGTTATTTCTGATATTCATGCGAATTACCCCGCGCTCGAGGCGGTCCTTGAAGATGCCGGCACCGTGGATGAGACCTGGTGTCTCGGCGATTTAGTGGGCTACGGACCCGACCCCAACGCGGTAATGGAATTGATCCGCGAGATCCCAAACCTGACCTGCCTGCTGGGAAACCACGATGTTGCCCTGATCGGTCAGATCCCCTTCGAAGCATTCAACGGTGACGCGCGCCGTACGCTCGCCTACCATGAGAAAGTGTTAACTGCCGATAACATGGAGTTTTTGCGGTCGCTGCAATCCAACCTGAAGGTACGCGAGGATGCCAGCCTGGTGCACGGCAGCCCGCGCGATTCCGTTTGGGAATATATTTTGAACACGCTTTCGGCGCGGCTGAACTTCGATCACTTCACCACACCCTGGTGTTTTGTGGGACATTCCCATATCCAATGCATGTTCCAGCTGGACGAAAAGACAGACCGCGTCAACCTGAAACCGATCAAAGCGGGAACGCTTATTCACCTGGAACCCAAGCTGATCGCCAACCCTGGCTCGGTGGGCCAGCCGCGCGACCGTGACCCGCGCGCCGCCTACGCCATCTATGACAGCACTGCCAAGACCTGGGAACCGCGCCGGGTGGTATACAACATTCCTGAAGTACAGCAGCGGATCCGTGAGGCCGGCCTGCCGGAAAAACACGCCATGCGAATTGCAGAGGGCTGGTAGTTCAGTAACCAGTTGCTCAGGGAACACTATTCAGTATTCAGTGGGGAACCTTTGATGAGCAACCATCGTCCTTGGGGAGGAATTATCATCCCTTCGTAATAAGGAGAAGAAATGAAACGCAACCTGTTTATCATTCTGGCTGTGGTCGCTGTCTTTCTTGTGATCGGGTTTACATTTAGTAGCATGGCAAGCGGAGGCAGAGGCGCCTTGCTCAGTGCGAATGGCAGCTCGCCTTTTGGTTATGGCGGCGGAGGCGCGCCGGAGGTGGCACAGGCACCTATGCCGGCTGCCGATATGGACAGCTTTGCCGCAGAGGAATCCGCCAGGTCCTCCGTCAGCAGTGATGCAGCTCAACAGGAAACACAAGACCGTCTCGTCATCGAGAACGCCGAGCTCGCCATCGTGGTGGAAAACCCCGAAACGCGCATGGCAGAGATCGGTGACATGGCAAGGCAAATGGGCGGATTTGTGGTCTCTTCCAATTTTTATCAGGATACATCCACTGGCAGGGAACTGCCTCAGGCAAATATAGTCATCCGCGTGCCATCCGAGAGCCTGGATGATGCATTGGCAAAGATCAAGGAAGGCGCGCTCGATGTTCCGCGTGAGAACCGCTATGGCGAGGACGTGACCAGCCAGTATGTGGACCTGCAGGCTCAACTGAAAGCCAAGCAGGCTGCAGAAGAAAAACTGCTCGAGATCATGGATCAAGCCACCCGGGCGGAAGATGTACTTGCCATCTACCTGCAGGTGCAGAACGTTCAGACCGAGATCGAACAACTGACAGCCCGGATCAAGTATCTGGAAGAATCGGCCGCGCTTTCCGCGATCAATGTTCAACTGATAACTGAGGAAAGCACCCGGCCGCTCGAGATCGGTCCCTGGAAGCCCGAAGGCGCCGCAAAAGAAGCGATCCAGGATTTGATCTTCTTCTTCCAGAATCTTATCGACTTCCTGATCCGTTTCGTGCTGCTCGTCCTGCCAGCGATGCTCCTGCTCGCTATCCCGTTATATCTTCTGTTCCTGGGCGGGCGCGCAGTGTACCGCAGATCTCGCAAATCGCAGGCTGCCGTGGAAGAAGTAGAGAATGAGGAAATAAAGGGATAATCCCATCCCGCAAAGATCAGAAAGACCGCCCTGTTAGGCGGTCTTTTTTCTTGCCTCTTTCGTCCACAGAGACGGCGGCGGGAGCGACAGAGGTTATAATTTTCCTCCATGGAAAAGCTCGCTCACGACGCACAGGCTCTGTTCAATGTCCACATCACCGGGCGTCAGATAATGGCATTGATCACCTATGAAAAAGAGCTGCTCGAGTGGAATCAGAAATTCAATCTCACAGCCATCCGCGATTCAGAATCGATCCGCACGAAACACTTCCTGGATTCATTTTCCTGTGTCCTGGCATGGAAGGCTGCCCCGCCGGACCATCTCATTGACGTGGGCACCGGCGCGGGCTTCCCGGGCGTTCCGCTGAAGATCCTCTACCCGAACCTGCGATTGACGCTGGTCGAATCGGTCGGCAAAAAAGCCATGTTCTGCCAGCACATCGTCCGCGTGCTGGGACTGGAACATGTGAACGTCATCCAAATACGGGCGGAAACCCTCGGGCAAACTTCGCAGCACCGCGAAAAATATGACTGGGCAGTGGCGCGCGCCGTGGCAAATCTTAACATGTTGAGCGAGTATTTAATTCCCTTTGTTAAAGTGGGTGGAATGGTGCTGGCCCAAAAAGGCGAAAGCGGACCCGCCGAAGCGCAGTCCGCGGAAAAGGCAATGGAATTGTTGGGTGGAAAATTGAAGCAGTTGATCCCGGTCAATTTGCCGGGCGTGGCGGATGACCGCTATCTGGTCGTGGTGGAGAAGGTCGCGGCAACGCCGCCCAAATATCCGCGCAAGCCGGGTATCCCGATGAAACAGCCGCTTTGAGGCAGTGAACCAGTAAGCAGTGTTCAGTGGGTCAGTAGTCAGTCGGTCAGTGAGCAGTCTTGATCATTCAGGGTCTCAATGTGGCTTCATTGATGATCTTGTTCGAGTTCAGATCGAATTCAACCAGCGCTTCGTTATAATTCTTTTCAAGGATCAGAATATCATTTTCTGTTATCCCCAAATTCATTGGCAAGATTGACGTTTGTCAACTGACCCGTTTGGAGATCAAGAACCCGCACTTCTCGTCCAGCTGCCCCGTACACCAGCCGCCGGCCTGTGGGCGAAAATGAAAACCTGTACCAGCCATAGTTATCATTCAGAGGCAGGACCGTTTTTACGATTCCCGTGCCCGGTTCCGGCCGGAACAGACCCCAGCCAGAATCCGTGACATCCGGACGGAGGTCAAAACATTCCGAGCCCGATGCGTTCGAAAAAGAATTGAAATACACATACTTTTCATCATTTGACCAATGTACGACCGCCATACTTCCATCCGGGACATTCACGGGATCAAACAGATAATCCCGATAAAACAATTTACACATAATCTGTTTTTCAGCATTTGAAACTGTCAACACCTGGTCCTGATCCGCTTTGCTGGTACAGAACTCTCCCAGCCAGGAACCAGTGGGTGAAAATTCTCCGGGATAAGGGTTATCCTGGCAAGGACGAGGAAACCGGGCTGCTGCAGTCTGAGCAAGGGACATCGTTGAATCTGCGGTTTCATATTGTGAAATTTGTGTTCGGTCGGGAGTTACGCTGGCAGAGAGTGTAAACGATGGAGGCGCGGTATTGGTTTGCAAGGCTTTCCGAGTCATCAACAGCAGGTGTTGAATCTGAAACACTTGTTGAATTTGATGTGACACAACCAACGAGAAAGACAGTAGGTATAGCGAGACCGATAAAACACTGGAAGATGGACATACCTTGTAATCGACCTCCCTCAACCTGGAGTGTGCCTCACTAACAACTCGCCTCGTCTACGATCGTGATCTTGTCTTCCTTGTTGGGGATAACGCACAGGAATTCAAACGGTTCTTCGCCGGTGTTTTGATAGGAGTGCACCACACCATCCGGGATAAAGACAACATCACCGGTTTTGACGTGATAGGTCTCTTCGCCAATGGTGATCGTCGCTTCGCCGCGCAGCACGTATTGCTCGTGTTCCACAGTGTTCGTATGGCGGGGCATCCCGCCTCCCTTTTGCATGGAGAACTTCCGCAGGGCAAAATTGGGACCTTCCTGCGAGGAGATCAGGACCTGGATGGTCGTGTCTTTCCCGGCCGCGACGTTTTTCGCTTCGACATCTTTGGAATGTTTGATGGCCATAATTAATCTTCTCCTTGCTCTGCCGCCACGGATGGCGCTTGGAGCGAACTATGGTTCCGGCGTATTCGTGGGCCAGGGTGTGTACGTCGGTGCGATGGGTAGTGAGCGTGTGGGCAAAACCGTGAGGCTGGGAAGCGGAGTGCTGGTCGGCGAGGGAGTCACCGTGAGGGTGGCGGTCGCGGTTGGAGTGGGCGTCACGCTCGCAGCCCGCCTCAGCAGACCGAAAGCGAGAATGGCAACGGCAACCAGGATCAAAGTCAGGCCCGCCGCGCCTCCGACGATCCAGGGCAGCCAGTCCACTTTTTTCCTGACCGTCAGTTTAAAATCAGCAGGCACAGAGATCAAAATGACGGTAATGTTATCGTGCCCGCCGCGCGCGTTCGCCAGTTCGATCAACGTCCGCGCGGCTTCCTTCAAGCTGGGTTTCGAGCGGACGATCTCCAGGATCTCATCGTTCCAGACCAGGTCCGTCAAGCCATCGCTGCATAAAAGCAGGCTGTCGCTCGGCAGGAGTTGGAGCCCCTGATTGTTCTCGGCGTGCTGGTCGCCCTGGTCGTTGAACAATTTCAAGCGGAAATCAGGTTCGGGCGGCGTGGGGGAACCGAGATAACGACGGATCACATGCACATTCGGATGTTCGCGCGCCATCTCGGGCGTCAGGACGCCTTTTTCAATGGCTTCCTGCACCCAGGTATGGTCCACTGACAATTGCTGAATGCGCCCGCCGCGCATCAGGTAAATGCGCGAGTCTCCCACGTATGCCGTGTAAAGCTTGTCACCGACGATCCAGGCTGTAACGCAGGTTGCTCCCATGCCTTTCAAATTCTGATTGGCTGCGGAGTGCGCCGCGATGGCATCACTGGCTTCCGTGATTGCCTCCTCGATGGTCTTCCTGATGTGGCGACCATCGCTGTGAGCCACAGCCTGCATCATGTGGTTGACCGCCAGCTCCGCTGCCACCTCACCAGCGCGGTGCCCACCGATGCCGTCTGAAAGCACGGCAAACAGGACCGGCATCCGCTCCTCCTCACTCAGGATAAACGAAGCGACTGCATAACGGTCTTCATTGTTCTTGCCCGCCATGCCAGCATGGGTTTGGGCTTCCACGTTCAGATGAGCGCGCGCGATGCGTATCATGATGGGGATTTCTTTGAGATGACCTGCGGCTCAGGTACAGCCGCAGGTTGATTCAGATCAAAACGATACATCAACTGCCCAAAATGGATCCGGTCCCCATGAGCGAGACGACGCCCCTCGCGTGTGACCGGTTCATAATTGACCCACGTGCCTGCCACCGAACCATGATCGTAGATGAGAAAGCCACCGTCAGGCGCCTGTTTGATGCGGGCATGCAGCGGTGAGATGGATGGATCGTCGAGCACGCGCGTGCTCTGCACCGGGTCCGTGCCAAACGTCAGATCTTTGTCCAGCACGGGGATAGGCAGGACACTGGCAGGCTCGCCGCCGTTGGTCAGACGATAGAGGTACGCCGGCGCATCCGGCAAGCGCGGCGCTCTAGACACAGACTGCAACCAGCCCCCTCGACGCGGGAGCGTCTTCGACCTTTTGGCAGCCGAGGCGGGCGGCTCGGTCAGCGTGATCACCGGTTGGGTGAGTGGATCTTCGAAGCGCTTGCGCTTCTCCCGGCGCTTCTTGAACAGGTCGCCTCCTGATCTGCCTATCAAAAGGATCACCACCAATGCGATCCCTGCGAAACCGATCGCCCCAAGGACAAGATAGGACCGGTACCGCGCCAATAGAGCTTGTATGCCTCTAGGTGGCTGTATGACAGTCAGCGTGACCGGGATCCCTATGCTCGACTTTTTCAAACCAAGCGTATCCTCAGCTTCAACGATGATCTCATGCTTGCCACCGCTATCGAAAAGGCTCAGATCCCACACAAAAGTTTCAAATGGCTCGGAAGTATTTTCATCGACCGCCTGGCCGTCCACATACAAAGTTGTGCGCTGCAACTCGCGCGGGTGACCATCGGGAAACTCGACAATGATCCCGATGCTTTGTTGCGTGGGAAGCAGCAGTTCAGTGTTATATGGATCGTCCGCAGGCGGCTGACGTACGATCTGCAGCGGCGGCGAAACGAAGATCGGGTTGGGAGGCTGGATCTCCACGCTGAAGGTTTCTTCCGGCGCACGGATCGTTCCCAGTGAGGACTCCACCTCAACCCCAAAGGTATGTTCACCGGAGGTGGTGAGGGAAGAGATATAGTCCAGTGTGTAGACCTGGCGCAGCGGTGCAAGATCCACATTGAGGTCGGGGAAAACCTCCCGGCCTGAGAACGCAAAGAACGAACCATTGGTTTGCAAGGCAAGCGATTTGAACGCGTTGGCACTGGCTGTCGGGAAATACGTCTCCGCATCAATAAACCAGACAAAGATCCGCACTTTTGCGTCGATCGCATGTTGGATCAGCGGACCAACGCTATTGTCAATATTCGGATCATCCATGTGGGGGGTGATGAAGAGGATGGCGCGCTTCATACCGGGCTGAGGCGTGGCGGCAGTAACCGTATCGAGGGCAATGGAAAACGTCTGCAGATTGGGGGTTGTATTGCGGAAGTCAGGCTTGAACCCATCCAGGCTGACAAACCAATCGCGGGCGTTGGCATGCGTGATCAGTGAACCGGACAGCGAGACCAGGCTCAAGTCATCGGCCGAATCAGGAGGCAGTGAATTCACCCACTGGCTCAGAGCCTCGACGACGCGCGTGAAACGCTGGACGGCATTCCCATCCCGGACCGCCAGCCCGGGCCCCGGGTTGACCGCGACGACCAGCTGGACAGGCACCTCAGACTTGGTCAATGCATCCACAGCCCGCGGCTCGCCGTCTTCGTAGGCTGTCAGATCGGCAGGCACGAGTCCCTCCATAAACCGGCCGTTGGCATCATAAATATCCACGAGCGCAGTAATCTGGGGGAATCCGCCTGCCTCCACAGACACGACCTCCGCATACGCGCTCGTCTGGGCGCGCGCGAATGCCGGGGGCAAGGCAAGCAGGCTGAAGCTCAGGAGGAACGCAAAAATTCTACGCATTCGCCTCGATGATCGCAGGAGTGTTCGCCTGTCGTTTGGTCAGGCGCAGGTACGTCAGTGTCCACGCAGATTGCATAAAGGCAATCAGGATGCCCTGGAAGATCGCATACAACGGTGAGAATGCCAGCATCCACCACATCATATTGCGGAAGAGTCCTTCGAATGCCTGAAAATCCGGCTCGGAACCCATCGATTGCATCATGCTGGTCATATACCCAAACATGGGGATCATCATAGGCACGGAAAGGATCATGCCAACAATCATCGATCCCAAATAGATGATGAGGCTCATGAGAGCCATGACGCCAAGATTATCCCTGATCAGTTCCCAGGCACGCTGCAAAGCACTGGAAACTCCCAGATTATCCACCAATACCGCCGCCATTCCTTGTTCGATAAACGCAAAAATCAGCATTCCCAATGGGATGAAAAAAACCAATCCACAAATGGATGCCAAACCAAACGTGACCACGCTTAAGAGACCCGTACATCCCATAAACACGATCGCCACAAGGAACCCACCCAGCCCAATGAGCAGATAGACACCCAGAACCCGCCAGAAGTATGGAAGAGTTCCTTTGATCAATTCGCCAAGATTTAGTTTTTCGCTTCCCTTTTCCAGTTGGAGCGTCCCCAGGGAGGGAACAGCCATCCCAATCGCATAGAGGGGAATGGATAAAAGACTCACGAGAATAGACAAACCATTTATCAACCAGATGACAACTGGAAATTGCCCATTCATTTCAGAAGAGTCGGCAAATGAAAATAAGGAGGGAGCGAATATAACGCTGATCAGGGCCGGAAACATTCCGATCAGGCTGATCACAATCCCCGCAAGCCACAGATTTTTATGCTTCCAGGTGATCTCCCCGGCACGAGCAAGGACTTCTCCAAAATTGAAATTCATTGTGACTCCTTTACACGGTTGCTTCCTATCATCCGCCGGACACGGCTTCTTCCCCAACGTTCACAGTTCCTCCGCAATCATAAATCGTCAATCGTAAATCTAAAATCGTAAATCCTTTCACTCCCATTCGATCGTCGCGGGCGGCTTGCTCGTAATATCATACACCACCCGATTTATTCCGTCTACTTCGTTGACGATGCGGCTGGAGACCTTCGCCAGCAGGTCATACGGCAGGCGCGCCCAATCGGCGGTCATAAAGTCCTCGGTCGTCACGGCACGGATCGCCGCGGCTTCCTGATAGGTGCGCTGGTCACCCATCACGCCGACCGAACGAACCGGCAGTAAGACGACAAACGCCTGCGAGATCGCCTGCTGGGCAGGGTTCAACGATCCGGTTTGACGGATCAATGGGAAGCGTTTGCTCAATAAACCCGCCTTGGATAATTCCTCGAGCAGGATCGCGTCCGCCGCCCGCAGACGGGCGACGCGCTCGCGCGTCACCTCCCCGAGACAGCGCACGGTCAGGCCCGGACCCGGGAACGGCTGCCGCCAAACCAGCGACTCCGGCAGCCCGAGCGCTTCTCCCACCGCGCGGACTTCATCCTTGAACAAATAGCGCAACGGTTCGACCAGTTCGAACTCGATATCTTCCGGCAGCCCGCCGACGTTGTGGTGCGTCTTGATCCTCTCCGCTTTATTCCGGTCTGGCGCGGAGGACTCGACCACGTCGGGATAGATCGTCCCCTGTACCAGGAACCTGGGCTGGCCCAATTGCTTTGCCTGCCGTTCGAACACACGGATGAACTTCTCGCCGACAATCTTTCGTTTGGCTTCCGGTTCCATCACGCCGCTGAGTGCCGCGAAAAATTCGTCAGAGGCCTCGACGGTTAATAATTCGGCGCCCAGATACCGTCGGAACGCTGCCGCGACCTGTTCGCCTTCCTTCTTGCGCAATAGACCCGTGTCCACAAATACTGCTACCAACTGCTCGCCAATCGCTTTATGCACCAGCGCCGCCGCGACGGACGAATCCACGCCGCCGCTGACTGCTGCCAGCACACGTTCCTTCCCTACCTGCCTGCGAATCCGCTCGACCGAGTCTTCGATGATGGAGGCCGGCGTCCAGTTGGGTTTGACACCGCAAATGTCGATGACGAAATGCTTGAGCAGTTTCTCGCCATTCGGCGTGTGATGGACTTCCGGGTGGAACTGCATGCCAAAATATTTGCGCCGCATGTCGCCCATCGCTGCGAAGGGACTGTTGCCGCTGCGCGCCAGCGCAATAAACCCCTCCGGCAGACGCGTGATCCGGTCGCCGTGCGACATCCAGACCTTCGACACGGCGTCGAGCATGGTGCCGCTGCGGGTTGGCTCGATCTCGGCGTGCCCGTACTCGCGCTGCGCAGACGGGTCCACCTGCCCTCCCAAAGCGTGGGTCAGGGCTTGCATTCCGTAACAGATGCCAAGGATGGGCAGGCCTGTTTTGAAAACAAAATCCTGGATGTAGGGCGCGCCCGCTTCATAGACAGACTTGGGCCCACCGGACAGGATAAATCCCTTGGGCTGGATCGCAAGGATCTTTTCCATCGGTGCGTCCCAGGGGAACAACTCACAATAGACCTGCGCCTCACGCACGCGCCGCGCGATCAGTTGAGCATATTGAGAACCAAAATCGAGGATGGCAATAGAGTCCATAAATTAATCCCGTAGGGGCGAGGCATGCCTCGCCCCTACATTTGAAACAAGATGAAAGTGCAATTGTGGAAAATCCTGGTACTTCCCGCCGTTGACGATCAAACGATAGGCAGGGAGTTGAAATTCGTTTACCAGGCTTTGAACGGCGGAATAGAGATCTGTGAGAAAAACGGTATCGGTAGGATCAAATTCTTTCAAGGAGACGACAGCTTTCTTTGGCAGGAGCAAAACATGAAATGGATAGGACGGCTTCGGATGGTAAAACGCCATCAATGTCTCTGTTTCGCGCAATCGTTTAACGGGAATGGCAAAGCTCATGTGCTCAAAAATCCAGCCGATCAAACGCGTGATCGCGGGCTGCCATAACCATTTTCGCACATCAACCTGCGAACTCTCAGCAGGGATCCCCAAAGGTGATCTCGCCGTTGTCCATGGCGGTAATGCATGCCAGCGACTCGATGGGCACGCCCAGCGGTTTCAGGGCTTCGCGCCCGCCCTCGAAGATCTTCTCGATCAACGTTCCGATGCCGACGATCTTCGAACCGGCTGCTTCCGCCAGCCGCGCCAGCCCCAGGATCGTTTGTCCGCTGGCGAGGAAGTCGTCGATGATCAACACCTTTTCCCCGTTCGCCAGATATTCAGGCGAGATGATCAGCTCGACCATGCGTCCCTTCGTATGAGAGGGCGCCAGCGTCAGATACACCTGATCGGGCATCGTGATCGGCTTAGTCTTGCGCGCGTATACAACCGGCAGACCAAGATGGATGGCGGTCGTCACCGCCGGGGCAATGCCCGAGATCTCGGCGGTCAATATCTTCGTCGCGTGGACCCCGGCGAAGCGCCGCGCAAATTCCCGCCCGCAGGCATCCATCAAAAGAGGGTCCACTTGATGATTGACAAAACTATCGACTTTCAGGATCCCGCCTCCCAGATTTTTCCCATCGCGCAGAATCCGTTCTTTCAGTTCTTTCATGTTCGTCTCCATGACCAGACAATTTTCACGCATTGTACCACCCCGAGCCCCCTCCGTCCTTCGGACACATCCCCCAAATTCGACATGCTAAATTTGTATGCCAACCAAGCTTATGATGTCGAATTGGGGGGTGGCAAGGGTGGGGGTTGGCTGTGTTAGAATCCCCCTCCGTGACCGAAAAACCCCTGCTCTTATTGGCATCCAACTCGCCGCGCCGGCGCCAGTTGCTGTCGCTCGCCGGTTGGAAATTCAATGTCTCGGCTGCCGATGTGGATGAGAGTCAGCGAGCGAACGAATCGCCCGCGGAGTACGTCTTAAGACTTGCTGAAACCAAGGCGCGCGCTGTCCGGGCGGATGCCGATCAGGTCATCCTGGCAGCGGATACGGCTGTTGTCGATGGGCAGGACATCCTGGGCAAACCAAAAGACAGTGCAGATGCCATCGCGATGCTCAAACGTTTGCGTGGTCATGCGCATCAAGTCTACTCCGGCATTGCCCTGCTCTGTCTGAGTGATGGCCTGCTCCTCAGGGATCTCTGCATCACCGACGTGCCCATGCGCGACTACTCTGATGAAGAGATCCACGCCTATGTACAAACCGGCGATCCGCTCGACAAGGCGGGTGCATACGCGATCCAGCATCCACAGTTCAGGCCGGTTGCCATGCCCTCGGAAGAGCACGCCGGCATGGATGGTTGCTACGCCAGCGTGATGGGCCTGCCCATGTGCCATGTCCTTCTCCTGATGAGAAAGATGGGTCTGCAGCCGAACGCGGAGTTTTTCACAGGCTGCGAAACACTTTTGGAATATCAATGTCCGGTTTCGAACGAGATATTGAGTGGTGAAAGGTAAAACAGTATGTCATTGCGCGAAGCGAAGCAATCTCCTCATTGATGGAGGCTTGCTCCCCGAAGGCTCGCAACGACATAAAGTAAGTTCGAAAGGTAAAGCATGAAATTTCTTCGTTGGTTACACATCGTTGTCATTCTTACCATCCTAAGCGCCTGCCGCGGTGGCGAGCTTCCCCTTGTGCCCGCCACAGACACACCCTTACCGCCGCCCATTGTGACGATTATCCCTGCTGGTGCAGATCCCGATCCAATACTGGCAACCTATCTCGACGCGTTCAAAGCCGATGATTACAACACGATGTATTCATTGCTCAGCAAGGTCAGTCAGGATGCCATCACGCTGGAAGACTTTGCCAAACGCAATCGCGACGCATTGAACGAAATGAGCGCCGGCTCGTTTGATTACGAGATACTTTCCTCGCTGATCAGCAACGTCTACTCCTCAGAAGTTTCTTTTCGAGTTACCTATCATACCGCGCTGGTCGGAGATATCCAGCGCGACATGGTCGCCCGCTTCGCCCTCGAAAACGAGACATGGAAACTGCAGTGGGAGGACGCGCTGATCCTCCCGGAACTGGCTGGCGGCAATGCGCTGAGAATGAATTACGAGATCCCCGCGCGCGGCAACATCTACGACCGCAACGGAGATGCGCTCGCCGCGCAGGCTGATGGCTATGCCTTCTCGATCCTTCCGGGCAATGTCACCGATGAAAGCATAGGAACCCTGGCTTCAGAAGTCTCGAGGTTATGCAGCGTCAGTATGGAAGGGTTAATCGAACAGATCAACAATACTCCCGATCTGTATGCCATTCCTCTGTGTGAAGCCTCCGAAGAGGAATCCGCCCGCATCCGGTCGATCTATCCAAGCGGCCTGGTCTGGGAGCAATACAATTCACGCTATTATTTCCAACAGGGCGTCGGTTCCAATATTGTTGGTTACACCCAGCTGATCGGCGCGGAAGAAGTCGAGACGTACCGCCGGCTTGGTTATGCCGGTAACGAACAGGTTGGAAAATCAGGCATTGAAAGATGGGCAGAGAACTATCTTTCCGGAAAACATGGCGGCACATTGTATGTGATCGATCCGGATACAGGCACGCCTGTCACCAAAGTTGGCGAAAGTCAGCGCGAGGCCGCCAATTCGGTGTATCTGACGATCGATCGCAACCTGCAATATGAGGCGCAGCAGGCACTCAAACCATTTACGGGCGCAGCGGTTGTCATCGAACGCGATACAGGCCGCATACTTGCCATGGCGTCTTCTCCTGGCTTTGATTCCAACGCGTTCCAGTCCACCCATCCATATCAGAGTGCCCGAATCGCGGACATTCCCGCGGGAGCACTACTTAACCGCGCCGCGCAGGGACAGTATCCGCTTGGCTCGGTGTTCAAGATCATGACCATGGCAGCTGGCATGGAAAGCGGGTTGTATGTCCCTGAGACAACTCTTGACTGTCAATACGACTGGACGAAATTACCAGATCAGGTACGTCACGATTGGACGTGGCAGCATTGCCAGGACAGGTTGGCAAGAGGCCAGGAATGCAACACTTCCGATAGTCTTCCCTCCGGGCAGTTAACATTGCCCGAAGGCTTGATGCGTTCCTGTAACCCGTTCTTTTGGGATATTGGCTACACCCTGTTCCAAAATGGCCGTCCGAATGATATTGCAAATATGGCACGCGCCTTCGGCCTCGGGCAGATCACCGGGATCGAACAAATCGAGGAAGAGTCCGGGCAGATCGTCGATCCGCCAACTGAGATTGATGTGGTGAATCAGGCCATTGGTCAGGGCGAGGTGCAGGTCACACCGCTGCAAGTTGCCAGGTTCATCGCTGCGCTTGGGAATGGCGGCACATTGTATCGTCACCAACTAGTGGAGAAAATCGTGCCGGTGGAAGGTGAACCCATCACGGTCTTCAAGCCCGAGGCGCTCGGT
>Ga0105104_10001542_pt1 | contig 17231 bp, 12 predicted proteins | sample PPLLaktember2015_3_FD_87034 | JGI IMG/M metagenome (GOLD analysis project Ga0105104, IMG submission 87034) | Freshwater sediment microbial communities from Prairie Pothole Lake near Jamestown, North Dakota, USA - PPLs Lake P7 Core (6) Depth... | ecosystem: Environmental > Aquatic > Freshwater >... | reverse complement strand
GCCACGATAACCATAACAAAAAGGGATGAAATCAGTACGACGCTCCAGTTAAAAGTCCCTGCACCAAGCCCAACAGCGATTACCCAAAAAAGAAATACCATATCGCGTGAATCCTTAATGGCCGTGCGGAAGCGGATAATCGACAAGGATCCGATTAAGCCAAGTGATAACACCAGATCGCCGCGGATATATAGCATCACGATCGTAATCAGTGGTGCAAATAATACCAGTGACGCCATAAAAGTATGTTCATAATTCAACCCGCGATGAGTGACCCGATATAACTGCGAGATCAGTATTCCTAGGATCGCTGCGAGGGTCAAGGAGAACAAAACATCAAAGAGATCTGGTCCTGAAAAAAGTAATCTATTAATAAATTCAGTCAATTTTTCACCCTTTTTTAGATCTTTCGATCAACCTTTCATCAGAATAAATCATAATTAGCATACAATAATTATACTTATTACAGAGAATTTTACATTAGGATAGTGTAACTTGCGGCTAATAGAGTCGAATAATCATCACTTCATTTCATTTAAATTGGTTATTTAATGAAAATTTCCAGTATTACCTACTCAAGCAGGGTTTTCAATACCAGATCAGAGTATTTCTTTTGGTCGGCTGACAGACAGACAGCCATTTGATTTTTATATGTATTTTCCAGATAATTACGATTCCAACGGCGGTCGATAACCGTCATCCCGCGTGTATACTCTCCTACCGTTTCAACAAATACCTGGTAATCCTCGAATTTCCCAATGGTAGGATCTATGGCAATGGCAACTGTTAGCATATCAGGCGGTGCAATCGCGCCTTCACCCATGGCATATTTCCTTCTGGATCCCTCAGCCATTTCAATGGACCTTTTTAACAATTTCGAGGTCATGACACACCAGGATTTATCCTCTGCCGCTTCGATCTTTATTATTTCCGGATGGTTGATCTGACCGCCATGCCACAACGGATCAAGTGGAACCAGCATTTTCCGCACATTGCTGTCAAAGACGATCTTAGCCGCTTCCGGATCAGCAAACACATTAAATTCCGACATTGGTCTGGTATTGCCAAAATCTACGGCGCCTGCCATCATTGTAAGCAGCTCTATTTTCTGGATAATCTTTGGCTCTTCCCTAAGCGCCAGAGCAAGATTGGTCAATGGTCCCAAAGCAATGATCTCCATTTTTGATTCACTATTCATAAAAGTGCGGATGATAAAAGCGACTGCATTTTCCCCCTCTACTTTGCATTTAGGTCCAGGGAATGATAAGTCGCCTAATCCATCGGTCCCATGAATATGAGGGGCATTTTCTGATTTTTCGGGCAGTATGGGGTCAGATGCGCCGCTGAAAACCGGAACTTCTTTCCCTGAATGATCAACAACCTTTAAAGTATTGGTCACAACTTTATCCAGCTTTACATTGCCATTCACACAGGTGATCCCCAGCACCTCCAATTCCTTTGAGCGAAGCGCCAGAAGCAAGGCAAGTGCATCATCTATTCCCGTATCACAATCTATGATTACTTTACGCATTGATCATCCAATTTTTAAAAATGATTAAGAACAAATTGATCATATTGTCTATCTCTATCAAGTGTAACTTAAAGAATCATTATTTTATAAAGATTTTTAATATAGAATATCCTTAAGATGCAATTCAGGCGAAATATCCAACTATCTTTACTTATTCTGCTTGTGCTGATCTTATGCGGTATCATTTACTTTTTCGTTGCCAACAAACTTCATCTCCCTTTATAAATAGAGGCTATTCTATGCAGAAATCATTACATGTTTATATTCTTAAGGCATCTCAAACAAAAGCTACAGACTTGTTGATGCAAATACTTGATCCTAATGTTGTGGTAACTTATGGCGGACCTGATGGTATTCCCGTTGAAACATCCATTCTGGTCGCCGGAGAACCCACAACCGAAATGCTTGCTACCCTGCCGAACTTGAGATCCTTGATCGTACCATGGGCAGGAGTAGCACCTGAAACCCTTGAGGTCATGCGTGGCTATCCCCAGGTTTCAATTCATAACCTGCATCATAACGCTCTGCCGGTCGCCGAATACGCACTTGCACTTCTGCTTTCCGCAGCGAACGCAATAGTACCAGTGGACCGTGCTTTACGTGCAAACGACTGGCGTCCCAGATACACGCAAACCGCCTCAACATTGATTTCCGGAAAATCAATTTTAATTTTGGGATACGGACATATCGGGAAGGCATTATCTAATTTACTCTCAGGCTTCAACATGAATATTATGGCTACGCGCAGTAGTATTGATTTTCCAGTTAATGAAGATCAAGTCCATATCTTTCCGGCAAACCAATTGCATAGTCTTTTACCCAAGGCGGATTTTCTGGTTATCACACTTCCGCTAACACCTTCAACCAAAGGTTTAATTGGTGAAAAGGAATTATCGCTTTTGCCTCAATATGCTGTTTTTGTGAATATCGGACGAGGCGATATTATAGACCAGGCGGCGTTGTATAAAATTCTGAAAGAGCGTCCTACAATGGCTGCCGGGATCGATGTTTGGTACAACTATCCTAAAAATGAGCCTGATCGATCAAATACACCACCCTCCGATTATCCCATTCATGAATTGGAGAATATCGTTCTGAGCCCCCACCGCGCAGGCAGTCTGAACCAGAAAGATATTGAGGTCCTGCGTATGACTCATCTCGCCAATCTTCTCAACCAGGCAGCAAAAGGCAATCAGATGTCCAACTTGGTCGATCCAAAAAAAGGATATTGACGCGAAAAAAGACTAATGAAAGCGGTTATTTGGTGGATTCGTAGAGATCTCAGGCTCCAGGATAACCAGGCGCTTGCTCAGGCGCTTTCAAACAGCTCGATCGTCATTCCCCTCTTCATACTCGATCCAGCCCTTCTAAGAATAGAAGCTCAACCCAGGAGGTCCTTTCTTTTTAACGCCTTAGAATCATTGAATTCCGACCTTCTTGAGCGAGGCAACCGGCTAATCATCCGTGAAGGGGATCCATTATTTGAATTGCAGAAAGTTTTTGAAGAATCCAGCGCTGAAAAGATCTTTGCCGAAGCGGACTTCAGCCCATTTGCGAAGCGCCGTGATACTAAAGTAGCAAATATACTCCCCTGCGAATTTGTATCCGGATTGACCATACACCCACCCGGATCAGTCCGAAAAGCGGACGGTACTCCTTATACAGTTTTCACTGCCTTTAATAATGCCTGGAAATCCCTCCCCTCCCCCGGACACCCCTTAAATGTGCCATTGCGTTTTTCCTCGCCCTTCTCGCTGAAATCATTGAAGCTTCCAGCAAACAATTACGGTATCAATTTTCCCGCATCCGAAGCTGAAGCAGAAAAACGCTTTGAACTTTTTTTTTCAAACCGAATAAGCACTTATGGAAATGACAGAGACAGGATGGATCTCAGCGGGACATCCAGTTTATCCCCTTACCTGAAGTTTGGATTGATATCTTCCCAAAAACTGGCATATTTTGCCAGGGATTTTGCCGATCATTCTGAAAATGCGGAGGCAAGAAAAAGCGCGGAAACATGGTTGAATGAACTTATCTGGCGTGACTTCTACTATTCAATTATGGATAATTTCCCATTTGTCCTGAAACGCGCTTTCCGGGAAAGATACATCCACATTCCATGGAGGTCTTCTCATCATGACATTGAAGCCTGGAAAAATGGTTTAACCGGATATCCCATCGTGGATGCTGGAATGCGCCAGCTGCGGGAAACGGGCTGGATGCACAACCGCGCTCGCATGATCACTGCCTCATTTTTAACAAAAGATTTACTGATCAATTGGCAGGAGGGTGAAAAATGGTTGATGGAGCAGTTGATAGACGGCGACTCTGCCTGCAATAATGGCGGGTGGCAGTGGTGTGCGGGAACCGGCACCGATGCTGCGCCTTATTTCAGAATTTTCAATCCTATCCTTCAGGGTAAAAAGTTTGATCCCTTGGGAAATTATGTTCGCCTCTGGGTACCTGAATTAAACGCTGTTCCAGATGAGTATATTCATACTCCGTGGAAAATGCCTATAGACCTGCAATCAAAAGCTAATTTCTTTTCTGGCAAAGACTATCCAGTACCGATCGTCGATCATGCAATAGCTCGTGAAAGAGCATTAGCCGCCTATAAAATCTCCAAGAATTATTAAGTCTGGTTTTACTTTACTTCAGGATCATCCTGCAATCGAGTCCTTGAGCTCGGTTTCCATGCGGGTATACTCTAAGCGGGTTAATTTCGATCTCCTGAATTTGCGGGAAATCCATTGACAATTGGCTTAATCGCATAATTATGTTCGTAACTGCCTTAATGTCATACTTTTCTCCGCCTCGCCAGCCATTCAGAAGTTGAAAGGCTTTAGTCTCCTTAATCATTTGCTCTGCTTCGTTTATGTCAATTGGTGCGATCCTGAAAGCAACATCTTGAAACAATTCCACAAATACGCCCCCCATGCCAAACATCAGCACTGGCCCAAAGCCGGGGTCGCGCTTCATGCCAACAATAATCTCTTCTCCTTTGGGAGCCATCTTTTCGATCAAGATTCCATCGATTATTGCATTTGGATTAAAACTTTTAGCACGACTATTAAGCAGATCGTAATTATTTGCAAACTCCTGGTCATTCTCAATACCCACTCTAACCACTCCGGCTTCCGATTTATGCAGCAGTTGTTCTGATGCGACCTTCATTACAACCGGGTATCCAAGTGCGTTGGCCAGTTTTAGGCCACCATCAATCGAATTAACAAGTCCTCCCTCTATTAGAGAAATCCCGTAGGCATCCAGAATTGGACGGGTATCATGTTCAGCCCAAACCACCTTTTGAGTATTATTATTGAGAATTGACTTTACAATTTCCTTCCCGACATTCATGCCTGTTTTCGAATTATCCAAAACGCTTCCGCTCACACATGATCGCTTGAATAAGGCACCAAACATTACACCCACCAACTCGGGGAAATCCACCATCGGTACATGATTTTGTTGCAGGATCTTGGTTGCATCCTGGATGCTTTCATTTCCCATAAGGCAAACGATAACAGGTTTTGATGATTTTCTTGAAGAATCAACGATTGCCTGTGCTACTTTCTCCGGTTTCACCAATGCCTGTGGGACAAGGATTGGAAGCGCCATATCTACACCTGGGTCTTTTAAAACAAGATCCAGGGCAAAAGAAAAATCATCCTCATTTGCACCGCCGAGCATATCAATTGGATTGGCGGTCTGAGCTGAAGGATTAAGTTTTTCTTTTAATTTCACCTGTGTTGCTGTCGAAATGGATGCAAGCCTGATCCCATTGTTTGCCAAACTATCGGATGCCAAAGCTGCAGGGCCGCCTGAGTTTGTAATTATGGCAACTTTGTTCCCCAGGGGAAGACTCAACCAATCCAGCGTCATGGCAATATTTAATAGGTCTGTGGTCGTCAAAGCTTCTATCACGCCACTTTGTTTGAAAGCAGCTTGATAAGCAGCATGAGATCCTGCCAAAGATCCTGTATGAGAAGATACAGCTTTCGCTCCTTCTTCACTTTGTCCGGCTTTTAGAATGACCACTGGCTTTTTTGAATTGACTTTTTTGGTGACATTTATGAACCGCTGTCCATCTCGGATGCCTTCAACGTATGCAGCGATTACCCTGGTATCTCCATCCTCCCCAAGATATTCGATCATGTCTGTCTCAGTGACATCCGCTTCATTCCCCAGACTAAGAAAATGGGAAAAGCCGATGCCTTTATTGGCAAAATGATCGACCACTCCACCGCAAACGGCTCCAGATTGAGAGATAAATCCAATCCCTCCAGTTGATGGAATTCCTTTGATAAAGGTTGTATTCAATCCGGTGACGAGGTTCATTGTACCGACGCAATTGGGACCAATTAACCTGATCCCGTACTTATCTGCGATCTTCAAGACCTCTGCTTCAAGAACGCGTCCTTCATCGCCAATTTCTTTGAATCCCCCAGAAATTATAATTGCGGCTTTAATCGCTCTTTTCCCGCATTCTTCGAGCATAGAGGGGATAAGTTTTGACGACAATACAATTACTGCCAAATCAACAGGATCAGGCACCTGGCAAATTTCTAAATAACAAGGAATTCCTAGGATCTCCTCCGATTTGGGATTGACCGGATAGATGCCTCCTCGATATCCATAACTCATCAGATTTTTCAATATCCCATAACTCAGTTTGTCAGGGCTTGCCGATGCACCGATAATTGCTACTCCGCGAGGTTCAAAGAAAGGATTAAGCGAGGATGACATTTGTTCTCCCATAAAACTAAAATTCTTAATAGATTAATTAAATCCGGCAATAATCTAATGATGCTCAATTTGTTTTGGGATCTTCGGCAGAAGCCAATTCAGGAATGCACCAATACTTCGGGTTTGCATCAATATTCTGCCTGGACCGGTCATATCGACAACCAAACCTTCTCCGCCTAAAATTGTTTCCTTAAATCCGCCGATCCCGCGAACCTTGAATCCTATTTCTTCTGAAAAAGCCACCAAGTGACCTGTATCTATCGTAAAGGAGTCTCCTGCGTTCAAAATTAGTTCATGGATTGCGCCATAACTCGAAAGGATCAGGGTTCCGCTGCCTGAACATCTCAGCATAATTAATCCTTCGCCACCGAAAAAGGTTTTTGCCCCACCCCATTTGGTATCAGTTTCGATTGATTCGCTTGATGCTAGAAAAGAACCTGATTGGACTAAAAATGCTTCGCCTGAAATTTCCATCGTAAAAACATCCCCAGGCAAGGTTGGCGCTAGATCGATTTCTCCGCCGTTGGAACTGGCCTGATAGGTATTTATAAAAAAAGATTCCCCGCCAAGTACGGACCGAGCAAGAGATTTAAGCAGACCGCCTTTCATTTTTGTTTCGACTTGGATATCTCGCGACATGGCGACCATCGAACCAGCTTCGACAGTGATCCGCTCATTGCCATCCAGTTTAACATTGGCCATCGAATAAGAGGGTTTATACAAGATCTCAACTTTCATTTCTTCCTCCTGTTTATATTAATTGAATTATAAAAGAAAAGAGATGTTGACAATATTACAAATTATCGTTTAACATATTTTTGCAAGAAAAAATCGTTGTGGTAAAATATTATCTGTTAAGTTAGCCCTTTTTCAAAGGGTTACCTTTCTGCGTTTGAGAAAGCCAGCGGCTTTTATCAAGCGTAAGCCCAAAGAAAGGAGGAATCCTTCATGCATAATTACGAATTAGTTTTCATCATCCATCCGGATCTTGACGAGGAAGCCATTAATCAGGCACTTGACAAGATTAAAGACTGGATCACAAAATCTGGTGGAAACGTCGAAAGCGTGGATAACTGGGGAAAGAAACATCTTTCCTATGAGATCCAGAAACAGAACGAGGGCGTTTATTATTTTTTCAAAGCCTCGATGCCGACGACAGCGGTTGCCGAACTGGAGAGGAATTTAACCATTCTTGAGCCAGTGATGCGCCATTTGATTGTTGCAAAATAATTTTATTAAAGCCGATCACGATTAGGAGATATTATGGCTGAAGATGATATTCGGGAAGATGGTAATAACCAGGAGCGTGGTGGGTTTACGCGCCGGTATGCCCCCAAACCAAGGTTTTGTCAGTTTTGTTCAGAAAAAACACTTGAAATAGATTATAAGAACACCGCTTTACTCCGGAAATACACAACAGAAGAAGGTAAGATTCGTCCACGTCGCCAAACAGGTACTTGCGCCAAACACCAACGCACTGTCGCACGTGAGATCAAGCGCGCCCGACACATTGCTTTATTGCCTTTTACCGGTGGCACTTGGGAAGAAAAAGTCCGCTAAGTCGGAGAAATTTATATGCCACAAAAAAAAAGTGAGGATAAACCAGTATACAGAAATCCAATTCATTCTGCAAAAGAACAAAAACAGAATCGTTTCGTTGTTATTGGCTTTATTGTTATTGCAGCGCTCATTGTTGGCCTGATCGCCTATGCCTTCCTATATGAGGGCGTACTAAAAAACAACATTGCGGTCGCAAAAGTAAATGGGACAGAAATTGATAATAAATATTTTCAAGACAGGGTTCGTCTAGAACGTAATTCCTATATTCAGCAATTTCTGCTGTTATCCGCTCAATCACAGTTTGTCGCCAGCGATCCTGCGTCATTGGAATATTACCAGAACCAATTAACCCAGATCCAGACATTGCTGGATGGTACTGAAGAATTTGGAAAGCTTGTTTTGGATAAGACTATTGACGACGAGATCCTTGCCCAGCAAGCAGAATCCAAAGGGATCGAGGTCACGGATGCTGAAGTCAATGAAGCGCTTCAAGGGCTTTTCGAATTCTTTCCGAAAGGAACACCAACACCTGCACCCACCTTTGCACCCTACACGACACCCTCCTTATCAAAACAGCAGGAAGCGATCCTAAAATATACACCTACTCCAAACGCGACAACTGTTGCCACACAAGAATTACCCCAGGCAACGCCGACACCGCTGCCTGAAACTGCTGAAGTACAGCCGACTGCAACACTTTACACAGAAGAGTTATACAAACAGAACTATCAGGAATATGTTACCAGTATGGCCGATATTGATATTTCCGAGGAAAGTCTTCGGACATATATGTACCACTATCTTCTTAACCAGAAGGTCTTTTCCGAGGTCTCAAAAGATGTCACCAAAGACCAGGAACAAGTGTGGGCAAGACATATTCTGGTTAAAACCCAGGCTGAAGCAGTAATAGTGCTTGATCGCCTCAACAAAGGTGAAGACTGGGCTGCAATCGCCGCCGAAGTGTCATTAGACACGAGCAACAAAGACGATGGTGGTGATTTGGGTTGGTTTTCACGAGGCAGGATGGTTAAAGAATTTGAAGATGCAGCCTTTGGTCTTGAAGAAGGTAAGATTAGCGATCCAGTGGAAACACAATTTGGCTGGCACATAATCCAGATCATAGGTCATAAAACCTTTGCACTTTCTGAAACAGATTACCGTACTTCTCAGGAAACCGTTTACACAGTTTGGTTTAATAGCATTAAAGAGACTGCAGAAATAAATATTAACGATGTCTATAAAGAACTTACACCTGCAGAACCAGCGATCCCTGAATCTAATCGCATTAACTAAATAAAAAGAAGCCGGTCTAGTAGAACGGCTTCTTTTTTTTACTGCACCATTTCGTCCGTCAATTCTTCCATTTTCAAGCTGATCACCTGGCTAACTGAATCTTTTCCCATCGTTACACCGTAAAGGACATCAGCCAATTGCACAGTATTTCGATTATGAGTGATCACAATAAATTGGGTTGTGTCGCTAAGTTCACCTAATAATTCGCCAAAACGGACAACATTGGATTCATCCAACATAGCATCAACTTCATCTAAAATACAAAATGGGGTAGGCGAAATCCTTAAAAGAGCGAAAATTAATGCCACTGCTGTCAGGCTTCTTTCTCCTCCAGATAGAAGACCGAGTTCCTGTTTCCTTCTTCCTGGAAGAGTAGCTTCGATTTCAATTCCTCCGTCAAGAATATTTTCTTCATCTTCCAAATACAATCTAGCATCCCCGCCATTGAACAATTGGCTGAAAATAGCGCTGAATTCTTTTTCCACTTTATTAAAAGTGACCATAAATTCTTTTTTCATTAAAAGGTCAAGTTCGCTGACAACTTGTCGAAGATCTTTCTCCGCTTTTTCAAGATCGGCTAACTGTTCGCTCAAGAATTGGTACCGATCATTTGCCTCATTGAATTCTTTTTCAGCCTCCGGATTTATTGGTCCTATTCTTCTTAAATAAGCTTTTTTCTGAGAAATCTGGTCTTCAAATCCGTCCTGAAGTTTTGTAATTTTCGGAAGACTTGCAACGATGCCTTCAAGTGGCAAAGGTTGGTCAAATCCATATTCAGTCTCTTCTCCGGCATTGATGATACCGAAGTCTTCTTCGATCTTGCTTTGCATATTCGCAATTTGGTCACGGATCTTTTCAACCTTCAGTTGGGTTTGAAGAGTATGCCTTTCGGCAATTGCAAAATTTTTCCTTCCTTTGTCAACATTTTCAAGGATTTTTCCCTGTACTCCGATGATCGATTCTACTTTTTCTTCGAGGGGCATGATTCTAAGAGTGATTTCAGCGATTTTCTTATTTATTCTTTCATTCTCAACTTGCAAAGACTTCATGGTATCTACAGTTTCTTTTATGTTCTTCGCTAATTCACCCTGCTTCATTTCAAGCGAAGCTATATTTTGTTCGATGATCAGAGAATTGCCTTTGGTCTTTTTCAGAGATTCCACATGTTGTGAATCCAATTTCTCAGCAACTGATTTTCTCGAAGATAATACAAGGACATTCTTTCTTAACGCTTCTATTTCATCCGGTTTAAATGAAATGTTGATTTTCTCTTCATCAAGCTTCAGGTTTTTAATGTTTTGTTCTTCAAGGGTTTTTTGATCAAGAAATATCTGTAAATCCTTTTCAAGCTTGGAAATTTCAATTTCAACAGAAGCAATGCGTTGCTTTTCTTCTAAAAGAATTCGATTCTTTTGCTCTCGCTCAAGTTCATGTTTATGGATCTCAAAATTGAATGAAGAAATCTTTTCTTGTAATTTCTTGATTTCTTCTGAAATTTGGTTTGCCTTTTTTATAAAATCTTGGCTCTTAATTTTGTTTTCGCTAATCTCTTTTTCGATTTCATTGGATAAAGTTTTAGAACTGTCTAACTCGGATTCAAGAATATTTTTCTCGCGCTTTCTTATCAGTGGTTTAACGCGATATTCAGTTCCGGCGGAAATAGTTCCCCGGCTGTCAAAAACTTCCCCGTTTGTTGTTATTACCTTCCAACCGGAATGCAACTTAGGGTAAAGTTCCAGCGCTTTTTTTCGATCCTCAACAAGCAAAGTTTTTTCCAGAAGGCGTTTTATTACTCCAGAAAATTGGGAATTATTTGTAATGGCTGATTCAGCAAGTATCAATCCGGAATTCTCATAAGGATTGCCCTTCTCATCCATTCTATTCTCATCGAATGGCACAAGTACGGTTCTTGGGATTTTCTGTTTTTCTAAATATTCTAAGATATCCACTGTATGGTTCGTGCTCTCAAGGAATATACCTTCGATCACATCGCCTAGTGCCGCGGCAATAGCTGTTTCATATTTCTCCGGAATATTCAAATGATCAATAATCAAATCCAATTTTCCTGGAATTGCTTTAGCTCGAGATGCTTTAATAATATCTGCACTGCCTGAATTGAAACCTGCCAGATGTGCTTCAGCATCTCGAATCACCTCCAATTCAGCTTTGATTTTGGAAATAAAGGTTTCTGATTTTTGTTTATCATCCTGCAGTTGGCCGATTTTGGATTGGTTTACTTCGATTTCCGAATGAATTTTAAGAAGGTCATTTTCTTTATTTTTTGCCTCTAAAGTACATCGCTCGATATCATTTTCAAGAGATTTTTTCGTTTTGTTCAATTGTTGTTGTTCAATTTCAATTTCACTGATAAATTTTTCGATCTTTCTTATTTCTGATCTTTTTGATTCGATCTCTCTTTGATTATTCTTATGGCTCGTTTCCAAATATAAAACATTGGACTCGCTTGCCAATATTTTCCTTCTGATATCATCAATTTGGTTTTCATCTTCCTGTTGCTGCCTCAAGTTCTGTGAAAGTTCATCGGTAGCAGCATTTAATAATTTCGATACTTCGAGGAATTCATGTTTATATTGATTTGCAGTACTTTCTAATCCGGTTAATTCAGCCTGGATATACTGGGATTGGGTGGCAGTATTTTCTATCTCACCATTTATTTCGGAAAATCGAAGTCTAAGGGTTTTTTCACGTTCATCCAGGACTGCCATTTTTCTGGTTATTTCTTCCGACTCAGAATGAAAAACAGCGACTTCTTTATGCAGATCAGCTAAAACGAGGCGATTTTCATTAAGGTTACCCTGAATCTGGTTGAGTTGTACTTCTAAAGCATCTTTTTCAAATTGGACCTTATCCAATTCTGCTTTTTGTTTGTTATAAAACTCTACTGCAAAATTTAATTCCTTCTGCGTTTGATGCCAGTGAAACCCATACCATTCCTGGAGCAGTAAATGAAGATCATCCTGCATTTGTTTGTATTGATTGGCTTTTTCCTTACTTTTCATCAAAGAAGTTATGCGAGGCTTCAATTCATTGGCAAGATCCTGGGCTCTTTCCATATTTCGCAAGGTTTTATCAAGTTTTTGGACTGCCTCTTCCCGTCTACCGCGGTACAAACCAATTCCAGCCGCTTCTTCAAAGAATTTCCTTCTCTCTTCAGGTCGCAGACTTAAAGCAGTATCCACAAGCCCTTGTCCAATGATCGTATAAGTCCGATCACCTAAACCAGAATTAGCTAAAAGTTCATTAATTTCTTTTAATCGAACGCGCTGGTTATTAAGCAGGTATTCATTTTCACCATCACGATAAGCCCGGCGAGTAATATTAACTTCTGAAAAATCAACAGGAAGCCACCCACTTTGATTATCAAATGTTATTGAAACCGACGCCATAGATGCTCTTGGCCGCTGTTCAGAGCCTGAGAATATCATATCGACAGTTTTCTTTCCGCGCAGAACACTATAAGCCTGTTCCCCCAATACCCAACGTATGGAATCAGCAATATTTGATTTACCCGATCCATTTGGACCCACAACGGCGGTTACTTGACCCGGAAATGCAAACTGGGTCTTATTTGCAAATGTTTTATATCCTTGCAATTCAAGCGCTTTTAATCGATTTATCATTTATTTTTCGTTGTTAATTTGGTTGAGTGCGTTTTGTGCAGCAATTTTCTCTGCTGATTGCTTGCTTTTCGCTGTGCCATGGCCTAATATCTTATTGTTAATCTTCACACTTACATCAAAGACTTTTGCGTGATCAGGTCCATTAACGCTGGTTGTTGAATATTTAGGTGGGACATAGCCATTTGCCTGAGCCCATTCTTGTAATTTTGATTTTGGATCTTCATTTTTATGATTTTCAATTATTTCAATAGCTGCTTCCTCAAGTAAAGGATAAATGAAATTCTTTACGACTTCCATACCTCTGTCGAGAAATAAAGCACCAATAAAAGCTTCAAATACATCACACAAAAGTGTATTTCGAAAATTCCCTCCGCTTTTTAACTCTCCTTTGCCAAGCCTGATAGCATTTTCCATTTTAAATTGCTTATTAAATGCAGCAAGTTGATTAGTTTGGACCAATGCTGAACGCATTTGGGTTAATTCTCCCTCTTCCATTTCAGGAAAACGGTTATATAACCATTCCCCTACAAGAAAATCAAGTACTGCATCTCCAAGGAATTCAAGTCGCTCATTATCTTCCACAGCATCTTGATGTTCATTAAGGTATGATCTATGCGTTAATGCCCGGGTTAAAAGTAAAACATCATTAAAACGGATTTGCATCCGCCTCATTAATTCTCGAGGGGTTTCAGTATTTTTTTGGTTAGTTTCCATAAATTAATTAATTATAACTATGTAAGTTTATTATGGTTTTTGCCTTCTGCTATAATTGCGTCATGACCCTGCCCTCGCTCTGGCAATCTTCTACGAATTATAAGATCTCCACAGATGTATATGAAGGTCCGCTTGATCTTTTACTTCAGCTAATTGAACAAGCCGAACTTGATATTACCAAATTATCTTTGGCGAAGGTAACAGACGAGTATCTTGCCCATTTGAATTCCATCACCCAGCGCGATCCCACAGAAGTATCGGCCTTTTTGGTTATTGCCGCGAAGTTGGTGCTGATCAAGTCTTCAATTTTACTACCTTCTCTGGTTGGAGAAACTAACGAAACTGAAGAAGACCTCGGCGATCAGCTTGCACGACAATTAATCGAATATAAAAAGTATAAGGAAAAAGCTTTATGGTTAAAAGATCGCCAGGATATCGGTCTCAGAAGTTATTTGAGAGTAGCTCAACCTCCTTTGATAAAAGAAAAGCTTGACCTTTCTGGAGTTCGGATTTACGACCTGGTCGATATTCTTATGGAAATTTATTTCCAGAATGAAAATGCAACCCCACTAAGTGACGTGGTAACAATCTCTGCGCTCACATTAAAGAAACGGATTGCTGAGATCGTGGACATTTTCAGACGACAACCTAAACAGAATTTTTCCGATCTGCTCGGACTAGAACATTCCAGGTTGGATCTGGTCGTTACTTTTCTTGCTGTTCTAGAATTAATTAAGAATCAATCGCTAATTGCGGATCAAAGTCAATTATTCGGAGATATTTCTTTTCTTGGAACACAGAAATTGAGCGATGAATTTGATACTGAGTTTTAATTCCGATGATTTCTGAAAATATTACACCCATCAGAAAACAATATCTTGAAATAAAAAAACAATACCCTGATGCAATTGTTTTTTTTCGCCTAGGTGATTTTTATGAAACATTCGATCAGGACGCTGAAATCACTTCCAAAGAATTGGATATTGTCCTAACTTCCCGGAATGTCGCAAAAGGCCAGCGAATTCCAATGGCAGGTATTCCCTTTCACGCAGCAGATAACTATATTAGCAAGCTAATAAATAAGGGATATCATGTGGCAATTTGCGAACAAATGGGAGATCAACCAGAAAAAGGGATCTTCCCCCGAAAGGTCATTCGTGTTGTTACCCCTGGGACGTTAATAGAACCAGGATTAATCAAAAGCGAAAGCAATAATTATTTGGTTTCTGTAATTTCAGAGGCGGCAAAAACTGGATTTGCTTATCTTGATATGTCCACTGGAGAATTTTCGGTTGCCGAAATTCAATTGGATCTTTCCAACAATAAAATACTTGCTGAAATTTCACGCTTAAATCCCTCCGAAATCCTCCTGCCTGAATCTTCAAACTTTATAACCGAAAACAAAATTTTTATTACAAAAATTCCTGATTGGAAATTTGAATATGGGAGATGTGAGCAGTTCCTTCTTAATCACTTCAATGTAAATAATCTGAATGGTTTTGGTCTTGCAAATAAATCCCTTGCAGTATGTGCAGCAGGCGCGATCCTCAATTATATAAAAGACAGTGATCCTGCATCTTTGAACCTGTTCGCAGAGATTAAGGTTTATTCCCTCGATGATTTTATGGTTTTAGATGATGCGACCAGGCGCAATTTGGAATTGACCGAGACTATTCGCGGTGGACATGAAAAAGGTTCGCTTTTACAGATCCTTGATAAAACTACTACACCCATGGGAAAGCGTCTGATCAGAAATTGGATCAATCAACCCCTTATTGATTCACCCACGATCAATAATCGTTTAGATGCTGTGGATTTCTTTTTCAATGACGGTTTACTAAGATCTGAAGTTTTTTCAATGATGAAGAGGATCTCGGATATAGAAAGAATAATAAATCGGGTTATTTCTGGCCATGCAATCCCTAGAGATTTGGTTGCTTTAAGATTTTCCCTTGGTCAAATACCAATGATCTCAGGCCGTTTAAAGCAGGGATTTGATTTGATCGTGCAATTGACAGGGCGAGTAGATTCATGCGAAGAAGAATGCAATCTGCTTCGTGCAGCAATTGTCGATGAGCCACCTGCGACCCTTCAACATACAGGTGTGATTCATCCAGGATACTCAGAAGAATTGGATAGCATTTTAGCTGCTACTAAAAACTCTCGTGAATGGATAGCTAACCTCGAATCTTCTGAAAAATCAAGAACCGGAATAAAGACTCTTAAGGTTGGATATAACAAGGTCTTTGGTTATTACATTGAGATTTCCAAAAGCCTTGTAAATCTGGCTCCATCTGAATACATCCGAAAACAGACCCTTGTAAATGCAGAAAGGTATATCACTCCTGAATTAAAGGAGTATGAAACGCTGGTTTTAAATGCAGAAGAGAGAATTCGGGAAGTTGAATTGAAACTTTTTAATGAGCTTTGCCGAAAGCTTGCAAGATCATCCCAAAAAATCCTGCAGGTCTCGAAATTTATTGCTGTACTGGATGTGCTCCATTCATTTGCCCAAGTTTCGCGTGAAAATAATTATTCCCGGCCATCTCTTATTGGCGACAACAGGATGGTCATTTCAGATGGCAGGCATCCGGTGGTTGAAAAAACGCTCAACCAAGTTGGTTTTATCCCAAATGACACGTTTTTTAACAATGATGAAATAATTCACATTATCACAGGTCCGAATATGAGTGGAAAGAGCACTTATCTTCGGCAGGTAGCTTTGATCTCGCTTATGGCGCAAATTGGATGTTTTGTCCCTGCGGAACAAGCTGAAATTGGATTAATTGACAGAATATTCACACGGATAGGCGCTCAGGATGAGATTCATGCGGGACAATCCACCTTCATGGTGGAAATGACAGAAATGGCAAATATCCTCCATAACGCAACCGAAAAGAGCCTGCTGGTTTTGGATGAGATTGGTCGCGGAACGAGCACTTATGATGGATTATCGATCGCCTGGTCAATCCTTGAATATATCCATAACCATCCCGACTTGAGGGCTAAGACCCTTTTCGCAACTCATTTTCATGAATTGACCAAACTTCCGGAAATTCTTCCAAGGATCAAGAACTACAATATTGCAGTCAATGAGTCTGGAAAACAGGTGGTCTTTTTACACAAGATCATTGAAGGTGGTGCGGATAAATCCTATGGAATTCACGTCGCTCAATTGGCTGGCATCCCGCCTGCGGTTATCCAAAGAGCAAATTATTTACTTGATAAGCTTCAAAATGAAGCCGGAAGCATTGACATGAAGGATGTCCATCCAACCGCGCAAATGCCCTTATTCCAAACCGAGGATCCAGTTCTTGTTGAATTGAAAGGATTGGATTTAAATAATCTGAACCCGATAGAAGCTTTGAATTTATTATTTGAATGGCGAAAAAGAATTTTATAACTTAGCTGGTTGCATTTTTATTGTTCTTCTTTTTCGATTTTCTCTTTTCCTGAGCTTCAATTTCCTCCAAAGTTTCAGGCATTATTTCTTTTTGGGTTTGGACTTCATCGATAATTAATTCACTTGATGTGATCTCTTCAGATAAACTCTGACTTTCATTTAGTGAGGCATCTGAAGATAGTGTTTTTGATTTCGAGAACCGGTTGATTACAAGCAGGAAGAATCCAAAAGCAAAAACTGCCGCAAAGGAAATGATCACCCATACAAGGGTCTGATAGCCAACCTGCTGTGCCAAGCTGAGTAACAAAATCCCGAAACCTTCAATAAAATTATTGAGGTACCG
>Ga0105104_10001541_pt1 | contig 17240 bp, 30 predicted proteins | sample PPLLaktember2015_3_FD_87034 | JGI IMG/M metagenome (GOLD analysis project Ga0105104, IMG submission 87034) | Freshwater sediment microbial communities from Prairie Pothole Lake near Jamestown, North Dakota, USA - PPLs Lake P7 Core (6) Depth... | ecosystem: Environmental > Aquatic > Freshwater >... | reverse complement strand
TATCAAGTAAGAGAGACACGGTAGTTAGGTTGGTACTAACTAATTTTATTATCAATTGTCGAACACCATTTCGTCAATTGACGAATTCAAATTAATTTGAAATAGATGTATGCTATGTGCTAACATATAGCACGGTAAAAAGTTCACAATTGTGATGATAAACCTTTATTAACTTAAACAACATATTTGTATATGCCATTGGAGGCAGGAAAGATAAAAGGGTGTTGAAAATGGAAGAATACTCATGTATAGTGGTTTTTAAGGCTACGGCAACTGTTGATGTTGAGGCTGCTAACCCAGAGGAAGCCCAGAAACTTGTACAGAAAATGACCCATAAGAAACTTCGTGAGGAAGTCATAAAATCGGGGTCAGATTTCTTCATTTGTAGCGACTATGAAGTATTGGATATTACCCAGGAACGGAATGGAAAATACGTTTCTGTCTGACAAGGAGCCGACATATGTCTGACGTTTTGGAAAAAGTAGGGGATCATGTATGGATGTGCTTTCTTTTTATGGATTGGAACAATTATACCCCAAACTATATAAAGGGGAAGAACGCAACTTCCTTCCACCTATTTACAACATTGACAGTTCATAGACCGGAAGTGAGTATATTATGACCCCTGAACAGTATGTAAGGAGCATTGCGCGCGAGCAAATTGCCAAATTTAATGCCGCGCGGCTTATTGAACGAAGAAACTGGGAAATTAACTCCTGGTCGAGAAAAAGGAGAGTAAAATGCTAGAAAGATGCCCAATTTGCGGGGCTAAGATTTCGCATTTAAATTCGAAGATGTGTAAAAATTTCCACGATCTTTCAAAGTATGAAAATGATGAAAAATCTCAGATTATTATACTCCAAAATGGAATAGTATATGAGATAGTGTAAGGAGAGTAAAATGTTAGAAGATTGTTATTTATGTTGGGATATACCCAATAAAAAGTGCAAGTTTTTTGAGACTTGCCAGCCTCGTTTGTCTTATCAGAGGCGGCATAGAACTTCGGCTGATTGGATGGATTTCTTATCTGGATGGTGGGAAGCCCAAGATCCAAAGACATTACCTGAACAGTTTAGGTCTAATCTTAAACTTCGTAGTGGTAAAGAGTATTTACCCTACAGAAAAGAGTGAGTATGACGAATTTTGCGGTTATAGCATTAATCGTTGTACTTTTTTTGCTTTTCGTTGTACTTTGTGCTATGTTTTACAATTTTCTTATGCACCGACAAGATACGCGCGCTTTGCAAATTTGTAAAGATTGTAAGGTAGACAAGCAATATTGTGAAAGATGTGTTTGGCGTGTCTCTTGAACAGGAAGGTGTATGGATTATTGCAGGATTTGTGTGGGGTTTTACGAGTGTGTGGATTGGATTATGGGGATATTTTAATGGATGGTGGGGAAAGAAATGAACCAAACCTTTATTACTTCAAACGCCAAATATGGAATATGTCGAAAATGCGAGCCAAGTCCGCAAGAATTGGTGGTCATTTTCAGGAAATTTTGTATGGAAAGCAGACGAAGAATAATTGTTAAGGAACCTGAGCCAGTTGTTCCTGTCCGCGCACCAAAACGCGCGCCGCCAGCACCACAGCGAAAGGTTGCTCCGAAGCCAACGCCAAAACCGCGCAAGCCAAGGGCAAAGAAACCGCTTGTAATCACGATCACAGTTCTTCACGAAGTTGATGAGGCTGGGAATGACGTTTTGTTCAATCACGAAGGGCAATGCCCTGCTGACATTGATCTTGAGGCGTTTGAACAGTACATTGCTGATTTTTTCGGTGAAGAAGATGAATGCGATGAAGACGAAGACGAGTTCTACGAAGACGATGAGGAATAAGAATGCCCCGCAAAACAAAGGCAAATCAGGGGAAGGAAGCGGAGATCATGACAAGAAAGACAAGAAAGATGGCAAGTTCTGCTATTGCGGCAGAGACAAGTGTATCGACTGCGGAGGATGCTGAAATTGAGGGAACTGTAGAGGTTCCTTCTAAACAGCGTCGAAATCTTCCAAAACGCAAGAAAGGCAAGGGAAAAGTAATGCGCGTTGATTCAGTTGAAGGTCTTAATGCGCGGTACAACAAGATTTTGAAGGATACTTTCAGTGAGATGAATACTGACCGCACCTATGATAATTTTGATGTTGATTGTGAGATTACCGTGCCAGCACCAGGGCATATTCTCATCAATGCGCGGCTGATTAAGGGTGATTATTTCATCTACGCTAATGCGCGCTATGCTCTTTCGTATCCCGGAACGATAATGGAAGTTGCTTGCGACCTCTATGATGCGATGATGTGCTTTGGATTAGAAACATCCATCGCTCTTGGGGCATAAGGATGAACACTCTTTATTTTTTGATTGGGTTTTTTGTTGCCTTTTTCATAATGGGGTCTTTTGCGTTGTCCGAATTGTCTGACGCAAATCGCAAATTACGGAAGAAAATCAAGAAACTCAAGAAAAAGTTTGGAGATGATTTGTAATGGTTGAGGGTTTCGGCTATATTAGTATGATTTTTCCAGATGGGTTGCTCACCCGCGAAGAATTAGAAACAGAGTATGAACTTTTGAAAATTCGCCACCGAACCCTTGAAAAAAAGTTTTTGGAACTTCAATGTGAATTAGCAAGGAGATTATGATGTTAGAGGCTATTGAGCCGCCAAAAACGGCAGAGGAATTACGGCAGGTATGTATTGCTACAGGGCAAACTCAAATTTTGCCTTATAGACCTGTTGAGGAAAAATATTACATTTCTACAGTTTGTGTGAGATGTTGCGAAAATGGGCGAACACAGAAAATTGCATCAATGCGCATAAGGTGTAAGTCAATGGGTGATTTAATGACGCGCAAATCGTTAATAGAGGCTATAATGGGGAGTGATAGAGTATGAGCAAACCGCAGATGTACAATGTTCAACGCAAACCATTTTTTAGTCTGGAATCACTTGCTCAGAATTTCGGATCTACATCAGATGCGTGCCTTCTTTCGTGTGCTATCTTAGCTGTAGTGGAGTTTTACTTCGGTTCTGGTCTTTATGATGCGGAAGTGGTTTTGTTCGCTTTATTCGTCATTACAGGGCTTTTGTCATTTATCTTTGGTGTAAAAGATAAAGTTAATAAGACTAAGGCTATGATGGATGAACTTTCAAAAATATCCAAGGAAGAATAAAATGACTAGAAAGGTTCATTATCCACCACAAGGCGGCTGCGATGCGCTTATTTTAGAGGATGGTGTACCAATTGGTTCATATTGGGGTGTTCGTATTCAACACCTCATTTCTCTTCCAAAAGATATGAAATGCGCGCATTGTGGAGATAAGATAATTTACAGAGGAATATATAACGATACGGCGGTACTTCCAGGCAGAGATTTATATACTTGCCATAATTGGCGATGCCGCGCGCTTTATACTTTGAAAATAGTTGAAAATGGAAACAAAAAATAAGGTGTTCATATTAGCGTCTGGGACATCACGACGATTTAATGGTAAAATAAAGCATTTACTTCCTGTATTTGGAGAACCGATTATTCGGAGAACTATTCGTATTATACGCCAAATTTCTTGTTTTGAGGATTATGAGATTTATGTTGTTACTCATCACAAAGAATTGAAGTTTGATGATGTTAAGATTATCGACACTATATTTAAACCACGCCAGTTATGCAACACAATTCTTATGACAAGACCGTATTGGGGAGATAAGAATGTTATTTTACTTGGTGATGTTGTTTATGGTGAAAGAGCATTAGCGTGTATTCTTTCATCTAATTTTAATGGGATTGAGATGTTTTACAAGGACAGTTGTGATGTGAAACCAAATTCAGAGCGATATGCGGTTAGATTTTCTTCAAATAACGCAGATTTATTCGGGAATTTACTAAATAAGGCATCTCGCGTCTTTGAGGGAAGTTCTATGGAGGATTATGGGGGGCTTTATAAGATATGTTTTGCTACGCGCACAGAATTATTTCTTCAATTAACTTCTCCATTGACTTATACTGATAGACGAAATACTTGGTTAAGAAGGTTAATACGACCTTTTAGAGACTATTTTGTTTATCATATTTATCAGACTTGGAAACCCGCGCGCATAATAAAATTGCGAAAAATTAATGATATTATCACAACTGATATTGACAGTCAAGAGGATTATGATAATTTTATGAGGGTTATTAAAGATGCGTGTAATTAAGACAATAGCACGGTTTAAGGCGCGACAGAGTAGAGGTAGTGCTTGGGTTTCGTTAATTCTTAATATGGGGATTATTACAGCTAATATAGCACTCTTTAAGGACTTCTTTGAAGGATTTGGGCTTACATTAATTCAAATGATTTTAATTGGTGTATTTTCTTATCTATTCGGTACGATTGTAATCGGATATTTGGATGAACAATATGGGGTTTGGAAGCAAGAAAACGAATTTAATACGAGTTTAAATCCATTTATGGTTAATATTAATGAAAAGTTAGATGAAATGATTAAACTACAAGACGAACATAATCGTGAAGGATAACTTAATCATCTACAATCGCTATTACATTTGGGTGATTAAAAATTTGGAAAGATATAGTTGTTATACCTGTCATACTCATTTTGAGTTAGAAATACCAAAGGGGTCTAAAGAAGTTCCTGTTTGTCCAGCGTGCGGTGAAAAACAAATAGTAAAACGATGCCCTGCTGATCCGGTTGGTGGTTGTCATTGCGCGCTTTCTATTCATGGTGGTGGAATTGCGTATTGTAAAATTTGTGGTAAGGCGATATGCCCTGAATGTGGAGATCATGATGTTGTGCAATTATCTAGGGTTACAGGATATTTGCAGGACGTATCAGGATGGAATGATGCAAAGCAACAAGAATTAAAGGATCGGCATCGTTGGAATCTTGGAGAAGCATAGATTTATTAACTTTTAAGACTAACTTATAGTTAGAGGTGTATTTACAATGAGTCAGATTATGACTAAGGTCGTAGAACTTATCGTCCTTGCTATCGGTGTAATGATTTACTTCGACGGTTTCCAGGGCGCGGTTGTGGCAACGCTCGCAAACGCAACTGGAGGCGGGGCAATCGGGACGGCAATGGGAACGATCCTTGCAATAGTTCCGTACTTGGTCTTCATCTTCATCGGAATTCAGGTGGCTTTCCCCGGAGTTCTTGGACGGAAGTGAAGATTTCAAGAAATTCCCCTCATTTCAATTGATTTGAGGGGATTAATCCTCCATTATGGAGAAAAAGGTGAAAAATGACAGAAGAAATTGACGAATTAGACGAAATTGAAGTGCGCGAAGAAAAAGCAAATAAGAAGATTCGGGAGATCATTTCTGCGGCTCTTTATTTTGGTTCGCGCGCGGGAATATGCTTTTTGATATATAATGCTATCATTCACGCTTGCATTGCAGTAAACCCTATTTTGAAGTATTCTCAAGAATTGCATGATCATATAGGGTATTTGGCTATCGGAATATTTTTGTTCCTTTCAATTAACGGTACGTATTTAAATAGTGTGAATGAGAAGTGAAGCATATCTTTATTATCTTAGAGAGACTAACTATAAGTAAGGTTGTAGATAAATAATGCGTTTAACTTGGTCTCTCGGATTAGTTCTTCTTTTAATGATTGCTTTAGTTCCGTTTGTGAGTGCTTCTTATACAAGTCAATATCCTCCAGAATACACATCAACTTATGTGAAATCATATTCTTCTTATTCTAATTATTATCCTTATGAGGCAACTGATCCTTCTAATCCGTTAGATGGAGCTGGTGCTGGGACTCAATGGATGAGCGCGGCTGATGGAACTAATGATCGTCAGTTTAATATTGATTTAGGTAGTGCGAAAGTAATTAAACGTGTTTATTATGAAAATTTTCATATTAGCGGAGCAACAACCAACAGAGGGCTTAAAGATATAACTTTTTGGGGTTCTAATTCAGAAGAAGCCTTTCAAATTACTACTTATGATACTACTGACTGGGTGAATTTAACAATTGATGATTATCAAATGGACGCTCATTCTGGTAGTAATGCGGCTGATCCTAAATATATTTATGTAACAAATTCAAACGCTTATCGGTATTATTCAGTTAAATACACATCAGATTGGGGAGATAATAACTATTATGGGCTTAGGCGTATTGAATTGCAAACAGAGGATGTTTCAGCACCAGTTGCTGCGTTTTCTGCTAATGATACTTCTGGGTACTCTCCATTAGATGTTGGATTTACTGACAGTTCAACAAATACACCCACAAATTGGGATTGGTACTGGGGTGCTGATGAAACAAAGTCTTCTGACGACCAGAACCCCACACATCAGTTCACTACAGGAACCTATAATATACGCCTCTGGGTATCAAATTCAGGAGGCGGGGATTGGGAGAACAAAACTGCCTATATTGAGGTGGAAGACGCACCAACGCCGCCAGTAGCCGCATTTTCTGCTAATGCTACATCAGGATATTCACCATTAGATGTAGGATTTACAGACAGTTCAACCAATACACCAACCAATTGGGACTGGTACTGGGGCGCTGATGAAACAAAATCTTCTGACGATCAAAATCCTACTCACCAGTTTACAACAGGAACGTATAATATTCGATTGTGGGCATCAAATGATGATGGTGGAGATTGGGAGAACAAAACTGCCTATATTGAGGTGGAAGATGAACCTCCAGAAGTTATACCTGTAGCATCATTTACGTCTACAAACACAGAGGCTTGGAGAATTAGTGGAACAACTGTTGTTTTTACTGATACAAGTACTAACATTCCGACTGCATGGAATTGGTCTTTCGGTGATGGTACATATTCAGATTCTCAAAATCCGTTTCACGTATATACAACTAGTGACACTGATGGAATGCAAAAATTTACAGTTGTATTAAATGCTTCTAATGGAGCCGGATATGATTTAGAGACAAAAATTGACCATGTTTGGATATACAGGGTTCCAATAGGGAATTTTACATATTCAAATAATGTTGGTGTGGCTCCACTTAATGTTTCATTTACTGATACTTCACAGTACGCCACTTTAGTTGCTTGGGATTATACTAACGATGGAACATGGGATAGTCCAGAAGTTGCATTAGGAAGTACAGTTTATAAATTATATTCAACTCCAGGTATCTATTCAGTAGATATTAGGGCAAGGAATGGAGTAACAAGCGATGAAGATAGTGTTAAAGTGAATATTATCGTCGTGAATATGAATGCGAACTTTACAGCAATTCCTTTAACTGGTGATGAAGATTTAACGGTTCAATTCAATGATACATCAATCGGAAGCCCTACATCATGGTATTGGGACTTTGGAGATGGGTTTGCTTCTGTTTTGCAAAATCCTTCTCATACATACACTATTTCAGGATTATATGATGTAAACTTGACAATTCATAGAAGTGGTGTGAATGACGATTATGAATTGAAGACCGATTACATTAATGTATCACTTTCCGCGCCGAGCAACGCTTCTTGGGAAAGCAGTATGCCATCTGGGGATGCTCACGTAGATTTCCTTTCATACAATTTGGTGACATTTATACCGATTTGGGAAAATGGAGAACCGGATGAATTTTTCTGGGAGATTACAGGTGGCGAATTTTTAGGCGAACCGCTAACAGGAGTATGGAATTCTACTGATGAGGAACCAGATGTAGGTTTTCAATATCCAGGCACGTATTTAGTAAATCTTACAATCACCAACGAGTTAGGAACTGATACATATAGTGCGGAATATGTTGTAAATGCTTATGAGCCGAATATTTACGATATTGGGGTTATTGGCGGCGCGTCTGGAACACTTTACAATCCGGCAACAATTTTATTATATGCCGAATACAAGGATGATATTTATGAGAGTTGGTATACTTATGAATATTTCTGGGATTTTGGTGATGGTACTCCAATTACTAGTACTGGAACAAGTAATTCGATAACACATACATATACTGAAAGTGGTACATTTAATATTACTTGTAATGCTACTAATCCTTGGGGATGGAGATCTCATACTTTTCCATACGAGGTATTACTGACACCAGATCAATTATCAACAGTTGTAAGATGGTCTAATGTTGGAGGTACTACTGTTTCGTCTGTATTTGCTGGCGAACCAGTTTATTTTGCTTACGATACAGTTAATATTGGGACAAATCCTCCAATTGGGTATTATAACGATTATTTCAATATAGAAGCATATATTTGGGATGAACGCACAGATACGTGGATATTCTGGAAGGAATTGGAAATATACGATGAAGTATATGGAAGCGGTGTTATGTCTGGAGTAGCTGCCTATAGAATTTATTATAGTGATGGTACTGGAGAGAAACGCCATAATGGATATGGATTTTTAGGTGGAGATAGTGGTGCGAACAAAATTAGAGCTATATTAAAAGGGCATCTAATAAGTGGTTATTATGACCCATACTCATATGCATATGCCGATATAACCATTTTAGAAAAACCATTACAACCAACCGTAGTTGGAGATTGGGCTAAAGATTTTGCTGGAGAGGGGTTTAGGTTGATTTTAGCGGGGTTATTAGTGATAATAATTGCTGGAATACCGTTCGCAATTACAAGAGTTTTCAATCCATTAGTAGAGGGGCTCGCAATAATATTAGCGATTGGGTTATGCTTCTTTGCTAATTTACTTGATAGCTGGGTCATATTTGGACTTGGTGTAATTACGATATTACTTATATTCTTTATGCATAGAGGTAGTGCAGAACAATCAGAACAAGGGGGCGAGATGTGATGAAGTCAATAATTTTCATTTTACTTTTGGCGATAGTAATGATAATGCCTGTATCGGCATTTACTGGTAGTGGAACTGGGACAATTGGAGATCCTTTTGTGATAACAACTCCATCCGAATGGGCTGAACTTGAACAAGATGATGAATATCCAGCTTACATTCAGTATTATTATGTGCTTGGAAACGATATTATCTTTGATGAAAGTAATAGTGTTATGATTAAATTTTTCTCAGGAGATTTAAATGGGATGGGGCATGCAGTTAGAAACTTCTATAACGATACACCTATACTATATCAAACACCGTTATCTTCTACCAATTATGGATCGGCAATGATTTCGTTAGCGGGATACGGTTCAATTGGTACTGTACATAATTTGACTGTATTTAATTGTACTATTATTCACCCAGAGCAATTAGGGGAAAATATTGCAAATTCAAATCAATATTCTTATGGTATATTGATTGGAAAGAATACGGCTGGGGATCTTAAAGATATTTACATTGATAATCAGTCTACACTTCAATTTACCGGAACTATTGGTTTTGGTTCGTTTTGGATAGGATCTATAGGCGGATATACTTATAAAATGAGTAACGCTGTTTCACTCGCTGATATTATAGTAGATAATCCAATATCTGGGGATATGGATGGAAATCAAACCAATATAGGTGGAATAGCGGGGGCTGTTCAAAATGGGGCTTTTACTGTTTATAATATTTTATATGCTGGAAATATTGATTATACACTTACTCCAGGGCATATAGACTTTGTATATTCTACAATTGGATCTGCGGTATATATTCCGCCATCGGGGTCTTCGTGGTACTATGATAGTACAATATTGAGTGATATTCAACACAAATCTAATACTTATGGTGTGGCAACTTCTGGAATGACTGATGAGGATAATTTCCCTAATGTTATATTCGGCTCATCTGGATTTATAATGAGTAATATATCATCAGTATTTGGTGGATACCCAGTTCCATATGCGTTTGATACTGGGGTAGAACCAACTCCAACACCTACTCCAACCCCAACACCAACTGTAGTTCCATCTACTTTACCAACAGGAACAAGCACTCCAACACCAACAGTTACACCTATATCTGGATCGGTGAGATGGAGCGATATTAACGGAAATACAATCACAACGATATTATATGATGGGGATTCACCAAAAACTGCATATTTCTTGTTTGATACTGACGGAATTGATTTTAATGTTAGTGATGCTTATTATTTATACTTAGTAAGAAAAGATCCAATTACTGGAAATTATGATTATATTCCAGTCCCAGACCACTATGCAATAGCCGATGGTGATGAAGATTATGTATTAGTTGAAACCGAATATAAATTATTTGAAGGAGAATATTGGAAAGGTTATCTACCAGTTTCAATTCTTTCGCCAAGAATTTATAGGTGTTATCTAATTGGTTATAATACAACCACATATAGTCATTCTATCTATGGATATGCTGATTTAACCGCGTCAGAGAGTTTCTTCAATCTGTCAAATTTTGGGGATTGGATTTATAGTATTGGCGGACTTGGGCTTCAATACATAATATCAATGTTTATCATTATGTTTGCGGCATTATTACCATTCCTGGCTCTACATAGAATTAATATGCCATTAGAGATTATTATGACGGCACTTGGGTGTGGAGTATGTTATACTATTGGATTGATTCAGATGTGGGTGGTATTCATTATATTACTCGCATTAGTGGGGTTATTCTTCACTATAAGAAAGAATGGGGAAGGTGCTTAAATGGACACTAAAACATTTTTCTCAATTCTTGCAGTTTTGGTGCTTGTTGGAGTATTAGCCAATTTAATGACTGGTTCTGATCTTCCAACATCTCCAGAATTTACAGAATGGGGATATGATTATCTTGAAACAGATGCTTGCGGTGTTTGTACCGATGGCGGATTATTTGGACTTGACTGTATTGCGGCGGATTTATTCTGCTTAGCAAGTGGACTAATAAATTTAGTGATATTCGTTGGAGATTCCATTATTACACTTGGATATTTCATTTTCGATATGTTTGCTTTCTTCTCAGGACTAACTGCGTTTCTGACAGAAGGTGAAATATTACTTCCATCTCCAATTAGTTTCATTGCTGGGATATTTGTATTCTTTGCTTGGGTATTCTTATTACTGGAAGCAATATACAGATTTAAATCGGTGGTGTTTCCATGATTAACATAACTTTATTTACTAATAAAACCAAGAGTATATATACTTGTGAGGTGCTATAATGGTGTTTCCATCTTTAGTTAATGCTACGAATGAGAGTATTGAGCAACAGATAAGTCTTACCATTGAACCGGCATTAGCGGCATCTCCTGATGTTATATATCTCGCATCTGCTTTAGTAATCATAGGATTTTTCCTATTATTCCTATATTTAGCAGAAACTCGTAAAGACATTGGATTTGCTATGTTTATGGGGTTAGTGGCTGGAATGGCTTTTAACGACCCATTACTTGCATCAATCAAATATCCTCTCTATGGTGGTTATGAACCTTCATTACCATTCTTGATGATAATTGCGGGAGGATATGAAACATTAATGACACTAATGTTACTTACTGAGCTACGAAGGCGTAAAAACGCTGGGGAGATAGAAACATCAGAGTTTAAATAAAGGCGGGTAATGATGGGAGGATTTCCCTGAACTTGCCTATGGAGGAATCGTAGGATGTTCGAAAAATTGAGAATCCATACGGAGGTGATAGAAAATGGTAAAGCGTAGTACAAGATCTAGAGTTGCGAAACGTCGCGTAAAAACGTCTTCTCCCACCGCAATACGTAAGAAAACGGTTGCAAACCGCAAAAATGCGAGGGTGGTCATTGGGCGCAAAAAGTTCTCTGCTCGCGTGACTTGTAAGGGCAAAGTCCGCTTAACACGCGCAGGTAGGAAATCTTTCAATGCGTACAAGCGCAAGTATAAGGTTGTATGCAGGATTGGGAAACGCCGACGTGTTCGGAAGGGCGCAAGGTTCGGAACCCAAAAATACACATATAACACTTTGTAATCGTCGAATATAATGGAGGAAATTGTATGGGATACAGAACACACGAAGGCGGATCTACTATAATTAGTAGGTCGCGCCTTTTTTCTTTTAAGGAGAAAGAACTATGTTAAATCAAAAACCACAGATTAAAGTCCTCATCATCGGAAAGGATGGTCAGGCACGAAAGCATTGGGTTGATCATGACGCTCAATTCTATGATAATCGTTATAAGATTGACTTCGACGCTGTATATCAGTCTACAGAGGGCGGATTTTTAGGATATGGTTCAAAACAAGTGCCAACTATAATGTTCCGCGAGAATAATGTTTTGGCTATATCTTACAGGGTAAAACCATCTCAACCAGATCCTGATGAAATGGGGTCGTCAATCTCGCGCGCAGCTTGGGCTATTGCAGAATTGATGCGTAAGAAAAATGAACAATTAATGCAATGGATATTGATCCTGGCTGTAGTTGCTTGTGCTTGCGCTGGGGCTAGTGCGTATCTTGGGTATGTAAATGGGCAGAAAATTGATAAAATACAGAATTCTATAAATAGTCTTCAAATACAGAATTCTACTGGAGGTAATTCACCGTTCTTTCCAATTACTATAACACCGACACCAACATCAAGTAAAACCCCCACTAAAACGCCAACACTAACACCAACGCCAACTAGAGTTGCCATTAGATAGCGAGGTTTGACCAATGACACACGGATTTAGTAGAAAGGCAGTACAACGCGAATGTGAGGGTTCCAATGGAAATGATGGTATACCACTGGAAGATGAAATTCTCTTTGACAACCAGAATGGCGATTTTCCAGAAACCATTAATCTTCAAAAGCGCACTACTGTAAAACCAGAAGCATTTGAACCACCAGAGGAAGACCGCGTTAATCTTATCGGAGATACTGACCGTGTTTCTGATGCAAGTATGGCTATTCGCGCATTACTTGGTGAGGGTGGGGATTTCCGCGCAGGTTCAGAGATTGATGATAATGAAGTGCGCGCATTACTTGTTTTACTGGATGTTGCCGAAGAACTCAATTCTCCGAGATTATTGAAAACAGCCGAGAATTTCTTACTGTTATCCGTTTCTAAAGGTGGAACTGGAAGAAAGCAGGTTGTCGGAGCCTTCAAAGGACTATACGAGCCGAATAATCAACCGGGTCAGCCTAATGGCGCGCCGTCTGGTATGCTACGGGGTGTATAATGGCGATAGAGTTTTCAAAATTCTTTCGCGCATCTTCAACTATTCGGGAACATTCCTTTGATTATGAGGAAATTGGAATAAATAAAGATGGCGCGCGTTTTTTCATCATCTTCGGTCTTGATAAACGCACAGGGATCCGTACAAAAGTATGTGAATTCCATTGTGTTGAAGGCGACAAAATTTGCCGCGATAGAATTGTAAAGAAGTTGAAGAAACTTAATAGGTGAAGTATGGCAATAACGATTATACAAGGCATCGTGGGGAGTGGAAAGAGTACCGACCTTACTTGGCACGGATATAAGGCATATCTAAAGGGTAATCCCGTATATGCAAATTTTTGGCTATCATTCCCGCACAAAAGATTAAATCTTAAAGACCTTGTTCACGAACTACCACGTTTACGAGATGCCACTATTCTTTTTGATGAGGCGCAGAACCAGGTGAGTTCAAGAGCATTTATGTCTGGTAGCAATATTATGTTCTCAAAATTTGTAAAACAGACAAGAAAGGCTGGAATAGACTTGTATATCGCAACGCAACAGGCTGTGGGTATTGATATTGATATACGCCGCAATCTGCACGTTTTAGAGACTTGCTTCCCTTACAGACTTGTTATGCGCGATGGTGTGAGAACATTACGTAAGGCAACGCTTGAAGAAATTGAAGGGCGTAAAATTGACCGTATTGTAATTAAGAAAGAGTTGTATTGGGCTGAGGAAGATGGTAAAGAAATCCCTATAGAGTGGTCTGTACTTAATCCAACCAGATACTTTAAGATGTTCAACACACGGGAAACATTCGACATATGATCAAAACTTTTTTGAAAACTGCGGTTAATGACTTTGAGCGCGGTACTGATAAAGTATCGGCTTTAATCGGATTTCTCAATCTTTTTGTATTACTCTCCGTTTGGGAAGAACGCATAGGAATACCGCCCATTCAATTATTTGGATCAAGCGCGGCTGTCTATATCTTTATAATTTACGCTGTAGGACACTATACACCACATATTGAGAAAATAGAAGAAGCAATCAAAAAATAGGGATGGTGAAGAAAAATGAATGGTAGAGATGATTAACGCTGACTGACGAGCGTGAAATACGTGTTTCCACTGTCGTCCTGCGTCTCAACTTCTTTAACCTGTGCTTTCAGGACATCTTTCTTGAAGTCGAATTTCTTTGCCTCAACTTTCTTCAAGAGATCGATGATTACACCAGAGTAGGTGCGGTACTTTTTCCCATCTGCCGCGTCAATTACAACAAACGAACCTGTCTTATCTGTTCCAAAGGTGATACCTTTAACGTCTAACTTCAATCCATCGGTTAGACTTTCCATAATGTCTATGACATCATTGATGTTTTTGCTTGACATTTTTATGTCTCCTGTACATTGCAAGGAATAAGTGGACGTTTGGAGATCAAGCAAGAATGAATTTTCAAAAGTTATACGTCCACTCACTTCTTGCTGATAAGTATGTATGGTGTTTAAGGTAATAAAGGTTTGTTTATACCCTTATTACCCTTCAAAGTAATCCGAATAGGTTCACTATTTCGTCCTTTCCACACACGTTTATCGTCAAGAATTGTGAGTTCTTTTCCCATTGTAATCCACTCGTTTTGTGTAAGACCTCTACGGACACTTTCCTTAAATCTATTTGGTTTTCTAAATGTCGCGCGGAACACCATATCTTCTAGATCAAAATATCCAAATTCATAACGACCAACACCCTTAATCTTCCATTTATCGGTATCAGTACTCATTACGCGAGGTGTTAATCCTTTAATTGGTGTAATGAAATCATAGTTTGGTGGAAGGTCTATAAATGACTTCGGCACTCTTCCATAAAGTTTTGGTTTAAGGAAACAATACCAACCACATTGATTCTTCTCCGGGTCTTCACTACATTCAAGTTTAACGCCACCAAGTTCCTTTGAATTTATTTCATCTACATCATCCCACGGAACCTTAATACTATCAGTATCGCAGTATATTACCGTATCTTCATGTCGCTTCAAGTATTCAAGCAATTTCAACCTTGTATAGCAAGTAATGAAGGCAGAAAGACATGGGAACGAATTTTTACTCTCAACTTCACCACTAGCCTGAACAACATACCACATAGTCCCATCAACTGTTGTGTGTATAATGGGACGAAGATGTTTTCCTTCGAGAACTGGAGCAATCGGAAGAAAATGACCACCTTTCGGATTACGTTGAGCAAGTTTTCCATATAATCCATTGCCAAAGAGTTTCCAAACAGTTTTCATTCCATCATCACCACTTTCAGCCGCCAAATGTCTTTGATCCCAGGTATAACTCGCATACCCCTCAAAATATTTTTCTTTACGGGAATAGGTTATATACTCATATACTTCAAGAATTTTATAGCCATATTCTTCAGCTTTATGAAGTTCTGGTGAACACCAATATCCTTCAAACACACCACATGGGAACATTAACTTACCAATTTTTTCTCCATTTGCATCTCTTTCATTAAAAGGAAGCACCATTACACGGCTCTTTGGGGCAAAGACTTTACAATGAACAATCATTAAATTTTCACGGTCTTTATAGTATATTTTAAACCGTTTACTTCCGTGATGAATTTTGGCTGTCATAGGATCTGGATAATATTCATTAGCCATAACACTGACATAAGCCGAATTAATGTCATATGATTTAATACGATGAATACCTCGCGTAAAGATTTCAGTTCTTCCACCACTATAGGCATCGCGCTCTAATTTATTGAACTTGTCTATATCGCGCCTCCAAAAACCTTTAAAGAACTTTCTCTGGAAAAGGTTTAAAGCAGTTGCAGACGTTGTATATTTGAAGGCAACACCAATATCTTCATATGTTTTTCTGAAAAATTCGCCAACTTCCCAATGAGCGCGGACATCATTACGACAATGTTCTGTCAATTCAATGGAAGTCATATCTTTTCTCCACTCAGTTTTATAGATACCCTTATCATTAAGTTTAAGTTCTGTTATCCAATCATCAAGACTTTTTCCCCCACAATGATTGAATATGTCGATAATTCTTACACCATTAAGAAGTTCACCAACAATAAATCTAGTTCCAGAAAAAACAACCGACTCATAATTGATAGCCTCATCAAAATAAGCCATATCATAGGCTATGTTGAAGCCGACGATAGTACATGGATCAAAATTTTGACCCTCTGTTTTCAAACTATTGAGGAAATCAACTAAATCCTTTCTATCATAGAATGTTTTCTCTACATGTACTACTTTCTTACCTCGATGAAATCTTTTGAGGTAATCTCCATAAACACAGGCGACAAGCATATTGCCGCGCGTATCATCTTCACAATCCACACTGATAATATGATTGACTGTTTTAACAATCTTCTTACCAGTAAGAGGTGTCATCATTGCATAATTCTTTACCATTTAAATCACCAAAAATTATTTGGATTTCTTCCTCTTAAATGCTCGCTGCTCCATAGCGATATTCTTCTCTTGAAGTCTCTTAAAGGCGCGCGCACGGCTCTTTGGTGTGGCATATTTCTCTTCAAGTTCCTTCTTTGAAGGTTTCTTCTCCGACTTATATTTCAACACGAGAGGTTTAACATAATCAGGGGCTTGAACTAATCCACCCTTAGTTGTTTTACCGCGTTTGGGTCGCTTTAAAGTTCTCCAAATAACTATGTGGACAGCGTGAATAGTACCAAGAACCCACCTGGATCTACTTTTATTGACATGACCACCAGATTCAACTTCATCCCAATTGTCTCCAGCAGCAGCCATTAAGTAACCATAGTCAATAGCCTCCTCATACATTTTATCGAAGTTAGGCTTCTCTCCAACCTCGGTAGCATATGAGGCGCAGAAGTTAGACTGACCTTTCCTCACATTTCCAACACGACTACCAAATGTCTTTCCAAGACGGCGAGGTGGTTCTCGCTTATTCTTATCAACAAAGGTAGCCTCAATGAGAAGTTGATACCTTCGATTATACGGTGTAGAGAGTACAAGTCTATTGAACTCTCGCTTAGCCGAGTTCTTATTACTACCAATTTTAATCCATTGGGCATGACCGAAATAATCTGGATCGGGCAAGACCGGGACTGACCGTTTAGGCATTTTTATTCACATCCATATATAATTCCTCCAAGATGGAATCAATTTCAGATCCCAAATGTAATAGATATGTATGTTTTACTACATTATAAAGGTACGCAAAGCGTGTCTCTGTTTATTGATG
>Ga0105104_10001540_pt1 | contig 17246 bp, 17 predicted proteins | sample PPLLaktember2015_3_FD_87034 | JGI IMG/M metagenome (GOLD analysis project Ga0105104, IMG submission 87034) | Freshwater sediment microbial communities from Prairie Pothole Lake near Jamestown, North Dakota, USA - PPLs Lake P7 Core (6) Depth... | ecosystem: Environmental > Aquatic > Freshwater >... | reverse complement strand
CGATCAAGGAGCTTGTGATGAAACGAACCAGAATCATCGTCGTGTCCGTCGCGTTGGTCGGCTGCCTGGTCTTTGGGACGGTGGCGAACGCACAGGATGATCCCAAACAGGCGGCGCAGCAGAAAGTTGCAGCTTTCAAGCAATCGATGGCAGAGAACCAGAAGGCTCTTCTCCAGTACGGCTGGACGGAGAACACCCAGCTGAGTCTGAAGGGTGAGGTGAAAAGCACCAAGGTCGAACAGTGCCGCTATGGGCCGGATGGCAAAGTGCAGAAGACTCCTCTGTCAACGCCTCCCGAGAAAAAGGAAATGCGCGGACTCAAGAAGAGGGTAGTAGAGAAGAAGACCGACGAGATGAAGGACTACATGGAGCGGGTCGTGGCACTGATTCATCAGTATGTCCCGCCCAAGCCTGAGTTGATTAAGGCTGACGTGGCCGGCGGAAAGGCGTCGGTGACTCCGCTGAACGCCGGTGCAGTCCAACTTCAGTTCAAGGACTTCGTGAAGCCCGGCGACGTGGTTACGATCACCGTCGACTCCGCCGCCAAGTTGATCAGCAAGTTCAACGTGGATACTTACATGGACGAGGAGAAGGAGAAGGTGGCTCTCGCGGTCGATTTTCAGACTCTGCCCGACGGGACGAATTATGCCGCCAGCAAGAAGCTGGACGTGACCGCCAAGCAGATTATCGTGGACATCACGGCGAGCAATTTTCAGAAGATCGCACAGTGACCCGGGCCTCGAGCAATAGGAGACAGCAGGATGGAACATGTTCAGGTTCGTGAATGGATTGAGCTGGCTGCATCGCGACGTCAGCGCCGGCTACAGCTCGGTGCTGCCGAAGAGCGAGGCGGCGTTCGTCATGACGCTGAAGCTCAACGGCTACTCGACGGCGCAGTTCGGCAAGTGCCATGAGGTGCCGGTCTGGCAAACGAGCCCGCTTGGCCCGTTCGACCAGTGGCCGACCGGCGGCGGGTTCGAGTACTTCTACGGCTTTCATCGGCGGCGAGACCAACCAGTGGTATCCAGCCATCTACGAGGGCACGACCCCGATCGAGCCGGAGAAAACGCCCGAGGAGGGCTACCACTTCACCGAGGACATGACGAACAAGGCGATCAAGTGGGCGCGCCAGCAGAAGCCGCTGGTGCCCGACAGGCCGTTCTTCATGTACTTCGCGCCCCGGCGCCTGCCACGCCCCGCACCATGTCCCGCTGGAGTGGGCCGACAAATAATCGAGATGCTCTGCAACCGCGGCGTTTATCACAAGGGACCGCAGTGACGAGGCACGGCGTAGCGTGGGTCGGCGGCCTACAAGCGTAGCTTCGACGAAGACGTCTGGGAGCTGTACGATACGAACACGGACTGGACGCAGGCGCGCGATCTCGCCAAGGAGCACCCGCCCAAGCTTTCCGAGCTGCAGCGCCTCTTCCTGATTGAGGCAGCTAAATACAGTGTTCTGCCGCTCGACGATCGGACGTTCGAACGCTTCAATCCCGACACCGCGGGCCGCCCACAATTGATCAAGGGCAAGACACAGGTGCTGTTCGGGGGCATGGGACGTCTCACCGAGAACTCGATCCTGTCGATCAAGAACAAGTCCTACTCGACGATCTCCACGTGCCGAAATCGGGCGCCGAGGGCGTGATCGTCGCGCAGGGCGGCAACACGAATGGGTGAAGCCTCTACGCGAAAGCCGGAAAACTGAAGTATTGCAACAACTACTTTGGCATCACGCTGTCCTTCGTCGAGTCGACGCGGCAGATTCCGGCCGGCCATCACCAGGTGCGGATGGAGTTCAGGTACGACGGCGGCGGCCTCGGCAAGGGTGGGCTGGTGTCACTGTACGTGGACGGTAAGAAAGACGGCGAGGGCCGCGTTGATGGAACGGTGCCGATGCTGGTCTCCTGCGACGAGACCTGCGACATCGGCAAGGAGAACGGCTCGCCGGTTTCGCCGGAGTACGGGCCCACCCGTGCGACAAGACGCACCGGTGGTTTCATGACGATTACGGACAAGAGTTTCAAGAGACCAGGAGGAACAAATATGAGTGCCGAGGACAAGAAACACCGTTCCAATCTTCCGATGCCGAACACTTCGAGGCCCCTGTTCGTCGCTTACGACGCGAAGGATCCAGCCAGCAAGTTTCCACCCATCGAGCAGCTTCGACCCCCCAAGGGCGCGCCGAACGTGCTGGTGATCCTGCTCGATGACGCGGGGTTTGGCGCCTCCAGCGCCTTCGGCGGCCCCTGCAGTACGCCGAGCGCGGAGCAGCTCGCCGCGCACGGCCTCAAGTACAACCGCTTCCACACCACGGCGCTCTGCTCGCCCACGCGGCAGGCGTTACTGACCGGGCGCAACCATCATTCGGCCGGCATGGGCGGCATCACCGAGACCGCCACCGGGGCGCCGGGCTACTCCTCGGTGCTGCCGAACTCCATGTCGCCCCTGGCCAAGACGGTCAAGTTGAACGGCTACAGCACGGCGCAGTTCGGCAAGTGCCACGAAGTGCCCGTGTGGCAAACGAGCCCGGTCGGGCCGTTCGATTCCTGGCCCACGGGCGGCGGTGGGTTCGAGTACTTCTACGGGTTCATCGGCGGCGAGGCGAACCAGTGGTACCCGACGCTGGTCGAGGGCACCACGCCGGTCGAGGTAGAGAAAATGCCCGAAGAGGGCTACCACCTGGTGGACGACATGACCACCAAGGCGATCGGCTGGATCTCCCAGCAGAAGGCGCTCGCGCCGGACAAGCCGTTCTTCATCTATTTCGCCCCCGGAGCGACACACGCGCCGCACCACGTGCCGAAGGAATGGGCCGACAAGTACAAAGGCAAGTTCGATGGCGGCTGGGAAAAGCTGCGCGAGGAAACCTTCGCGCGGCAAAAGAAGCTCGGCGTCATCCCCAAGGATGCACAGCTCACCGCCTGGAACAGGGAGTTGCCGACATGGGACGAGATGCCCGAGGCCTTCAAGCCGGCCTTGAGGCGGGAGGCGGAAGTGTACGCCGGGTACTTAGAGTACACAGACCATCACGTGGGCCGGCTGTTCGAGACCCTGAAGAAGCTCGGCGTGTTCGACGATACGCTCATCTACTACATCATCGGCGACAACGGCGCCTCGGCCGAGGGCGGGATCAACGGCTGCTGGAACGAGATGAGCTACTTCAACGGGCTCCAGGGCTTCGAGACGTCCGAGTACCTGAACGAGCGCCTCGACAGGCTCGGCGGGCCAGATTCGTACAATCACTACTCGGCGGCCTGGGCGTCTGCGATGAACACGCCGTATCAATGGACCAAGCAAGTCGCGTCCCACTGGGGCGGCACCCGCAACGGCACCATCGTCTCGTGGCCGAACGGCATCAAGGCAAAGGGCGAAATCCGAGCGCAGTTCAGCCACGTGATCGACGTCGCGCCGACCGTCCTCGAGGCGACGGGACTGCCCCAGCCGGAATCGGTGGACGGCGTCACGCAGGATCCGATCGAGGGCACGAGCATGCGGTACTCGTTCGACGACGCCAAGGCGCCGGAGCGGCACGAGATCCAGTACTTCGAGATCTTCGGCAACCGCGGGATCTACCACATGGGTTGGACCGCGGTGACCAAGCACAACACGCCGTGGGCGCCCACGGGCGGAAAGAAACCCGCCTTCGACGACGACCTCTGGGAACTCTACGAACCCGGCGACTGGACGCAGGCCAACGACGTGGCGAAGAGGAACCCGCAGAAGCTGCACGAGCTGCAGCGCCTGTGGCTGATCGAGGCGGCACGCTACAAGGTGCTGCCCCTCGACGACCGGCTGATGGAGAAAATCAATCCGGACACCGCTGGCCGTCCGATCCTGGTCAAGGGCAAGACGCAGCTCCTCTTCGGCGGCATGGGGCGCTTGTCGGAGAACTGCGTGCTCAGCATCAAGAACAAGTCGCACTCCGTGACCGCGGAGATCGTCGTGCCCGGGAACGGCGCTGAGGGCGTGATCATCTCACAGGGCGCGAACATCGGCGGCTGGAGCCTGTACGCACATGGCGGCAAGCTCAAGTACTGCTACAACTGGGGCGGGCTCAAGCACTTCATCGTCGAATCTGCGGACCGGATTCCCGCAGGTGAGCACCAGGTGCGGATGGAGTTCGCGTACGCCGGCGGCGGGTTGGGCAAGGGCGGCAAGGCGACGCTCTTCATCGACGGCAAGAAGACGGGCGAAGGCGACATTGGCGCGACGCTGGCGATCATCTTCTCCGCCGACGACGGCTGCGATGTCGGCGAGGACAGCGGCTCCGCGATTTCCCCCGACTACAAGGCCGGACACAACCACTTCAACGGGACGGTCAAGGGCGTGCTGCTCTCCATCGCGGAGGACGACGGCAAGCACGAGGTCGACCCGGAGGATGCCTTGCGCCTCGCGCTGGCGCGGCAGTAACCAAGTTGGCCACCGGTGCGACAGCACGCACCGGTGGCTTCAGTAGCCGGGTGTCTGCGGTATTTAGTTTTCAGGGATCTGCGCATCTCGAAAACTGAAAACTGCAGAGACGGCCTGGTCATGACTTCCGGCCAACGGCCGTCGGAAAACTGAGTCGCGGGGGACCCGGAGCGTATCGGGATGAGACCGAACGGCCACAAAAGACAAACGTTTTCGACCGCTACCACATCTCGACCGCAAGAGCCGGAGCCTGGAATAGAACGGCAGAACGCGTCCAGGCATACTTTCAAGACTCCAAGGGCACAATCGGCGGGAAATAGCCCCAAATCCACGAAACAAAACGGGACGCAACTTATGGAGGCTCTATAGTTTAGAAATACGCCCGGCTGGATTCGAACCAGCGACCTTCGGCTTCGGAGGAGATATTCCAGCGTTTTCAGCTGGTTATCGCTGACTTTTTCCTGTTGTTTATCCTTTTCTCCCAGTTAGAGCTTGCCGCGCGGTTGTTCTTGATCTCAGTTGATCTGTTTTCGCAGGACCGAAGTGGAGAATCGTACCCCGATGCGGCCGCTCGGCCCACAGCCCGTTTCCCGTCCCCGTTTTCCCTTTTTCGGTCCCCGTTTTCATGCAAATTGAGACTCTTATAGGAAGGGGCGCCAAAGCTGCGGCAACATGAATGAGTTCCCCTCAGTCCACTTGATGGCCTTCCTGAGTTCATTCTGACAGATCTGAGTCTTGTGATCGCAGCGTTTCCCCGTGTAGTACTTATGTAGCACCGGCAAAGCGCGTTTATCCCTGAGTTGGCCGAGCGCCCATACCGATCTGTTGCGATCATGAAGGCTGCAGGTTTGGCAATTGACGGTTGCGATCAAAGCCTCGATGCGATCACCGCTGAACTTCGCTACAGCCCTGCTCGAATCGGAACGGACGCCCCAGCCTATTAGAACATTTGCGGCGATATAGGCAACGATCACCAGCCCTATGATAGTGTTCGCAATCCAGGCAACGATCCTGAATACCCTTTTAGAGGCTTGCACGCGAGACCCTGAATATCAACGAGTATACGGCAAGACGGGATGCTCTCACATCCCATTCATCTATTTTCTCGGAATTGCTCGGTGGCATCCTGGACCGGACTTTTGGCTGTCGCGGTGACCGTTACGTTAGGGGATAGTCTGCAAATGCTCCTCTGCAAATGCTCCTCTGACTTTGCGCGAGTTCGCATGCCGGCCCTACTCAGTGTCCAGGATGACGTCCGAGAAATGCGCGGTGAGGAGCCGGTCCCGGTTATGCGCGCAAACAGCGAGACCAGCGTAGAAAGAATCTGGGAAACCTAAGACGATGTACTCGTCGCTCACGTAGTCTCCTTCCGGACTGCCGACCGACATGAAAAGCCAGCGGTCCTTCCTCTCCAGGATGAGGTGGTTCCCCTTTGTCGGCGAGATCATCTGCTCAGTTTGCCCGCCGGTTTCGCGCCGGAATTGCAGGGCAACGGTTCCGTTCGAATGGAGGAGAACAGCAACGAAAGGCGCTTTTCTGTCGAGGCTTTCCCTTAACATGAGGCCCGCCTTTGAATACGGATCATCAGTTTCGGGAGGGAGTTCAAGCGTGCAAGTCAGGGTGATTCCGTTCGCGGAGACTTTTCGCCAGAGGAAATGGAAATCGTCGCCGTCTCCCCAGATGTCCGCGCCACCGCCCGTAATCGTGTACCGCTTCTTGACCGGGTCGTAGCTGGAGGAACCCGGCCGGACCTGCCCGATATCGGTCGTCTGTTCGAAAATGCCAAACGGTTGCTTCTTTTTGTCTGCCCCACGGAGTTGGATCAACGTGTTCGTGAGAAGGAGCGCCACCAGCAGACCAGACAACCATCTTTTTTTCGCGAATCTGTTTCCCTCGAAGCTCATAATGACTTGTCGTCTGTAATATACGGACCCGGACAGATCTAAGTTCGCCTGCGCGCGCTGACGGCGTCGGGTCGAAAAGCGGGCGAAAAAAGCGGGACTGAGGGGAGCAATCTGGCAGGGTCCGAGCGTATAAAGGCTACATGAGCGGACTACGACGCGTATCCGTTCGGACTGTCCCTTTCTTCTTCTGCTCATCGTGGCTGGAGTCGCCTTTTCGCAGCCCTTAGGCCGGCGCTATCGGGGGTCGAACCGGGTCCGACCTGGCTATCCCGAAGGCAGAAGGGCGGGCGATTGGAGTCCGAGAAGCGCGCGCTGCATTTGATGGCATTTGAGGGACGACATTACCAGGCCTCTGCAACACACAACTAACGGGCCGTTTTGGTCAACAGTTTCGCGGCGGTTTCCAGCACCCGATCGCGCCCGGCGCGGATATCCTCCACCGAGGCGGGGACGACTGCGTCCGGCTTGATGCCCACGCCGACGAACATTGTGCCGTCAGGGTAGCTGTCAAGTTTCGTACAGATCATCGCCGTGCCTCCGCCCGGAAGGCGAATCATGAGGGGATTGCCGGTGCTCCCGCCTGACGGCTCCCCGACGATCAACCCGCGTTTAGCGTTACGGAAAACCACGCAGAAATCTTCGGCGGCGGAGTACGTCCGGGGCCCGATCAGAAGCGCGACCGGCTTGGTGAAGTACTTGTCTCGTTTGGGCTCAATCTTTTCGGCCGGGGAGATGCGCCACTGCAGCCCCTTGCCCCAACTCCGGAAGGCCGGGGAATAGGATCGGGTTTTCCATGTGTCCGCCAGGTAGGGCTGGTCGGTCAGGCAGTTCAGATCTCATAACTGTTCCCGCTGTTTCCCCCGCCATTGTTCCGAATATCGATGATCAGGGCGTCTGCCCGCTGCCCGATTCCTTCCAACACCTGGCCGAACTCGGATACGACTTTCGAATCCATCATGCTGTTGACGGCTATATAGGCGATATTGCCCTGGAGCATCCTCGATTCGGTGAGCGGCCTGCTGAAGCCACGGGTCGGGCTCAGACGTCGGGTTACGGATGCGGTGATCGTCTGCCCGTCAAACCCCCTCACTTCCAGCCCCAGCGGCTTGTCTTTTGGCCCCAGGGTCAGCATGTAGCTGTAAACCCACACGGCGTGATCCTGCGGGGTTGCCGCAGACTGATAGGGTGCCACCTGCTCCTCGGCGTACTTCTTCACGGGGACTCCGTCGATGCTCAGTATTTCCTGCCCCGGCGCGAGCCCTTGTTTTCTGAGCTCCTCAGACTTGACGGCAACCACCACGACCTTATCTTCGACAAGCGCCGTCTCCAGTTCGCCGATCAAGGCCTGTCGTTCGTACACCTCCATCGGCATCCAGACGCGCGTATGCCCGTCTTGCAGCCGGGCACACATTTCCTGGAGCACCCGGTAGAACTCAATGGTGCTCTGGGTCTGCCGGACCCTGGGGAGATACGACAGGTAAAGGCGGTCCCAGTCGAGCTCGACCAGCCGCGACGGATTCATGAAGTTGTTCTTTACTTCTGACCAGAAGTCGGAAAGGCCAGCGATCTTCTCGTCTTCCGGAAGGTCCTCTCGGAACCCGGAGAGGAAGCTCGACCCGTCCCACAATGTAGCAGCGCGCTCAACGCGGGTCTTTATCCGCTCGAACTCCGGTTCGTTCGCCAGGGAAGCAAACGCCGAGCCTTTCAAGAGCTCGTGACGCAGCCATCCGGGAAGCTCCAGGAGCACGGAATCGAGCAATTTGAGGGCCTCATTTTTCTGACCGAGCCGGGCCTCAACCGCGGCGAGACGGAACACCAGGATGGGCCGAAGGTCCTGTAGGGTGGAATCGCCGTTTGCAAGGCGAAGGCCTTCAGGTGCGCTCAGCCTCGCCAATCCCTCTTTGACGCCCGGAAGAAGAGCTTCGAGGTCGGCGGGCGTCGATTTCTCGTTCGCGATCGCCGCAGCGACTCCTTTTTCGATTTTCGTCAGCTCAGCGATCAGTTCGTCGATTTCGCGACTGATATTGCTGTCGTCAGCCAGAGCGGGCGGCAACCAGACGGCGCCGAGACAGGCAGTCAGAATGAGGCTCGACAAGAGTTCTCGTAAACCGGAACGCCGTTTGTGGTCTGGCATGGGTAAGCTCTCCCCTCTTAGCTGGCAACCCCGTGGCTAGACTTGGGTGGCCCCGGAAAAGTTGTCCGGCTGGCGCCCCAGCCTGCGCAGTATCAGCCCGAAGTTCTTTCGTGAGGGACTCCATCCCTCTCTGCTCCGAGTCGTCTGTCTCGCCGGCACCCATCCCGGCTGGGCCGTCTCTCTGTGGTACGAAGATCGTAAGGCGAAGGTTCGATAGGGTGCGATTTTCTCGGGAGCCTTCAATTTGGAATATCTTCCGCCAGGCATATGGATATAGAAATAGGGGGACAGCGTGGTGTTCACCACATTTCCTATTTCTCCTCGGACGGGCAGAATATAGGGTGAATACCGTGGCTGTCCCCGATTCCCCGTTCGTTCTGGACGGGAGATGGAAGAAGCGATCACCCGACGGGAGTGCGGATTTCAGCCGAGCGGCTTAGGGAAGGTCGCGCAGGACTTCATCGCATACTTGACTCATTTGGTTTAACCCTGAACTGTCTTCCAACTGCGGAAGCGAGCGCCAAAAATCGCGGAACTCAGTAATAGTTTCTCTGCACCCGGCGAATTTCATTTCGTTTAACGAGTAGAGAACCTCATACACTTTCCCGTACCGGTCCCGCAGGAGTGATATCTCAGGATCGTTTATTTGATTCCACCAGCCAGGCTTCAGTGAGGCCCCGATCGCCTTCCAAAACTTCATTTCGTCGATGACAAGTCGAGTAATCTCTTCACCGACTGCTGAGCCGCCCGCTTTGCTCAGACATTTGACGACGTCGCGATGTAATCTAAGCAACGATTCATCAGCGAGCATCCTGCGCAGAACGGGAAGCGCTGAATCCCCACACTTCTGCATCTCATCAAACGCGCTCTGTTTGAAGAAGAAGAGATCGGATAGAGCAAACGGTTCAAGTGATTCTGCCCGCCTGGCCGGATCATCAAACGAGACAGCCGCGTTAAACCTTTCATGGATGTCCAATATCTCCGATACTCTCATCCTGATCTCGGTTTCGGATTTCCCAAGACCGGTCAGCACGCTCGGTTCGTGCATCGTCAACTGCCTGAACCCGAAGGTTTGATCCGCCTCTATCCAGATGACGCAGAAGTTCATGCCGAAGTAGCTTGCCGGTTGCCAAACGCTTGATGGACTTGACTGATGGTTGGCTGGCTCTTGATTGTCCGCTGCTTCCATCGGCTTATCTCTTAGAAACAAACCGATTCTCGACCCTGTTACGTACTGAGGTTGGCCTTCTGTTCCATGATCAGGGACAGTCTTTATCGCTCGGGATTCGCGTGAATTGAATGAAGCTAATTCAGGCAGCTGAATAATATCGCCGGGGTTCAGGTCGCCTTTCCAACACTCAAGAATGACGAGCTTTCCGTCGATTTGTTCCCCCTCCGATGCAAGCAAGATGTGAGTCGCCCGCCAGGAGCTGAAATCAAGGGAGAAGTAAGGCTGCAGGGCGCCATACATTGGCACACTTGAACCAAACACCAACAAAAGAAGAAATCGAACGATACCGGGCGGCGTTGGAAAAATCTTAATCACCATCGCCTTATCAACTCCTAATTGACTGGCCGGTGATTCGCGGTTCGCGGTCTTGGCTCCCGCCAGTGTAACGCAGGTTGCCCCACAGACACCGTGTCGACATCTGGCCGTAAGGACAGGCGGACGGCCTCGGTTTTAAAGCGAACTTTAAAAAATCTGTAAAAAATGCCGTTTTGGGGGTGTTCGCCAGAATGAGCTAAACGATTGAGGCTTCAGAAGTACGCCCGGCTGGATTCGAACCAGCGACCTTCGGCTTCGGAGAACACAGGGCGAAAATCTCTAACTCCTTTCTTTGCAACGACACTTCCCTTTTGTTCACCTGTCAGTATCTTGGCTTAAGTTGGATTAATTTGATTGTTTTGGATTGTCGTGGGCACAATTTTGGGCACAAAAGACTGGGGTGAACCCCTCTGGTGAGACAGTCTGAATTGGCACACCGTGTTGAAAATGTCCCCCACACGGTGTTCGCCGCGCGGGCTCGTCGGCCCAGTGTATGATCTTGGATCATGGCCGGAAAGAACGACAGGTCAGGCATCCCGGTCGTCGTCCATAGCGATCGTGAGATTCTGGGCTGGAACGTCGGCTTTCGTCGGGACACGTGCCTGTACAGAGTCTCTTTGATGGATCATAACCTCGAACACCAGCAGCCTCTTGCCAAACAACCATACGGTGTCATCCTCGTCCGGGCCGCATCAACCGGATCGCCGACTTGCTTCAGATCCTTCCAGCCATTCTCGAAGCCTTGGGAATGATCAAGCCGGGCAGATTGCATCGGGTTGGTACCTGAACCCGCGAACGACGACGCCGAAAATGAAAATCGGAAAATTGTAGGGCGTGTTGCCCAAATCCGAGTCCCGTGCCGGACCAATTTGGAGTGCGGCGGCAGAAGGACGACGACGTTTTATCAGGAGTCCTGGCGACGCCGCTTTGGTCTGTGTAACATTGTCCCGATTCAATGATGACAATGATTTGTGCGATCATGCACGGACCAAAGCGGCGTCGCCTCGAAGCCTGATAAAGCGTCGGCTTCTCGTTGCCGCTGCACTCCATATGGATCTGGTGGCTAATGATCGATTTTGGGCAACAGGCCCTGTAGCTCTGACACCCGTCACCGACCTCGCAAAAGCTACTCCCCGCACGATTCCTGCAATTAGTTGTCGAGTTTGGTGATTACAAAAAATGCTGCAACGGACGGTTCGTATCCGACATACTCCGGTGAAGGAGGTGAGTATTTTGCAATCTGGCGACCGATCCAGGGTTTAGTTTTTCTCCATGAGACCCGCTCCGGTCGTCTTGCGGCCTTCCGGGAGCGCACAGGTCTCGAAGTTTGAATCCGACTTTACCGCTTTACTCACAGAACAGGAGGCGAGTTTATGCTCAGAGTTCATCTGTGCGTGCTGCTGTGCCTGCTTGTCGCCGCCGGTATCTGCGTGGCAGTCGAGGGCGACTATGTCGCGCTCGGCCCTGCAGAAGCTTCGATCGGAGATATCGCCGCGAAAGCCACCGCCGCTTTGGCCAAGACAACCAACACCCTGAATGCTTCGAAATCCCCGGAGAAGCTGCGGACTATCTGGATGAATGGCGGGGCGCCGATTACGATCGACGGGGCAGTCGAGGACTGGAACGGCATCACCGCCCCCCGGTTTGAAATCGCGACGCCTTACCCGGGGAGGACGAGCGGTGTCAGTCTTCCTCCAACGAAGGACCTCTCAGCGTCATTCTGGTGCTTCGCAGACGCTAACCGGCTCTACGTTCGTGTCGATGTGGCGGATGATCGTCTGGTCTTCGGCCGGCAGGCCTTTCAAGACATATGGGCGGATGACTCGGTTGTGATCGGCTATGCCGGTGATTTTCCGAAAACGGGGGCCCTTCAGCTCTTCGGTGAGCACGATGGACGAATCGTGATTTCCAGAGACTCATTCGGGCACGCGATTACGTCCGACTGGACCCCGCTTGGCGACGGTTCCTGGGAGGCCAAGCCACAGTTTCAGAAGTTGCCCGGGTTCTGGGAGGCACTTGGCGTCGAGAGTGCGATCGCGACGAATTCTACAGGATACGTGGTCGAGGTGGCCATTCCCTTTGAGGTCCTCGGATCGAAGGAGGGCCAGAAGCCGGACGAGGTTGGGATTAACGTCAAGGTGTTCGACAACGATACGGGAGAGGGACTCGGCGAGGACGTGATTGGATGGACCGTCGATCCCCGGAATTCCAGCCTGGATTCGAGCCGAGGTTTTCGGTCCGTGGCGTTTGATGCGGTTGGGGCGGGCTTGAAAGCTAAATCGCCCAAGAGCTCTCACTACTCGAGTTTGAAAAAAGCGCTGCAGTTCATGCGCAAGAAAGACTGGCAGCGGGCCCGCTGGGCTCTCTGGGAAACCCCGGCCGACAACTGTTCTTATGCTCTGATGACCAAGATAGATGTCAGATCGAATAAGCTCGAAGACCGAAGTAGTCACTTCCTCCAAGCGTTGGCACAATGCCAGGACCCGCACCTGGCTGGTTGGTTCCTCGAAGGCCTTGCCCAGGTTCGAATGGAACAGAAACAGTTCATAGAAAGCCGACGACTGTATGAGAGATTAGGGGCGCTCAACCTTGGCGAATCCGCCAAACGCGCTCAGGCGGGCCTAGTTGAGCTGGCCTGGAGAGAAGGTGGAGAAGCAGCGGCCACGGATTTCCTCAATTCTCTGGAGAGAAAAAGCCCTCAAGCCATACTGGCGCACGCGGCCAGGTTGAAGGGAGACCCAGCGAAGGCCATAGCGTTGCTGCGCTCGGTGGCGGACCAGCCCGGAGTTTTTGTCACTTTCCAGGCAGACGCCCTTCTCAGCATTCAGAGGATCTACTGCCGCCTGAAAGACTTCGACGCCGCTCACAGCGTCGCGCTCGAGCTTCAGATGTTTGGCGAAGACACATCGGCTGCCCGGATTGCCGGCCTCGATCTCCTGAAGCTGGTCAATACCATACAGCAGAAGCGGCTTCGGCAGAAAGTGCCGCCCCTTGCCGATGAATACGCGAGCACGCTCGGCAAACGAGCATGGGTCGGTCCGGTTCAGACGCTCGAGTTGGCCCAACTTCTGGTCGATTCGGCGCGACTGGACGAAGCCGTGACGAGGTTCCAACAGGTGTTGGAGATGAGTGTAGCCGACAACCGCGAACGCGCGCGTGCCTTGGTGGGGCTCGAGCAGGTCGCTGTGCGGAAAGGCGATTGGGCGAACTGTCTCACGCTGGCGGAGACGCTCGAAGAGAATTTCCCGAATGAGCTCGAAGCGCGAGGCCTCAGCGTGGGGATGCTGCATTTCTTGTCAAGCCCGGAAGCTGGGAGCGGACAAGCGACTCGATCGACGGAGATCAGTACTCGTTTCAAGCAACACCTTCTGGCTTTGAGCAAGCATGAGCGCCTCTCTGAAGCAGGGTATGCCAGCCACTTCCTAGGTGGCCTGCTGATGTCAGAGGGGCGCGTGTCCGAAGCGGAGGCTCATCTCCGGACCTGCGCCGAGAAGTTTCCCGCATCGAAGACCTACGGGATGACCCTGTTCCTTCTCGCAGGAATCCTTGAGATGAAGGAGAAGTGGACCGAGGCTATATCAGTTCGTGAAAGACTTGCCGACGTCAAAGACCCGGAAACTGAGGAACTGACCGGGGCGATGAATCTGCGAATCCTGGCGGACCTCTACTTGAAGTTTCCGGAGTACAAAGGAGGCTTCGGACGAATGATAAGCCGGATCATGGGGGAGTACCCCGACAGCTTTACGGCTCACGCGATCAATAACGGGCTGCGGTCGTCGCCGCTTACCAACCCGGAAGGAGGCGCCCGATGAGACGAGAAGAACTGACCACGAAGCTGAAACGGGGCGTAGGCCCGATGCTTCTCGCAGGCCTGCTGATTCTCGCGACCTTCCCAGGGAATACAACCGGCTGCAGCACCGGCGATTGGTGCTACAGCTGGTTCTTCCTGTGCTTTTCGGGTCAACCTTGGGCGTGCTCCTACTACTACACTTATTGCATCGGGGGCGGTGGTGATCCGGGTGGAGGTGGTGGTGGTGGTGTCCCATGTTCAATAACCGGGTATTCCGGAACGTCTTCGTTGAACGCCGGTGAATCCACGTCTCTTTACGCAAACGGGTGTACGGGGGGGGCCGTGACCTTCATGAACGACTGCAGCAGCACCGGCTATGTAAGCGGCAACACGTTCTACGCGACTAATGAAGGTACGGCTTGCATCATCGCACGTTGTCAAACGGCCACCGAAACCTGCTATGACACCTTCTATATAACAGTCTATCCGGCATGCAATCTGTCCGCCTCGGCTTCTCCTTCTCAAATTACGACGGGGGAGACCGCATCGCTCAACGCCAACTACTGTTGGGACACCATGACCTGGAGCTTGGTCTCAGGTCCCGGCTCTGTGTATGGGAGCACCTATTATTCCAGTCAGCCAGGCTGGGCGACCATCCAGGCGACGTGTTGGCGGCACACGGGAACACCCTGCTACGCCGAGACGTACGTTTACGTGACCCCGCCACCCAACAACTGCCCGTGCGATACGCCTCTGAGTGAATCCGAATGGAACGCCATTCAGGCCATTGGTGCTCCGCCGCCCCCAGGCAGCTACGCGGCGTTCCCGTCGCTCGTGCGTGACCACACCTGCCGGCTCGGTCCCGCGGATTCAAGCTACAACTGCCTGGGCTATGCGTCCGGTCTCAACATCACGATTTTCACCGAACTTGATAACCCCCAATATGGCTATGGAGGAAATCGCGACGGGCTGGTAAGCATAGCCGAGCTAGACAGCTTCTGCTCGCAGAACGGAGTCTCTAACGTCTGGTATTACGGCAGCTCTTCCCAGTCATGTCACCACGTTGCGAAGAAGTCCGGGGGGCGTGGGTCCGACTGCGGCGCCTCAAGTAAGATGGGACACGAGGCCTTGATCGCACACGATGCAACAGAGCTCGAAGGATCCTTTTGGGGCAATATAGTGGGAGGGAGATGAGATGAGCAGATTCCAGTCTCTGATTTCCTTAGTCGTCCTATTCGCATCGTTCGTCTTTGCCACTGCCCAGGACGAGGCACGGTACAAAGCCGGTTACGAAGCGTGGCAGAAGGCTATTGCAACGACAAATGTCGATTCCACTTTCTGGTTCGTGACAGACGGCCCGCCGATCCCGGTGCGAGATGCTTTCCTCGAGCTTAAACAGTTTGGGCCGAACATGGTCCCATTCCTCGTCAACGAATTGCGACGGGAAGAGGATCGAGACCGGTTGACTCGCCTGGTGCTGCTCCTCATGTACGGGTTTGGACTGGACATGATTGCTACGAAACCCGGAGTCTTGATGAGTTACTACGATCTAGCTCCGGAATCCCGGCAGCTGTTTCTTCGAGAGTGGGATGCGGGCCGGTTTCTGGAACCGCAGGAGTTCCTGAAAGATGTTCGAAGGGGTTCAAATGAGGACGCGGTCGTAACTCGAGTTGATCCGCGAAATCTTGTCGGTGTCGGTAAGTTTGGGCCCTTCGCACTCCCGTTTATTGCCGAAACGTTGAAGAAGCACAATTCGGCGGAACTTTTTGCCGCTTATTTGTGGACCACGGGCCAAATCGAAATCTACAGCGAGTATTTGAACAATCCTCAGTCCTTGTGCCCAACCCGACAGGAGAAACTCCGTCACCTGAAAGAGTGGACCAAAGCCAACGGGAGGAAAATCGACAAGCTCCACCCGCTGCACGAAAAGCTGAAAGCTGCGCTGGAGGAGTAGACTTCCGCGGGTTCTTATCGCGAACCGGCCAGGCGATGGTGAGAAAGCCCCAACCGCGCCGCTCGCCTGGCTGGTTCAACCTGCCGATCATCTCCGATCGCCGGCCGATTCACAGCCCGCAGGCGTCAACACTCTTGAGAAGCCTCGGAACTCAATCTGTTCAAGTCCCGCCTTTGCTGCGGATGTGTAGCTGTCCGTTTGTCCGTCTGTATGGACTTCGGAGTTGGTCAACTGGGCCGGCAGCGAGACGCTTTTTTGGAGTGCGGTGGCAACGAACCTCTGCCCTGAACTTTATGCACATTCTGGAACCGGCTTCTGACCAAGCCAACCGGGACCTGGCAGGGTCACCCTTCAACTCAGGACACACCGGAGTACCAGATCACGCGCGTATACTACAGAATCCGGAGGGATACTGGCGAGGCCTCGTATCTGATGGTGAAGCAAGTGATGCCGACGTGTGACGAGTAGTAGTACCCGAGCACACCCCACGAACCCGACCCGTCACAAGTTGCGCAGCGTTTGTGTGGTCACCGGCCGCAGACCTCAAGCTCGCGCCGGAGTGGCTTGGGAGCATACCTTCGAAACGTCACGGGCACAATCGGCGGGAAACAGGCCCAATCCCAAAAAACATAAAAAGCTCTAAACCATTACTGGCACGTAGTTTAGAATACGCCCGGCTGGATTCGAACCAGCGACCTTCGGCTTCGGAGAACACAGCTCCAAACCCTCTAAACCCTTTCCTTTCAACGAATCTTCCCTTTTCTTCACCTGTCGCGATCTTGGTTTAAGTTGGATTAATTTGATTGTTTTGGATTGTCGTGGGCACAATTTTGGGCACAAAGATGTGGGGTGAACCCCTCTGGTGAGACAAGCGAGAAGGTGCGCATTTTTCGCAGCATCATGAAGTCATCACGATTTCTGCTGTAGAGCGTGGCTCCGATCGCTCGGGCGCTCAGCGCCAAGAGGCAATCATTGACAAGGGCCGGCAGCTTGCTCTTTAGATCCAGTCGCTGGCCTAACAGTTTGGCGAAAACGTCTCCGGCCTCCTTCCACTGCCTGTGGCCTGGTGTCACCACCCGGGCCTGTTTTCTCAAACGGGCCGAGCAGCGCTTCCACTTGTTTCCTGGCCGTTCCGGGTGTCGGACACCTGTTAGAAGCTCCTGCGCGACCACCGAACTGAAATAAATACCGGAGGCTTCCCCCTGGTAAAGCTCACGAAGGATCGGAAGGGGTCCACCGCTCTGGAGCACCCAATTTCTGTTTGGCCTTTTGGATCTTCCTTTGGTCCAGGTAGTAGTTCTTTCTTCGCACATCCGTTTTCATGACAGTGCCTTCTTACGTTCGCCAGCCGTCAAAATTCGTGAAGAGCGCCGAGCTGCAGGTACTAGCTATAGCTAGTGGAAGTTCTCGACCAGCATGAGGTCGCTGCCCGTTTTGTCTGCCTGGGTGTAAAGAATGGTCCGGCCGTCAGGGGAGACCGCCAACTCCGCCACGGAAGATCGTTCGAT
>Ga0105104_10001539_pt1 | contig 17246 bp, 15 predicted proteins | sample PPLLaktember2015_3_FD_87034 | JGI IMG/M metagenome (GOLD analysis project Ga0105104, IMG submission 87034) | Freshwater sediment microbial communities from Prairie Pothole Lake near Jamestown, North Dakota, USA - PPLs Lake P7 Core (6) Depth... | ecosystem: Environmental > Aquatic > Freshwater >... | reverse complement strand
CTTACTCCGCTCCAGGCTGCTTCGCAGAAAGCGCTCCGCAGCCCTCCGACTCCGTGCGCGGCTCCGTCAGGCGATCCCAGCACCAAACTGACCCGCTACTCCTGACTTCTGACTCCTGCTTTTCTGCTATTCTGCTATTTTCGCTGGAGGCAGCATGAGGCGACTGATCGGTCTGACAATCGTGTTGTGGCTGGGGACGGCGTGGGCGGCGCAAGACCCCGGCATTAAAGTGTCTTACACGCGGTTCACTCTTCCCAACGGGCTCACCGTGATCCTCCATGAGGACCATTCTGTGCCCCTCGTGAGCGTGAACACGTACTACCACGTGGGATCTGGACGCGAGAAGCCGGGCCGGACCGGATTCGCTCATCTCTTTGAACACCTCATGTTCGAAGGTTCCGGGAATGTCCCCGAGGGCAAGTTCGACCAGTGGCTGGAAGCGGCAGGAGGTGACAATAACGGATCGACCAACACGGATCGGACGAATTACTGGGAGGACGCTCCGAGCAATGCGCTTGAGCTTCCACTCTTCCTTGAGTCTGACCGAATGGGTTATCTCCTGAAGGCTATGAGTCCGGCTAAAGTAGACGGCCAGCGCGACATCGTCAAAAATGAGCGCCGCCAATCCTACGAAAACCGGCCCTATGGTATGGCATCGATCCTGCTCGGTGAAAACCTCTACCCGCCCGATCACCCGTACCATTGGCCGACTATCGGATCCATGGAAGACCTGTCGGCTGCCAGCTTTGAAGATGTGACTGAATTCTTCAAGCGGTATTACGGGCCCAATAACGCCAGCCTGTCTATCGCCGGTGATATCGACACGGCCAAGACCAAGGCTTTGGTCGAAAAGTGGTTCGGCGAGATCCCGGCTGGTCCTCCGGTGCCTCCGTTTTCGGCCCCGCCCGCACGTCTCCTCGAAGAGAAACGCTTGGTGTTCGAAGATAAAGTGCAATTGCCCCGCCTTTACATGGCCTGGCTGTCCCCTTCGGCCTTTGCCCCGGGTGACGCCGAGCTCGACGTGGTGGCAAGTGTGCTGGCGTCGGGCAAGAACTCACGTCTCTACAAGCGCCTGGTTTATGAACTGCAGATCGCCCAGGATGTTTCTGCCTTTCAGGCGTCGGCCCGTCTCGGGTCCTCTTTCCTGATCATCGCCACGGCCCGCCAGGGCCACACACTGCCGGAGCTGGAAAGCGTAATTCAGGAGGAGATCAATCGTTTGAAGAGCCAACCGCCGACCGCGCGCGAGGTGGAGAGAGTCGTCAACCAGTTTGAGGCGGGCTTTCTAAGCCGAATGGAAAGAATCGGAAGTTTCGGTGGAAAGGCCGATCAGCTGAACCACTACTACACCACCACGGGCAATCCCGATTACTTCAATGAGGATCTGGGCCGCTATAAGGCCCTCGAGCCCGGCGACGTCTCAAATGCGGCTCAAAACTATCTGCTGGACAAAGCCCGGGTAATCTTGAGCGTCGTGCCTAACGGGAAGAAAGAATTGGCTGCGATCACGGCGAAGGAGCAGAAATAACATGTTGACTCAACGAAGATATGCGGCCAGACAAACCCCAATGCATCATGTGCTCTCCTGCGCGCTGGTGACGATCGTTCTCGTCGGCTCGCTGATCGCGCAGACTACTCCGCCGGACCGGGGCAAGCCGCCCTCCCTGGGTGCGCCTCCGACCTTGAAACTGCCGCCCATTCAGCATCTCAAGCTCTCGAACGGTCTGCCCGTCGTCCTCCTCGAGAAACATGAGGTGCCGGTCGTCTCCCTGAACCTGGTCGTCAAGGGAGGCAGCTCCCTGGACCCGGACAAAAAATCGGGTCTCGCTGCTCTGACCGCCTCCATGATGACGGAGGGCGCCGGCAAGCTCGATGCGCTTCAACTGGCTGACGCGATCGACTACCTGGGTGCAAACGTATCGGTCACGGCTGGATTCCACACCTTCTCGGTCAATCTCTTCGCCCCGGTAGCGCGGCTGGATCAGGCGCTGCCGCTTGTCGCAGACGTCGCCTTGCGCCCGACTTTTCCAACCGAGGAGCTGGAGCGCAAGCGAATGCAGCTCCTGACACGACTCCTCCAGGCTCGGGACGAACCGTCTTCGGTGGCTTCAGTGCTCTTCAATCGAACCCTCTATGGCGCGACTCATCCCTATGGCGCATCGAGCTTTCTCGATGCGGCGACCATACGTTCATTCACAGTCGAAGACATTCGAAGACTCCACTCCTCGGTCTTTTTCCCCAACAACGCAACGCTGATCGTGGTGGGAGCGGTGAAGCCCGAGACTTTGCTCCCGAAACTGGAATCGGCCTTCTCGACATGGAAGCCCGGTCAATCACCATCCCCGATCGCAGGTGAAGCCAAACAAGTGCCGGAACGGGCGATTTTCCTCGTAGACAAGCCGGGCGCTCCTCAGTCGGAGCTCCGCGTCGGTTTGATCGGTGTACCTCGCCTCACGGGCGATTACTTCACGCTCCTCACGGTGAACAGCATTCTCGGCGGTTCATTTACCTCGCGCCTTAACTCGAATCTTCGGGAGAAGAACGGTTACAGCTACGGCGCCGGCTCGAGCTTCGGTTTTCGACTTTGGCCGGGACCGTTCATGATCCGAACGGCCGTGCAAACCGAAGTCACTGACAAAGCGGTGACCGAGATATTGAAGGAGCTGGAGGCGATCCGGCAGCCGATCCCGGCAGAGGAGCTCGACAGGGGCAAGAATTACGTGGCTTTGCGTTTCCCTGCCCGGTTCCAGTCAGTTGGGGAAATCGCGGATCAACTTCAAGAACTGGTCACGTACGGGCTGCCCGACTCCTACTTCAATGATTTCGTCGGACGGATACTGGCCGTCACCCAGGCGGATGCTCAGAAGGCGGCACAGAAGTATCTTGACCCGGGCCGGATCGCGATCGTGGTGGTGGGGGACAGGGGGAAAATCGAACCCGGTCTGCGGGCGCTAAACCTCGGGCCGGTGCATATTCAGAGCATCGACGATGTCATGGGTAAGGCGCCGGATCCGGGCCAGCCGTCGGGCAAGTGAAGTGGACGACATGGACGATACCGACCAGGTGGACAAAACCGTCCAGCTGTCCACCTCGTCCCTATCGTCCATGTCGTGCACACTGTCTAGAACACCGACGGCATTTCGATCTGGAGTTGCAGAATGGTGCCCCAGTTGGGTGCGTCCCGGTTAAGTCCGATAGGGAACGCGACTCCCACCTCTCCCAATATGCCCCGTCTGTTCATGAACCCGTAGCGCACCCCAGGGGCGAAGAAGACATTCGAGGATGTCGAGACCTGATTCGCCTCAAACCCTTCTTCGCGGGTCGCGAGGACCTCCGTAAAAACATGAAGATCATGCTTGGCCTCGCTCCTTGTCACTGCCTCCAGCGGGCGTAAGCCCAGAGCGAAGGCGTACGACAGTTCCTGCAGCGAAGACGAAGGGCCTTCGTGGGTGGGGCGAACACCGGGCGTGTTCCGCCAGTTTATGGAAGCGGCCGCGAATACCGGGCCTCCCCAATCCTTGGCCGCCGTCAGGTCCACCCCGTATCCGTAGCCGGTTTCCCACGACCGGGCGGTGCGATTGGGGATTAGAAACTGTGGACCGATGGTGAGAGTGAGAGGCGCGAAGTCCTCTCGCAAAACTCGGTAGCGAGCGCCAAGCATCATGCCGTCAAACTGAGAATCAACGAGGCTGTGGGTCCCTGACTCTTGCCGCGTCCGGGTTGTGCCAAATTCGAAGTCCGCCTCCAGGTAGTCGGTCAGTCCCATTTCCACGCGTCCCGCTCCGGAAAGCTCCCTAATGTCCCAGCCTCCCGTTCTGCTCCTCAGCCATTGAGAAGCCCAGATAACCTGCGGTGAATACTTCTGCTGGGTATAAGGTCCGCCGGTCATAAAGAAGAAGTCCGGTTCTTCAGGGGGATTGGTCGTGTCCTGAGGGTTGGCAGATCCAACAGACAGGCACAGCAGGGCGGTCAACATCACGGTTTTTAAAATCATGAATCCTCCTTAAAACTAGAGGGGCAGGCGGACTCTATACCAAGCATAAGCCAGGTTGCAATGAAATGATAATCATTCTCAGCAGGCAAGTCCGTTTGCCGGCTTTGAGCTCTCCTTGACAATCTAGGAGGAGTAGCCGCAATATGTCCTAGATAGTCTAGGAGAGTATGACTAAAGCGAAAACCGATTTGCTGCAAGGCACGCTTGATATGTTGGTTTTGAAGGCCGTCGCTCTTGGTCCGATGCACGGATACGGCATCCTCAAGCGAATTGAGCGGGTCTCACAGGAAGTCCTTCGCGTCGAACAGGGCTCACTCTATCCGGCTCTCTATCGACTCGAGGTCCAGGGACTGATTGCTGCCGAGTCCGGGGTTTCGGAAAACAACCGAAAGGCCCGGTATTACAGAATCACCAGAGCGGGCCGTAAACACCTGTCAGATGAAACGGAGCGCTGGAACTCCCTGGCCGGCGCCGTCAACCGCGTCCTTGCGGCGACGGAGGTTTGATTTATGGCGTTCTTGGACGGGCTGGCGCGTCGTGCGGCCGGGTTGCTGAGAAGAAAGGCTGTTGAGCGCGAGATGGACGATGAGATGCGCTTTCACCTGGAAATGCAGGCGGAGGACAACATTCGTTCGGGAATGGCCCCGGAAGATGCCAGGAAGGCCGCACATCAGGTTTTCGGTCCGGTGGCGAAGGCGAAGGAACTGTGCCGGGAACAAAAGGGGCTGCCGACGCTCGAGTCCGTGCTGCAAGATCTGAGGTACGGAGCCCGGAAACTGGCCGGCATGCCGCTTTTCACGGCTGCAGCTCTCCTGACATTAGCCTTCGGGATAGGTGCGAATACGGCGGTGTTCACTGTCCTGGATGCGGTCCTCCTCCGCCCGTTGCCCTTTCCAGATCCAGACCGTCTGGTGGTGGTTTGGGAAAACGACATCCTGCGCCAAAGTGACCTGGAAACGGCGTCCCTCCCCGACTTTCTAGATATTCAACAACTGGCAAATAGCTTCGAAGCTTTGGCCGCCTACGAACGAGTCAACAGGACGGTTACCGGCCACGGCGAACCGGAAAGGCTGGCAGCCGCCCGGGTCACCGCCGACCATTTCCGCGTGATGGGCGCACGACCGATTCTCGGCCGTACGTTTCTCCCGCAGGAGTTTACCTCCGGTCAACAGGCGCCGGTCGTTATCGGATACGGGGTATGGCAGCGCAAATTCGGAGGTGACGCGACGGCCCTTGGTGCACCCATGATTCTCGACGGTATACACCACACTGTCGTCGGAATCATGCCGCCGGAACTGAGCGAGGCTCTGGTCCCTTTTCAGACCGAAGAGTTATGGCTTCCTCTGGTCCCCGGCCACGACGACCTGATGCGTGGTCGTCATCACGTCCGGGTATATGGCCGGCTGAAGCCCGACGTGGAGACAGAGGCGGCACAGACTGAGCTTTCGGAGATCATGAGGAGACTGGAAAAGGCTTTTCCGAACGACAACAAGGGCAGGGGGGCTTTCCTCGTCACGCTCGCGGACCAACTGGTCGGACGCAGTCGTCAGTCGCTGCAGGTGCTGCAGGGGGCTGTGGGTTTTGTTCTGCTAATCGGTTGTCTGAACCTCGCAAATCTCCTGATGGCTCGTCTTTCTGCTCGCAGAACGGAAATAGCGGTCCGCACGGCGCTGGGGGCAGGGAGGTTTCGTGTTGTAAGACAGCTCCTCACAGAAACCCTACTCTTATCCGGGGCGGGTGGCCTTCTCGGCTTGGCGGTGGCCTTCGCTGTCGTGCGGGCCTTTGGAGCCCTCGGGCCCGAAGTTCTTCCCCGGCTGGGAGAAGTCCACGTCGACGCCCGGGTCCTGGTTTTCCTGGCTGTCACCTTCTTAGGGACAGCGGTCTTGTTCGGGATGGTTCCCGCCATGGCGGTTTCAGGTGAACCGGTTCATGAGGCTGTCAAGAACTCGGCACGCAACCTGACGGAAAACCGTCGAAACCGCGTCATCCAAGAGGTCCTCGTCACGGCACAGGTGGCGCTGGCGTTGGTTCTACTTGTTTCCGCCGGAGTTCTCCTGAAGAGTTTTTGGAGATTGACAGCGACTGACCCGGGGTACGAACCTCGTGGCGTTCTGCAGGTCAGCCTCGAACTGCCTCAGGGCCGCTACCCTTATCCAAAAACCTGGCCGATAATCGGCTGGCCTGCTGTGACGAACCTCACGGATCAAATCAGGGGAGAAGTCAGCCAACTCCCTGGCGTGAATTCGTCCTCGATCTCGCTGCACAATCCGCTCACGGGCGGCTGGACGACTCGGGTCACAGTTGTCGGTCGCCCCGCGCCGCCCCCCGGTGAACAGGACGAAGCCGAATTCAGTCCAGTGGACCACGCGTACTTTCGAACTCTCGGAATCCCTCTTCAAAAGGGTCGGCACTTCACACAAACGGATGACGCGAAACACCCGCTGGTCGCCATTGTGAACAACGCGTTTGTTCGCCGCCACTTCCCGGATGAAGATCCAATTGGCCGGTCGATTAACGTCTTCGGATTGCCTCGGCAGATCGTGGGGGTGTCGGGGGATGTCCGGCTGGGAGGCTTCACCGATCCACCCCGGCCCGCGACCTATCTGCCTTTCCGCCAGAACCCTCTGGCTCGGTTCAGCCTGCTGGTTCGTACGTCAGGTCATCCAAACCAGCTGGTTCCTGCTGTTCGAAAGCTGATTAACTCAATTGACCGGGATCTCGCACTCTATGACATCACCAGTCTGGATGAAGGTCTGGCTGGTTTCCTTGCCGCTCGCCGCTTCACGGCTTTCGTCGTTGGCTGCCTGGCAGCCATCGCACTTCTCCTGGCTGCACTCGGTATCTACGGTGTCATCAGCTACTCGATCTCGCGGCGGACCAGCGAGATCGGGATCAGAATAGCAGTCGGGGCTCGGGGAATCGACATTATCAGGCGGGAGGTGGGCGTCATGATGCTGCGGGTCTTGGCCGGACTCCTTCTCGGTTGCGGAGCCGCGTTGGTCTCGGGACGTTTTCTGTCGAGTCTGCTCCATGATGTCAGCCCGGCCGATCCGGTCGTATTCGGCTTCGTCCTGGTCGTGCTCGTCGTGGTCGGGGTGACTGCCTGCTTCCTCCCGGTGACGCGAGCCATCCGCCTCGACCCAGTGACGGCATTGCGACAGGAGTGAACAACGGGGCGAAGGGCCCCCTTCGCCCCTTCTTTCCTCCACGCTTGTTCTCCGTTGCTCCAGACCCTACACTTGATTCAGAACCTACCTCTCCTCCAGGGACTCCTGAGAGGCTGTTAGACTTTTTCCGGGAGGTGCCTGAATGTCTCTTCGTTTCTGTCAGTTTTTGACAGAAGGGATCGCGCAGCTGTCCTACCTCATCGGTGACACAAAATCGCGAACCTGCGCGATATTTGACCCCCGGCGCGATGTCGAGATCTATCTCGAGACTGCACGCAGCCTGGGACTTGCGATCACTCAGATCTTCGAGACGCATATTCACGCCGATTTTGTCAGCGGTTCCAGGGAGCTGGCGGCCCGGCTCGGGGATCAGGCTGAAGTCTACGTTTCCACAGAGCGCCAGACCCGTTACGACTTTCCGCACAAACCCCTCAAGGATGGCTTCACGCGGGAAATGGGGGAAATGTGCATTACTGCCCGTCATACCCCCGGGCATACGCCGGAGCATATGTCCTTTCTTCTCAGCGAGAAAGATCGAGACGCACCGTGGGCAGTCCTGAGCGGTGACTGTTTGTTTGCCGATTCCGTTGGCCGGCCCGACTTGCTCGGACCCAGGACGGAGGAGCTGGCCGCCGATTTGTTCCAGAGTCTGAACAGGTTCTACCTCACCCTCGACGATGGAGTGATCGTCTATCCAGGACACGGAAGCGGATCGCCCTGCGGCGCGCATATCGGATCCCGTCTGGCCAGCACAATCGGCTACGAACGCCGTTTCAATTCATTCCTGAAGGCAAGAGGCTTCGAAGAATTCCGGCACCTCATTCTCGGCAGCCTGCCGCCTGTGCCCAATTACTACCCGCACATGAAGAAGGTGAATCAAGCGGGTCCCGAAATCCTGGGAGAACCGGCCGTTCCCGGTTTCGAGCCGCGACAGTTCAAAGAACTGGTGGAGCGAGGGGAAGCGGTCTTGGTTGACACCCGCTCCATGCTTGCTTTCGGGGGCGGCCATATTCCCCGCGCTCTGAACATCGGGGCGCGGCCAATACTCTCGGTCTGGGCAGGATGGCTCCTGCGTCCCGACCAGCCCATTTTGTTGGTCCTTGAAAATGACAGCGAGTTGCCGGGCCTGGTCCCCCTCTTCACCCGCACCGGCTACTCTAACCTGACAGGCTACCTTGCCGGGGGCATGGCCGCCTGGCTGGAAGCCGGATACGAGATGCGGGCGTTGAGTCAACTCTCAGTACAGGACATTCGCGACGTTAGCCAGGCCGTTACGGTCCTCGATGTCCGCTCAAATGCAGAGTGGGGCGCCGGCCATATCCCGGGTGCTCGCAACGTTCCGCTGCCGGAGTTGATGACAAAGGCCGAGGATCTGGTCCCGAAAGAGCCGGTCGCCGTTTATTGCGGTGGTGGTTACCGCGCGAGTCTGGCGGCGAGTCTCCTTCTCAAAAAGGGATTCACGAAGGTGCGAAACATTCCGGGCAGCTTCGGGGCCTGGAAGCGCAACGGATACCCGGTCGAGAGCGAGTTAGAAGCGGCAGACAAGGTGACAGGGTGACAGGGCGAAGGGGCGAAGGGGCGAAGGGTGACAGGGTGAGAAGGTGACAAGGTGACAAGGTGACAGGGTTACAAGGTGAGAAGGTGACAAGGTGACAGGGTTACAAGGTGAGAAGGTGACAAGGTGACAGGGTTACAAGGTGGGCGGCACCGGTCGAGCGGCGGTTGAGTGATTCGCGCTTTCTGCGAATCGTATCGAAACCCCGCGGCCCTGGAGCGCACGCAGTTGCGTCCGACTCTTTCGGAGTGCGGTGGCCCTGACACCGCTTTGTGTTCGCCGGCCTTGCCGGCGGCGTCAAAGAGAATCGCTGGTGCCGAGGCCGCCGGCAAGGCCGGCGAACACAAAGCGGCGTCAAGGCCGCCGCACTCCGAAAGAGTCGGACGCAACTGCCCGCGCTCCAGGGCCGCGGGGTTTCGATACGATTCGCAGAAAGCGCGAATCACTCAACCGCCGCTCGACCGGTACCGCCCCCCTGTCACCCTGTCACCTTATCACCCTGTCAGCTTTTCTGCCGTTCAATAGAGCAGGAAGACAGCGCCGAAGGAGGCGCGGGTGTCCCACTGATCTTGAATTCGAATCCGGTCAAGTGAGATTACTCGGAGGGCGAGCCGGCGGTGCACTTGCAGATCCACTCCTCCGCCGAAAGCCACCGAAGAGTGCCGGATACTAGCGATTCCAGTCAGGTCCACACAGCCCAGCCGATGCTCGCTGTACCCACCCATAACGCGTCCGAATGGACGGAGAGCACCGACCTGGAACCTGAACTGCGGTCCGAAGTGAAGGTGACGCACGTACTGCGGGTCGGGTCCGAACGCGTGGCTGAACTCCATTCCAAGGAGAAGAAACGAGATCGGCGTGTAACCCGCTCCCACGTGATAACCGTTCGCGTTTCCGCTGCAGCACGGGACGTCCGATCGCAAACGAGTATAGCCGGCAAAAACCTCAACGCCTCTCTTTGATTCCGACTGCGCAAAGGCACTGGCGATACATACGAGGATTACGAAGACCGCCGAAACAGATCTAGCTACTCTCATTCCACCCTCCTCCCCGCGAGTGCGGATCATAGCAGAACAATTTGAAGATTGATATGCGACGGCTAACAGCCAAATGTGCGAGAAGCGTGCCGCAGCCAAATGACCGCTGTAGCTCAGTTTGTTGAGGGAAAGGAAAGCCCACTGACAGTAAATGTAAATGATTCTCTTACACAAAAAACGGACTAAATCGATATTTAAGCTACAGATAGCGAATTATAGAATCGTAAACAGGAAGCAGGGAAATTTTTCCCCCACTATTAAAGGACGAGAGAGGTGAGGACCATGCTCGAAGTCATGAAATACAAAGATGCGATCCAGGAAGCCGCGGCAGCGTGCGGATGCCGGTTTCTGTCGGTTTCTGAAGCCCAGGCGGGTAGTGGGTGGACAAGATACAGAGTCGAGTATCACCGACCCTCCGACCGGCGGGAGCGCGTTTTCATCTACCTGTTCGACAAATCCACAGAAGCCTCGGTAAAGGACGACGTGATGCGCGGCATCCGGAACCAGGAAGAGCTGTCAGCTCAGATCGCTTCCACGGTGGCCGAATCTGCTTAGGTGAGCGTCCAGGACTCGACGAGCGCGAGGCGCGAGACACGCACCGCGCGAAGGTCAGCAAAAGAGCAGAAGTGGGGTCCCGCTACGACGCGGCGACTGTCTCCGGAAGGGTATAAAGAAGCTCTTCCGGTTCGCCTTGCTCACCGATTCGATAGATACCGGTTTCCGTCAGTTGAACAGACTGGCGGTTCCACCGCTGGTCGCGCAGATCGTCGAGGAGCGTGTACTCCAGATCCTCGGCAGTCCATGCCTTGCCGTTCTTGTCGATAAGGACGGTGTCCGCATGGAGCTTTCTAAGCGCTTTGATGAGATCCATACTTCTATTGTCCGCCCGGTTCACCCCTAAATAGAAGTCCCCCCTCTTTACAGGCCTTGGCCAAAGGACCGCGAGCGAGCCGGACGGTCGAGCCAGCGGGCGTGTGTGCGTAGCCCGCACCCCGGCGCGTGACGCGCAGTTGTGCTATCCTCAACACCAATTTTGTGAGGTGCTTGATGGACACGGACAGACTCTTGCGGTCCCTGATTCGAGGGGCCATGGGTGGCAAGAAACACAAACGCTCACTTGGCTTTCTGACCGGCGGCCGGAGCTCGTTTCTTAATGCCAGCACACTGCTTGGCGCCGTGGGTGTCGGGTGGGGCATCTACGAGACGCTGAAGCCAAAAACCACCGTGCCCGGGAGTATCCCATACGCGGGAGCCCCCGGTGCTGGTCAGACGGTCCCTCCACCTCTGCCCAGGGAGCCGCAGAGTCAACCTGTCCCTGTAGCCGGGGTGCCGCCTGAAGTGCTCCGTCTCGTTCGGCTGACGATCTCCGCGGCGAGAGCCGACGGCGAGCTCTCAGACGAAGAGAGGCAGCAAATTCTGGAGTATGCGCGAGAGTGCAGCGCGGAAGCGTTGGTCGAAAACGAGCTGAATGCCCCGAAGAGTCTGCCCGAGATTGTCTCGGGTGCCCTAAGTCCGGAGGTGAAGCGGGACATGTATGTCCTCGCTTTCGGGATCGTTCATGCGGACGAGGGGGTGTCCGGGGCAGAGCAAATCTATCTGGCTCAGTTGGCGTACCAGTTGGGACTGGATCAGGAGACGACCGCCCGGCTCGAGCGGGAGACTCTGGCGCGAATGACAGAGCCGGGAGCGTAATAGACCGCAAATTATCTGTAAACAGTCATCAGTCGTTGGGAGGAGAGCATGGCTAACGATCAACAGTGGTACATGGCTATCGGTGGGCGGCAGGTGGGCCCGGTTGGTGAGCAGGAAATCATCTCCAACCTGCGTAACGGAAGCATTGACGCAAAGACGCTGCTTTTCACGGCCGGCATGACGAACTGGACACCCCTTAAGGAAGTCCCGCAGTTTGCCGCGCATTTGAATGCCGGCAGCTCTGCGGCTGCCGCGCCGCCTTCCGCGCCGGCATATAGTGCGCCGGCCGCGCAGAGCTATACACCATCGACCGGAAGGCGAGCTCACGAAATCGACCACACGATTTTCGGCGAGGAAATGCAGTTCGTCGAGGTCGAGCTTGACCCGGGAGAAAGCGCGATTGCCGAAGCCGGAACCATGATGTACATGACGCAGGGCATTCAGATGGAGACGATTTTCGGGGACGGTAGCGGGCAGCAGCAACAGTCCGGGCTTATGGGGGCGTTGATGGGCGCCGGCAAGCGTATTCTGACCGGTGAAAGTCTTTTCATGACGGTCTTCACCAACCAGGGTTACGGTAAGCAGAAAGTCGCGTTCGCGGCTCCGTACGCGGGCAAAATCCTCATCATGGATCTCTCAGCCCTTGGAGGCCAGTTAGTTTGCCAGAAAGACTCATTCCTGTGCGCGGCCCGGGGCGTCTCGATTGGCATTGCTTTCCAGAAGAAGATCGGGGTCGGGCTGTTTGGTGGTGAAGGATTTATCATGCAGCGCCTCGAGGGGGATGGAGTTTGCTTTGTCCATGCAGGCGGCACCATACACGCCGTTGACCTTCAGGCGGGTGAGACAATGCGTGTCGACACCGGGTGCCTGGTTGCGCTTCAGCCTTCGGTGAACTACGACATTCAGTTCGTAGGTAAAATCAAGACCGCCCTCTTTGGCGGTGAGGGGCTTTTCTTCGCTACCCTCACCGGTCCGGGCAAAGTGTGGCTGCAGTCCCTGCCTCTCAGCCGGCTGGCCGACCGCATTTACAAAGCGGCTCCCTCTGCAGGAGGTTCGCGCAAGGGCGAAGGCTCGGTCCTTGATAAGGCCTTCGGCCTCGGCAACCTGATTGACGGCGACTAAGCTGACAGCTGACGGCTGACGGCTGACAGCTAACAAAAACTAAGGCCAAGAGCTCTTAGTTTTCGTCAGGTGTCAGCCGTCAGCTGTCAGCCGTATTAGCTTCGTCCCGGATTCAAGGCAAACCCCTGCCTTTCTTCCCTCCCGCCGTCGCAGAAGGTACATTGGAATTACGATGGCAAAACGGGCGGACAAACGAGCAGGCAGGCTCGTCATAGTCTCCAATCGTCTCCCTGTCGTCTTACGCAAACGAGGCGGAAAGTGGAACGCAGAACCCGGGTCCGGGGGCTTGGTCACCGCCCTTTTGCCGGTCCTCAGAGACCGCGGCGGAATTTGGATCGGCTGGCCGGGGCTAACAGAACAGCAGGCGGGGGCCGATTTCGAAGACGTGCTGGCAGAGGCCAGTCGGAGCGCCGGTTACCAGCTTGTCCCGGTTCTCCTTTCGGAAGAAGAGAGGGAAGGATTTTACCTCGGATTTTCTAACGAGATCGTCTGGCCGCTCTTTCATGACCTGCAGGTTCTCTGCAACTTCGACCCGAGTTATTGGCGAATCTATCGCCACGTGAATGACAAATTTGCACAGGCCGTGGCTGCTCACTGTCACAACGAGGACTATATCTGGGTCCACGATTACCACCTGATGACCGTTTCCGAACGGTTGAGGGAGCGGGGGATTGAAGGTTCGATCGCCTTTTTCCTTCATACGCCTTTTCCCCCGCTGGATGTGTTCCTGAAACTGCCCTGGCGGGTTCAAATCTTGCGCGGCGTGCTCAACTACAGTCTGATCGGCCTGCAAACGCTCCGCGACCGTCGCAATCTCGTTCAGTGCGTGGAGAACCTGGTCACGGATGCGACCGTTGAGGGGGACGGCGAGGTCATCACGGTCCGGCTATCCGGGCGCGATGTGCGGGTCGGCGTCTTCCCGATCAGCATTGATTTCGACGATTTTGCCAAGAGAGCGGCACGTTCTCCAGTTGAAAAGAAAGTGAAAGCGATCCGCGAGGACATCCCCGGCCGGAAGATCATCCTGGGGGTGGACCGCCTTGATTACACCAAAGGGATTCCGTACCGGCTCAGAAGCTTTCAAAATGCGCTTGAACGTTACCCCGACCTTCACAATGCCGTCTCTTTTGTTCAGATTATTGTCCCCAGCCGGGAGAACATCCCGAAATACAGCGAGTTGAAAACCGAGATTGACCAACTGGTTGGGGAGATCAACGGAAAGTACACGCAATCGGGGTGGGTCCCTGTTCTTTACCTCTTCCGCAGCTTGACGCAGACGGAGTTACTTGCTTATTACCGGGCGTGTGAGATTGCACTTATAACGCCGCTGAAAGACGGGATGAACCTGGTTGCCAAAGAATATTGCGCATCGACAATCGACGAAAACGGGGTCTTGATTTTAAGCGAGTTTGCGGGCGCCGCCGGGCAGATGAAGGACGACGCCCTGCTCGTGAACCCTTACGACATCGAAGGCGTTGCCGATGCGATCCACCAGGCCTTTACGATGGATAGGGGCGAGAAACGCCGGCGGATGAAAAAACTCCGACAGGGTGTGCAGGAACAGAACATTTACGCCTGGGTCGACGGCATGCTGCGGGCGGGAATCTCCAAAGAGTTGAAGAACTTTCCGGTCCTTCAGGACTATTTACCGCAGATCGAGATCAGCTAATGGGGCAGGGTCTAAACACGGAGGTGACAATGATGGCAATAAGCACCGGTAAGATGAGAGGAATCGAAGCTGTGGCGGACAAGAAGGGAGTCATCCGGGCAGCGGCCATGGATCAGCGCGGTTCCCTCCTCAAATCGATTGCCAAAGCCCGGGACACCGACGCGAAGGCGATTACGGCCCAGATGATGTCCGAGTTTAAGACAGCTGTGATTCGGGTCCTTTCCCCGTATGCGAGCGGTGTCCTTCTGGATCCGGAATACGGTCTGGAAGCCAGTCGGGTGCGTAAGAGTGGAGTAGGGCTTCTCCTTGCCTACGAGCAGTCGGGATACGACAACACGCAAGCCGGGCGCCTCCCGGATCTTCTCCCCAATTGGACGGTGCGGCATCTGTTGGATGCCGGGGCCGACTGCATCAAGATCCTGCTCTATTACACTCCTTTTGAAGAAGATTCGATCAACGAGCACAAGAAGGCCTGGGTGGAGCGGATCGGAACGGAATGCGCGTTCCACGACGTCCCCTTTTTCCTGGAATTTGTAGGTTACGATCCGGCGGGCAATGACAAAAGCGTCGAGTACGCGCGGCGCAAACCGGAGATTGTGGCTGAAAGCATGGCCGAATTCTCCAAAGAGTTCTACCACGTCGACGTTCTGAAGGTGGAGATACCGGTCGATCTCCAGTACGCGAGGGGGACAAAGTCATTTAAGGGAGGAGAGGCGGCTTACTCGCGCGAAGAGGCGAAGGAGCATTATCGGCGGGCCGCGGAAGCGGCCAGGCGGCCCTTTATCTACTTGAGCGCCGGTGTAAGCAACGCACAATTCCTCGAGAGTATCGAGCTGGCCTTGGAGGCAGACGTCAAGTTCGCGGGCGTTTTGTGCGGCCGGGCTACCTGGAAAGAGGGAATTCCGGTCTATGCTGAAAAAGGAGTGGCGGCGTTGGAAGACTGGCTCTCGGAGCAAGGTGTCCAGAACATCGAAGCCCTGAACCAGCTGCTTAAGAACGCCCATTCCTGGAAGGAATTCTACGAACCGGAGCAGGTGAAGGCCAGGTAGGGGACCCGTGCTCGTTTCTGATTCTCTACCCCGAAGGCTGAGGGTAGTTGCGTCCAGAGCCCTATCGTGGCCGGACTCTCCAGAGTCCGGCGCCGGGCTCGCCGAGAGCCCGGCTAAACTAGCGCGCACGAACGAGGACAAAGGGGAGAAGCGGCGGACGGCGAGAACCACGCTAATCGCTACCCCTAGACCAAAACCTATGCCGGGCTCTCGGCGAGCCCGGCGCCGGACTCTGGAGAGTCCGACCACGATAGGGCTGGACGCGACTACTGTCGCTCCAGAGGCCGAACCGTTCGGCCTGGAACCCTTTTTCAACACCCTCACTCCGGTCTCGGCTCGGACTCCTCGTCTTCCGGTGTTTCGTCTGCCAGTTCCTCTGCTGCGGTTTCTTTGCCCTCCTCGGCCTCGTCCAGGCGCGTGAGGAGCTGGCGTGCCCGCTCAGCGTCCTCGAGCCGAACCTGAATTTCGACCTGTCCGGCCATCGTATTGAATCCGGATCCGAGCCGGCCGGCGCCGAAGAAATCCTGAACGCCCTCGTCCTTGGCGAAGAACTCGATGCCTTCTGCCTCGAGGATTGATTTGGCGACGAGGACGTCCGCCGGCTCGCCGGTGTCAAAAACCGTTACCAGCTCCATCTCCGGCTCGGGCTGTTCGTCTTCCTGAAGTCTTTCTACCAGTGGGACTTCACAGTCGGAACACACCGTGTAACCCTCGCGATATTCCGCTTTACAGTTGGGACAGATCATCTTGCTCTCCAAGGATTTGAGTTCGTAGGTTCAAGATACACCGTGGACTCCAAATAGAAAAGCCGCCGTCTACGTGATCGTCACCGGTCTGCGGTAGGGTGAGGGACGTGGACCAACTGGCGCTGTTTCGTCCTCCGGACTTGGTGTTGGCCGAGCTTCACTTGGATCTCCGCCGTTTGGATCTGAAGCGAGCGCACGGTTGCCTGACTGAATATCAACGCAGCTGGAATGGCGTCGGATTGACTTGGGAACCGTCCTTCCTGGACTTCTTGACCTTGAACGGGCTGCCGAAAGATCCGGAGGATGGGTGGTCGCTTTGGCTGAAGCTCCAGGAAAGCGCTTTCTGGCCGAACGTGCCGCTATCGGTCCGGCTTGGTTTTCAGACGCACTACTTTCAGATGATTCTCGACCTAGCCGGGGATGAACGCAAGGTCACGTCTGAAAATGGCATTTCAACAGGTTACCTGCACTTCCTGGCGGGTCGTCTCGACTCGGGTCTGGCACTGCTTCAACAGGAGGCGACCGAGTCGGTCGATGATCCTCTCCCTCACCTTTATCTCGGGAACACACAGTACCTCCTGAATGACACCTGGGAGGCTCGCGCCAGCTACCGGGATGCCCTTTTGAAGGCTCTCAAGAGGGACAAGTTTGCCGAGATCCTCGATGTTGAGGTCAGAGCGTTTTTAGCAGAGGTGGAAGCCAGCGAGTGGGCCGTGATTGAGGGCTGCATCAAAGGGGTCTTGCCGGTGGCGCATGTGCGTTCTGCCGGTTCGGTGGAGAGGTTTCTTGAAAGGCATACCTGGTTTGTGACGACCGACTCCTGCCCGCTTCCTTCGCCGATTCAGCAGTTTTATGCCTGCCTGGTCCTTAGCGAAAGCCGCCCGGTTGTCCCCGAAGATAGCCTTATGAAAGCGCGGCTCCACATGAAGTTCCTCAACAGCAGGCTGCATAAGCGCCACATGGAGATGCTGGAAACGAAACCGAGGGACTGACAGCTGACAGCTGACGGCTGTCAGCTGACCGCTAACAATAACGTTGATCTAAGCCTCTCCCCTGTCGTTGGGTACCGAATCTGTGTGTGAGTTGTCAGCCGTCAGCCGTCAGCCGTCAGTCTCCTAATCCGTCCCGTAAGTGACTTCCAGGCGGCGGACCTGCATGGCAGAGGCGAGGATCACGAGGATCGTCAGGCCGATAAAGCCGGGCACCGAGACCCAG
>Ga0105104_10001538_pt1 | contig 17256 bp, 15 predicted proteins | sample PPLLaktember2015_3_FD_87034 | JGI IMG/M metagenome (GOLD analysis project Ga0105104, IMG submission 87034) | Freshwater sediment microbial communities from Prairie Pothole Lake near Jamestown, North Dakota, USA - PPLs Lake P7 Core (6) Depth... | ecosystem: Environmental > Aquatic > Freshwater >... | reverse complement strand
TGAGAGCAAAGAGGTAGAGGTCGTCGGGGATCCCCACAAGGGGTCGAATCCGGTCCTGGAGAGCCTCATCAAGCCCGCACCAGGTAGCTCCGAGTCCGAGGCCGGAGATCGCGATGAGGAGGTTCTCCGTCGCGGCCGCCATGTCCTGATCGAACCACTTGGCTCCCTCTTTCTTCCCGAACGGGAGGATGACCGCCCCCGCCTGTGCGGCGAAGCCGGCGTACGGGTGTGCCTTGGCGAGCGCCTCGCGCACCGCTCGGTCCGTCACGACGATGAAGCTCCACGGCTGCAGATTCCGGGCGGACGGCGCCGCCATCGCGGCCTGAAGGGCGGCCGTGAGCTTCTCTCGTGGGGCGGGGTCCCCCGTGAACTGGCGGATGGAACGGCGCTGCGTGATCCAACGAAGGGCATCGTTCATACGTGCTGGCCTCCTCTGCCACCGACGGGTCGGGCGAGACAGCGTACACGATTCGCCAGGATGGAACGAGTGTCTGATAGACGAGGCCGCCCGAGGACGGCCTCGCAGGAGGGGCGGCGGTCCTGGTCGCAGCGGACGCGGCTCGTTGATCCGTGCGGCGGCCTCGCTATACTCCGCCTGTTCTTCTGTGCCCGCGGCTTCGGGGGGAAGGGTGTTGTGTGAGCGGGCGCCATCCCGAGAGGGGTTTCCGTGCGTCGATCGATCCGTGTCTGGTGGCGAGAAGTCGAGCCTTGGTACGTGGTGGCCAGCGTGGCGTGCCTCGTCCAGGGAACGGCCTCCGTCCTGGTTCCTCTCGCCGTGAGCACGGTGCTCGGGCGCTCCGTTGCCTCCCTCGGCGTCCTATCGAGCCTCGTCAGCTTCGTCGGCGTGGTGGGCAGCTTGACGTGGGGCCGGCTGGCTGACGCCGCCTACCGCCGCAAGCCGGTGCTCGTCCTGTCGTACGCCATGGTCGGAGCCTGTCTCGTCGGCATGGCGTTCGCTCGCACGTTCGAGCAACTCGCCGTCCTCAACATGATCCTCAACTTCTTCTGGATGGCTCACGCCGCCATCTCCGTTCTGATCGTCATAGAAAACCACGAGCAAGGGCGCTGGGAGCGGAAGATCAGCCACGTGAAGCAGCTGGGCGAGATCGGATGGGAGATCGGCTTGATCGTCGGGAGCGGCGCGATGGCCCTCGGCGCTCTGTGGTTCGACGACGTCACCACGATCCGCGGGACGTTCCTCCTCGTCGGCGTGGGAGGGCTAGCGGCCGCAGCGTTCTCCGCGCGGTTCGTGCCCGGCGGCGGGACGCGGGTCGCCCCCGCGCAGCGGTCGTTCCTCGGCGCCGTCGTCGCGCTGGGGGGAGTCTTGGTCGAGCGCCTCCTCTCCGTTCCTCACCACCTCTATGGGCGGCTGAGCCTACGGCGGGTCGTTGCCGAGCTGCGCTCCGCGCGAGACCTGCGCCCCGGCACGCGGCGCTTCCTCGCCGCGACGCTCGCAGCCTTCACGGGGATGGGGTTGTTCAGCATCCCGCTCCCTCTCCTCCTCGCGCAGCAGTTCCAGATTCCATCGAGCACGGTCTTCCTATGCTACGCGGTCCAGAACATCGCGGTGGTCGTCGCCTACCCGTTCGCGGCCCGAAGGATTCGGCGCTCGGGGAACCGCCGGGTGCAGATGGGGGCGCTGGCCGCCCGATTGGCGGTCTTTGCGGTGGCTGCGCTGTACCTGAGCGTCACGGCGGCCACCCCGTCGACCGTCGTGATCTGCGCGACGCTGGCGGGAGTGGGATTCACGTGGTCGTACGTTCAACTGACGGGTCTCGCGCTGACCTCGAGGTTTGCGAGGCGCGCGAGCCGCGGACTCGCGATTGGACTATACAACGGAGTCTCCGGCGTCGGGTGGATCCTGGCGGGAGTCGGGAGCGGGTACCTGGCGGAGTGGGTCGGATACCACGTGACGTTCGCCGCGGCGGCAGCGTTCCTCGCGATCGCGATCGCCGTGCTGCGCTTCACTCCCGAACCACCGGTCGAGGTTGCCGTGCTCACCGACGGGAACGCGAGGGGTTCCGTTCCGGTTATATCGCCGGAGGCTTAGGCGGCGGCGCCGGTACAATCCACCGGTGACTCCCGACGCGAGCGAGGAGGAAGACCGATGAGTTCGTACGTAGGGCTGGCCATCCTTCTGCTCCTCTGGTCGTCCGCGTTCGCGGCGATCCGCGCGGGACTCTCGGCGTACGGCCCCGGGGAGTTGGCTTTGCTCCGGTTTCTCACAGCGTCGTGCATCCTCGGACTCGTCGCCTGCGTGAGAAGGACCGGCCTCCCGCGCGGCCGCGACGTGCCAATCCTCCTTCTGCTTGGGGGGCTCGGGATTACGGGGTACCACCTCGCACTGAACTTCGGCGAAGTGAGCGTGTCGGCAGGTACGGCAAGCCTGCTCATCGCGTCGGCCCCTCTGTTCACAGCCCTCTTTGCGATGCCGGTCCTTGGGGAGCGCATGCGGCCGATTGGGTGGATTGGAATCGCCATCGGTTTCGGCGGCGTTGCCCTGATTGCGCTTGGGGAGGGCGGCGGCGTGCGCATGGAGGCCGGGGCGGGGGTCATCGTCCTCGCGGCGGTTTGCGCGAGCGCGTACAACGTCCTGCAGAAGAGGTTCATGGCGCGCTACGGACCGCTTGAGTTCACGACGTACGTGATCTGGGCGGGCACGATCCCGATGTTGGTGTTCCTGCCCGGGCTGATCCGAACCGTGGGCGCGGCGCCGATGGCAGCGACGGCGTCCGCCCTCTACCTCGGCGTGTTTCCCGGTGCGATCGCGTACGTGCTGTGGGTCGCCGCTTTGGCGCGGTTCCCGGCTTCGGCGCTCGCCAGCTTCCTTTACCTGAACCCAGTTCTCGCGATCGCCATCGCCTGGGTCTGGTTGTCGGAGGTTCCGACAGCGCTCACAATCCTCGGAGGCGTCGTGGCGATCGCCGGAGCGGCGCTGGCGAGTTGGGCGGGGCGTCGGGCAGCGGCGGGCGTCGAGAGGAGCAAGGCGTGACGGAGAACCGAGCCGCACGATACGAGCGGGTCTACGAGCAGCTGCGAGGGCTGATCGAGGGGAAGTCGCCGGACCTCGTTGCGGCGATGGCGACGGTCTGCGGCGTGCTCCACGCCAAGATGCCGCACCACTTGTGGACCGGGTTCTACCGGGTCGCCGGGGACGAGCTTCACGTCGGCCCGTACGAGGGAGCGGTTGCATGCCAAGTCCTGCGCGGCGGCGGCGTGTGCCTGCGCGCCGTCGAGACTCGGGCCGCCGTCGTCGTTCCCGACGTCTCGGCGTTCCCGGGGCACATCGCGTGCGACAGGCGGGCACGGAGCGAGATCGCGGTTCCGTTGCTGAAGGACCGTCGTGCCGTGGCCGTCCTCGATGTCGACTCGAACGAGCTGGCACAGTTCACGGCCGACGACGCCGAGCCGCTCGAGCGGATCCTCGGGCTCCTCACGCCGTACCTGTAGCGTTCTCCTACTCAGGCCCTATGAGCTGGTTGTCGGGCCCGTTCTGCGGCTCCGTGCGCCGGCGGGGGGCGCTTAGCCTGCGCAGAATCCGGACGCCCAGGATGATAACGCCGAGGCTGAGGATGGGTCCCCAGAGGGGCATGAGCGGGAAGTCCGGCATGCCCTCGACTCGACCGGTGATGAAGAGCATCGCGAGGTCGGTGCCGAGGAAGAAGAGGCCCCCCGCGAAGAGGAAGGACATAAGCCGCCTCGCTAGGTCGGTCTCAAAGAGCCTGGCCATCCGCCCGACGTAGCCTTCGTCGGTCTCCCCCGGGAGCCTCTGGCGAGGGTCCGGCCCGGGGCTCTGTGGCCTCATGATGGGTGTTCTGTCGATCATCCTTACCTCCAGGAGGAGAGCGTACAGGTTCGGGGCCTTCCACGGAAGACCGGTCGGGATTCTCCCTGCCGCAGCGATCCGGTAGAGTGACAGCATGAAGGCTCGGCTGGAGGCGCGCGTCCACGGACAAGTCCAGGGAGTGTTCTTCCGCCAGAGCACCGTTGCGCAGGCGGGACGCCTCGGCCTTGTGGGGACGGTCCAGAACGATCCCGACGGGAGCGTCTTCGTCGTCGCGGAAGGCGAGCGGCCCGCGATCGAGGTCCTTCTCGACTGGCTGCATCGGGGTCCCGAGCGGGCTGCCGTCGATCGGGTCGAGACAACCTGGCTCGACCCGACGAACCGTTACGCGGAGTTCCGCATCCTACGGTAGCCCTCGTCACGTCCTCTGCGGCGTGGGGGCGGGCGTCCTCCGCCGGGCGAGGACGGATCTCCCTTCCGAACGCGTTGCTCCGACCCGGAGCGCTCGGTACCATTCCTACCTTGGGATGAGACTTTCACGAGTCGGCGAAGACGCGGGATTCCAAATCTCGAAGAGACTGCAACCGTGCGGCGACCAGCCCGCCGCCATCGAGCGGCTGGCGGACGGCATACGCTCGGGGCTGCAGTCCCAGATGCTTTGGGGTGCGACAGGAACCGGAAAGACGTTCACGATCGCCCACGTCATCCAGGAAGTGCAGCGCCCGACCCTCGTCGTTGCGCACAACAAGACGCTCACCGCGCAGCTCGCCAACGAGTTCCGCGAGCTGTTCCCCGAAAACGCCGTCCACTACTTCGTCTCGTACTACGACTACTACCAGCCCGAGGCGTACATCCCGCAGACCGATACCTACATCGAGAAGGACTCGTCGATCAACGACGAGATCGATCGGCTCCGCCACGCGGCAACCGCGGCCCTCTTCGAGCGGCGCGACGTGATCATCGTGGCGTCCGTGTCGTGCATCTACGGGCTTGGGTCGCCGTCGAGCTACTACGACATGTCCATCACGCTCGAGCGCGGGACGAGCTGGGATCGGGACGACGTGATGCGCCGCATGGTCGGCCTGCAGTACACGCGGAACGAGATCGGGTTCGACCGCGGGACGTTCCGCGTCCGCGGAGACACGGTCGAGATCATCCCCGCCTACGAGGAGCGCGTCGTGCGCCTAGAGTTCTTCGGCGACGAGATCGAGCGGATCGCTCTTTTGGACTCGGTGAGTGGGCACCCGATCGAAGAGGTCTCCACGATCACCATCTTCCCGGCGTCGCATTTCATCACGCCCGACGAGCAGGTGCAGCGGGCGGCCTCGACGGTCGAGGAGGAGCTGGAGGAGCGGCTGACGGTGCTCCGCAACGAGAACCGGCTCCTCGAGGCGCAGCGACTGGAGCAGCGCACGCGCTACGACCTCGAGATGATGCAGCAGATGGGCTACTGCAACGGGATCGAGAACTACTCTCGGCACCTCGACGGGCGTCGCGCCGGGCAGCCGCCGTCGGTGCTCATCGACTACTTCCCGAGCGACTTCCTCCTCGTGATCGACGAGTCGCATCAGACCGTGCCGCAGATCCGGGGGATGTACCACGGGGACCGGTCGCGAAAGACGACGCTGGTTGACTACGGCTTTCGCCTCCCGTCGGCGCTCGACAACCGCCCGCTCACCTTCTCGGAGTTCGAGGAGCGCGTGAACCAGGTGATCTTCACCTCGGCGACCCCCGGGCCGTACGAGGAACGCAAGAGCCAGCGGACCGTCGAGCAGGTGATCCGCCCGACGGGACTCATCGACCCCGAAGTCACCGTCCTTCCCGTGAAGGGGCAGATCGATCACCTGCTCGGTGAGATCCGCAAGGCGGTTGAGCTCGGCGAGCGGGTGCTTGTGACCACCCTGACGAAGCGGATGTCCGAGGACCTGACCGAGTACTTGGTGGACGCGGGGGTTCGGGCGCGGTACTTGCACTCGGAGATTGAGACGCTCGACCGCGTCGACATCCTGCGCGATCTGCGTCTCGGCAAATTCGACGTGCTCGTCGGAATCAACCTGCTTCGCGAGGGCCTCGACCTGCCCGAAGTCGCGCTCGTTGCCGTGCTCGACGCCGACAAGGAGGGGTTCCTGCGGTCCGGAACGTCCCTCGTCCAGACGATCGGGCGCGCCGCACGCAACGTCCGCGGCCGCGTGCTCCTCTACGCCGATGTGATGACCGACTCGATCCGCCACGCGGTCGACGAGACCAACCGCCGACGCCGGATTCAGGTCGCGTACAACGAAGAGCACGGGATCACGCCGAAGACCGTGGAGCGCGAGATCACCGACATCCTTCAGGCGCTTCATGTGTCCCGCCCGGAGGCGGCCGGCGTTGTGCGCGAGCGGCCGACGGCCGCGAAGCGCGACGAGCTCCTTGCCTACGCGCGGGAGCTCGAGGCTCAGATGCTCAAGGCGGCGGAGCGGCTCGAGTTCGAGCTCGCGGCCAGCCTGCGCGACGAGCTCAGGAGCTTGAGGAAGGACCTATGAACGTCATCCACATCAAGGGGGCGCGCGAGCACAACCTGAAGAACATCGATGTCGAACTGCCCCGCGACCGCTTGGTCGTCATCACCGGGATCTCCGGCTCGGGCAAGAGCTCGCTCGCGTTCGACACGATCTACGCCGAAGGCCAGCGCCGCTACGTGGAGTCGCTGTCGGCGTACGCGCGTCAGTTCCTCGGCCAGATGGAGAAGCCCGACGTGGACGTGATCGAGGGTCTGTCGCCGGCCATCTCCATCGACCAGAAGACGCGCAGCCACAACCCACGGTCGACCGTGGGGACGGTGACGGAGATCTACGACTACCTTCGTCTTCTCTACGCGCGCATCGGACACCCTCACTGTCCGCAGTGCGGCGATCCGATCCGCCAGCAGTCGGCCGAGCAGATCATCGACGCCGTGATGGCGCTTCCGGAGGGTTCGCAAGTGCAGCTCCTCGCCCCGGTGGTCCGGGGGAGAAAGGGCGAGTACAAGAAGACGTTCGAAGAGATCCGCCAGGAGGGGTTCACGCGGGTGCGCGTTGACGGGGTCACGCGCACCCTGTACGAGGAGATCGAGCTTGCCAAGAACCAGAAGCACACGATCGACATCGTTGTCGACCGCGTCGAGGTTGAGGCGAAGAAGCGCGGGCGGATCGCCGACTCGATCGAGACGGCGCTGAAACACGGGGGCGGGTTGGTGAACGTCGCCCTCGAGAACGGCACGGAGCAGCTGTACAGCGAGCACTACGCCTGCACACGGTGCGGCGTGAGCTACGAGGAATTGAGCCCGCGGATGTTCTCGTTCAACAACCCCTACGGCGCGTGCCCCGAGTGCACCGGCCTCGGCGAACGCAAAGAGGTGGATCCGGAGTTGGTTCTCGACGAGCGCCGGGGCCTCCTCGACGGAGGGCTCCTCCCGTTTGCGGACACCAAGAGCCGGTGGTTCGAAGGACAGATGCTCGGACTCGCGTCGGCCCTCGGGATCGACCCCTACGAGCCGCTCGGCAAGCTCCCGAAGGCGAAGCGGGAGGCGATCCTCTTCGGAACGGGCGACAAGGCGATCTCGTTCGACTACGAATCGACGTCCGGCCAGACGCGCACGGTGAAGCGGCCGTTCCGCGGCATCGTCCCGTCGCTCGAGCGGTGGTACCGGGAGACGTCGTCCGAGTCGTGGCGGGCGGAGATGGAGCAGTACTTCGCGACGCTTCCCTGCCCGGTCTGCGGCGGCGCGAGGCTGAAGCCCGAGATTCTCGCCGTCACGATCGAGGGGATGAACATCCACCAGGTGACGGCGTTGTCGATCCGGGCGACGCTCACGTTCTTCGAGGGACTTTCGCTGCCGACGCGTGAGGCTCGAATCGCCGAGCAGATTCTGAAGGAGATCCGGGCAAGGCTCGGGTTCATGGTGGCTGTCGGCCTCGACTACCTCACCCTGGATCGCCAGGCAGGAACCCTGGCCGGCGGGGAGGCGCAGCGGATCCGTCTCGCGACCCAGGTGGGGAGCCAGCTCACCGGCGTTCTCTACGTCCTTGACGAGCCGTCCATCGGCTTGCACCAGCGTGACAATCGGCGGCTGCTCGAGACGCTCAAGGGGCTGCGCGACCTCGGCAACACCGTGATCGTCGTCGAGCACGACGAAGAGACGATGCGAGAGAGCGACTTCATCCTCGATCTGGGACCCGGCGCGGGGGCGCACGGCGGGTACGTCGTGGCGTCGGGAACTCCGGAAGAGGTTGCCGCGTGCCGCGAGTCCGTGACCGGCCAGTACCTGTCGGGACGGCTTCGGGTCCCGGTGCCCGCGCAGCGCCGCCGAGGGAACGGGAAGTCGCTCCAGGTGCTCGGAGCCTCGGCCCACAACCTGCGCGGCATCGACGTCACGTTCCCTCTCGGTCGGTTCGTCTGCGTGACAGGCGTCTCGGGGTCCGGGAAGAGCACGCTGGTTGAGGACGTGCTCTACCACGGCGTCGCGCACAAGCTCCACCTTGCCACCCGCCGTCCGGGAGCGCACGACGACATCGTGGGCGCCGAGGCGATCGACAAGGTGATCGAGATCGACCAATCCCCGATTGGGCGGACGCCCCGCTCGAACCCGGCAACCTACACGAAGCTGTTCGACGACATCCGTACGCTGTTCGCGCGCACCCCCGACGCGAAGCTGCGGGGCTACAACGCGGGGCGGTTCAGTTTCAACACGAAGGGAGGACGCTGCGAGGTGTGCCAAGGGCAGGGCCAGGAGAAGATCGAGATGCACTTCCTCCCCGACATCTACGTGCCCTGCGACGTTTGCAAGGGGTCGCGCTACAACCGCGAAACCCTGCAGGTGAAGTACAAGGGGAAGTCGATCGCCGACGTCCTCGCCATGTCGGTCGACGTGGCCCGCGAGTTCTTCGAAAACGTTCCGGCGATCGCCGGCCGGCTTCAGACGCTCGAAGACGTGGGGCTTTCGTACATCGAACTCGGCCAACCGGCGACGGAGTTGTCTGGAGGAGAGGCGCAGCGCATCAAGCTCGCGAAGGAGTTGTCGCGCCGCTCGACGGGGAGGACGCTCTACATCCTCGATGAGCCGACGACGGGGCTTCATGCCGCGGACGTGCACCGGCTCCTCGACGTTCTCCACCGGCTCGTCGAAGGCGGGAACACGGTCGTCGTCATCGAGCACAACCTCGATGTCGTCAAGACGGCGGACTGGATCATCGACCTCGGCCCCGAGGGGGGAGACGGCGGGGGAGCGATCGTCGCCGTCGGGACGCCCGAGGAGGTGGCTCGGGTCACGGAGTCGTACACCGGTCGTTTCCTTGCCGCGGTCCTCGACTCGCGGCGGGATGACGTGAAGGAGGATGCGTGAAACGAAACGCTCTTTGCTGGTCTCTTCTCTTCGTGCTTGCAGCGCCGTTCGCGGTCCTGGCGAACACGTACTCGGCGTACCACGACTCGACAGCGCAGACGAGCACGGCCCTCGTTGTCTCCAACCTGGGGAACGAGGCGGGCGACTTCTCCTGCATTGTCTACGACGCAAACGGTGCGGTCATCGTCGAGACATCGCAATCCCTTGCTGCGCACGCGTCCCGAGTGCTGTTCATCGACCAACTTCTGGTCGAGCGCGACGCCACGACGTGGGGCCTGCTGCGGATTGAGTCGCCGTCCGAGGTGGCGGTTGCGTTGTGGATCTCCGCGTCCGACGAGTGGGTCGTCGTGGAGAACGTCGCAGCGAGCGGCGCTCCGGGCCCCGTCGTGCAAGCGGCGAACTACGCCAGCACGCCGAATCGAACCACGGGGATCGGACTTGTCAATCCGCTGGATCGCGCCGTCGCCGGAGTCCTCGTGCTGTACGACGCGCAGGGTGGGATCGCCGGGTCGACTCCATTCGAGCTCGGCCCGCGCGTTGCGCGGTACATGAACACGGCGAGCGACGTTGGATTGGACGAAGGGTTCTGGGGGCTTGTGACGGTCGAGGCGGACGCTCCGCTCCTCCTTGTGTTCGAGTACTACGACGCCGAGCGCTCGCTCGTCGACGTCGACATCGTCTTCTAGCATGCCCAACGAAAGAAGAGAGCCCGCTCCCGGCGGGAGGGGCGGGCCCATCGCGCTCGCTTGCAGAGTGTCCTAGGAGCAGCTGCCTCCCGAGGAGCTGAAGACTCGGTCGTAGCCGGCGCTCGTTCCGACTCCGCCCGCCTCGTCGGTCACGGTGAGCGTAACCAGGTACGTGCCGGCGGAGTAGTACGTGTGGGTCACCGTGGGGCCGGTCGTGGTCGTGCCGTCGCCGAAGTTCCATTCGTATCGGACGATCTTCCCGCCCTCCGACCGTGAGGAGACGCCGTCGAGCGTGACAGGAACATTGACCGTGTGATAGTTCGAGCAGCCATTGCGCAGACCGTTGATCACGGCGATCGGGACCGCATCGTCGCCGCAGTCGCCGTCGCCGCAGTTGCTGGATCCGGTCTTGACGGTCATCGTCAGGGTCGTGTGGGACGAGGCGCCCTCGTTGTCGGTCGTGGTGAGCCTCGCGGTGTAGCTTCCGCCCTTGGCGTAGATGTGCGTCACGGTGACGCCGTCTCCGGCGCTGCCGTCGCCGAACTCCCAAGCGTAGCTCGCGATGGTGCCGGTCACGTCGTACGAAGCCGACGCGTCGAACGTCACCGTATCCCCCGGATAGGGCGTGGAGTCGCTGACCGTCGCCTGCGGGACGGGGGGCGCGTTCTTGACGACGATCGCGATCTGCTGGGAGTCCGTGGCGCCTTCGTTGTCGGTCACCGACAGCTTGACGAGGTACGTCCCGGGATCGGTGTACGTGTGAGTGCAGGTTGAGCCGAGCTGTGAGCCGGTGGCGGACGTCGGGTCGCCGAGCTCCCATCGGTACTCCGCAATCGAGCCGTCTTCGTCGCGCGAGTAGTGAGCGTCCAGGGCCACGGTGAGCGGCGCCGTGCCCTCGGTCGGTTTCGCGTCGATGACCGACCGGGGGTACGAGTTGACCACGTCGTCCAGGATCGTGTTCAGGACGCACCCGGACAAGAAGAGCGGAGCGAGAAGAAGAGCAGCCAGGCAGATTCTTCGAATCATGAGCACGACCCTCCGCTCGATCCAGACCCGCACGTGCCGTTTCCGGTCACCGTGATCAGTTGGACATAGGTGGATGCGTCTCCGTCATCGTCCGTGACCGTCAACGTCACGTTGTAGGCTCCGGAGGCCGCATACCGGTGCTTGACCTCGACTCCCGTGGCGGTATCGCCGTCGCCGAAGTCCCAGGCGTAAGACGCGATGCCGCTGTCGTCGGTCGAGGTCGAGGCGTCGAAGTAGAGCCACTCCATGGCGCCTACGATGTAGGTACCCTCCATGTTGCTCTTCGGCGAGTACGAGAACTCGGCCGTCGGCAACGGGTTCTCGGCGGCGACCTGGAGCGACGCCGTGTCCGAGGAGCCGGCCTGGTCAACGACGGTCAGCGTCACCTCGTAGACCCCGTCCACGACGTACGTATGATCGACCAGGGCGCCGGTCGCGCCGCTCCCGTCGCCGAACGACCAGACGTACGAGCTGATTTCGCTACCCGCCTTCTGGGACAGCGTCCCATCGAAGCTGGCGGTGAACGGGATGACGTGTTCGGCGGGCGAGGCGGTGAACATCGCTTGCGGCTGGGTCACGCCGAACTCAAGGCAGCCCCCGAGGGACCCCGCCAGGAGGGTCACCGCGCCGAGCAACAGACAGAGTCGTGCCCCTTTCATGACTACTCCTTTTCTCCGTCGAGGGAGAGATCGATGTCGATGGAGAAGCAAAAGCGAACGCTGATTGCAGACAGGTTTGCGTCTTCCGCAGTTCCGTCGCCGTCCAGGTCGAGTTCGTCGCCCGCCGCGTCCGTCAGGACGGTGATGGCGGCGGATCGATACGCGACCATGGCGCCGAGGTAGCCCCCCTCGGCGAACGGAACGTCGAGGGCGAGGCCCACCTCAAACCCTACGGTGTCTCCGGAGTGGCGGCCGGCGCTCTCCGGCGGAAGCCCGGAGATGGCGTCGGTGTACTCGCTTGGAATCTCGAAAACGACCGAGTGATTGAGGGATCCGTGGTAGTACCCCATGCTGGCGTCGCCGGCCAGACGCAGCCCTGCGTCCAGAAAGAGGAAGCGGACTCCGGCGAGAAGAGCGATTGTGCTGTACTCGAGGGCGATGTCGACCGTCGAGGTTTCGGCGCCGACGTAGGTTCCCGAGGTTGCGCTCTCCGAGTGCTCGTATTCGAATCGCGCGCCGAGCGCGAGCCAGTCGAGGATCCAGTACCTCTCAGCGGCGTGCGCGACGAGGCCCGTCGTCAGGGGGTCGAGAGTTCGGACGGAGCCGGAGACGTCGGGGTGGGCCGCGGCGAACTCGTTGAAGTGCCCGATCAGCGTGTTCCAGGACTCCGTGATCGCGTTCCACGCGCCGAGCGAGATGGCAGAGGGTCCCCCGCCGATGGACAACTCCAGAGGTCCGGCGAGCGCCGCGCACCCGCCAAGCAGGATGATCCCCAGAACCGACGCTAGCCCCTTCATCGTTCCCCCTTCGGTCGTGCGATGCATAGGGTTGAGGGCCTCTGCTGGGCAGAGCCCCTCTCACCACCCGGTATCGCCAGGGTAGGACCGGCGCGGGGATAGGGACAGGGCAGGGACTCCGAAGGGGAGCGACGTCGTTCAGAGGGTGGGCGGACCTACGTCCCACACGCGGCGGACCGCAGGGCATCCAGAGCGACATCGATGTCCGCGGACGCCACATCGAGGTGCGTCACGAGCCGCATGTGCAGGTTGTCTCTGCCGAGCGGGAGCGCGAGGACGCCTCGTCGGCGAAGGCGGTCGGAGAGGATTGCGGCGTCCACACCACGGTCTTGGGCGAGGGCGGGGGCGATCGAGAGGTAGACGAGGTTCGTCCACGCCGTCGGAGCGGGTTGGGACTGAGGCGACGTGAGTCCGGGGATGGCGGCGATCCCTTCCGCCAGCCGCCTCGCGTTGCGGTGGTCCTCATCGAGCCGCTCGACGTGGTGGTCGAGGGCGTAGAGGCCCGCCGCCGCGAGGATTCCCGCTTGGCGCATGCCGCCGCCGAGCATCTTCCGCCAACGCAGCGCCGCGCGGACGTAGTCCCGGGAGCCGCACAGAACGGAACCCACGGGGGCGCCGAGCCCCTTGGAAAGACAGACGGACACGGAGTCGGCGACGCGAGCAAGATCTGCGGGGGAGACTCCGAGCGCGCGGGAAGCGTTGAAGAGCCTTGCCCCGTCGACGTGCACGGCCAAGCCCTTGTCGCGGGCGAGCGCTCCCGCGGCGTCGAGGTAGCTCGTGGACAGGCAGGCGCCGCCGCAGCGGTTGTGGGTGTTCTCGAGACAGAGAAGCTTCGTGCGCGGAACGTGGATGTCTTCGCGACTCCGCACGGCGGCCGCGACGACGGCAAGGTCGAGAGTCCCGTCATCCCGATTCGGGAGCACGCACGAGTGGATGCCTCCCAGGGCGGCGCTTCCTCCGACCTCGTAGAGGAAGGTGTGAGCGAGGTTTCCCACAATGACCTCGTCTCCGCGTCCGGCGTGGGTCAAGAGGGCGATGAGGTTGGCCATGGTCCCGCTCGCGACGAAGAGGCCGGCTTCCTTCCCGACGACGTCGGCCATCCGCTCCTCGAGCTGCCGGACCGTCGGATCCTCGCCGAAGACGTCGTCTCCGACGACGGCGCTTGCCATGGCCCGGCGCATCCCATCGGTGGGCTGCGTCACCGTGTCGCTTCGCAGATCGATCCGTCTCACAGCTTCTCCTTCGGACACTGTGCGGTTGTCTCGGGCCACCCGGCGGCGCCGACAAGGGGAACGAAGCGGCACGCGCACAGGGTCTCTTCCCTCGAGTGCGGGGGATCATACTCGATTCGCACAAGCCGCTGGTCGAAGAGATCGCCGATCGGGCCGACGAAGACGCCGGCCGGGCGCAGCTGAGAGGTCAACCCGAGGGGAATCCGCGGCAGGCTGCCCGTGGCGAGGATGCGGTCGAAGGGAGCCTCCGCCGCGAGGCCGAGCGTTCCATCCCCGAGGACGAGGTGAATCCGCGGATAGCCGAGGCTCGCAAGGCGGGCCGAAGCGGCCGCGAGGAGCCCCGGGGAGCGCTCGATGGACCAGACGTCGGCCCCCGATTCCGCGAGAACCGCCGCTTGGTACCCCGACCCGGCGCCCACCTCGAGGACCTTCTCTCCGCCGGACAGAACCAGAGCCTGGGTCATGAGCGCCACGATGTACGGCTGCGAGATCGTCTGGCCTTCGGCCGTCGGAAGGGGAACGTCCGCGTACGCCATGGCGGCGTGAGCCGGAGAAACGAAGCGATGCCGCGGAACCCGCCCCATCGCCTCGAGCACCCGCTCGTCGCGGATTCCACGCTTCCGGAGGTCGCGTTCGACCATCCGCGCGCGCTCCGCCGTGAAGGCTGCTTCGTCGTCGACCCGCCTACCCATCGTCCAGAGTGTTCACTCCACCACGGGGTCCTCGAAGTAGTCGGCGACGATGGCGCAGGCCCTCTCCAGGTCGCGCGGCCTTACCATGATCCGAACCTCGCCGAGACCGTCCACCGTCACGGGGTACAGCGACGGCGGCGACTGGCGAACCAGGTTCGCCGGGATGCCGAAGTCGAGGAGAAGGCCCGCGATCAGCTGCGCCTTGGGCTCGCTCCACACCTTGTGGCACAAGACCAGATCCAGGCTGGAATCCTCGGCGTCGCGATCCAGGAGGTAGTGGACGATCGTGATGCATTGACTTGTGTGGAGCGTCGTCGAGCCCAGCGAAAGTTTCGGCAGCTCGGCCATCGCCGCGAGTTCGTCGTCGGTGAAATCGGCGTGGTCGGAGAGGATGAAGGCGGGGTCGGCCGGCAACGCGCCGGGGTCGAAGGGATCTCCGTCCTCGTGAAGAAGGATCGCATGGGCGCCGAGCTGGTTCAGTCGATCGAGCGCGCCGGGAAGCGAACCCTGCAACGCGAAGATCCCGGGCGACGCTTCCACTTCCTTAGGCCCCGCCTGACGAAGGGCTTGCTGGAGAAGCGCCGCCGTCGAACGCTCATCGGGGTTCAAGCGCCGGACTCGGTCTCCGACGATGCGGATCTGGAGGGCATCCTGGATCAGCAGGGTCGTCTCGACGTCGCGACGAATGCCGTGAGAGACAAACAGCGAGGCGCCGACGGCGCGGCACAGCACGTCCATCCGCCCCCCGCTCCCGGGGAGGTCGTTGAGGGTGAACTCGCCGGAGATGGGAACCTTGTGGCCGAGAATGACGAATCGTCTCATGGCGCGAGTCTACCGCGATCTCGGGAAGGACGCCAAGAGCCTTGGCTCTGCGTTCTCGACGGACGCTGGAACGGGACGTTGGCTGGCTCATCGGGTGATGCATTTCCCCAACGCGATGGTCGCACAGCGTAGGTCGGCGGTGCCGCGGCGGGTACGGTCGACGAGGTGATACGCGAAACGAGGCGATTGGCCCGCAATGAACGCGCATCTCACGCGCAACACGCGAGGGGGGAGTTGACGGTGAAAAGCCGAGTCTTGTTCCTGTGGGCAGTCCTGTTCCTCGGCGGTGCCGTGGCGGGCTACGGTGGCGAGTGGTTCACCGGCAGCTGGGAGGCCGCGATCGGCTTTTCCCCGCAGGGTCCGCAGGCGTTCAGTTCATTCGAGTCGACGCTGGATGTCGGCATCCGCGTCGAGTTCGTCGAACTCTCGAGCATCTCGGACTTCATCTTCGACGGGTGGCTGTGGCAGGAGTTCGACGTCATGGCGGGGATTGGCCCCGTGTGCTTCGAAGGCGAGGTCCTCTTCGACCCCCAGTCGGCGTCCTTCCTCTACGCGCAGGGGATCTTCTCGCTCGAGTTCGATCCTATGGTGGTCCGTTTCTACGGGGCGTTCACCGGCGAGACGCAGTCGGAGTCGCTCAACTACGGCGGGGTGTTTGAGGTCTACGGCGAACTTCTGGACGGGCTCGTGACGTTCCAGAGCCTGACGTACCTCGGCGCGACGCTCGACGAGATTACCTTCACGGCTGCCGCGACCCAGACCGACTCAACCTTGCTCACGAAGACCTTCCTTACGGATCCTTCGGCGACGCCTCCGGGCACCGCGTTCTCGGGCGAGCAGTTCACCGTGACCGCCAACGCCTTTGGATGCGCGAGGCTCGAGAGCATCACGCTGTTCTCGGCCACCGGATTCGAGAGCGAGGAGATCGAACTTGCCCTGGGTCCGCTGTTCGGGGTCCCGCTCATCCTGACGCTTGACCTCATCTACGAAACGCAGACGGCGAGCTATGTGTTCACGCCTTCGCTGGAGACCGACTACGGCTGCCTCTTCGTATACACCACGCTCGTCTCGACCGACACCGTGATCGAAGCGATTGACGTGTACGGCATCAAGTTCCAGGCGACCGTAGGGGGAGCGACGCTCACGAGCATCTCGAACCTTGACACGACGGAGTACGTCATCATCCGGCCGAAGTACGGGTGGTTCGTCGAGTCCCTGGCCGACGCCCTCGAGGACGGCTATCTCTTCTACCCGCAGGAGTACTGGGAGGTTCTCGCCTTCGAAGCCCAGATTCCGCCGTTCGGATCAGGGTTGTCGTTCGCGGTCGAGACCTGCTTCAGCACGACGGGCGGCCTCTTGTTCGAGTGGGCGGAAAGCACGATGGGAGCCACGTTCGCGCTCGGCCCGTACGTCTCCATGTCGACGGGCGTCAGCATCGACAAGGACGGGTTCCGCGAGTGGACCCTGTCGTTCCGTGTCGCCTGGTAGCCGCCTCAACGCTCTACCGAAAAAGACCGACGGGAAGAAGGATAACCCTCTTCCCGTCACTCTCTTTGGAGGCGAGCGGATTCGAACCGCCAACCTCTGCGATGCGAACGCAGCGCTCTCCCGGTTAGAGCTACGCCCCCAGACCTTCTTCCGTCAAACAATAGCGGCGCAGGGACTCGAACCCCGAACCTCTCGGATATGAGCCGAGCGCTCTAAGCCGGTTGAGCTACGCCGCCCTGCTCGCTGGTTGCGGGGGCCGGATTCGAACCGACAACCTCCGGGTTATGAGCCCGACGAGCTTCCTGATTGCTCCACCCCGCGATATCTTCTGCCGGGAGCGGGAGTCGAACCCGCACGAGGAATCCCTCAAGGGATTTTAAGTCCCTTGCGTCTGCCTGTTCCGCCATCCCGGCGTCCGCATGACTCCCCGGCTGTGCCTCTGGAGCGGGAAACGGGATTCGAACCCGCGACCCCTGCCTTGGCAAGGCAGTGCTCTACCACTGAGCTATTCCCGCGCGAAGCCCGGTCATTATAGCTTCGCGCCTCTGCATCATCAACTGCGAAGGGCGGGACTCGAACCCGCACGCCCGAAGGCACTAGCTCCTAAGGCTAGCGCGTCTGCCAATTCCGCCACCCTCGCGCAATCTGAGCGTAGCGTCCCTGCGCGAGAACGACAAGGAAGGGGACACACCGAATCTCTGTCCCCCT
>Ga0105104_10001537_pt1 | contig 17257 bp, 27 predicted proteins | sample PPLLaktember2015_3_FD_87034 | JGI IMG/M metagenome (GOLD analysis project Ga0105104, IMG submission 87034) | Freshwater sediment microbial communities from Prairie Pothole Lake near Jamestown, North Dakota, USA - PPLs Lake P7 Core (6) Depth... | ecosystem: Environmental > Aquatic > Freshwater >... | reverse complement strand
GAACAGAGAGCTGGCTCATCTCATGCTCGGACGCCGAGGGATGGAACGAGTCCACCGATGAGGAGTGGTTCACCTTCGGGCACGGGCACTACTACCCGGGCTTCGAGGACCGCTACATCGTCGGCGGCCCGATGCAGTTCAAGTGGCCCACCTTCAAGGGCATGTTCAGACACTCGCTCGAGTTTGCTCGGGCCCGTGGGATGAGACTCCCCGCTCATCTCCGCGACCCCGGCGACGTCAAGGCCTGGCTCTCGATGCTCGGTCAGGCGATGGCGGCAGGATGGGCGAGGGCGACGGGGAACGATGACAGCCACTGGTCGGCGAGCTGGAACACTGGCTGCCGATGACCGAAAGGAGAACGGCACGATGAGACGAGTACTTATCGGGGTGGTGATCGCCCTCGCGGCGATCGCCAGCTACCCCGCAACAATCGCCCTGGGCGGGGCAGACACGCACGGCCCGCCCACGACGACCCAGACGACCGGCGGAGGGCATGACCCGGTAACGATCTGCCACAAGCCGGGTACTCCGGCCGAGATGCAGCTGACGGTCGACGACTCGTCGATCCTCGACGCTCACCTCATGCACGGCGACACGCTTGGACCGTGCCCGATCGTGACGACCACGACCGAGACGACCGAGCCGCCGGAGTGTCCCAACGGCGACCTCAACGGCGAGTTGCCGGGGTGCGATCCCGTCATCACGGTCCCGCCGCCGTCGGGCGACTGCCCACCTGGCATGGTTCACGACAAGGGCCATGACGGCAACGAGGGCAACGACGACTGCTGCTTCCCTGGCGTCGACTGTGACGGCGACACGCCGCCGCCGCCGACAGATCCAGGGACGTCGACCTCGCCGCCGACCACGGTCATGGAGCCGCCGGTGACTACCACTCAGCCGCCGGTCACCGAGCCCCCTGTCACGGAGACGGTCTCGGGGAACCCGCCGTTCGTCACGGCGAAGCCGCCGAAGAAGCCGAAGCCCGACAAGGCTCCTACGGCGAAGCGGAAGGTCAGGCCCGTCCACATCTGCAAGCCGGGCGAGGTCGAGACGAAGCCCTGCGGGGTGCAGGGGTCAGGATGATCCTCGCCATCGTCATCCTGCTAGTCGAGCTGGTCGCGCTCTGCGGCCTCCTCGGCTGGCTGTTCACAAGGAGGCAGACATGAAGAAGCTCATCGCCGTGCTCGCCGTCCTGGTCGCCTTCATGGCGGCCACGAGCGCCTCGGCGCAGTACGTCAAGACGATGCACGCCCAGTCGTACCTCGACCGCCACAAGTAGGCGGTCACCAAGACCGGGGGCGGGCGCTCCCCTCCCCCTGCCCCGCCCCCGGTTCTCCTCCGAAGGACACAGCCGTTCGGTCCGTGCGCTACCCTCGGCGCGATGAAGGCCATCATCGTCCTGGTCGTCCCCGCCGAGGAGCTGACTATCGGCGACAAGCTGATCGGCCCTGACATGGAGCACCTGGCGGTCGCCGCGATCTTCAACACGGGGCATGAGCGAGTCCAGGTCACATTCGCCGAAGGGGAGATCACAGGGGAGTTCTGGCTCGACGCCAAGCAGCTCGTCGCCGTTCTCCGACTGGTGCAGTGAGCTGGACCGCCTACACCTGCCCGCTCTGTCGGAGCGAGGCCGCCCGCGTCAGCGATGAGCCGATCATCCGCAGGGAGGACGATGGCTCTGTGACGGTCGAGACGCCCGTAGGACGCGCTCTCAGGGTGGAAGCGCTCCTGGAGGACCACATGCTCAGGGTGCACGGGCTCGAACGGGAGGATGCGCTAGAGCGCCTCGCTGGGACGGGCCAGGTGGGATGCGGATGACCCGCTCGGCCTCCATCGGACAGGTCACGCGCGCATGAGCGAGAGGGTCCGAGATCCCGAGACCGGGCTCTACACCTCGAAGCTGACGCCCGAGGTCCAGGGCGAGGTCGTGAAGGCGCTGCTCGGGGGATCGCCTCCGGAGGCCGCTTGCGCGTATGCCGGCATCCAGCGCTCGACCTACTACGAGTGGTTGAAGCGGGGGCGAGCTGCCATCTCCGAGGCGAACGGCAACGCTGCCAAGGTCGTCGTCGAGAACCCCTACGCCGGATTCGTCGTCGCGGTCGATCATGCCCTCTCGCGGTTCATCACCGGGACGGTGGCGACGATCGGGGCTGCGGGGAGGACGCGCTCCGAGGGCGACTGGCGGGCGCTCGCCTGGCTACTGGAGCGCCGCTTCCCCGGACTCTTCGGGCAGCGCACCCGCCATGAGATCACCGGGAAGGACGGCGGACCGATCCAGCTCGACCACGCGATCGTCCTCGATCCCGGCGCTCTCGATCGCCTCCCCCTGGAGCGCAAGCTGATCCTCGCGGACATCCTGGCCGAGATGGACGGCGAGGTCATCGAGGGCGACGGGCACCTCCTGGAGCTGGAGGCATGAGCGAGGAGGTCTGCGTCAGCTGCGGTTCCCCGATGCGGGTCGTCTCCATGACCTCGGAGGGGACGCACTCGCGCTGTGTCTGCGGACGCCTCTCGATGGTCCGCCTGAACAAGGGCGAGCTCGACCTCGGCCTGCCGACCTCCGAGCGGGCAGCGCTCGACGACTGCACGGAGATGAGGGGCTGCCGGTCGACCCTCCACCTCTCGTCCTGTCCCGAGCGATGAGCTTCACGCCCCGCGACATCGAGCGGCAGCGAGCGCGAGGGAAGCTCCAGCGCCAGCTCGCCCTCGACTTCATCACCGCCTACTCAGCGCAGCACGGATGGTCCCCGACTGTCCGAGAGGTCGCCGAGGCGCTCAACGTCAGCCTCTCCACCGGCTACCAGCATCTCCGGAACCTCGAACGCGAGGGGCGCATCTCCCGAGGGGCAGGGCCGAGGATGATCCGAGTGACCGTCCAAGCTGGCGGGCACATCGAGGTCAAGTGAGCACCGCCTACAAGCTCACGGTCCAGCAGCGCGTCTGGCTGAATGTCGTCCACGCCTACGAGGAGCGCTACGGGAAGCCCTGCTGGGCGGGCCGCGAGGGCACGACCGAGCACGGCCTAGAGCAGCTCGTCGAGATGGGCCTCCTGACCCGCGTGACCGACGAGCATCGGACCCGCTGGTGGTATCGGCTCACCGTTGAAGGTGCCCAGGCTCTTGACTAACGCCGCCCGGAACTACGAGCCGACACCGGGCGAGGTCGAGAGCTGGGTCGAGGACATGTATGCGGCGAGCGATCGCCCGGGCTCGCACGGCACGGTCGAGATGATCCCGACGATGGAGCGCTACATCTGGCGCGTCGAGGGCATCTACTGGGGGCACCGCGAGGTGCTCGTGGATGGGCGTGTCTCGATCGGCTGGGTCCGCCCGCCCGAGCAGATCGCCGAGTGCATCGAGGGCGAGTGAGGTTCCGCTGGCCGCTACGTCGAGCGCGGTGGCGGCTCATGGTCGAGCGCCAGCTCCGCTCCTGGGGCGAGTGTGCCTGGACCGCTCGCGACCTTCTCGCTGATGAGCCCGTGAGGCCTCCTCTGTGACAACGCTCGCTGAGCTGCGGGCCGAGGTCTACTCCTCCATCGACCGGGACCGCGAAGGCATCGACCTCGATGCCGAGGCCGCCCGCTACTCGGGATCGCTCAGGGAGTTCATCCCCGCTGCCTGGCCTCACGCCGCCATGCCGAGGAAGTTCGTCTCGACCTGGCACGTCGACTCGATCGCCGAGCACTACCAGGCCGCGATGGAGCGCGAGATCACCCGCCTGCTCATCACCATCCAGCCGGGCGGGCTCAAGTCCTCGATCTTCTCCGTCTTCGGTCCTGCCTGGTGGTGGACTCGCAAGCCCGCCGAGCGCATCCTCTCCAGCTCCTACAAGGACCGCCTCGCCGAGCGCGACACCCGCTACTCCCGCAACCTCATGCAGACCCGCTGGTTCCGCTCCCACTGGAACGAGTGGGACTTCTCGGGCGACGAGAACCTCAAGACCCGCTACTCGAACACGGCGGGCGGGCATCGCATCGCCCTCCACGTCGGAGGAGGCACCGGAGAGCGCGGCGGCGTCCTCCAGCTCGACGATCCGCACAACGCCCAGGACGCCCGCTCGCAGGAGAAGGTGAAGCTAGAGGCCGCGGTCGAGTGGTGGTCGAACACCTGGGCCTCCCGCCTCGATGACCTCGAAGGCGACCCCGGCGTCATGCTCGTCATCGGGCAGCGCATCGACGAGACGGACCTGATCGGGCACCTACTCGAGATCGGCGGCTGGCATCACCTCTGTCTGCCGACCGAGTACGAGGTCTCGCATCCCCTGATCGTCGGGGGCTCCTATCCGGCCACGGTCGAGCTGCCCTCGGGGAAGGTGATCAAGGGCGACCCCCGAGACGAGGTCGGGGAGCTGCTCATGCCGAAGGTGCAGACGCCGTCGATGCTCGCGGCCAAGAGGAAGTCGGACGGAGTCACCGCGCACGTCTACGCGGGGCAGTATCAGCAGCGCCCGGCGCCCCGAGAGGGGAAGCTCCTCAAGCGGGCCGACTGGCTCTACTACGACCCGGAGCTCAGCTTCTACCGCCGAGCCTCCGAGTTCGGTCCGAAGCAGGTCGCCGAGCTGACCAGTCGCTTCGGGGAGTTCGACTACATCGGGCACTTCTGGGACACCTCGGTCAAGGACACCGAGCATTCGGACTACGCCTCGGGCGGGGTCTGGGGAGTCGTCGGGTCGATGCGCTACCTCCTCCGCCTCTACCACGAGCGGGCCGCGCTCAACGCGACGATCGAGGGGATGCGGGAGTTGTCGGTCTGGGCTCACTCGCTCTGGGGCGACCTCGGGCACTTCATCGTCGTCGAGAACTCCGCGAACGGACCGGACGCCGTCAAGCGCCTGCGGAAGTCGGTGACCGGGCTCACCCTCTCGAACGCGGTGGGCACGAAGTGGACCAGGGCCTCCGCCGCCGAGCCCGCGCTCGTCGGTCACAACTGCGTCCTCCCTGGATGGCCGAACGAGGCCGGGGAGAGCTACGACGAGACGACGCCGATGGATGTCCAGGAGTTCGTCGAGGAGCTGGCGGCCTTCAACTCGGGTTCGCATGACGACCAGGTCGACATGTGGTCGAGCATGGTCAACTGGACCGAGGGCAGGATGGGCGGCGCGGAGATGAGCGTCCCCGAGGGGCAGGTCCAGCCCGAGCGCTTCCTTCACCCCGGGCCTGCGATCGACCCGAGGGCGACCAGGGTGCGTCCGGCGATCCGCAGCTGACGCTACGGTCGCCCCGTGCCGAAGCGGGGAGATCTTCGACATCCAGATCGGCGCGGGGAGCAGCCGACCGACGTCGCTCGATACAACGCCCGAGAGCGAGCGAGGCTCAAGATCATCCGACGCCTCGGGCTCGATGTCGGCTACGACGGTCCGCTCTCCGCTCGGGGGCTGCCGACAGCGCTGGGCGACTTCATCCTCGACCAGTGGCGGCGCGACGACTCGGTCAGCTCAACCGAGAAGGTGGACCGGCTCATCGAGGCGCTACGCCTCGCCCCGAGCGTGGCGCTACGGAACCTGGAGGACTACCTCGTCGCGCTGGAGGTCGAGTGGGGAGGCCTGACCCACGTCGAGCGCAAGAGCCTCTACTTCCAGTCGCTCGGGTTCGAGATCAAGGAGATCGCTCGACTGGAGGGCGTCGGGGAGAACGCGGTGAAGGAGCGACTCCGGCGAGCGCGACGCAAGCTCGGAGCGATGAGCACGACGCAGGCGGTCGCCATCGCGATCCGGAAGGGGTGGCTCTGGCACTGAGGAGGGGTCGCCGAACCCTTCGCTAGAATCCCGCGCCGTGACTGACGACGCCTCTGAGCGCTACCTCCAGAGCATCGCGCACTCCTTCGGCCTCTACCCCTGGTTCGGTGGGGCGAAGGCGAGCGACTGGCCGCTGCGACGCCGCCTCGCCTGGCGGGTCCGACATCCGCGCCGCTGGTGGCGGGTCATGGTCGAGAACTACCGGGCGCGTGAGCGCTGAGCCCCTCGTCGCCCGAGGCGGGTTCGCCCCGCCGACCATCACCTACGGCGAGGTCACCGGAGGCGTGATCGCCCCCGCAAGGGGTGGGCTGGCCTTCGCGCTGCCGATGTTCCGTGCCTGGTCGGCTCACATCTTCGGAGATCTCGTCGAGCGGTGGGCGCACGATCGCGAGAAGGAGCTGCGCGATCAGCGCCGCTCCCGAGAGGCCGAGGCTGAGATTGCCGCCGTCGAGTGGCCCTTCGAGTTCCCGACCTATCGGCGCGACCCGTGATCGTCGGCGTCGAGCTGGTCCGTCGCGACCGCGACTCCTTCGATGAGTGGTGGCCACGGCATCTCGTCGAGCTGGCGCAGCTCGTCGACAAGCTCTACCTCCGCATCGACCCTGAGAGCTGGGGACGGGTGACAGCGATGGTGTCGCAGCTCCTCCCTGCCGGATTCGAGTGCCACCTTGCCCCGCAGGACATCGAGCAGTTCGGTCGCTCCCAGGAGGACCATGAGCGCCAGCATCTCCTCGCCTGGGCGCACGAGCAGCGGGCCGAGTGGGTCGCCTGCTTCGACGCCGACGAGGTCTTGGAGCCTGGTGGAGGAGCAGCGCTACGGTCGCTACTCCTCCACCGCTCACAGCGTCGCACACGTCTGGTCAGGGTGATCCTCAGCTACTCCTCCCACCATCGCCCCGGATATGTCCTGCCTCGGGGCGGATTCAAGCCGTGGCGGGCCTTCCGCCTCGACGGGCGCACGAGGAAGTACCGCTACAAGTCGGACGCTGATGGACTGCACTGCGGGTCGGTTCCTCAGCCTGGCGTCGGCTCGATCACGGTCCCCGATCTGCGGGTGCTCCACTACCACGCGACGAGCTGCGAGGAGTACATGGACGAGCGGCGCTTCTACTCGGACACCATCGAGGTCGATCGCCACGGCGGGATCGACTTCCTCTATCGCTGCGATCGCTTCGGGGAGGAGGCCTCGGCGATCCCTCTGGAGCAGGAACTCTCGGGCGCCCAGGAGCGCCTCTCCCGCGTCGCCAAGGCGGAGGGCCTCATCCGGTGAGCCTGAACAATCCCTGGCCCGGAGAACGCGTCTCAGTCGATCTGACGAGGGTGTCCGCCGCCGCCCTCCACGCGATCGCTGAGTCATATGCGGGAGGCGACCTTGCCGGCACTCAGATCGGTGCCGCGCTTGACGATGCCATCCAGCCGCTCCGAGACGTCCTCACCCATGAGGAGTGCGTCGACGCGACCGAGCTGCTTCGGGAGATCTGGGAGTCCCAGAAGTGAGGCTCCCCGGTCGCCATGATCAGCCGCTCGAACCGCTGGAGATGAACGAGCAGGACGTCCGCAACTTTCAGCTCGCCATCGCCTCGGGCTACGGCGGGCAGGCCGACTGGCAGCTCTTCTGCTCCTGCGGTCACCCCGAGGCCGACCACCTCGAGTCGAGGGAGAAGCCCCACGGCGGGCGCTGCCCTCGCTGCTCGTGCTGGCTCTTCAAGCCGGGCAAGTCGGAGTTCCTCGACCTCTGGCTCCACCCCGACGCCGTGAACTTCCTCCCCGAAGGCACGGTCGTCCAGGCCCACGGGCGGCGCTACAACCACGAGGGGCTCCTCCAGTTCCGCCTCATGCGCGACGTCGACTCGGGCCTCGTCCACGTCATGCGCTCGGGCGCAAAGACCGAGACGATCATCTACACCTCCCCACCGGAAGGAGCAGAGTCATGAGCCTCGACACCGAGAAGCTCGGAGGTCCCTACGCGACAGTGATCGACGTCGGAGCGTTCCGGGGCGACTTCGCCCGGGCTGCTCTGGCGAAGTGGCATCGAGCGCGGGTCCTGAGCTTCGAGCCCCTGGAGCCCGCGCCGAAGATCCCCGTCGGCTTCCGTCGTCGCTGGAGCTGGCATGCGTGCGCCCTGGGCGATCGCTGCGAGGTCGTAACGATCAACGCCAACGAGTTCATCCCCTCCTCCTCGATGCTCCCGATGCTCGACCTCCACCGCGAGGCCTTCCCCTACACCGAGGCGACCCGCCAGGTCCAGGTCGGGATGGCGATGCTCGACGAGTTCTTCTCCATGATCGAGAGCCCCGCGCTGCTCAAGATCGACGTGCAGGGGTTCGAGCTGGAGGTCCTCAAGGGCGGCGTCGAGGTCCTCTCGCAGTGCGCGGCTGTCGTCGCGGAGGTGAGCTGGGAGTCACTCTACGAGGGCGCCCCGGACTTCGATGACCTCGACTCGTTCCTGGGCTCCCGAGGCTTCGAGTACGGGCACACGGTCGACCGCCTCGACTATCCCGACAGCCCCGAGCTCCGGGTCCTCCAGACCGACGAGCTGTGGGTGCGGGCATGAGTGTCGAGATGCGTGACCCGCCGAGGATGCCGCAGCCCGAGCAATGGCTCAGCGAGCACCCGTTCTGGCAGCTCGCGATCTCCGCCGCGCTCGTCATCACGCCGATCGCGCTCGGGTGGTTGCTTTGATCGCCGACCCGATCGTGAAGCGGATCGCCCAGAACACCGGGCGCAGCGCCGAGGAGGTCTACGCGCTCATCCAGGCCCGCTGGTATCGCCGCCTCGCGCACCGGCTCGCGCTCTGGTTCAACGACCACCAGTCGGAGCGCACGAGATGGTGACGGCGACGCAGGACTTCGTCGACTACCAGCGGATGCTCGATCGCATTCGCGAGCAGCGCGACTACTCGCAGTCGAAGGAGCAGGCGGCCATCGTCGACGCGCTCGCGGCGATGGACCCCTTCGGCGCATGGCGCTTCCTCGACATCGGCGCCGGCGACGGGCAGACCTTCTCGAACACGCGGGCGCTCGCTCTCGCGGGCTGGGGAGGCGTGCTCGTCGAGCCTGCCGCCTGGGCCTTCGAGCGACTCGCCTCGCTCTACCGGGACGATCGGAGCATCGAGGTCATCCAGGCCGTCGTGACCGGCACGGATCGCGGCCTCGTCCAGTTCTACTACACCGCTGGCGACCACCTTTCGACGGTCGACGAGGCCGAGAAGAAGAAGTGGCGCCAGGTGAACTACCGGGGCGTCGTTGCCGCTGCCTGCTCGCTCGCCGACGTGCTCGTGTGGGCAGGACCGACGCCCGTCGTCTCGATCGACGCCGAGGGACTCACGACCGAGCTGGTCGAGTGGTTCCAGCGCTTGGATGCCTACTGGGACGCCGTCGATGTGATCGTCTTCGAGCGCGACCCGAAGCGCTCAGCGAGGGAACTGATCACGGTGGGAGCGTGGGAGATCATCGCCGAGACACCGAACAACTACGTCTTGAGGAGGCTCTCGTGAGGCCGAAGCTCGACCGCCCTTCCCCGTCCGTCGTCGTCGCCATCCCGACGATCAAGGCACGCGGCGAGGCCTGGAAGGAGCGTGCACTCGACTTCGATCGGCGGACCTGCCAGCCCGTCACGGTCGTTCCCTCCTGGGCCGAGGGAGGATGGGCGGCGGGGCTCAACGAGGTCGCGGCGCAGTTCATGGAGAACCCGCCGGACGTCTTCTGCTGCGGGTCGGACGACATGTATCCCGAGGACGACAACTGGCTCCCTCCGCTCCTCGATGCTCTTCGGGCAGGGGCTTATCCCGCGCCCACGGTCATCGACCCGCGCTGGACGAACTACGGCGGGCACAACAAGCCGGTCGCGGACGGGACGCCCTCGAAGATGTCGACCTTCCCGGTCCTGCATGGAGGATGGCTCGACGCTGTCTTCCCTCTGCCGGACGAGCTGAGCTATTACGCCGACAACCTGATCGCCGTGAAGCTCCGGCTCGCAGGCATCGAGTGCGTCGCCGTGCCCTCCTCGAAGATCCGCCACCTCCACCTGAAGGCCGGTCGCGGGTTCGGAGAGGGCTCTGAGCAGAAGGCGATGATGAAGCACTCCAGGCTCTACTCGACGGCGCTGGAGGAACTGGGCGTGAACCGCAAGCAGCTCCACTCGAATCTGCGCGGCGCCTACTGGCGGGAGGCCGGAGATGCTCGGGCCTGACCCTTCGCTAGCATCCCGCTCCATGCCCTTTCCGGACACCATCGTCTTCTACGCCGAGGGGCCCTGCATGGCCTCGATCTGCGCCCCGATGTTCCTGACCGCTCAGGAGATCGTCGCGCAGGCGAACTACTACCACCCGACCGGCATCTCCTCCGCCTGGAAGGTCGCCGAGGAGCCCTTCCGCTCGGGCGATCCGAACCCTTGCCCCTGCGATCGGGACGCCCAGCGTGTCCACTACCTGCTGAGCTGCTGAGATGGAGGAGGACCATGACAACGTCATCCCGATCAGGAAGCCCGAACTCGACTACGGGGAGGGCAAGACCCGGCAGCAGGACTCGGACGATGCCATGTGGGTATGCGCCTACGGTTGCCTCGCGTTCGCGCTCTTCGTGGCCCTCGTCATCGTCGCGGTGGTGATCTGGCGATGAGCAAGGACGGCATCTCCCAGGTCCGCAAGCAGTTCCGGGAGGACATCGTCGAGCGCCTCGATGTGCTGCGCGTCGGGATCTGGGACGTCCTCATCCTCCACGTCCCGCCCGAGGTGATCGCCGACCCCGTGATGATGGAGAACACCGGCAAGGCCGCCGAGGAGATTGCGGAACTAGCGGAGCGCCCCGTCGTCCTGCTCCCCGAGGGGACGAAGCTCACCGCCGAGTCGGTCGAGCCCTACCTGGAGGCGATGGGTCTGAAGCCGCCGAAGCCATCGGCTCCTGTCCTCCATCTCCCGAACCGCGACATCATCCGGCCGTCGTGATCCCGAGCGTCTACTGGTTCGCCCTGCTCACGATCGCAGCGGCGAGCCTCTGGAAGCTCGTCGGCGACGACCGCATCCTCGACCGGCCTCGGGACTGGCTGCTCGACCGGATCAAGGACGACGACCGGGCGGCCTACTGGGGCGACTTCCTCGTCTGCCCCTGGTGCGCGGGGTTCTGGGAGTCCCTGCTCGTCTACGCCGGATGGATCGCCCTCGGTCCGGGCGAGTTCCACTTCGATCAGCTCTACATGGCGGCCGTCGTCGTGATGGCGATGAGGGCGCTCGTCGGGCTCTTCGGGCTCGTCGTCTTCACCCTCAAGCAAGACCTCCAGTAGACGGCCGTCACCTCCGCGCTCTACCATCCGCGCATTCATCCGACCAGGAGGGGCACCGTGGCGGGATGCGGGTCATGCGGTCAGTCGAGGGAGCAGCTCCGGGCTGCTCGCCTCGAACGGAAGGCGAAGCTGGCAGAGGCAGCCGCGATTCGCCGAGAGCGTCGGGAGGCCCGAGAGGCCGCCCGTCTCGCCGAGCGAGCTGAAGCACGAGCGGCTCGATAGTGGCGACGACAGCCGAGCGCCGCCGCACCAGGGCGCACATCTCCGTCTCCACACCATCGGGAGGAGCGGTCGGGGGAGCCTTGACCGCGAGCGCCGCTCGAGTCGGCGCCATGCCGATCCCGAACCGAGGCGTCAGGGTCCCGCAGTGGCAGCTCGACGCCCTGGCCTACTACGACCAGATCGGCGCGGTGCGCTACGCGGCACAGTTCTGGGCGCGGGGGCTCAGCGCGATCCGCTTCTTCGTGGGCGAGAAGGACGCGAAGGGCGAGATCAAGGAGTCCGAGGACGAGCAGGCGATCGCGCTGTTCGATCGCATCCAGGACCCGATGGGCGGCATGGTCCAGATCACCTCCGCCTACGGGCAGCTCAGGTTCCTCGCCGGCGAGTGCTATCTCGTCTGGACGCCCGAGACCGAGGACGAGCCGGAGATGTGGGAGATCGTCTCCGTGCTGGAGATGCGGAAGCTCTCACGCAAGCGGGGGCAGGAGACCTGGCATCGGATCTACGCGCCGGGCTACACCCCGAAGGAACTGGTCGAGGCCGAGAACGACGAGTTCGAGCCGATGGCGGACGAGGTCATCGTCTACCGGCTCTGGAAGCGGCACCCCGCCTACTCGATGATGGCCGACGCCCCGATGCGCTCGGTGCTCGCGGACTGCGAGGAGATCGTCCGCTGCACGCACACGATCAACGCTCGGCTCATCTCCCGGCTCTCGGGTCCTGGCATCTTCGCCATCCCGGCGAGCTGGAAGGTGAAGCCGCTGCGGACGATCGCCACCCAGTCCGCGTCAGAGGCGAAGCAGAACCCCGAGGCCGATCCCTTCCAGACTCGTCTCACTCAGGCCATGGTCGCCGCGATCAACACTCCCGGCTCCGCCGAGAGCGTCGCGCCCATCGTCATCTCGGTCCCCGATGAGACGACCGACAAGGCGCACCTCTACAAGATCTGGGACCCCAACGAGGTCATCCGCGAGCTCGACACTCGCGAGAAGGCTGTCCATCGCTTCTCGGTCGGAGTGGACATGCCTCCGGGGAAGGTCGAGGGCATCGAGGGCTCGACGCACTGGAACGCCTGGGCGATCGACAAGGAGGGTATGGAGCACCTCAAGCCGGTCGCGATCGACTTCGGCAATGACATCGCGGGCGCCTACCTGCGCCCCGCTCTCCGCGCCGAGGGGCGAGAGGACTGGGCGAAGTTCGTCATCGGGGCAGATGTGGCCGAGGCGGTCACGAACCCCGATGAGTTCGCCGACGCGGTCGTGCTCTATGACAAGCGTGTGATCGGGAAGGCGGCTCTGCGGGCGGCGGGCAACAAGAAGGACGACGACGCGATGGAGGACCCGGAGCTGCGGGAGGCGCTCTTCGTGGCGACCAACCAGCTCGTCGAGGTCCAGGACGGCGCGATCCTGGAGGTCGAGGCCGTCGAACCTCCCGCCGCTGAGGTCGTCCCGGAGGAGGAGCCGCAGAACGAGGGCGAGGGCGAAGCGCCCGAGGAGCCGACCGCCGAGGAGGTCCGAGGAGGGCAGGAGGAGGACAGTGGCGAGTTGTCGTCTCGAGTGATGTTCGTCCTCGGGGCTGCCGAGCTGGCCGTCGAGGAGACCAGGGCGACTATCGGGCGACGCCTCGTCTCTTACCTCGCGGGCGGCAAGTGCAAGGAGTGCGCCGAGGATGTCAAGGAGGTGCGGGCCTCGCTCGTCGCCGCCACGCTCGGCAAGGAGAAGCTCGTCGAGGACCTCCAGATCAACCTCATGGCTTGGACCGAGGACACGGCGGCAGGCTTCACAGACGTGCTCTGCCGGCAGCTCGCGCTCAACCCGAACTCGGCGCGGCTGCTCCAGGAGGTCCTGGAGCTTCACGCCCTGGCGACGATCTACGAGACGATGCCAGGGCTGCCTGCCGGGTTCACGGGTCGCGTGAAGGCACTCGTGTGACCGAGGTCGCTCTCGATCCTGCGGCCCTGAACAAGGCCACGGAGAACGCCCTCGCCTCCGTCGAGGGGCTCGTCGGACCGCTCGCCTCGGCTTACGCGGAGGTGATCCGGGAGGCGGGCCATCGGATGAGCCGGGACTTCGTTCGTCTCGCCCAGCCCCTGACCGCCGACGCCGCCTTCACCCCTCCCGATGAGGACGAGGTCGTCGGCTCCTCGCGCACCTCCGAGGAGATGAAGGACCACGCAAGCGACGCCCAGGCCGAGGCCGCCGATCAGATCGCTCAGGTCTTCGAGCGCGAGGGCATCTCCTTCGAGACCTCCGCGATCTTCACCCAGGACATGCTGGATGCCGTGGGCGAGCGGGCCGCGTTCGCCGCCGACGAGACTCTCCGGGGCGTCTACCGGGGAGTGCTCCAGGATGCCGCCGAGGAGGGCTGGAGTGTCACGACGACCGGAGACGCGATCGTCGAGGTGATCGACGGCATCGCCGAGTTCCGGGCGGACGCCCTGGCGAGGACGGATCTGAACGGACTCGCGAACGGCGCATCGGTCCACATCGCCGCGCTCTCGAAGGACCCCGACGAGACCCTCTACAAGAAGTGGCTGGCGACGAACGACGAGCGCACCCGCGACTCTCATGCCGAGGCGAGCGGGCAGGCGGTCCTCGTCAACGAGCACTTCACGGTCGGCGGCTCCCCGCTCAACTATCCGGGCGATCCCTTCGGTCCGGCCGACGAGGTCATGAACTGCCGCTGCACGGTGATCTACTCCTCGACCCCCGAGGGGAAGGTCGTCACCGCCGATGGCATCGTGCGCGACTCCGAGGTCATCGACGTCCTCGACATCCGCATCGACCGCGCGGCGCTCGCCCGCATCGTCGAGGAGGGCACTGAGACGCGACTCCTGAAAGGACGGGGCGACCGGGCAGGGGGCGGTCGCCCTGTCGGCTCGCCCTTGGCAGACGACCGGTGATCGGTCTACCATGCCGCGCATCCACCAGGGAGGTAGCTCGGCATGGAGACCATCGGCGAAGCAACAGTCGCGGTCATCCCGGACTTCACAGAGTTCGATAGGCGCGTCGCGGCGAGGGTCGCGGAGGCGAAGGGTGAGCTGGCCGCGGTGACCGCTGCTGGTGCCGTCGTGCTCGACGAGCCCTCCACGGAGGAGCTTGCGGTCGAGACAGAGTCGAGCGCCGTCTCCAACGGACGGACCCCGGTGCCCTGGCACTCGGTGCTCGCAGTCGAGGGAGAGGAGACCGAGGACGGTCGCCTACTCGAGGCTGGCTCGGTCCGATGGCGCGACCTCCCGCTCACCCTCATGGGCACGCTGGAGACGACCTACGGGCACATGGGCGCGAAGGTCACCGGGCGCATCGACAGCATCTCCCGCATCGGCTCCGACATCGACTCCGAGGGCGAGTTCACCTCGACCTTCGGCGTCGACGAGGTCGCCCCGCTCGTCGCCGACAAGACGGTGCGCGGCGTCTCGGTCGACCTGGCCGTGCTGGAGTGGGAGTACCGAGATCCCGACACAGGCGAGACGCTGACCGATGACGAGGCCTTCGAGCGCTGGTGGCTCGACATGCCGATGCTCTTCGTCGTGATCGACGGCGTGATCCTCGCGGCGACGGTCTGCCCGATGCCAGCGATCGCCAACACGGAGATCAGCGTCACGGCGGCTGCGATGCTCTCGAAGGAGCAGCGCGGCATCGTGGCCAGCGCTCTCAAGGAGGGCGGCTACCCGCAGGGCGGGTTCGATCACGTCAAGGTCATCTCCGTCTTCACGCCCTTCGATCGCTCCACCACCCGACCGGCGCTCTTCGCCGACGCAGGCGCTGTCCTGTTCGATACGACTGCCCCTCCTCGCTCCCGCTTCGAGGTCACGGAGTTCCCCGGCAAGACCCCGCTCACGATCACCGATGACGGGCGGGTCTTCGGGCACATCGCCACCTGGGACACCTGCCACGTCGGCATCCCGGGCGTCTGCACGACCGCTCCTCGCTCCAAGTCGAACTACGGCTACTTCCACACCGGCTCCTGGCCCATCGCGGAGGGCGGCACGATCGACGTCGGCAAGCTCATGCTCGGGACAGGGCACGCCGCCCTGAGCGTCTCGCGGGAGTCGGCCACTCGTCACTACGACAAGCCGGACATGGTCGGCGCATATGTGCGGGCCTACGACGGCGAGTTCGGGATCTGGGTCTCGGGCGTCGTGCGACCGGAGCTGTCCGCTGCCGGTCTGCGCGAGCTGCGAGCGAACCCGCCGAGCGGCGACTGGCGAAGCGCTGCCGGCGCCCTGGAGCTGATCGCTGTCTGCGCCGTCGCGGTCCCGGGCTTCCCGGTCGCGAGGGCCGAGGCGAACATCGTCGCCTCTGCTGGCGGCATGGGCCTCTCCGCGCTCATCGCATCGAGCGGGATCATCCTCCCGACAGAGACGGTGAAGGAGGCGCTCGTCGCGGCAGGGTGCGGCTGTGAGGACATGGAGACCGTCGACGATCTGCTCGACGACCTCCTCGACGCGTGATCCTCGCCGTCTCAGGGTTCCTCTGGCTGCTCTGCGTGATCCTCGTGATCGTGCTGATCGTCTACTTCATCCGTCGAGCCTGAAGCTCTCGATCGCCGTCCAGCACCACCCCGCTCGGGAGGAGCTGCTGCCTCGACTCGTGGGGCTCGGCGACTACGAGCTGATCACGGACCCGGACCCCGACGGGCCGATCCGCTCTCCGATGCGGACCTACCTGGAAGCGCTCAGGAGATCGCCAGAGGGCGCCACCCATAGAGTCATCGTCCAGGACGATGCCGTGCCCGGAGATCGCTTCCTGGCGCGTCTCTGCGCCCTTGTCGCGGATCGCCCTGACGATCTCCTCGCGCTCTTCGTCCCTGGGCGGACGATGCTGCGACGCTACTTCGAGAAGGCCCACGAGAAGGGCGAGCGCTGGTTCCCCTTCCCGAACTACAACTGGTGCCCGACCGTCGCCCTGTGCTGGCCGATCGAGCTCGCCAAGGAGTTCCTCTACTTCGGCGAGGCGGTGATCGAGACGCGGGCTCGACGAGGGCTCGCGACGATCGGGGACGACCCCTACGTCGGGGCCTGGAAGAAGAAGCGCAAGCTCCAAGTCTGGTGCTCGGTCCCCTGCCTGGTCGAGCATCCCGACACGACGCCCTCGCTCTTCCGAGGCCATGACAACGTGCACAAGTCGGGCGGGAACCGCGCTCGGGTGGCTGCCCTCTACCTCGGGTAGTACGCTTCGAGGCCGCGCCGTGGAGCAGTTGGTAGCTCGCCGGGTTCATGACCCGGAGGTCGCGGGTTCGAGCCCCGCCGGCGCTACTGCGAGGCGCGGCCGGGGCTTCTGGTGAGAGTGTCGTCGGTCGCCCTCGCTTGACATCCGTCCGGCCTGTCGCCTACTCTCCCGCCCATCGAGCGCCGCCCGTGGGGAGGCGCAAGGCAGCGGGACCTGTGAGGCCTCCGCGAGCTTCGTTCATTCGACTCGCATAGGAGGCACAGAGATGGACCCAGAGCTGTTCCCGCAGATGCCGGAGAGCATCGACTCGCTCACTCGTGAGGAAGTCGAGGCACTCATCACCCAGTTCAACGACGCGTTCGCTCGCGTCGCTACGGGCGAGGCGTTCGCCGACATGGAGAACCCGCCCGACCGGAACCAGCGGCGCGACATGCTCGCGGCCGCGAAGGATCACCTCGTCGCGCTGCGGGCCCACCTGGCCACGTTCGCCGAGGAGGACGCTGACTTCGACGCCGAGGTCGCCTCGCTCGCAGAGGCCGCAGGCGTCGAGCTGGCAACCGACACCGAGGACTCTGCCGACGAGGCCGCAGACGCGGCCCGCGCCGAGGTCACCGACGCCGCCGATGAGGCCGCAGAGGACACGGCGGACGCTGTAGAGGCTCAGGTCGAGGACGCGGCGGACAACGCCGGTGGCTCCTCGGACGACTCGAGCGACAACGACTCGCAGACGGCCTCTGCCGAGCCCCGCACCTACCGCACCAAGCCTCCGGCGACGCCGAAGCGTCACCAGGCGATCACCGTGGAGGGCGGCGTTGCGCTTCGCGCATCGGCGGGCCTCGACGGCATCCGAG
>Ga0105104_10001536_pt1 | contig 17269 bp, 19 predicted proteins | sample PPLLaktember2015_3_FD_87034 | JGI IMG/M metagenome (GOLD analysis project Ga0105104, IMG submission 87034) | Freshwater sediment microbial communities from Prairie Pothole Lake near Jamestown, North Dakota, USA - PPLs Lake P7 Core (6) Depth... | ecosystem: Environmental > Aquatic > Freshwater >... | reverse complement strand
GGGATCAAACGTCATTTTCAGGCCGACAGCGTCGCATTCGCGGCGCGCGATAAGGCACAGGAGTTAACAGGATGCGTGATCGGGGCGATCCCGCCCTTTTCGTTCAGTGACCAGCTGCAAGTCCTGGCGGACCCATTGATTCAGGAAAATGAAGAAGTCGTTTTTAACGCGGGCCGTCTGGATCGCTCCATCTTTATGAAACTGGATGATTACCTCCGCATCGCAAAACCCCAACTGGTAAAGATCGCGTTGCGGGGTTCGTGAACACCAGGACGCTGACGGTTCAAATTGGCGTCCTGGTCGTCAGGCGCACTTCAACAAGTTTCTCCCTCGTCATCCACATAACAAGCATCGACCTGAAACCGCTGCCAGTCGCGCATCAGCTCCTGCAGCTCCTGGATATAAGCAGGGATCTCCTCCCCGCTGACGATTTTTTCATTGTTCGTGATCACTGGTAGATTTGTCTCCGTGCCGAACATGTGCCTCGCAGCTTTTTCTGCAAGGACAAGGCGGTCATAACCAAGGATCATTTCGCGGAATTCCGCCTCGATGGCATCCGCCTGCGTGCTGTTCTCTTTACGATAAAGTTTTATCATCTCATACTTTCTGCATTATGATTGTAGTCTCACCCATTAGAAGACGTCCGGGCAAGCCGGATCTTACAACTCATGGAGAACTATGAAATTTACCCTTCCTGCTCACAGACCATTTAACTTTCTTTCAGTCGTCAACTCGCATGGCTGGCGTCAGCTTGCACCCTTCTCCTACGAAGAAGACGCTTATACGCTTGCCTATATTTTGCGGCTTTCCAATGGACGCGTGGTCGAACTTAAGCTGCGCGATGGAGTAGAGGGCGTGCTCGTCGAAACGGAAAAGCTTGCCAAGACGGAGCGCAAGGAGGTGGCAGAGAAAGTCACCTGGATGTTCGGCCTCGACATGGACTTCTCGCTCTTCTACATCGCCTCCCGCCTGGAACCGAAGCTGGCGAGCGTTAAAAAGCGTGCTCTTGGCCGGGTCCTGCGCTCGCCAACCCTCTTCGAAGACGTGATCAAAACCATCCTGACGACAAACACCCTTTGGGGTGCAACCAAAAACATGACCTTGAAACTGGTGAATGAATTAGGCGAACCACTTCAGGACGATACAACAAAGAAAGCCTTCCCTACGCCTGAAGCCATCGCCGCCTCCAGCCCGGGTTCCCTCAAAGAGAAGATACGCGTGGGCTATCGCGCCTCTGCCATCCATGAACTGGCGGTCCGGGTTGCCTCCGGGCAGTTTGATCTTGAGGCTCTCAAAACGAGCGAGCTTTCCACGCTTGAACTGCGCAAAGAGTTGTTAACCATCAATGGCGTGGGACCCTATGCTGCGGCGAACTTGCTATTGATTCTGGGACGCTCTGATTTCATCCCGATTGACTCGTGGGCTTTGAAGCTGGTGTCATACGAATGGTACAGTGGCGAACCGATCACAGCCAGGGAAGTGGAAAAGCGCTTCGAAAAATGGGGCGAGTTCAAGGGTCTCGCGTTCTGGTTCTGGGACTGGAAATATAACGAGTAGGCTGCTTTGAGCCAGTATCCAATACAGGAGGCAAAATGTTTTTCGAGCATCATACCCAGCCGATGGCAACCCAGGCTGAGTTTGCACAGCGCATGTTGCGATATGGCCTGCTTACAGCAGGTATTATTTTATTTTCGCTTGGCATTGGCATGCTGGGCTACCATTATCTCGAGTCGTTCTCATGGGTCGACTCTCTTCTCAATGCCTCCATGATCCTCGGAGGAATGGGACCCGTCAACCCACTGCAGACAAACGCCGGAAAGATCTTTGCTTCCTTATATGCACTGTATTCAGGGTTTGTCCTGCTCGCTTCCGTTGGCGTACTGGCTGCCCCCGTCTTCCATCGTTTTATGCATCGTTTCCACCTGGAGCTCGAGGACGATTAATTATGGATTTGCTGCTTTCCAACAAAGTCGCCATTGTCACAGGCGCAAGCCGCGGCATCGGGAAGGCCATCGCCGAAACGTTATCCGCTGAAGGGATGAAAGTTGTACTTGCGGCGCGTTCGCACTCTGATCTCGAAGTGCTTGCCAGGTCGTTACCGAACGAGTCACTGGTACAAGCCATTGACTTGCGCGCGCCCGAGTCAGGAGATAGGGTCGTTGCCGCGACGATCGCGCGCTTTGGCAAGCTTGACCTGCTCGTCAACAATGCAGGCGCTACAAAACGAGGGGACTTTCTCGATCTTACCGACGAAGAGTGGACAGATGGCTTCGCCCTGAAATTTTACGGAGCCATGCGCCTGGCGCGCGCCGCCTGGTCCCATCTGCAAGCCAGCCATGGGACGATCATCAACATCATTGGCATCGGCGGGCGGACGGGCAGCGCCGAGTTTACGATTGGCGGATCGGTCAACGCCGCGTTGATGAATCTCACCAAAGCCCTGGCCGACCGCGGCATCCAGGACGGTGTGCGCGTCAATGCCATCAATCCCGGCTCGATTGCGACGGAACGTTTGCAGACCCGCCTCAGAAAGTACGCCAGGGAAAATAATATTGAGCTTGAAGAAGCTGCACGGCGGATGCCGCAGGAAATGAAAATTGCCCGGTTCGGCGAGCCGGTCGAGATCGCGCGGGCGGTTGCATTTCTCGCCTCTCCCCAGGCTGCCTACGCCCAGGGCGCGATCCTCGATGTGGATGGCGGGACAACGCGGACCTTGTAATTCGCGAAATGGCAATATAATTCGATCATCTTTGCTCGGGTTGGAGGCTGACATGAGATGCCCAGTCTGCAGAAACATTATTCTTGGTCCGATCGTGCTCCTGGATGGACTTCCCGCCAGGCAGTGTCCCAATTGCAAAGGTGTCTCCATCTCCTCCAATGTTTATCTGACCTGGAAAAGAACCCTGGGACGTGAGTTTCCTCCCAAAGAGGGAGCCATTGAGATCGACGCGTCGTGGGAGGTGAAGGAATTAAAGCTTTGCCCGGATTGTGGTCATATCATGGCTCGTTACAAGGTTTTCCCCGACACTGACTTTTACATTGACCGCTGCCGCAATTGCAATGGGATCTGGCTGGATCACAACGAGTGGGATGTGTTGATCGACCGCAACCTGCACGACAACGTGAACGAATTCTTTACGCGTCCCTGGCAGGATAATCTCCGCGCGGCGGAGACCAAAAACCACCTGGAGCAGATCTACCTCGAAAGACTTGGCGAGGACGATTACGAAAAAGTCCAACAGGTCCGTGAATGGCTCAAAGCTCATCCCATGCGGGGGATGATCCTGGCCTTCCTGGAGGCAGATGATCCTTACAAGATTTGAACCCTTTGATAGATAACTACCAGCCTCTTCACTTCTACGACCAGCCCATCGAACCTATCTTCGACACGCCACCGGCGCGCGAGAAAACTCCCGATTGTCCCAATGGATTCGTCTGGGAGGATAAAACGTATCGTGTCATCGAAATGCTTTCCGCCTGGAGCGACTTTATGCGCCGCGGAAAGATGGCGCGCAATATGCGGCCTGCGCATGCCGCAGTTGCTTCCAGTCGCGGTTCGTTGAATGTTGGCAGATTTTATTTCCGCGTCCGGACGGATACGGAACAAGTTTTCGATATTTACTACGACCGTGCCATGAAAAACATCGATGACCGCAAGGGTCAGTGGTTTATTTATCGCGAAATGAGAGAAGAATGAATTCAGAAATTCAACAGCCTGCTCTCGACCCTGAGGCACCCGGCTATTCTGTCCCCTGGAAGTTTATTGACAACTGGATTGGGGTTGCCCTGCTGGCGGTTATTGATGTTGTACTGTTCATCATCATCTTGCGTGGCTCCAGGACTGAGCTTGCTCAAAGCGCGACGATTGTCCTGCTTGAATTGGCTTACCTCCTGCCTGTGATCCTGATCTTTGCGTGGAGGCGCGTCCACTGGAAGCATTTGGGATTTGGCAGGTTCGAATGGAAGACGCTGGGGTTGGGATGTGGTCTGCTGATTGGAGCTTATGCCATCATCATCGTGCATAACGGCCTGTTGTACTTCCTTGGAGTGGATACACAGGGCGAAGAGATCTTGAAGATGTTTGCCGAGCTGGACTCGCCCGTCTGGTTTATTATTGTTGGTGCGGTGGTTGCCCCGTTGGTGGAAGAGATATTCTTTCGAGGCTTTCTCTTTCAGGGATTTCGTCAGAGATACGGCTGGAACACTGCCATGCTATTAAGTTCCGCGATCTTTGCAGCCGCGCACCTGGATCTCGTGGCGCTCATTCCAACCTTTATCCTGGGAAATGTGCTGGCTTATGTTTATCACAAGTCAAATTCCATGTGGCCCGGGATCATCCTGCATTTTCTTGTGAACGCATTCGGGTTGTGCGGCGCTTACTTTGCGAGCCATTATCAGGAACTTATTCCCTTGTGATCAACCTGATCTGATTGTCATAGAAGAAATAGTCCCAGGCCCAGTTGATGAGCACCACCAACCGGTTCCTGAATCCGATCAAACGGTAAATGTGCAGCACGACCCAGATCAACCAGGCAATCAATCCGCTGAACGATAAGCCCCAGATGCGGGCAACCGCGGCATTCCGTCCAATTGTCGCCAGCAGACCGGGATCCTTGTATTGGAACAGTTCCGGGGTTTCTCCTTTTAAGATTTTTCGGATGTTCCTGGCTGCGGTGATGGCCTGTTGCTGTGCCACCGTTGCCAGCATGGGCAGCGGCTGGCCCTGTCCATCCTCGAGATAGGCCGAGTCGCCGATGACAAACACCTCAGGATGCTGAGGCAGCTGCAGAGTGGGCTCAACCCGCACCCGTCTGGAAGCGGCTTGCTGGACCCCCAGCCGGTCAGTGAGTTCAGCCGAACGCACGCCGGCCGTCCAGATCAGTGTGTAGGCATCGAGCTGACTGCCGTCTGCCACTGTGATTCTTCGCCCGTTGTAGTCAGTCAATTTGGTATTCAAAAAAATCTCGACGCCTTTGCTTTCCAGTAGTTTCATCGTTGATTGACGAAGCTCATCAGGATAGGCGGTCATCACATTACCTGTTGCTTCGAGCAAAAGGACGCGCGACTCGCTCAGATCCATTTCGGGGTAATCTTTCGTCATTACATGCGCGATCAGTTCCGCCAGAGCCCCGGCCGTCTCCACCCCGGTGGGTCCGCCGCCGACGACCACAAAAGTCAATAATGCTTTTCGTTTATCAGGGTCCACCTCGCGGCTGGCCAGCTCGAACATCTTGAGCAGGTGATTGCGTGTGCTCGTCGCGCTCTCGATGCTTTTCAACTGGAAACTGTTCTCTTCGACGGTATTCAAGCCCAGGAAATTCGTCTGACCTCCAATTGCAAGGACAAGGGTATCATAGGCGATCACCGAGCCGTTCATCCGGATGTAACGCGCCTTGAGATCGACGGAAGTTACTTCGCCCATTCGGAATGTAAGATTTTTCTGTCTGCGGAAAATGGTTCGCAAAGGATAGGCGATCTGCGAGGGTACCAGGCCTGCAATGGCGATTTGATACAGAAGCGGCTGGAATAAATGGTAGTTATGTCTGTCGATCAACGTAATCTGCACTGGCGCGCCTGCCAGTTTCTGTGCAGTCAGCAACCCGCCGAACCCGGCGCCGACGATGACAATGTGGGGGACTTTTTCAGTTTTCACTCTCGCCTCCTAGATTGTGTAATATTTCACAATTATTATAACCAAATCTGTCCGATTTGTCAAATCGCCACCCTTTCAGAAAAAGGCGACAGAGGACTCTGTCGCCTGGATCAGGTTTTGGTAACGGAATCAAGTTTCGGCTGCGTGGGAAGCTCCTACAGTTCCCAGAAGCGGAAGCGCTCAAACCCCGCAGCGACCAAATTCCAATCCGCCCCCAGAATTGTAGAGAAACTATAGACTCCCTGCCAGAACGCATCCGAGACAGGTGGGATGAACCAAAACGCCAGGAGAATGATCCAGATGGTCATGCCGCGGAAGCGGTCGACCTGCATGCTGATGGCCGGGTGCAGGAAAGGCTCGAGCACGCTGTACCCGTCAAAGGGCGGGAGCGGGATCAGGTTGAAGAGTAGTGCCGATATCTGAAGTACCATGAGGAAGGAAAGCCCGGGCAAAATCGCCGGATTGAGGGATGACGAAAAACGAAGAATAATCCCCAGAACGATCGCCACCAGCAGATTCGACAGGGGTCCAGCCAGTGACATGGCGCTGAGCAGGTAGCGATTGCGGATGCGCCAGCGTTCGATGTACACGGCGCCGCCCGGCAAACCAATTCCACCCATAAAGAGAAAGAGCAATGGCAGGAGGATGGAAAATACAGGATCCGTGTATTTGAGGGGGTTGAACGTCAGATAGCCTTTTTCGCGTACGGTGTAATCACCGCCATAGTAGGCTACCAGGGCATGCGAGAATTCATGCAAACAGAGTGAAAAGATCCAACCGAAAAGCACAATGCCAAACGTCATTTTGATCCCTCAAAACTCGAGATTTCTTTCTGCATGATTTCGACCGGGAAATCCAAGCCGTGTGCCGGGTAGACTCGTTTAATTCCCGCAGGCAGGATCTTTTTCCAGCTTTCGACCACCATGTTGATATCATCGGCCAGGACCGGCAGGCCCGGAGTGAAGCGCAGATACCAATCGTTCATAGCCATGTCGCCGACAAAGGCTTCCCCCGAATCAAGCACGATGCTCACGTGGCCCATCGAGTGCCCGGGTGTGTAAAAGACTTTTCCCGCAATGCCATAGTTTGAAAGAGACATGCCGTTCTCATCAATGACATGATCCACTTTGACGTGCGGGAGTTTGGGGTGAACGAGTCTGTCAGCCAGCCAGATCATCGCTTTGCCGTACGGGGTCACACCGCGTGGAAAAGCCGGGTTGCCGTTCTCCACCCAGGGCTGATCGCAATAATGAATTGCGACCTGCGCGCTTGTGAGCTGCTGAATGGGATGCAATGACCCGATGTGATCCCAGTGTCCGTGCGTGAGCAGGATCAGGGAAATTTCTTTTGGGTCTACATTCAACTTTTGCAAGCCGCGCCTAAACGCGTTGAGGCTTCCCTGCGCACCGGCGTCGATTAGCACGCTCCGTTCTCCGCGCAGCAGGTAGCAGTTACAAATTCCAACCGGGAGGCGATGAAAGGTAAAGTTCATTCCTGATATCCTTTTGGGTGTGATTTGTGCCATTCCCAGGCGCTGGAAATGATCTCGTGAAGGTCATCATGTTCGGGCCTCCAGCCGAGTTCACGCTTTATTTTTTCGGAGGAGGCGACGAGACGTGCAGCATCGCCCGGACGACGCGGCAGTTCCTCTGCGGGGAGTGGATGCCCCGTGACCTGACGGGCGGTCTCGATCACCTCGCGGACCGAGTACCCGTTCCCGCTTCCGAGGTTGTAGATCAGCCGGTCGCGTTCGCTCAATCCATTCAACGCCAGCAAATGTGCAGAGACCAGGTCGGCGATGTGGATGTAGTCGCGGATGCAGGTCCCGTCGGGGGTGGGATAGTCCGTACCGTAGATCTGTGCCGCCTCGCGTTGACCCAGAGGGACCCGCAAAACGAGTGGAATGAGATGTGATTCGGGTCGATGCGCTTCTCCACGGCCCGGCAGCGCACCACAAGCATTGAAGTAGCGCAGCGCCGCAAAATGCAAACCGTGAATTTGCCGGTACCAATCCAACGCCTGCTCGACCATTAGCTTGGTATGTCCATATACGTTCGTTGGACCGAGAGGCGATTCCTCCGTCAGCGGCTCGGCACTGGATTGGTAGACTGCGGCTGTGGAGGAAAGGACAAAACGCTTCACTTCCGCACGGACAATGGTTTCGATCAGAGCCAGCGAATTGGCAAGATTATTGTGATAGAAGCGCCCGGGATCTTTCATACTTTCGCCGGCTTCGATGGACGCGGCAAAGTGCATGACCGCCTCGAATTTTTGATCGGTCAATGTTTTGGCAAGTGTGTGGCTGTCTGAGAGGTCGGCTTCGATGAATCTCGCGCCCTCTGGCACGGCCTGGCGATGGCCGGTGACCAGCGAATCATAGACCGTGACGGAATGGCCTGCTTTGAGCAATGCTTCTGCTGCGGCTGAGCCGATGTAACCTGCTCCACCCGTGACAAGGATATTCATGAAATCTCCTGAATAAGAGGATTATAAACTGCTTATGTCAGCGTGCGTTGTCGGTTGGCGAAACAGCACCCAAATCGCAATAGTGATTGTGTCGCCAGGGTGCCACTCTTTTATGGATTTTTCCACCCGTCTGCATACCACCGAATGTATTCGTCCACGTGGGCGCTCCAGTATTCCTCCGTATGCCCTCCGCTGTAAAGATGCCACTCGTAGAATAAGCCGGCGTCATTGAACTGAGCTTCCACCTGGCTTGCCAAGCTCAGTTCCGGATCGTTGTCGCCGAGGTCCATGAAGAGGCGCGGGAGTGACGAAGGTGGAATATCCGCCAGCCAACCTCTGATTTCAGACGCGTCGTCTTGCAGCACAGCGAGGGAGTGCAAACCAATCGTTCCAAATAGATCCCAACGCCTGAGTCCCAGGCGTAATGCCCAGCCGGCCCCCCGTGACATGCCGCCGATGGCGCGCTGGTTTCGGTTTGGAAATGTTCGATAATTTGCATCGATGTAGGGAATCAGTACATCCACCAGGCGCTGACCGAAGCCCGGACCGGGCGGGAGATTCCAATAATGATCATCGGGAAAGACAATGATGAACGGGATCGCTTCACCGGAGAGGATCAGTTGATCGATAATATTGACCGCGCCCAGGCGGATCCATTGATCATCGGTGTACGTCTGCCCGTGCAAAAGATAAAGGACAGGATAACGCTGATCCGTTTTTTCGTCGTAACAGGGCGGCAGGTAGATCAGGAATTCCTGTGGAGGGTTCGTCGAGTCGAGGCGGCCCTCTTCCACCCGGCCCGGATTTGTAAGACAGGCGAGCGGCGTAACGGTGGAGGTGGGAGCCGGAGAGGGAGTAAGAGTCGCTGGAGGTGTTTGCGAAGCCGTGGGGGGCAGAGGCGTTTGAGTAGGATTTGGCTGGTTTAACGGAGAACAGGTGGAAAGTCCCGTGAGAAGAACGAGCAGCACCGCAATCCGTTTTATTGCTTGACGGGTTCTCATCCTTCGCATTATACTCATACAGTTACTATCGGGGCGTAGCGCAGTCCGGTTAGCGCGTGGCGCTTTCAGCGCCAAGGTCCGGATGCCTTCGTCCCACACCGCCTATCGGGGCGTAGCGCAGTCCGGTTAGCGCGCTTGCTTTGGGAGCAAGAGGTCCCGGGTTCGAATCCCGGCGCCCCGACTTGTTTTTTGTATATATCCTCCGCAGCCAACGGCTGGAACGATATTATGTGGGGTCAACAGAAAATGTTGAAAAGCGTCTTCATGAACACAATTCGGGAAAGTCAGCCTCAACCCGTGCGGGTATGCCATGGGAGTTGATCCACACGGAATGCTTTAGAACGCGTTCTGAGGCGATGCTTCAGGAACGAAAAATCAAAGCCCGCGGCATTGGACGTTATCTTTCTGACATAAAGCCTATATCGCCCGGCTAGCGCGTGGCGCCTTGGCGCCAAGGCGCCCGGGTTCTTATCCCACTCAGCTCCGCTTCGGGGGCTGCTTCGCTTGTCCCGGCGCCCCGACTTATATCGAGACACAGGGACGTTATTATTCTCTGTGTCTCTATGGTTTAATTTTTGAGTGTGCTAAAATAAACAGGGAGAAATTTTATGGCGAAGAAGTTTGATGGCGTTATCGAAGCCGTCCGTTATAAGAATGGACAAATTACGATTGTGAGGGCGTTCGAACGCCGCGGGGCTACGTTTTCAGACCGCGTCCTGCTCGATCGCAAGGAATTTTTGGAACGACTTAAAAAAGGGCAAAGATATGTGATCGGGAAACGCACAGAACTACTAGCCAGCACGTTTGAAGTTCAGGAAAAATCTGTCCAGGTGCTGGAACAGAATGGCGGGGAGATCATCTCGACCCGCCCCGATGCAGACCACGATGAATTGGAACAAGCTCCTGTATTCTAGTCTCCTATGAAAATCATAGATAAAACTCCTCTTCTTGATGAAAAAGGCGAACTGGGCATTATGCAGCGCGTCCAGGGCATGCTTAAGTTTGGTTTTGGCTGGCCCAGCGAACTGGAAGCTCAGAAAGCGATCATTACTTTTTTTGACCGCCAGTTGGAAAAGGGCTATACCCTCATTCGCAATATGACCCTCGGCGCCAGCGGAATTACGGTGCCGCTTATCCTGCTGGGACCCGCCGGGATCTATGTGATTCATGTCACCTACCTGCGTGGAAGGTATGAAGCCAGAGGCAACACATGGAATGAGGCATCTGGAAATGGCTACAAACCGGCCTCCATCAATTTGATCCAGCGCACGGCTCGTATGGCAAATGCAGTGAAGATCTTCATTGAGCGTCAGGGAATAAAACTGCCGGTCGAGATTGAGCCGGTTCTGATCGCGGGGAACCCTGGCTTGCACATTGAATCTGTCCGACCGGCCATCAAAGTTATGATGATCGATGGGATTAAGTCATTTGCATCCGGGCTGGCAACCGGGCGACCCGTATTGAGCATGGAAGCTGTGCATGACTTTGCAGATCGCATCGTCAACCCGCGCTCCCCCAAAAAGGAAACGGCTGCGCCGCCTGCTCCTGAGCCACATGCCACCTGGGAAGAGAAGACACTACCGCCTGCACCGGATGCCTCACGCGCCAGTACGATCTTCAATGCCGCGAAGGAATTAAAACCTTTCGATCCCGCAGACCTCGACTTTGCAATGCTGGATGAAGAGCCGGAAATGAAAGCAGCGACTCCCTCCGTGCTTGAGTCGAGCCCTGCACAACCCCTGCCGCGTCGATTGCCGCAGAGCAAACGGTTCCTTGGCATGACACGACCTCAGTTGATTGTTATTGTGGCATTGGCATTGGCGCTATTGTGCGTCGTTGCAGTTTCTGTTTATCTTGTCTTTGGTACTTCCTTCATACTACCTTGAACCCTTTCTTTTCGATCATCATTCCTGCTCATAACGAGCAGAACCGTCTGCCTGGCACGCTCAAACAGATTTTTCATTTTCTCGAACAGCAAACTTTTTCATCAGAAGTGATCGTCGTTGAAAACGAGAGCACGGATGGGACGTTTGAAGTTGCTCAACAATTTGTAAAGCAGCATGCAAACCTGCATGTGCTTCAAAGCAAAAAGGGCAAAGGCGCTGCCGTTCAACACGGGATGCTTAGTGCAAAAGGGGAGTATCGTTTTATGTGTGATGCCGATCTTTCCATGCCTGTGGACGAGATCGTTAAATTCATTCCTCCAAAGCTTCAAGATTTCGATATCGCCATTGCTTCGCGTGAAGCCAAAGGCGCGGTGCGCTACAACGAGCCCTCCTATCGCCACTGGGGCGGACGCGGCATCAACTTCATTATTCAAACCTTGATCCTGCCCGGATTGAACGATACCCAATGTGGATTCAAATGTTTCCGCGCCGATGTAGCCGAGGACGTATTCAAGCGGCAAACGCTGCAGGGCTGGTCCTTTGATATCGAGTTGCTTTACATCGCGCGTCGTCACGGTTATCGCATCCTCGAGATTCCCATCCACTGGTATCACTTTTCGGACAGCAAGGTCAGTGCCTTGCGCGATGCACTACGCATGATCCAGGACATTTTCCGCATCCACGCCAAGGCGCGACAGGGACTGTATGACGCACGTTAACCCCACTACTCTTTTTGAATCACGATTGTGGAAAAGCGGCTTGCTGCATGTGGCCGGATTGGATGAAGCGGGACGCGGCGCGCTGGCGGGACCCGTCGCAGTGGGAGCCGTGATCCTGCCGAAGGGTAAAGCGCGTCTTTACCGAAGCCTGGCTGGGGTGCGCGATTCCAAGCAGATGACTCCCCTCGAGCGTGAATTACTTGCGCCGCGCATCAAAGAGACGGCACTGACCTGGAGCGTGGGCTTCGCCTCAGCCGATGAAATCGATTCGCAGGGCATTGTCTGTGCTACACGCCTGGCTGCGTTACGCGCCCTGAACGGTCTGTTACTCTCCCCTCAATACCTGCTCACAGATTTCCGGCTTGAACTGCCTCAACTGGATATTTCGCAGACCGCGCTGGTCAAAGGCGATACGCTCTGCCTGAGTATTGCGGCCGCCTCTGTGCTGGCAAAGACCGCCCGCGATGAATTGATGCGCGAGCTGGATTCGTGTTATCAAGGTTACGGACTGGGAAAACATAAGGGCTACGGCACGCAGGCGCATCGCTCCGCGCTGGAGCGGCTGGGCAGCTCTCCCATTCACCGCAAATCCTTTCAAGTTAAAGAATTACGGATTACGTAACCAGTACGTAATCCGTTTTCTTTATCGGGTGGGACGCTGCGCGCGGCCCTTACTTGTTACTTCTGCGCAAAAAGAGCTTCGTAATTTCTTCTGCTGTGGCTGGGATCAACGCCAACCCGATGACCACACTCCATTCACGCAGGGATGGGAAGTGGGTATTGAAAATCGGTTGTAGGAATGGCACAGATACGACCAGCACAAGCAATGTGATCGACAGTCCGACTGCATATTGCATGTACCGGTTCGAGAAGATACCGATCTTGAAAAGCGAAGCGCGCTCTGACCGGACCGTATAGGCTCTGAAAAGTTCGCACAAAGACAATGTCACAAACGCCATGGTTTCCGCGGTCTGGACATCGACGCCGCGCCAATCATGCTGGATCAGATAAGTGATTGGGTTTCCAACACTGACTGCGCCTGCTTCAAGATGCCAGAGCAAGCCCAGGCCAAAGGCGGTCAGCACTGCACCTGTCTGCGCAAAGGTTTGAACGATCAGCCCTACCATCATACTGCGATTGACAATCGGCTCCGACTTGGAGCGCGGCTTCTGCTGCATGATATCGGGGTCGCCTTTTTCGACGGCGAGGGCGAGCGCAGGCGCACCGTCTGTGATGAGGTTGAGCCACAACAATTGGATCGCTGTCAACGGCGCAGGCAGTCCTGCCAGGGTGGCAAGGAAAATGATCATAATCTCTGCCACGTTGGATGACAACAGGAAGAACACGAATTTGCGGATGTTGCTATAGATGATACGGCCCTGTTCCACCGCCGCAACGATGCTGGCATAGTTGTCGTCGGTCAGCACCATATCGGCAGTTTCTTTGGCAACATCCGTGCCGGTAATTCCCATCGCGACGCCAATGTCGGCGCGCTTGATGGCAGGCGCGTCGTTGACACCGTCGCCCGTCATGGCTACCACTTCATCATGAGCCTGGAGGGCATCCACGATGCGCATCTTATGTTCGGGAGACACGCGCGCAAAGACATCAGTGTCTTCGATGACTTGCTTGAGCTGCTCGTCGCTGGTTTCGTCGAGCTGGGCGCCCGTCATCACTTTTTTGCCGGGTCGGAGCAAGCCAATCGTCTCCGCGATGGCACGCGCGGTGTTGGGATAATCTCCGGTGATCATCACAGTCCGGATACCGGCTTCGCGCGCCTGTTCAAGTGCCGGCTTTACTTCCTCACGTGCCGGGTCGATCATTCCGATCAAACCCACAAAGACCAGATCCTTTTCAAGCTCTTCCGCTTTAAGTTCTTCAGGATTGTGAGGTGCATTTTCAGTTAGGCGATACGCGAGACCCAGCACTCGCAGCGCGTCTTTCGTCATTTCATCATTGGCAGCAAGGATTCTTTGATGTGCCTTCTCATCCAGCGTTCTGGGTTTGTCGTTTATGTCTTGATACTGAGTACAGAGTTCCAGCACCACGTCCGGCGCGCCTTTGACGGCGATCACATCCCAATTCTTATGCTTCTCATTCGTGAAGGGAGAGGGGTCCTCGGCGCGCGGGGTTACAACATCGTGGATGGTAATCATGCGCTTACGTTCGGAGTCAAAAGGAACCTCGTTCTCGCGCGGATAAGCCTCTTTTATCTCTACATACGTGGTACCTGCTTTTGCAGCGGCAACCAGCAATGAGCCTTCGGTCGGGTCGCCAACGATCCGGTATGTTTTTTGCGAATCTTCCTCGCCAGTGGTTTCAATGGATGCATCATTATTTAGGATTCCCAGCCAGAGCGCGGTCAACGCCCCAGGATATTTCGAGATGACAACCTTTTGACCGTCAACCAGGAAATCACCTTTCGGAACGTATCCGGTCCCGGTCACGCTGATGAATTGTCCGTCCACCCACAGGCGCGTCACGGTCATTTCGTTCTGCGTCAGGGTGCCGGTTTTATCGGAACAGATCACAGTGGCTGACCCAAGCGTCTCCACGGAGGACAGCTTGCGGATGAGCGCGTGGCGTTTGATCATCTCGCGCATGCCGAGAGCGAGCGAAATCGTTACCACAGCCGGCAGGCCTTCCGGTACGGCCGCGATGGCGAGGCTGATGGCAATAATGAAGACTTCCGTGATATCAGTAGCATATTCAGTTATATAAGCCAGCGGCCCCGTGAAGAGTTGATTGATGTTTGTGTAGTTAATGAGTGCAACAATAAAAACGATCGCCACCAGAATGAGCGCCGCGATGCTCAACGATTTCCCAAGCTGATCAAGTCTGCGTTGCAAGGGGGTCTCTTCGGTATCCACAGTCTGGAGCATGGTGGCAATAAGACCCAGTTGGGTGTGCATGCCTGTGCTTGTGACCACACCGCGTCCGCGCCCATAAGAAACCACTGTTCCCATAAAGGCGGTGTTCTTGCGGTCTCCGAGGGGGACATTTTTTTCAAGCACGGTCGAAGCGTTCTTCTGTACCGCCAGAGATTCACCCGTCAGGGAGGCCTCCTCGACGCGTAGATTCACCGCCTCCAGTAATCGTATATCGGCAGGAATGAAATTCCCCGCTTCCAGAAAAACGAGGTCTCCTGGCACAAGCTCATAGGAAGGGATGGAGATCCTGTGTCCACTGCGCATCACATGCGCCTCCGGGGAAGCCAGTTTTTTAAGGGCCGCCAGGGCCTCCTCGGCCCGGCGTTCCTGAACAATTCCCAACACAGCATTCAAAACCACGATCGCCATAATTGCTGCAGCTTCCACATAATCTCCCAGCAATGCTGAAATGACGGAAGCGACAATCAACAGGATCACAACAAAACTATTTAATTGTTCCCATAACGTTTGCCAAAAGGTTGTACGCGCGGCTTCTTTTAATTGGTTGGGCCCGTAATGCTCCAGGCGACTTTTCGCTTCTTCAGCAGTCAATCCATTTCCCTGGACCTCAAGATGGTTGAGGACTTCTTCAGGTTTAAGCGCGTGCCATTCCTGTTGTGGAGCTTCGATCTTGCCGTTCTTTTCGAGGGTCATGCAAATATCTCCTAAATGAGTATTGGACACTGGCGATCTGACAAATTAAAACGAGACCACCACACACCTCCGTGATGGTCTCGCCAAACGCTTTTCCCTGCGTTTCGAATCGCCGATGGTCCGCGGGCGGCCATGTCTTGACGACAACTCGTTGGCGCCAAATCGAAGACCCCGCGCTGCGGGGGCGCCATGGCTACTCCCCAATCGCCGTCTAGTGTATTCTTCCGCTGAGAGAATGTCAAGGCAAACTCCCAACAAATATGCTTGCTGCTGAATCAGGCGGGCGCGATCTTTGTGCCTGTGGGGATTTCCGTATCTTTTGCAATCACGACAATCCCATCCCGCACAAAATAAAGCTCGCTGTCAATCTCCTGCCCGCGCGGGAACGGCCGGATGATAACGTTATCGCCAATCCGCACGTTCTTATCAAGGATTGCACATTCGATATGGCAATTCCCGCCGATGCCAATGGGCAGGTTGCCGCGCGGTCTTTCCGCAGGGTAGTAGTCCGCGCCCATGAGGATGCTGTCCTTGATGACCGTTCCCTCCCCAACCTGGCTGCGAATGCCGACAATTGAATGCGTGATCTCGGCCTTACGGATCTGGCAGCCTTCTGCGATCAATACATCCTTCAATTCACTGTCTTCCACGGTCGAACCTGGCAGAAAACGTGCATGAGTATAAATGGGTGACTTTAGATCATAAAAGTTGAACGGCGGGTTGGAAAGCGTCAATTGCAGGTTGGTCTCATAGAACGAACGGATGGTCCCAATATCCTCCCAATAGCCATCGAAATCAAAGCCATACACTGCATGGGAATTAATTGCTTCGGGGATGATCTCGCCCCCAAAATCATCATGCCGCAAGTGGTACATCAGCAGATCATTCAATACCCTGGTTTTGAACAGATAATTTCCCATGGAACCCAGCAAAGGCCGCTCGGGATCATCACTGCTGACAAACCTGTCCTGGACGGCAGGATCCTTGGGCTTTTCGACAAACGCAGAAATTTGACCGTTGGCCTCGCGTTTCAAGATTCCCAAACGGGACGCTTCGCTCCTCGCGACGGGCTGGACGGCCACCGTGATATCGGCGTTTTTCTGCCAGTGATATTCCGCCATGGTGGAATAATCCATGCGATAGAGATGGTCGCCTGCCAGGATCAAGACATATTCCGCGCCGGTTGCCTGGATCTCGAACAACTGCTTCCGGACGGCGTCTGCCGTGCCCTGGTACCAGGCTGTGCTTTGAGGTGTCTGCTCCGCGGCCCAGATCTGTACCCAGCCAGTATGGAAGACGTCGAAGTTATAGGTTTGAGTAATATGCCGGTGGAGAGAAACAGAATTGAACTGGGTCAGGATCGCAACGCGGTAGATCCCCGAATTGATGCAATTGCTGATCGGAATATCAATGAGACGATACTTCCCCGCGATCGGGACAGCAGGCTTCGAACGTGGCTTGGTCAACGGATGCAGGCGCGATCCCCGCCCGCCTCCCATGATGACACCCAGAACATCGTTCATTGATGGCATGGCAGCCTCCAATCGGGAAGTATGACAACTCGTCCGTAGATTCCAAGAGTTGTTTCCTTATTATCTCTTAATTTTTAAAAGTTGTCGTACTTTCCCTGACACAAATACGAAAGGATATGCCACCAGAATGAGAATGTCTATCAAGACAAAGAGCAGATTCAGTTTCATGTTTCACCTTCAACCAAAACACGGAATTGGAGTACGAGTTACATAGGCGTACGTCAATTATGCGAAATGGTTTCATTTCCATGGTGTAGAATAGCGAAAGTCAATCCTCGCAAGACTGGAGCGAAGAAAAATACACTACTAAGCAAACATCCTCCGGAAATGGAGGATGTTACTCATGCGAGTATAATGCAGGCGAAACCAGTGCCGAAGGTGGGAATCGAACCCACATTCCCGGAGGGAACACGATTTTGAGTCGTGCG
>Ga0105104_10001535_pt1 | contig 17271 bp, 11 predicted proteins | sample PPLLaktember2015_3_FD_87034 | JGI IMG/M metagenome (GOLD analysis project Ga0105104, IMG submission 87034) | Freshwater sediment microbial communities from Prairie Pothole Lake near Jamestown, North Dakota, USA - PPLs Lake P7 Core (6) Depth... | ecosystem: Environmental > Aquatic > Freshwater >... | reverse complement strand
TATCAGTATTGAATCATCGCTCGTCATAAGAATCCAGGTTTTCAAAACAGATGAATCAGGAAAAACACAAAGAAGTGTTCTGGTTTTTTCCTGGCATCTTGATAGAGATTGTCCGTTGTTATCGATCCCTTGATATTTTATCGAGTATTTCGCTTCAGTTGATGAAACCACTAAAGTTGTTGTATCAGTAATATAAATTCCCTCCCGGAAAACATATCTTTTCGATTTTTCAGGAAACGTTACAAAGAGATCATATTTCCCGACAGGTACCGTAAAAACTGCATGGACCGAATCGGGCTGATCATACCGACGGACAAAATTATCTTTATTTCCCATACTCAAGTCATTGAATGGTTTATCAAAAACGATGGTGACTTTAACCGAATTCACCGTATCCGCGCTGGAACACGCAGAAGACAAACCATCTCTGCCGGAATATGATTGAGATGGAAGAACGACGGTGTTAAGCTCTCCATTAAGATTAATTTTCCTGATGATTTGAGAATCATCTCTGAAGGATTGGATTTGTATTGTCTCGCCGAACTTTCTTTCGAGAACCGTATTGCTTGATCCCCGTTCGTCATCCGGAGAAATCCGTTGAGTGCCGGGTAATGGATGAACAGATGGATTTTGGCTGTAGGCAAAATAAAATCCGAGTACAGCGATAGCGATGAACAATTTCGCAAACATAGCCCTCTCCTTTTATGTTTGTCAGATGCCGCCCGTTGCGTAAAAGAAAAGTCCCCGCCTCTCAGCTTTTCTTTTAAGATCTCATTGAAGTGCGTAGAAATAATTTCCGGAGGATAACTGTAAATAACGGTAAACAATTTAATTAAAAAGGTCAATTATCATGTGATTCCGATCAATAAATGATTTTTCTTCAATGAATAATGATCTTTCATCTCATCGGACCTTCTCCCCTGCAACAAGAATTTACAGGCGTTGTTGTTTACGCTCGGGATGATTTGTATGATGGAGAGGAGAGCGGCGGTGTATTGCGGATGTAAGCATCCATGAGGAGTCCATCTTAAAGATGGGTTCCTCATGGCTCATAGGAGCTCTCTTGAACGGAGGAAAGCATCTCTTCAGAGATTATTTTAAACTCTTCTATGGACGAATAGTTTTCCCGCAAAATCTTCGTGTTGATTACATTGTTATTCTTCAATCCAATGTACTCCCTGTAGCTGGAATACTCCCAATCTTCCAGTTTCTTTACTAAACCTGCGCGAACCGGATTCTGGTGAATATAGGTGGTTATGGTAAACAAGGATTCATCTCGCTCGATAAGTTTTGCTTTTGTATGCAGTTGGAAAAGACTTCCATGCCGATCATATCGCTTATTGATCGCTGTTGTGTATGAGCTCTGCATGACGCCGATAGCATCCCTGATATTATCAGTTTTTTCAGATCGGATAAACACGAGAAAATGGAAGTGTGTAGGCATGAGACAATATGCAAGTGTATCTACCATTTCTCCAAGATACTTGCAATACTTTGAAAGAAAGTAATCGTAGTTCTCTGAAGATTTGAAGGCAACTTCCAGGTTGTTGGAACGGTTATAAATATGGTAGTAATTGTTTGGAGAGATTTCCATGGGGAGTCCTCCGTTGATGGAGTCCATCTTAAAGATGGGCTCCATCAAGCTCCATAGATAAAATTAGCTTTTCTTTCCCTGCTGCTCGATCTTCGCCCACGTGTCCTTCAACGTCACAATACGGTTGAAGACCGGCGCCCCCGGGCTGGAATCTTTTACATCGGCGCAAAAATATCCGGTCCGTTCAAACTGAAAGCGTTCTCCCGGTAATGCGTTCCCAAGCATCGGTTCGACTTTGCAATGGGTAATGACCTGCAATGAATTCGGATTGAGATTGGAAAGAAAATCTTTTCCTTCTTCTCCCTCATCGGGATTTTCCTTAATGAACAACCGGTCATACAGCCGCACTTCCGCATTCACTGCGTCGTGGGCGGACACCCAGTGAATGGTCGCCTTCACTTTGCGATTCGCCGTCGGAAGCCCGCTTTTTGTTTCAGGATCGTACGTACAATGAATTTCAAGGATATTCCCTGCGGCATCCTTGATCACTTTTTGGCATTTAATAATGTATGCGTATCTCAACCGCACTTCTGTTCCCGGAGAAAGCCGGAAGTACTTCGGCGGCGGGACCTCGCGGAAATCGTCCTGATCAATATAGAGTTCCCGGCTGAACGGCACAATACGGGTCCCGGCTGATTCGTCCTCCGGATTATTGACGGCCGGCAGTTCCTCGACCTGGCCTTCGGGATAATTGGTGATGATAATTTTCACCGGATTCAGGACCGCCATGGCCCGCTGTGCATGCTTGTTCAAATCCTCCCGGATGCTCCACTCGAGCATGGCCACATCGATGATGCTGTCTTTTTTTGAGACGCCGATCTTTTCGCAGAACATTTTGATCGATTCCGGTGTGTACCCGCGGCGCCGGTAACCGACGATGGTCGGCATACGCGGATCATCCCATCCCGATACATGGTTCTCCCGGACAAGCTGGAGCAGCTTTCGTTTACTCAATACGGTATAGGTAATATTCAACCGTGCAAATTCGATTTGCTGGGGATGATAGATGCCGAGCTCATGGATATACCAGTCGTACAGCGGCCGGTGATTCTCAAATTCAAGCGTGCAGATGGAATGCGTGATTCCTTCGATGGAATCCTCAATGCCGTGCGCCCAATCGTATGTCGGGTAGACGCACCACTTGTTTCCCTGTCGGTGATGCCCTTCATGGACAATCCGGTACATAATCGGATCGCGAAGATTGATATTGGGCGACGCCATATCGATTTTGGCGCGCAGGGTTTTTGTCCCATCGGGGATTTTGCCGTCGCGCATTTGCTCAAACAATTCAAGGTTATCTTTAACGGTTCTGTTCCGGTACGGGCTTTCCTTGCCGGGTTCGGTCAGTGTTCCGCGCGTCGCCCTGATTTCATCGGCGGAGAGGTCGCAGACATACGCTTTCCCTTTTTTAATAAGCGCCGCTGCAAATTCATACATCCGGTCAAAATAATCGGAGGCATAGAACAAGCGGTCTTCAAAATTGCCGCCCAGCCATTTCACATCTTCAATGATGGAGTCGACATATTCCTGTTCTTCTTTCTCGGGATTGGTATCGTCGAACCGGAGATTGAATTTTCCGTTATAGTCCTGGGCAATTCCGAAATTCAGGCGGATGGATTTGGCATGACCGATGTGCAGGTAGCCGTTCGGTTCGGGAGGGAAACGCGTGTGCACCCGTTGTTCAAACTTATTGGTTCTAAGATCTTCATCGATGATCTCGCGGATAAAATCATTTTTCTCGTTCGTTGTCATCACTCTTTCAAATTTATTGTTTGTGGTATAAAGTAAACAAAAACCGTACGATTATCAAAAAAGGGATAATATTTTTGACGGTGGAGGTACGTTGAGGGGGAATGGTACTGCCGGTACGGCCGTTATTAAAACCGAACCGACATTCCCATGGAGGGAACCAGCGGCGGTAAATTTATTCCATTCTTCACCGGCTGGCCGTTCTCAATATGATATCGATAGGCAATAATATTTTTGGCCATGAGGAGATTGCTCACATCCAGAAATGCCGATGTCGCAAGTCCGAACATCTCAAAACTTTTTGTGATTCTCAGATCCAGACAACTGTACGACGGCAGCCGTTCTGAGTTCGGCTGTCCCGAAAACCAGTCCCATTGATACGTTGTCGTGTTGTACCGTGCACCCTGCGGCGAATACGGATATCCGCTTCCATAGGTATAGCGTACTGTAAGGTTCCATTGACTTCCCAGATGAATTTCTCCAACAACTGCAAGCGTATGTGTTTGATCCGTATTTCGCGGGAATGAACCGTACGCATCCTTCAGCACATCCTGAACTGTCGACAGGATGCTATAACTGGCCCACCCGTAGAATCCGGGTGCCGAATACATCACATACACATCCACCCCTTTTGAATCGCCCATCGCATCATTCTTTCGCGAGTAATAGACATCCCCCTGACTGGTTTGTGTAACACTCATAAGATTGTCATATTTCTTGTAAAACAATTCCACCTTCATTTTTAAAAAGCTGCGGCCGCTCGAATGAAGATCGACGGTATAGTCTGCGCCCAGGACATAATGGATCGCCCGTTGTGACTGTGTGTTGGTGTCGGATGCCGCGGGGTATGCCACCTGGCGATAGTTCGGTGATTGATAATAATATCCCCATGCGCCCCGTATCGCCAGTCCTGTTCGTATCTGATACGCGAGATTCACCCGGGGGCTCCACGTAAGATTCTTATTCAGATCGAAATAATCAAACCGGCCGCCGATATTCAAGAGCATCTGATCGTTCACCTGAACGATGTTTTCACAGTACCCTGCGAGTTTAAATGAGTGCGTATTCATTTGATTATTTTCAAAATCCATCGGATTGTCACTCTGATGAATGATCGTGGTGTCGGGATGACGACCAAAGCCGTAATTTGCAGCCTGATCGATCGTCCGTTGATAATTTTGATCCTCTGCATAGATCAAACGCTGATAGCTGATGCCGGTTTTGATCCCATAGTGCGATGACCACTGCTGATCAAGCGCGGAATTTAATTCCAGCGTCCGGATACGGAGGTCGTTATGATAATCATTATGTGTCGTATAATTATTAAAATAAAAATCTCCCGGTTTCACACCCTGGTACCGGTAATAATGATTATTCACCGCCAGCGCGTTTTCACGCTGGTCGTAAAACGAGAATTCTGTTTTCAGAATTGTGGAAGACGAAATCACATTCACACTTTGGAGCGCAAGAAGCGTACTGTAATATTGCGCCCGGGCGTCGGTTGTATCATTCCAGACCTGCGTCTGGGTCAACCCCTCGCTGGGGGAATTTGAAGTCGATTGAAACGGTCCGCTTTGCTGTGTTTGAAAAGCATTTGAAAGATCATCCCCGGCATGAAGAAATTTGAAATACAATCTCTGGCCTGGGTTCAATGAATAACTCACGACCCCCTGAACGTCATAAAACGTCGGAAAGATGGTTGCTTCCTTTGCTTTTGGAGTGACCAGTTTTAAGATATATTCCAGATACGTCTTTTTTGCGCCAACGATAAATGACCCGTTCTCACTCAGCGGTCCTTCTGCGACAATATCAACATCCGTCAAACTCAAACTTGCTCTTCCTGTATACCGGTCTTTATCTCCTTCCCGATAATCAATATTTAAAACCGAGCTCATTTTGTCTCCGTATCGCGCCGGAAACCCTCCTGTCATCAGATCCATTTTATCGATCAATTCTGTATTCATAACACCAATGCTGTAATTTGCCGCCCATTTCAGATGATAGGGATCGTAGACTTGCGTCCCATTGACGAGCACAAGATTCTCGTCCGGATTTCCGCCGCGCACATTAAACCTGGCGTTGAATTCATTGTTCGCCGAAACCCCGGGAAGCATCTGCACGCTTCTGAGCACATCGGGAAATATCGATGTACTGGTTTTTATTTTTTCACTCTGAAGACTCAGTGCGTTTCCCGACGCAAGTTCGTTCTCTCCTCCCTGGTAAGCGTAAATGGTGACATCCTGCAGAAGGACATCCATGGGCATGAGGGTGATGTTCACCTGAAGGTCGTTGTCGACCACGACGGGAATTTCCTCCGTTTTATATCCGACATAACTGCACCGCAGTGTATCCGTTCCGCGCGGCAGGTGCAGCAGGAATTTTCCTCTGGCATCCGTTGCGGCTCCGAGCTGAACCTTTTTCGCTGCGATGCTTGCGAACACCAGCAGCTCATGCGTCTGCCCTCCCCGGACCACCCCGCTCACCTCGCACGTTTTTGCCCGGACCGGGAATGCTTTTTTTACGACAATTTGATTGTCAATTCTCTTGAACACCACATCGAATGCTCCCGATAATTCCTGAAGAAGTTGAAAAAGGGAACAATCCTGCACCTTCATATTCATTTTTTCTTCAAGCGGCAAATCTTCCTTAAGGTAGAAAAACCTGAATGCCGTTTGCTGTTCAATGAGCCGGAAGATTTGTTCAAGAGAATAATCTCCCCCGTATAATTTTATTTTTACTTCTTGAAGAGTTTCCTCCTCCCGATGCGATGATGCTGCCCCCGGTGCGGCAAAGGCCGGCGGGAGGCCTGCTTCCAGGATGAGGAAGAAAACCGATATTCGAATAATGTGTGTCATGAAAATTCAGTCCATCCCTCTGATCCTCTTTACGACGAGGGAATCAGAACCGCACGGTCATTCCCAAGGTCGGAAGAATGGACCATAATTTAGCATCTTCTCTCCTGGGCAGTCCATTATTGTCAAACCGGTACTGGTACGCCTGGATATTCGAAAAATTAAACAGGTTGCTGACATCGAGGAATACGGACGTGGATTTCCCGAATATCTCGAGGTCCCTCGTGAGCCGGAGATCCACCCGTTTATAGGCCGGCAGGTAGTCCGAATTTGGATTGCTTTGCTGCCAGACCCAGAAGTTTTTCTGCTTATCGAATACGGCGACGGACGGCGTGTAGGCATATCCGCTGCCGTAGACAAAACGCAGATTGACAAGCCATCGACTGCCGAGTTCTATTTCGCCGGTCGCAGCAAGCGTATGCCGCTGGTCCGTGCTGCGCGGGAATGAATGACCGATCGTGTCATGGATGAGCTGCTGATTGGAGGTGAGATATCCGTAACTGAGCCATCCATAAAATCCGGAACCGGAATAGGTGAGACATCCGTCGATCCCCCACGCGTTTCCTGTCGCATCGTTTTTTCGCGAATAGTACACCAGCCCCTCGCCGTTCTGCATGGCGGAAATTAACCGGTCGTACTGTTTCCGGTATCCCTCAATCTTCAGTTTGAGAAAATGCTGGTCCGTCGGATCCGTCATGAAATTATAATCGATTCCAACAATCGTATGAATTGCCCGTTCCGACTGCGTATTGGTATCGGAGGCAATGGGAGAGCCGATCTGGCGGTAAATCGGCGACTGATAATAATACCCCCACGCGGCCCGGACGACCATTCCCATACCGGTACGGTACGCAACATTGATCCGCGGACTCCAGGTCAGGTCCTTGTTGAGATCGAAGTAATCGAACCGTCCGCCGATGTTCACAAGCACCTGTTCATTCCACTGAATGTTGTTTTCGAGAAAGCCGCTGTACTTGTAGGACTGCGTGCTGATTTTGCTGAACAGGTTGTCATACGCATTGTCCGTGAGCTGCCTCGTCGTATCGGGGAAATGATTATCATTATTCCACGACGCGTCGTAAAAATACCGCTGGACCTGATCCTGGTCGTACTTGAGATGCTGGTAACTCAATCCCGATTTTATTCCGTACGTCGAAGAGATCTGCATATCGATCGTCGAATTCAGCTCAAGAGTTTGAATACGAAGATGGTTCCGGTAGAAATTTTCACTCAGATAGTTATAGAAATAGGTGTTTTGCATGTAGAGGGCTTCCCACCGACCGGATTCCCCCCGGTACGAATTTTCGGCGTCACGCTGATCGTAGAATGATATTTCCGATTTCAGAATTGCCGACGGAGAAAGAATGTTCGTACTCTGAAGCGTGACCATGGAACTGTAGTAATTCGCGTCGCTGTGAGCAGAATCGTTCCATTGCTGCTTATTTTGTACCGGATACCCGTTCTGATAGTAGGTCCAGGTCGTGGGCGCCTGATATTTCCGAATGGGCAAATACGAATAATCATCCCCGGCATGAATGAACTTCAGCATTAACTTTTGGCGCGGGCTGACCGCATATCCCACCACCCCCTGCACATCGTAAAAGCCGATATTGACATCGGGATCCGGCTGGAGCATTTTTATCGCATATTCCAGATAACTTTTTCTTCCTCCCAGAATGAAGGTCCCATGCTCTCCGATGGGCCCTTCCACGACCGCATCGAAATTGGTCATGCTCAGGCTCGCCGTCCCTTTTATCCGGTCGCGGTTCCCTTCCCGGTAATCTATATTGAGGACCGAGCTCATGCGGTCGCCGTACCGGGCGGTGAATCCGCCGGTGATAAGATCCATTTTTTTAATCATATCGACATTAAATATGCCGATGCTTGCGTTCGGCGCCTCTTTGATATGGAACGGATCATAGACCTGTGTGCCGTTGACGAGGACCAGGTTTTCATCCTGGTTTCCGCCGCGCACATTAAACTTTGCACTGAACTCGTTGTTCGTGGAGACGCCCGGCAGCATCTGGATCGACCGCATGACATCCGGAATCGCAGAAGTGATATTTTTTATATTATCGCTCTGGAGCGAGAGGACGCTCACTTCCGTCTGTTCGGATTCATCAATCCGGTGTGCATAGACCGTCACATCCTGAAGGAGCATATCAATAGACACCATGCGGATGAGCATGGGAACACCCTGGCGCCCCGAACATGCAATGACTTCCGTTTTGTAGCCGACATAACTGCATCGGAGGTGGCTGGTATCCTGGGCAATGGTCAAAGTAAATTTTCCGTTCGCATCGGTCATCGTTCCCTGCAGCGTCCCGTCAACCACGATACTGGCAAAGGCCAGCGGTTCATTGGTTGAGGCATCGCAAACCGTCCCCTGGACCACGACGGCGGCCGGCCGCTGCACCGCGGCTTTTTTTACGACGATTTGATTGTTCACCCGGTTGAAGGCCAGGCTGAATTCTTTTCCCAGCTCCTGGAGTACGTGGTACAGCGATTCCTGTTCCTTGATGATATTTACGATTTTCCCGAACGGGATTTCTTCTTTGATGTAAAAGAATTTGAAATCGGACTGCTGTTCGATGAGTTGAAACGCCTGTTCGAGAGAGAGGTCCCGGCCCGGCATCTTCACCTGAACATCTTCCAGTTTCTTCTCTTCGACCTGGAGCGACGCATGAAGCCTGCCGATGGACAGGCATTGAAAGAGGAATCCCATGAGGATACAAAATTTGAGTGTTCGCAACTTTTGTCCTGTACTATTTTTCACAAAAAACAATTTTCTTAAGTTCATTATTCTCTTTGCTCGTTTTATAGGTTAATCCTGTGGCTTTTTCAATAACTTTTACAACCGTCCAAAATGATTCATTTTTAAAATTGGCTTTTATCGTCCGGCCCGCCAACGACCGGTCCGCGATTTCGAACTTGACGCCGAAATATCGTTCCAGAGGTTCCAGTACTTCTGATAACGGCTCATTTTCAAAAACAAGGATATTGTCCTTCCATCCGATCACTTTCTCCGGATCGAATGCTCCTACCGTACTCGTTTCCTTCTCCTTATTATAGACCAGCTGCTGCGCCGGCGATAAAATCATTTCATTTTTCTTTCTATTCGAATTTTTTGCGGAGACCTCTATCTTTCCTTCTTCCAGTGAGATAGTGATGGTTTGCTCGCGGGGAAAAGCGCTGACATTAAATTTTGTACCCAGGTCCGTCGTCGCAATATCTCCGGTATGGACCACAAACGGTTTGCCTGCATCATGGGTCACTTCAAAGTATGCTTCACCTTCCAGGGACACTTCCCGCAATTCCTCACCGAATCGCGCGGGATACTTTAATTTGCTGTCGGCATTCAGAGTGATCTTCGTTCCATCAAGCAGGGTGAGGATACTTTTTTCTCCCATGACGGTGCTCTTTTCAATCCAGGTGATGGATGCCGGATTCTGCCTTAACACATTGATGAGCACCAGTGCACCGATGAGCAAAACCGCCGGAACCGCAAATGAGAGGGCGATTCTTCGGGAGAAGGGCTGATAAAAAAACAACCTCTTCGAGCTCATTTCTTTCTCCCATCGAAATGACGGTTGTGCATTTTGGAGCTTCGACGTCAATACCGTGAACCCATGGGTGAGATCGAAATGCGGGAGTGAACCGGTCTCAGCCGCTTTCTCCCACTGTTCACTGATGGATTTGAACAATGCTGAATAGTTCTTCTGTTCAAGAAGAGCATTCAATTGATCAATCTCGCCGGCAGACGCTTCTTTCGATAAATATTTGGTCGCTAAAACGAGAAATTCTTCGCTGTGCATGATATCACCTTTAGAGAGATAAGAAAGGAGGTGCGTTCTTAATATAGAAGACAATTCTCCTGGCTTTAACCTACTATTCTGTTGTGGATTTTTTTTAAAGAGGAGCTTACCGGGACAGCGGAAGCGGGGATTGAATGAGAATAATGAGAATATTGTGAAATTAATGACGATGCGGACGGTGATCGGCCAGGAATTTGACGGCGGCGACCATCTGATTTTGGACGGTGTGAACCGAAATTGAAAGAATCTCCGCGATTTCTTTATAGCTTAACCCATCGAAACGGTTCATTCTAAAAATGAGCTGTCTTTTCTCCGGTAATTTCTGAAGCAGCGCATTGACGTCCTTGTTGAACTCTTCATGGGTAATCAAGGTATCGGCATGCAAATCGGAGATTCGATGCTCCCGGTCCGCCGTCGATAGTTCATCCCATTGGATTTTATTTTTCTTAACGTAGTTTAATGATTGGTTCTTGACTGCGGTATAGAGATATGTTTTCAGATTGTTTTTTATGACGATCGCATCCTTCTTTAACCAGACATTGAGGAACACATCCGACACCGCTTCTTCCGCAAGCCCTGGATGCCGGACAAATTTGAATGCAAAACGGCAGAGGACAATAAAATATCTTTCAAAGAGAGCTTTTAATGCCTTCGCATCATCGCTTTTCATTCTCTGAAACAACACCTCATCGGAAATATAATCGGTACTTTGCATCTCAACCATGGTATACGTTTATCATCAGCACTATCCTAAGGGATTCCCGATGGTCGACCCATCGTTCTCAAGCTCCTTCTAAACTTTACACCCGCCGGGAGAGAGGCAAAGAAAATTCTCTGGCCAGCGAACGGGCTAATTTCTTTCCTTTGCTGCTCAGGGCCCAATAAAAGAGATTTTCCAGAGGATGGTCCTTCCGGATAGTGTTTATTGCTCTGCTCATCAACCGTGTTGCCCATCCGCTGCCGCGGTATTCCGGAAGCACAAACGCCGAACATAAATAGAGCGAATCATATTTCGACCGCAGCGGTGTTTTGAACAACAATTCCCTCTCATTTATTTTTCCGGAAATAAATTGTTCCATGAGTTGATGTGTTGTTGGGATAACGAGAGTCCAGGCAACCGGTCCTTTCCTCGTACGCTTTTCCGACATGGTGGCGGGATGTATTTTTTTAAGTCTGCGTACGACCTTCTCATCCACCGAGATCTGCGAAGGATCGTCCTTCGTACCGAAGAACTCTTCCACCAGCTGCATCATTCTGTCGAGATTATTTTCCGGCATTGTGACGTTCACCATCCATACCAATGTAAGAAAGACAAACGAACAACTCAAAATGAATTATTCGAGGGGTGGGATCGACGCTCGAACGATGGATCATGATAAAATGGAGGGGGTGATGAGACGGTTGACTGTTCACATTCCGCGGTTGTTTCGCCTCTGAAGCGCCCAGCGCAGAAGCACATGCATCAGGAACAACAACCGGATCCGTCCTTCAAGCCAACGGCGATTATTCCAGTTCTCCCATTAATTGTCGGGGCCGAATAATGCGGACACGGTCGCCATTGACCAGTATTTCAGCAGGACGCAGCCTGCCGTTGTAATTCGAACTTAACACAAATCCGTATGCGCCGGTTGTCATGATCGCAAGACAATCCCCGGCATTGGTTTTCGAGAGCATTCTCTCACGTGCAAAAAAATCGGTATTTTCACAGATGGGCCCCACCACATCCACCTTTTCGGATTCATACGTCGAAATGGACAGGGGAACAATTTGATGGTACGCCTGGTACAGGCTTGGCCTGATCAGGTCGTTCATGCCGGCATCCACGATCACGAATTTCTTATTCGTATTTTCCTTCACGGAAATGACACGAGTGATCAAAACGCCGGCATCGGCAATAAGAGAGCGGCCTGGTTCAATCCAAACGGCGCATCCCGTCGTTTGAAGGATTGGCAGCACTGCTCCCAGAAACTCCGCCGGGGTCGGCACGGTGCTGTTCGGATTCTCCTCCTGCTTAATTGCTTCGTGTTCAACGGCATTCACATATTGAACACCAAATCCACCGCCGAAATCTATGTGCGACAGATGGATACCCGTTTCGCGTAATTTGCCGACCAATCCGGTAATATAATTCGCCGTCGCAATAAACGGTTCCACTCTCGTGATCTGCGATCCGATATGTGTATGGACCCCTACCAGTTCCAGGGAAGAAAGCGTTGCTGCATAGGCATAAACTTCCAGCGCTTTTGACGCTTCAATGCCAAACTTCGTCGACAGGAGTCCGGTGGTGATATACGGATGACTTTGAGCGTCGATATCCGGATTGATACGAAGCGAGATACGGGCCTTTGTGCCGCATCGAAGTGCAACCCGGGAAATCGTATGGAGTTCTGACACCGACTCCACATTGAAAGAAAAAATGTTTTGTTTTAACGCATACTCAATTTCATCTTCCCGCTTCCCCACTCCCGCAAATACTGTCACCGCCGGGGAAAATCCGGCTTTGAGCGCAAGGAAGAGCTCTCCGGCAGAAACCACATCCGCGCCCGCGCCTTCGTTCGCCAGCAGTTTTAAAATATGATGGTTGGCATTCGCTTTTAATGCATAGCACACCCGATGACGGGGGTCGCCCAACGCGTTGTTGAAATAACGGTATTGTTCGATGATCTGATTCTTGCTGTATACATAGAGCGGTGTACCGTACTCTTCAGCCAATTCACTTAGCGGGACATCTTCACACAAGAGCGTATTTTCTTTATAGGCGATGTACTTCATATGGATAAGTCAATTTCGATGAAACCCCCGATGCTCCACTACGCGGTAAACAGGAATTGTTTAATAAAAATTTCATAAGGAATTCGCACGGTCATAACCACGGTCAGAATAAAATTCCGGAATGGGTCCAGCCGCATCAGCATAATCACAAGAAGTATTCCGAAGAATCCTATCTGCCTGAACCGTTCGCCGATCTCTGCCGGAAGAAGGGACGACAAGACGTGTGAACCGTCGAGCGGCGGTACGGGAATGAGGTTAAATACCGCAAGGAAAATATTTAATGTGATTCCCGCTGCAAACATATGGATGAAAAAAGCCGCAATTTCGCGCTGGAGATTGCTTTCGATCAATTCCAACGGTCCGAATACCCGATCCGAAATCACATAACATGCAGCACAGCAAAACGCGACAAGCAGATTGGAAAACGGACCGACGAGAGAGACGAGGATATCGTCGCGGCGAAATTTACGAAAGTTTGCCGGATTTACCGGCACCGGTTTTGCCCACGCAATAAATACAGAACCGGCCGTGATATAGGAAAGGAGCGGTATCGCAATCGAACCGATCGGATCAATGTGCGGAATTGGATTCAGTGTCAATCGCCCGGAATCCCGCGCGGTGGGATCGCCGAGCAGAAGCGCCATCCAACCGTGGGCGACTTCGTGCACCACAATGGAAAAAAGAAGAATCGGCAATATATAAAGAGAATTCAACGAACCATCCTTTTTAATACCATTCGTCCCGCAGCGAGGCGGGACGAATATTAAATCATTTTCACCACATCTATGATGTACCAAAAAATGAGGAGGAATTCAAGGAGCGGCCGGTAAGAATCGTTGCATCTACGGCTCAGTTTTTCTATATTCTTTTCGTAGGAAATTTGTTTTTTCTATTCACATTGACTGCCCGAGGTTTCAAATGAATACCAGGTTCTTGTCCCTGCTCTCTGGTCTGCTCTGTATTACCGCACTCTTAAATGCCCAAGCGCCATCAGTGCAACTGAAGATAAAAGAAAAATCCGGTTTTCTGGGGATGGGCGGACCGAGGACGATCAAGATCGAATTATCAAACGAAAATCGGCAGCAGCCGTTAACCTGCGACAATGTCAACAGCGGTCCGTATACGTACTTTATGGTGACACCGGCGGAAGACTGGCAGCTTGATCAGGATTTTGTTAAAGAAGAACTTTCGAAAGTAAATATCTATCAGGACGAAAAGAAAATTCCTATTGCCTGGAAGGGCGAATTGATTGCCGGAGGGAATAATTCCATCCTGCTCGGATTCTCAAAGACCTTCAAACTCCATCTTCTGTTTTTATTTCAATGCCCGACGGAAGAGGCGATGCATCAGGTGGAGTTTAAAGTCCCGCAGGAATTCTGGCCGGGCTACTCGACGATGAGCGAACTGACCAGGCAGGCAGAAGCCGCCATTGCAGCAAATAACTTTAAAAAAGCGATCGGATCATACGAACAAATCCTGGCGAATGAAAACTTAAAAATATTTGCTCAGTACGACGAATTGAAGTCAAAACGCACGTTTTGTTTCAGCGAGTATTATAATGAAACCGCAGCGGCATTCCAGTCATCCGCCGCCAGTCCGCAGACGGACCTCAAAATGCGGATTGCACAGATGGACGGCTTCAAGCCGACATTTAAATATATCATCGACTCACTGCCGCGTGCCGAATGGAATATCGGCTCGCTCGATACTGCGGTTGCCCCTATTCTCGATCGATGCCGCATCACCCTCAACCAGACTGAAGCCTTACGCGATTCACTTCAGCATGCCTTAGACGATCAAAATATCAAATGGATTATCGAAGGGTCTGCGACCAGCAAGAACGGCTATCGGTACGTCAATATGATTGAAACACTGGCATCGGCATTTTCATCGATCAATTTTGCCGATACGCTGGCGACAGAATTAAAGGTCCGGATTCCCGAAGAGCATCAGACACGATTGGCGAAATACAACGATACCGAATCATACGACACGTTCATCCGGATCTGTAATGAGCGATGGCAGACACGATTGCCGATTTTCCCGATCGACTTCCTGCCGAATCTCAAGAAGGACACGATATCATTTTCCCAGCCGTACTATTCCATGCTCAAAGCAGTCAACGATTATTACTACGGCAATTACTCCAGCGCAAAAGAGGAAATTGTACAAATATTCCGCAAATGTTACGATCCTGAGATCATTGGCCGGTTTGACATGCTTCGTGTACTCATTTTGAACCGGGAAATGCATATCTCATCGGAAATCATGAAGATGTTCGATGAAGCCGCGCTGCTGGAGAAGGCAAAGGACATTCAGAACGCGCAGGATAAGTACCGTCAAATCACGCTCATTGCCCCGAATTTTGCGTATGGATTTTTTGTCCTCGGCAAGTTTCACAACCGTACCGGTGATCCGATACGCGCTAATTTTGCATTTCAGCGTGCATACCAGATAGACACACTCTACATGAGTGCCTATCGCGAAAGCTGCAATCTCTACATGAGGCAGAGCAACTTCAAAGAAATAATAAACGTACTCACCACGGCACTCGCGAAGGGAAACGACTACTGGGAAATTAATTACAACCTGGGCATTGCATTCCTGGGCGACGCAGACCCTGCACGCGCGATACAGAGTTTTGAACATGCGCTTCTCCTCAATCCAAAAAGTTATAAGACCAATATTCAGATCGGACTGGCGCATCAGAACGTGAAAAACTATCAGAAAGCCCGCGAATATTTCAACAACGCCATCGGGCTTGATCCGACAAAACAAGAGGCAGTCGATTTCCTGACAAAACTGAACGAACTCCAGCGCACCGGAAAGTAGCCTTGTGTTGTGCTGTTTTTGAAAAGGGATTCCAAAAGAATCCCTTTTTGCTTTTCACTCAATCGGTTCTTATATTAAAAACGCCCAATTGCAGGCGTTTTAAGGGACGCTGAGCGACTTGGGCATTTTTCGCAACGGGCACGTGGCGAAACTGGCAGACGCGCTAGCCTTAGGAGCTAGTGGAGTAATCCGTGTGGGTTCAAGTCCCTCCGTGCCTACGGTCAATTCAAAACATAAAGGAAGTTCGACGTGGAAGTTACAGTGGAGTCATTGTCAGATGTCCTGCGCTCAGCAGAAATAAAAGCGACGCCGGAAGATCTCGCACCTCATTTCAACAAGGCGTATCAGGAATATCGGAAAAAGATTGAAATCCGCGGATTCCGGAAGGGCAAAGCACCCATCGATATCGTCAAGAAATTATACGGCGATTTGATAGAGAATGATTCCCTGAACGAAATTGCCACCGAATTTTACCGTCAGGCCGTGATCGAGAAGGATTTAAAGCCGATCGGCGAACCGATCCTCATCGATCTGGATTACAAACATGGGGAAAGCTTCCGCTGCAAGATCCAGTACGATGTCCGGCCGATCATTACGTTGAAAGAATACAAGGGCATCGATGTTGAGAAAGTCGTCCACACGATTACCGATGATGAAGTGGATAAAGAATTGGTCCGTCTTCAACGCTCGAACGCGACGCTGGATGAAGAAGAAGTGGTGACCTCTCCGGAATATATTGTTACCGCAACGCTGCAGGACCTCGATGAAACCGGCGCGCCCCTGATCGGCAAGAAGAGCGAAAATATTCGGTTTTATCTCGCCGACGAACAGCTGGAACAGCCGTTTAAAGATGCATTAAAAGAATGCAAAAAAAACGGCGAGTACACCGTCCAGTTTGAGCACCAGCACCAGGAACATACCCATACCGTGAACACGAAGATCACCGTCCAGAAAATCGAGAAGGTGACACTGCCCGTGTTGAACGACGAGTTTGTCACGACGGTCACCAAAAACAAATTTACGACTGTCGCAGCACTCCGTTCCAGTATCCATGAAGAGATCATCGCATACTGGAAGGAAAAAAGCGAGCGGCAGGTTATTAATTCGCTGACCGCAGAAATTATCCGCCGGCACGAATTCCAGGTACCGGAATCGCTTATCCGCAGCGTCCTGGACGGGCTTCTGGAAGAAGTCAAGAATGAATATCCGGAGAAGCGCCTCCCTGCCGAATTTAACGAGGAGAAGTTTAAAGAAGAAAACCGGGCCTACGCCATCTATCAGGCAAAGTGGGCGCTCCTGCGCGAAGAATTAATTCAAGCGGAGAACGTCACCGTTTCTGATGAAGACCTGGAGAAACTGGCGGAGGAGGAATCTGCCAAAATTAAAATTCCCAAGGATCGTCTGATCAACTACTACAAATCTTCAGACCAGATTAAAGACCGGTTGATCGGCGATAAATTATTAAAACTCCTCGTGGATTCCGCAACGATCAAAGAAGTTCCGGAAAAAATTATTCGTCAATAGAATAGAAGGAAGGTATTATTATGGCATATCCAACAATTTATAATCAACTGGTTCCCATTGTCGTTGAACAAACCGGCCGCGGCGAGAGATCATTTGACATTTTTTCCCGGCTGCTCAAGGAACGCATCGTCTT
>Ga0105104_10001534_pt1 | contig 17280 bp, 10 predicted proteins | sample PPLLaktember2015_3_FD_87034 | JGI IMG/M metagenome (GOLD analysis project Ga0105104, IMG submission 87034) | Freshwater sediment microbial communities from Prairie Pothole Lake near Jamestown, North Dakota, USA - PPLs Lake P7 Core (6) Depth... | ecosystem: Environmental > Aquatic > Freshwater >... | reverse complement strand
ATTGTCAAAATCTCAAATGGAAGACGTCCTGGGCGGCGGCGGTAATCCCGACCAGCCTGTTATGTGCTCCGGCTGCGCTGAACTCGGGACCTATATGGTATTGGACATCGGCCAAAATTGCGACTGCGGAAGTATCTTCACTTTTCTCGGCTTAAATTTATAAGTTTAACCGGTAAAGAGTTCAAAGTCAGGAAAAACGCCATCCTGTAAAGGTTAATGGCAAAAAATAACCCGGGGCGGCTTCTCATATCTATCGAGAACGCTGCCCCCGGGATTACCGTTTCTTACAAAGTAAATGTAATGGTAAATTAGGAGGCAATATGATTGTAACAACCGAGAAAAAAAATAGCTATTATATAAACGGCGGAAACCCTCACGTCTTATTTCTTCATCCTATCCTGGAACATTTGATTAAACTCAAACAGGATGGTAATGATGTCAAACAATGGGTAGAAAATTTCGAGCAGGATGAAATTCCTGCCAAAGGCCAAACAATAAGAACATGCAAACAAGAAGTGTCGTATTATTATCAATACTTTCAACTCCTTATGAAAAATAATTACTTCGATACCCCTAAAAAAGTAAAATTAGATGAAATTATGCAATATAAACCGGAACATATCGAATTGACGATAGCCGATACCGAACAAATCGTTTTTGAAGTAACCGACGGGTGCAACCTGGACTGTCGATACTGCGGATATGGCGAGTTTTACTCCGGTTTCGATGCCAGGAGAGGCCGGAAAATGGATTTCGAAACCACGAAGCAGGTCCTCGATTACATCCTCTCTCTCAAGAAAAAACACTTGAACCAAATCAAAACCCATAAAAAATTTGCTGTCTCGTTTTATGGCGGGGAGCCCCTAACGAATTTTCCCTTGATTAAGAAAGTCGTGGAATATGTGAAAAGCATCGATTTTCCCAATACGGAGTTCATGTTTTCCATGACCACCAACGGCGTATTACTGTACAAATACATGGATTACCTAATTGAAAATCGCTTTTTTATTCTTATTAGCCTGGACGGTAATAAACAGCATAATCAACACCGGGTTTTCCCGGATAAAACCGAATCCTTCGACATCGTTTTTGAAAATGCCAGGGAACTAAAACGAAAAGCCCCCGAATATTTTAAAGAATTCGTGAATTTTATCTGCGTCCAACATAATAAAAACTCTGCGTTAGCTCAATTGAAGGATTTTTTCAAAAACGAATTTGATAAAAAACCCTTATACTTAGGACTGAATAAATCAGGAATCCCTAAAGAGAAAAAAGAGGAATTCGACAACCTGTTTGCTATAAACAAAACAACAGCAGAACTACAAGAAAGAGAATCCTTCCTGAAGTCTCTTCCTATCTCAGAATTTCCCCAAATACCGGTTCTTGATGAATTCTCCCAACACTACAGCGGGTGCTTTTTCCAAAAAATCACCTCTCTACTGGAAAATAAAAAAGAAAACATCGAGTATGTGACCACCGGAACATGTCAACCCTTTTCTAAAAAAATATTCATCACCGTTAACGGGAAAATCTTACCTTGCGAACGAATCAGTCAAAAATTCACCATGGGCACCCTGGAAGGCGGGGAAATCAAACTCGATTACCGGGCCATTGCGGATAAATACAATGATTACTACAAAAAACTAAGTAAATTGTGCAACAACTGCCGGAACAGCAAAGCTTGCAAACAATGCATATTCTATCTCAATATAGATGAAGAAACGGTTAAATGCGACCGATTTTTAAGTACAAAAGAGTATTCCGGGAAACTTTCCGAAACCTTAACTATGTTTGAAGAAAAACCTTTATATTACGTTAAAAGCCTGGAAAACCTCGAAAAAGAAGGAGGAATCTAAAATGTTACAATTAAATACCCAAACACAATTAAATACCCGGATCAACCCCAATACATCCTATTGGCTCTATTTACACCCCTACGTTCATGTATCCCTCAAAAAAAACCGGGCCATACTCTACAATACCTTGAATTCAACATTACTGGAATATAACGGTAACGGCAGCCCAAAAATTTTGAAACTCATAAAACGGCTAAACTCCGATAATAACCTCTATACCATCCGCCTGCACCGGGACGATATTTCCCAGGATGTGTATCATTTCATCAACCAGCTAAAAGCCAATTTCATCGGCGATTTAATCGATGCTTCCTACAGCGAAACAAAACCCCTGCAATTTAAACCGAAATTGACACTGCGAAAAGGAATCGACCTCTTTATGACTACTTCAAAAAAAGATAAAATCCGGATGCTGAAATTCGATACGTTCAAAGACTACCTGGAATGCATCAACCTTTATATCAACGAAGAATGCCAACACTCCTGCACACGCTGTAAAAACGCTTACAAGCAATTCCTCTATTGCCGGAAAAACTCCCAAAAAAGAGAATTGAATGCCGATACCATCAAAGAAGTCCTGGAAACAACGAAAGGCAGCCGACTCCTCAAATTGAATATCCTGGGCGGCAATATTTTTAAACACTCGGAATTCTTTCAATTAACGGCTTTGTTAAACCAGGATAAAAACCGGGAAAAGAACTATTACGCCCATTACTCGAATATCCCTGGAAACACCGAATACCTGGAAGCACTCAAGGATGAAAAGTCCGTGTTGAAAATAATGGTCGATTTTCCACTAAACCGGGAAGCTTTCGATAAAGCACGACAACTGGTGAAGCAATCAAAAATAAATGTGGTGTGGCAATTTATCGTGGAGAATAACACGGATATTGAAAACGTCGAGGCTCTAATCGCGGAATCCGAATTGGATAAATTCAGCTTTTCCCCGTATTACAACGGGCAGAATATCGATTTTTTCAAAGAAAATGTGTTCGTGGATAAAAACAGCATAACTTCCAGTGCTCTGACCATGAAAGACATTTATTTTAGAATGTTTTTAAACAGGTTTAGCTATGGAAGTATCGCCATTTTCAGCAATAAGGATATCTATGCCAACGTTAATAAACCCAAATTGGGAAAATGGGGCGAGAAAGACTTGTTTTTAATAATAGCAAGAGAATTTAAATACGGTAAATCATGGGCCCGTGTGCGCAAAAACGTGAAACCCTGCAAAAGCTGTGTATTTAATGCCTTATGCCCGCCTATCACCAATTATGAATCCGCTATTGGGTTCAATAACCTGTGCAACGTCCAACGTCCGATATGATAATTAACCCACACACGTGGGGTTTTATTATGGCACGGAGTTCCCGTGCCTTCCCTCTCCAATCCGTGATAATCTTTGATCTCAATGAAACACAGTACGTGTGATCAGGGATTCGGTGACTCTGACATAGGTCCGTCTTCCAACTCTCTCCTGGAAAAAATAACAAATCCCCTTGATTGTCAACCATTTATCAACTTTTTTTCAACTTTTTCAACTCACCTGGTTTCGAATCGACAGCATTGCAAAAAACTCCGATCTGTGTTATAACATAGCATTCAAAATCACGAAGCGATGTTTTCTATACCCAGGACCAGGAAACCAATATGACCCATGTGATCGATTTTAAACCGGATAAAAGCAAAAAATTGATTCTTGATACGATTCGTGACCTCTACCCTGAAAAAGACTTCCCGGAAAAACTCTTCCCAGACCTCCTCACTGTCCTCCACAGGTATATCATTCGTGTGATCAAATCCAACTCGGAATGGCACGAAATATACCGAAAAACGGAAAACTTCGATACCATTCAAACTATCACCCGCGAAAACCTGGACTTCCCTAACCTACTGAAAAAACACCCCCAAACTGTGGTACTATTATACCGATCCTACATCAAACGCTTTATCAAATACAAATTCTCCGCGGCTTTCTCCGGCCAAGAAGAAGTGGAAGACATCTTCCAGGAAATTTTATCCCGCCTACTCTCGGATAAAATATTTCGAATCCGGGAAAAATACGATTTCTCCTACAAAACCGATTTTTCAAAAAAATCTTTTTTTACTTCCTATTTAATGGTCACTGTCCGTAATATATTACTGGATATTATGCGAGAACGCAAAGTCCGTTTACTGACTTCAGGCCAAGTGCACTCCATCGAAGAAGGAGGCGACCGGCTTAAGTTCGAGGATAAAAACATGTTGAATAACCTGGCGATCGAAGAAGAGTTTAACCGGTTTCGAATGGTTTTGGCCCTTCATTTTTCAGGGCGGCCGAAACTGGAACTCTGCCTAAAACTCAAATGCCGGATCCCCCTCAAAGATGTGGATGTCCACTGTTGTTTTCCTCGATGTCGCTGTGAAGACTTAACGTTGTTATCGAAAAATTTTAAAAATATACGAGATAAAGAGCTATTCGATATCGTTACACCTGTATTTAACCGGAACGAAGGAAAAGAGATCATGAGCGATACACTGCGGAAATGGCTCTCGGTTAAATTGGAAGAGATCGCTTCTCATTTGAATAACCCGCACGGCAGCGCGGTATATACTCATAAAAGTGTAATCGATTTTATTTCTCTTTATTATGAACGGTACCCCATATCTGGAAATAAAACTTCATTAGAACCGAAAAACGATGCATTAAATGGGTGAACCGTCGGGAGGTATTTCATGGAATCGAATATCGATTTTTGGTTAGACAACGGTCATGTGAGCGATGAAGGCGCAGCATTAATGGTGGACGCCTTCCGCTCGAATCAAACGCAGGATGTACCTGTTTTGGTTGCCAAACACATCGAAGAATGTATGGAGTGTAAAGATAAAATTATCGACGTCACAACTTTCCTCAGGAACGTCGATTCTTCCGGGACTTCATCTCCATCTTTCGTATCGGCGGCACTTCAAAAAACCGGGAAACCGAAATGGCCTTATTATTTGTTTAAGTATGCGGCGATCTGGGTGGGGATTGCAGTAATAGCAGCAATATTCATCCTTTTTTTCCAGGGCCCACGGTTGATGGACGGGGATAAAACCAACAAACACGCGGCCTTAAATCAAAAAGGGTCCGACCTTTCAAACGGGGATTCATCTCGATCATCATCGACTACTGCGAAAATAGCTGAAAGCAACAATTCCTCGGCGGGTAATACGAATATTTCTCCAGTGCCCGTGGGAGGAAAGGAAGAAAAAGAATCGAAGCCGAACTTCCAGGCTGCCTTACACAACCGGTTCGCTGTGAATCCCAACCTGGAAAGCATGACTGGAACCCAGATGCGCGGAACGGGCTTCGAAGTTATTTCGCCTGCCAATAATGAAGCGTTGGAGCTGCCGATTCATTTCGCCTGGAAAACATCCCTGGATTCGCCCTTAACTATCAAAATCGTGAATAACCGGAATAAAACCCTTTATTCCTATTCGGTCCAGGGAACTTCCCTGGCGATGAACGATGCATTATCGGTCGGATTGTATTATTGGAAATTAGAAAGCCGGAATGAATTGGTTTATGTGGGGAAATTTTTTATCCGGGCTGGCAAGAAATAATCATTCGAACCTTATTTTTTTCTCTCACATGGCTCACGGAGATCACGGAGGAATTCCCTTTAACAAAAGTTTTTGGTCCCACCTTTTTACAAAAAGGTGGGTTTGAAAAGATCCCCCAGGCTATTTCCCTACGAGGACAAAGCCGCTCCAATATTTTGGAAAAGCGGTATAAGGGTTTTTGATGAGTTCCAGTTTAGCCAGGCGGAGAGCGGTGGAAAAGGGGTGGCCGTCGAGGATGTTTTTGTAAAACAGGATCATTAACCGGCTGGTGCTTCGGTCCTCTACTTTCCAGAGGGAATATATAATATTGTATATACCGGAATAGAAAAAACCGCGATTCAAAGCCATCATGCCTTCGCCTTTGACGAGTTTGCCTAACCCGCTTTCGCAGCTGCTTAGAACGATGAGGTCTGCGTCTGTTCGGAGGTTGTAGATTTCGCCGGAATAGAGGATACCGTCATCTTTTTCTAGGGGTTGACCGGGGAGATTGGAGGGTGAAAAGATAAGGCCGGCGAGTAATTCTTTCCCTGAATCGCTGGTGCTGTGGGTGGCGATATGAACGAGGTTAAAGCCTTTAACGGACATGGTTTTAAAATTGGATTCCGATGCTTTCCCGTGAAAATATCCGGCTGCGTTTTTTTGCCGGGATTTGAAGAGGTCGATGATTTCCCTTAATTCTTCTTCGGAAGCGGGGAGTTGGGAGACGGGGTTTGCGGGGTCCGAAACTTGCGGGGCAGGTGAGGCAGTCCTGACAGTTCCCGCCCGTATACTGTCGGATCGATTTCCTGTTCCAGTCACTGTTCCTATTCCTGCGGCAGTTCCTGTTCCATTACCGGTTTCCAGCACATATCCATCTTCCGGTTTCCCGGTAAAAACGGGTGCAAAGCCGATAAAAGTCATTTCCATCCCGGGCCACCGGTGTCTTGCACTATAAAGCCACAAGTTGGCGGAATAGTGGTAACTGAAATCATAATGACCGATCAAGTAGTCCTGGTTCGTGGGGGTTGGGTCTTCGCGAAAACCGGTGATCAATGATTCGAAAGGTAAAGTATATAAAGGCCCGTCGGGGATAATAATGACATGGGTTTTTCCTTCCAGCATTTGCCGGACGGGTTTAAAAAGGAGTTGGTATAAATTCCTACCTTGTTGTAAAAAGGAGATTTCTTCGATTTTTTTTATAGAACCGATATAGGATTCCACCATTTCATTCATATCGTCATCCGGGACAACATTTACGATGTCGAGCTTTTTACCGGTGAGGACGAAGATATGGATGGAGGAATCGCCGATAAAGTATTCTATTAAAGCGGATCCGGGTTCAAGGGATTGTTGAATGGAAGGGATATCGATTTCCACGGGTTTGTATTTTAATTCGTAGTATTTTTTGTATTTGGTTTCGAACTGGTCGATGAGGTGTCGATAATCCAGGACGAGGTTATAATAGAGGTTTTCGAGTTTTTGAATTTTGGATCGATCGGGGTTTGGGGCCTGGTATTCTTTTTGGAGATACGTATCGTAGTTAGTCAAGTTTTCTTTCAGTTTTTTTTCTTTTTCCAGGAGTGCATCAGGGATGCCGGCGAATTGGCGGGCGTGAGATTCGGCGAGGGCTTCAGCGAGGACAGCGGCTTTGCTTTTTTCGGAAAGAATAAAAGCGCTTTCTTTGTACCCGGGGTTCTTGGTGGCGTCGTAAAGGAAGAGAGATGCCTGGATCGCTTTTTGAAAGATGGTGTGGCTTTTTTCGCCGAAAAACAATTTATAGCTTTCGGATTTATATCCGCGCCGCATGATTTCCACGAGGTCCACAATGCGGAGATAAGTGGAATAAGCTACCTGGAGGTATTGGAGTTGATCGGGTTGTTTGATATATTTCAGTCGCAGGGTATCGGCTTTAGCTTCGAGGATTTCCAATAATTTTTCTTTGGGCAGGAGGTTATCCGGCAAGGGGTTGGAATCGATGCGGTTGTTATTATAGCCGGGTACCAAAGCGATCAAGGCTTTTTGGAAGTACTCCAGCGCTTTATCCAACTGGTCCAATTGAAAGCAGGTTTTTCCCAATTGGCAATAGATATCTGAGTTATCGGGGTGAAACTCCCCGAGTTTTTCACTTTTTATGGTCAATGCATTGGTGAGGAAATTAAATGCTTCCGCCAGTTCGCCCTGGAGGCGGAGGCATATGCCGATATTCAAGTAGCCTGTGCCGGCTTCCGGGGTGTTGTCCCCGTAAATTTCCAAACGCAGGTTAAAGGCTTTCCGGAGGTTCTCCATGGCGTGGGTATAATCCCCTTCCAGTGCGTGCAGGATACCGATTTGTTCATAAACCGATACGAAGAGGGGTTTATTGGAGCCGAAGAGTTTCTTGTATTCTTCCAGGGAGTTTTCGAAATGGTTCCTGGCTTTGTTGAATTCGCCTTTTTTAAATTTTTTTTCCCCGGGTAGGGTGGATTTGTAGTTTTTATCGAGGTCGTTGGGTACACCTTCGAACTGTTGAAGTTTGATTCCATAGGATGCCAGGTAATTCTTATTGGCTTCGACGGGTTGTTTTTTATGCCAGTAAACGAGGGAGATGCTGTTGTAGGTTTTGGCGATATCCGGGTGGTTTTTGTCCAGTATTTCCAATTGGATAGCCAGTGCTTTTTGATATAGTTCGAGGGCGCGGTCGTAATCTTTGTCTTGTAAATATTTAAAAGCGAGTTTCTGGAAGCTTTTAGCCAGTTCCAGGTTCTGGTAACCCAGTTTGCTCTTGGAGATTTCCAGGGCTTGGTTCAACGTCCTGAGAGCAGTGGCCACGTCATCCGATTTTTGGTAGTTATCCCCGATTTTAATATAGCATTTAATGATGTTTCCCCAGGCCCCATTTTTTTCGTACTCGGAAATGGCTTTCAAGTAGAAAAAATTGGATGTTTTGAATTGACCGTCTACGGCCATTTCATCGGCGCTGTGGTTATATCGGTCCCCCATCGATTCCAGGGGAACTTCTGTTTTAGGAGGGGTTTTAACGGCGCAACCGCCGGTTAGAAATACGATTAAACTTATCGCCATCAAAAAAACAGGGAGGTGATGTAAAGGATTATCGATCGAACAAAACCACCGGGTATGGAAATTCATGCCTATTATTATACAATAGGACCTTATTTAAAGACAAGCTTCAAAAATTCTGTTTTCCCCAATCGACTACGACGCGGCGGTATTCGTCCAACGTGTTGAGGTCGATCCCTTCGATTTCGGTTTTTTTTAATAGCGGTGCAGCGAGCCTGTAGCTGTCCTTTGCTTTTTCGATTTGGCCCAGTTGTTCATGCGCCGCTCCTTTGAGTAAATATATTTTTCCTTCCAGTACCCCTTGTTTAGGGGTCGAATCGGGATTACTCAAAGAATCCTCTTCGGTGTTGCAATAGTAAAGCAGGACTTCAAGGTTCCTGACGACATCGCGGTATTTGCCGGAAGCGTAATCCATGATGGACCACCGGAAGAGCCGTTCGATATCGCTGTCTGTTTTCTCTTTTTCGGAAGAATAAAGAGAGAGTGAACCCGCAATCGCAGTAAGGAGCACTATAGTTGTAAATACTCTTTTTATCATCATTGTTTTTCGACCGTAACCGAATGAATTGAGATATATTATAAATATAAATACGTTTCGTCATCCCGGAAGCGGATAAAATTTTTATTTTTTTTCAATTTTTATAAAAATCCACTTTTGATTCTTGTTTCCGTATATACCATATGTGAAAATCGTTTGCCTTAACATTGAAAATCGAAGCTAAACTATTTTTCATCGGTGCGAAAAAGAGTTGAATTAGAGGATTGACGAAAAATTTTAGACACCTTACTATTTTACCAGAATAACCGGAGTAATGCAATGAATGAAATGAAGAATAAAAAAAGAATCGTGTTTTTTTTATTGCCTGTCATGCTGCTGGCAGTCACCCTCTCTTTTTTATTTGGGGAGGCGGTGGCCATACCCGGGGATGTCGGCCGTATCAGTTATTATTCGAATTATTTTTATAATTTCCCCTCCGAAGACTTTCTCTACTATTTGAACGACCGTCTCCTTTATACGGAGAGGCCGGATGATGTGATCATAGAGAATGGACTTCGTTACCATCTTTTAAAGATCATCACCACCCACAAGGCTATTCGGAATTTTATCCGGGCCAATGCGAAGGAGAGTGCGGATTCTGTTCGTTTCTACTTGTCGAAGCCGGATGAATATAAAAAAGCAGCCGAGTTGCTGTCTTTTTTGGGGCAGCAACTGCGGACCACCGACCGGGGGCAGTACTTTTTGATACCCAATCAAGCGGTGGGGGGCTCCGATTACCTCCAATTCACCATGATGAGAACCAATGTCATGGAAAAGCAAATGAACGGAACCCATTACTTCAATTTTCAATTGACGGAGAATAACATCAACCTGCCGCCGGGCTCTGCCGGGGACTTGAAATTCCTCTCGGAAATAACGGGTATAACCCTGGACCGCGACTCTTTCCTGGAAAATATGGTGAAAAACGAGCGTTTTTCTCTTTTGATGGGGATTCTTTTCCGGCTGTCGGAGAACGAAATCCGATACATTTCCGGGTTAATCGACAAACCCCGGCTCGGAGCCTGGAAAAAAATCTATAATAATAAAAAAATGTTAATCGGTATGTTTGTGCTGTCCAATGCGCTCCGGGTTGAAAACAATGGAGGCCGGCTCGTATTAATCGTACCGGGTGGAGAAAACGCCCGTTCCTTCTGGGCGCAATTGGCCGGCGATAATGTCGATGTCTCTTCCTTCGATTTCCTGGAAAACATCGCCACCAAAGACAGCGGAAAACTGAATTACCTTTATGTGTTCTCTTTTTTCTTGCCGGAAAACCTCCGAAAACCCTTATTCTTCAATTATGACCCTCAAAGAATGAAAGCCCTCTGCTCTTATATCGAATTAAAAGACAAAGAGAAATTATCCGATTCCGCGCTGCCGTTCCTGGATGATTGGAAGTATTTCACCTCCATGTACATGTTTAAATCCGATGAAAAGGGAATTTTCATTCCCCAGGGTGCCGATGCCTGGATTAGAGCGATATCCGGCAAGGTTTCCTCTCCCGGCTCCGAGGGTAGTCAAGACTCTTTCTTGGAATTGCTCAAATTATTACTCCAGAAAACCGGTATCGGCGACAAAAGGATAACGGAGTACCAGAAGTTCATGGCGATTTATTCGAAGTTTGCCGATAGGCCCCAATTACTGGACGGCAATAACCTCCGGGATATGTACTTCGGTTATGACCGGTACAATGCCATCCTGGATTTTATCGAAAAAATACCCGTAAAAAAACCCGGGACTGTTTCCGCTCTTTTAGCCTGGGTGAAAACGCTGGAAACCTTGAACGATAAAGACCAGGAATTATTCGCAACGCTGTACCAATCGTTATTTGAAATCCTATCGTTTACTGCCCGGTATGCCCCGGATCGATTCGATTACGACCTACTGGTGACGGATTTAACAAAGATTCCCCTATCTAAAGCCGAATTATATACCCGGTTATTCCAATTTTTCGAAAAGGATTTGAATATCAAGGAAAAAACAAAAAGTCTTCTCGATGTCATGCTTTCAGGGGTTGTCGATCAAAACATCACTATCGGGAGTTCCAACACCCGGTACCGGTTCCTGGTCAAAGAATCGTTTATCGATACTGTTTCAAAAATATTTGAAGCCCAGCAAATACCCGATTATAAAACTCTCTATTCCATCCACTATTTATTGGAAGATGCCCTGGTGGTTAAACCGCCGGCCACCGTTGAAATCGGGAACCAATTGATCGATAATACCCGGGATATCCCCTACTCCGATATTAGTGAAGATGCTCCCAAAGAACTTCGCGCCCGTGTTATTTCTTATTCCAATTCCAAATTGGACAAATCGGTTAAAGATTTTGTCGATAAAATGAACCTGGGGTCTGATCCGAAATTGTTGAAGGAAATGGCGGATGAAATCAAAAGCGAATACGTGATTTACCCGCTGCGAGATCATCTCCTGGGACTTGCATACGCGGTTAATGCGTGCAACCCGGAAATAAAAGCTTTTCTCAACCCCAATTTCTTGAGGCTTCATGATCTTAAAGGCACAACTCAATCCAATTCCTTGTGGGATGCTGTCATAGAAACCAACCCCCTCGTTATCCTGGCCAATAAAACAAAAGACCCGTATGCCGAATATCACTTAACCGGCCCGATTTCCCGTTTGAATCTCGGTTTTGCTTCCCGGTGGATGGCGCACCTGTTCCGCGAGAATATTCTTTATGATTCCGCTCACGTCCAGGCTTTGATTGCCAACATTCTCGGCTTCTACCCCATCCCCCGTGGGGAGCGTGCCCAGGAGTTCAATGCGCTGGCGGTAAACCTCGGTTTGGAGCTCCTCCGCCAGGCGGCACCCAGGGAAACCGATGAAGAAGAAATCGACGACGAAGACATCGCCCCCAATACCGAAACCCCGGCCCCGGCTATTCCTTCCGATCCCAATGCCGATATGCGGAAACAAGAAATCGCCTCCATTCTCCGCACCGTCACAGCCGGATATCATTACCGGAAAGCAATCGAGTATTTGAACGGGGATTCTATCCAGCACAATCTCTTCTTCACTGAAATCAAACATCTCGGCGAAGCTTTTTTTGATACCCACCGTTCAGCCAACCCCACCGTATGGGACCGTTCGAAATTACCTGCGCTACGAAAACTCGAACCCTACCGCAATCCCCCTCTCTCCGATGTGATCCGAACAGGAAACCAAGAATCCGGGAATATCTTCCCCTATTCCTTTGGAAACATGAATCCCCGCCATTTCCCTTTATTCCCGCAAGAAATCAGTAATTTAATGGGAGTAGGGTGGCTCAGCGGGAGTATGATCGAGGAATTCAACATTAAATTGGCTTACCACATGTACAAGAAAAAAGTTTCGCCCACTCTTCTCGGGCATTTTCTCTATATTTATTTGAATACCTCGGCAAAAAACTACTTGCGTCAAAATTACGTTAACGATTATCATATCACGTACTTCGTTTTCGATATTTTTAATAATTCGCACTTGAATAACCTCGTGAAAAAATTAGAAAAGGAGGGAATCCTAAGATTAAAATGAAAAACCTATACATCGAAAATAAAACACACCCGTTTTCAAAATTTAAAGTGGCCGCTGCGGCGTTTTTCCTGGTTTGTGCCATGGTCTTTTTATTACCCGTGGAAGCAGCCAATCCTGTCATCCGATTTAAATCTCCCAAAGCCGATGATCTATGGATCGGTGAGCAGGTCATCGATATCGAATTATCGGGAATAGACCTGGAAACATTAAAAACCGTGAGTGTCTACCTGGATGGAAAGCTATTAAAAGATTTGACTGCGCCTCCTTTCCGGTTTAATTATGATTTTGGCCAGGTTCCTTTGAACCGGAAATTGGAAGTGCTGGTTCGACCCATTAACGGTCCTATTTTGCGAAAAGAGATTTTATCTTATCACCTGGATGATTCGCAAATCGTGGATGTGGTGCAAGTAGTTGTTCCTCTCGTAGTGACGGACCGCCGTGGAAATTATGTCCCGGATTTGAAAAAAGAAGATTTCGAAATATTGGAAGATGGGGTTCCCCAGGAAATCTCTTATTTCAGTAAAAGTGGAAAATCCAATTTCCACCTGGTTTTGTTAGTGGATATCAGTGCGTCGATGCGGGACAAAATCGGGAAAGTGAAGGAAGTAGCCCGGGAATTTTTAAGAGAATTGATGAACAGGGAGAACCGGGCAATTATCGTGTTTTTTAATCATGAAGTCTTCGAGGATAATGAATTCACCAGCGATATAAATGAGTTGGACAGTGCATTGTCGGTGGCGTACCCGTTTGGGGCGACTGCGCTCTATGATGCCGTTGCTTACAGTGTGAAGATATTGAAAACTATAATCGGTCATAATATAATTGTTTTGTTTTCCGATGGGGAGGACAACAGTTCCGCCATTGACCCGTATACGTTGATCAATATGGTGGAGCGCTCCAATTCTGTTGTTTATTCTATTGGGAAAAAGCAATACCAGCAGGGGTATGACCAGTACCAGGACATTTTGAACAAAATTTCCACTTCTTCCGGGGGAATGACCTTTTTCCTGGACAGTGTAGAAGAAGTGCAGAAGATTTATCTAAATATTCGTAAGGACATACAAGCCAAGTATTTACTGCGGTTTTCGCCCAAAGACAAGCGCCGGAACCGGTACCGGCAGATTACCGTTAAATTGAAGAAAAGGGGTTTAACTGTTCGAACCATGAAGGGGTATTACTATTAATAAAAAAAATTAAAATAAATGTAAAAGTCTTTCTCAACCTCTAATCTCATACCGACAAGGGCCCCTTGTGGGCCCTTTTTTACTTGCCAATGCTAACCAATGGCCATTATGAAAAAAAAAACAGGTGTATAAATGCTGCGCACACAACTTTATTCGCTTAACCAAACTCACAACAGACCGACTTAACCGCCAAAAAAATCAAGCAATTTTTTATTGTTAATCGAAAAATCCCCCCATTCTCTTGACATTTCTTTCAAAAGATAATACACTGTGAAATTGAAATTTTTAAAAAAGGAGAAAAGTACAAACTAAAGTTGAGAGTAATGCCCATGGATAAAACGAAGAAAAAAGGAAAATTCTTTCATAATACTACAAAATCCAAATTTGGTGGAGCAGGGAATGGGAGCAGCGACGACAGCTTTGAAAAACTCCTGGAGGAATCCTTTAAACCGGTGAGAAATATTGCCATCGGCGACGAAATCGAAGCCAAAGTCATCAGCATAGACCACGAACACATTTACCTGGACCTTCGCTCACGATTCGACGGAATGCTCAGAAAAGCCGAAGTACAACGAAACGGAAAACTCCTGGTCAACGAAGGCGATAAAATCACCGTATTCGTTACCTCCCAGGGCGACGGATCCTGGAACTGCACATGCAAACCCGGCGCCTTCGACGCCAACGAACAAGACCCCAAACGAGTCTCCGCACTCCTTTTCATCGAAGACGCCTTTAACTCCAATAAACCCATCGAAGGAAAAGTCATGAGCGCCAATAAAGGCGGTTTCGAAGTCGAAATGCTCGGCATCAAAACCTTCTGCCCCCTATCCCAAATCGATATCTCCTACTGCGACTCCCCAGAAGAACACATCAACAAAATCTATACCTTCGAAGTCATCCAATACGACGAAGAAAAAAATAATATCGTCGTCTCCCGAAAAGAATACCTGAAACACGAAGCCGGCAAAAAAACCGATAAACTCTGGGAAGAAATTCAAGAAGGAAACATCTACAAAGGCACCGTTAAATCCGTCCAGGACTTCGGCGCCTTTATCGACATCGGCGGCGTGGAAGGCTTACTCCATATCTCGGAAATTTCCTACAAACGCGTCCTTAAAGTCGAAGACTTCATTAAACCCGGGCAAACCCTGGACGTCTCCATCAAAGAAATCGACCGAATCAAACGAAAAGTCAGCTTCACCCTGAAAAACTTCCAGGAAGACCCCTGGGAATCCATTACCCGAAAACTAAAACAAGGCGAAGAATACGCCGGAAAAGTCATCCGCATCAAAACCTTCGGCGCCTTCGTGGAACTCTTCCCAGGTATCGACGGAATGGTCCATATCTCCAGGCTCGGAACCGGCCGCGTTCACCAACACCCCAAAGAAGTCCTCAAAATCGGCGACATGGTCACTGTCCGCGTTATGGAAATCGACGAAACCAACCGCAGAATCTCCCTCACCATGGAAAAAGAAGAAAGCGACTACACCGACGAACTGGAAAAATTAAAAAAATCCCAAACCGAATCCATGAAATCCTCCCCTTCCAACATGTCAACCGCTTTTGACTCCGCTCTCAAAAAAGAATAAAAAAATAATTTGTTTGTTTCATCCTTTCGGGTTGAAAAAAAAATAAGAATATTATATTATATTAACGTTTTTTTTAAACCAATCCTTGCTGGCAGAGGGATAATATGCCGAAACGTATGGAAACGCGCGTTGAAAAAAAATATATGGCGAGCTACAACGACAACGGGTGCGAAGAACTCGCACTGACAAAAAACCTATCCAAAAGTGGTATCTGCATTTCATCCACCGGTAAAGTACCTACAAATAAAGAAGTCCTCATCTCTATTGCCGTTCCCGGCGAAATATTCAATATGAAAGGCGAAGTCATGTGGTGCAAAACATCCGATACCAAGTCCGACTCTATCCCCGACAACATCGGGATAAAAATAACCGAAGCACCTCCCGAATACATGAACTTCGTCGAATACCTCAAACACCAGGATATATCAACCGGGAAACCGGGACTATGAAAACTATTTCCACTTGATAAAACCGGGATAGGTCTCGGTAAATAAATCCCACTCCGGGGTGAGCTTTATCGATACACCCTGGACACCGCAACTTTTCAACGTGATATGCCCTTCATATTCGATAACTTTATCACTGTGACGGGTGACTAAATCCATCCTGATCCGTGTGGGCAAAGCCTCCTCCGAACCGGTACTAGAATTAGTATGAAAATAGAGAACTTCCAACATATAATCCGACGGGTCCGCATCATCCAAATAAACAAAGGCTTTGAGCTGGATCGTATCGCCGGCAGCAGGAGTTTTACCTTCAATACCGGTAAAAAAATCTTTAATGTAAATTTTATCCCAATATTGATCGACCCTGGCTTTTAACTCGGCCAAGGTTTTAAGCAAAGCCCCGCCTTCTTCCCTCAGTTTTCGGAAAGTAATCGCTTGAGGCATATAATATTTGTTGAAATATTCACGCAAGACACGGTGCATGTTAAAGCCTTTACCTACAGTATAAATGGAATTTTGCATCCGGGTGACCCACTCTTCCGGGACATTATTTTCATTCCGGTCATAATAAATAGGTAAGATTTCGTTTTCCAGCAGGTCATAAATCTGGTTGGCTTCGGCAGAACATTTCATCTCGTAGTTTTCATAGATATCGCCGGCAGTAATGGCCCAGCCGTTATTCCCAGTAAAGCATTCAGGCCACCATCCATCCAGGACACTCAGGTTGAGGATGCCGTTCATCCCGGCTTTCATTCCCGATGTTCCGCTGGCTTCCATAGGTTTCAACGGGTTATTGAGCCAGATATCCACACCCTGGACCATGTGTTTCGCGACATTGATGTTGTAGTTTTCGACGAAAACCAGGCGGTCCTCTACTTCGTATTTACGGGCGAAATCCAGGATTTCGCGGATCAATTCCTTTCCAGACTGGTCTGCGGGGTGAGCTTTACCTGCAAAAATAATTTGAACCGGCCGCAGGGTATTTTTTAAAATTTTCACCAACCGCTCCGGGTCACGGAGGATCAACGTGGCCCGTTTATACGAGGCAAACCTCCGGGCAAAACCGATGGTCAGGAAATGGGGGTTCAATACAGTATTGACTTTTCGGATTTTACTGATGGGCGCACCTTCTTCTTCCAGGTGGCGAATCAACCGGTTCCGGATAAACGAGATCAATTGCTCTTTTCTACGCACATGGGCCGACCAGATTTCACTGTTGGGAGCAGTAAAGATTCGTTCCCACACTTCTTTGGATTCGGCCTGGTGAAGGTAATCCGGGCCCAGGTAACGATCGAAAATATAAGTCATTTCCTGGCTTACCCAGCTTTGCACATGAACGCCGTTAGTAATGTTATCGATGGGAATCTCTTTATCATAATAATTGGGGAATAAACCGGACCACATTTTCTTAGAGACATCGGAATGAATTTTCGATACACCGTTGATATGCCGCGAAAAATTGATAGCGAAAGCCGGGAGCCAAAACATTTGCCCACTGCCGCTCTGCCCCAACTT
>Ga0105104_10001533_pt1 | contig 17284 bp, 11 predicted proteins | sample PPLLaktember2015_3_FD_87034 | JGI IMG/M metagenome (GOLD analysis project Ga0105104, IMG submission 87034) | Freshwater sediment microbial communities from Prairie Pothole Lake near Jamestown, North Dakota, USA - PPLs Lake P7 Core (6) Depth... | ecosystem: Environmental > Aquatic > Freshwater >... | reverse complement strand
TCAATAATAACGTCAGGTTGTTTTGATTCGGGATGCCGCGTTGAAAAACAGAGCTGTTGAATCCTTCAATATATCTAAATTGAAAACCGGGGAGATCCGATAACGCTTCTTCAAGCGTCATATATCCATTTTCTTTAATCTCCGCTGCGGGAATGATAAAAACCGTTGAAGGAACCTCGCTGACTTTCTGTGCGACCTTGGAAGCGGAAGTAATCTCAAGTTCCGGTAAGTGCGTCAAACTTAAATCATAGACGTCTAGAGTACCCGGTTTATTCTGTTCTGCCTTCAGTGATGGATATGGGAAAAGTATTCCCAGGACGAGAAGGAGAACGACGTACATTCTGTTTTGGATATTCGAATACTGTTTCCTGGCGGGTGGGGATGGTATTATTTTTGTATGAGGTACAGGTTCAATTAATTCGACTTTTTTTTGCATCACGTCATCCCCCTTAACGACAAGAACCAAGATGAAAAATTTTTCGAAGTAGTTCGATTGCAGGCTCCTATCGACTCTTACTCATTTCACTGCCAACAACAGATTCCAAGAGGGGATATTACTCATGTTCAAAGACCGTCAGCGTATAATAGATCTCAAATATCTTGCCAAATCTACTATTCTTATTTTTGATATACAAACAGAACCATTATGAGCAATTTCCTCTGTTCACGTATTCAATGTTAAGGATTATGAGTCGAAATCGTCATAATATAATGAAGGGCGCACTGTCAGCTTGATGAGAATACGGTGTCTAGAAGAGAACTTTGAAGAAACGTAAACCGTGGATTTTTATAAAAAATCGGGCAGCAGAGAATTGTTAAGAAAATCACAATTTCTTTGATTCAGAAAAATCGAAGAATGAGAATCATATACCGTGTGATTATTTTTAGTTTTCCATCTGTTTTAAACTAATCACTGGTACCATGGAGGAAGGGATGACTTGAGTCGTTACACGATGAAAAAATTTACCCCGCAATTTCTTGCGGGGTAAACCATAATCAACTCATGAAACTTAAATTTTTTCCGCCGTCATTCCGGGCTGTCATATTCTTGGCGGACGCCACTCATGCCATGCGAGCTGCATGGGAAAGCCCCACTTACTTCATGAACACCATTTTTTTAATTTGACTAAAATTGCCGGATTGAATTTTATAGAAATAGACTCCGCTCTGGAAATTGGTCGCATCAAAATTAATTTCGTGAATCCCGGCTTCCACCTTTTTATTCAAGAGCATATGAACCTCTCTCCCGAGAATGTCGTAGACCGTCAGTGTTGTAAATCCGGATTGCGGCAAAGCAAAGCTGATGGTGGTTGTCGGATTGAACGGGTTGGGATAGTTCTGGCTGATGGAATATGCTGTCGGAGTTCCCATTTCTTCTTTCACTCCCAGGACATCTGCTTTAAAGCTCCATACGTCGCTCCATTCACCGGGGCCAGCAAAACTGATTGCTTGAACCCGCCAGTAATAGACTGTTCCTTGGACATGCCCGCCCATGTATTTGGATGTATCCGATGTTGTTGTTCTCTTGGTGACCGTCGCGAATGTCTGATCCGTGGAGGCTTGGACTGAATACTGATCAGCGTATTGAACTTTATTCCATGTATAGGTAATATAATCCGCCCGGCCTTCCAACATCGGAACCGCAGAACATAATTGCGGTTTCCCCGGTAATGGGGTCGTCGTCTTGAACCTCCACACACTGCTCCAGAGATCCAATCCAGAAGCGCCTTTTACTTTCACGCGCCAGTAATAATTTTTACCTTTCAGTAAGCCGCTGATCGTTTTTAAAGTATCCGTCGTTGTCGAATCACTTCTCTCCGGGTTTGTAAATGCCGGATCTAACGACACCTGGATAATATATTTTTCGGCATTTTGTGCTTTCTTCCAACGGAAGGTAATACTGGTATCCATATCCCCTTGTTGATCATGAGGATACTGTAATGATGCGTAATTAATTGAAGACGACCCATTGGCTAGCGTCGGTGTCGTCCAGGTAATCCAGGGTGTAAGATCGGTCGTATATGGAGAGGTAGCAACATTCGTCACCACCGAGTCTTTCCCAAGAAGGAACTTATCCACAAACGATTCGATTTCCGGAATTTGAGCTGCGGGGACATCGCAATGGTTGTGTCCGCCAATTTGGCTATATGCGAACCTGTCAGGAACTCCAAGAGCTTGCCAGACTTCTTTTGCGGCTTTGCTGCCGACATAACCGGATTCATCCGCCAGCCACACCCAACCCGGATTTCCGGTCACAAACAATGCGCGCGGTGCCACCATCGCCATTAACTCGTGATGGTCTTCCGGAAGCTTGGGAACTAAGCCGGAAAAATCGCGCATGGCGTCCATAAACCAGTTATAATCTGTCGATTCCAGAGTTTCAACAGCCCCCATGGTTTCCGAGAAACGCCAGGTGGTGTATCCTCCACCTCCCGATTCCTGACCAATCGTCAGCGCAACGCGTTCGTCAAACGCTCCCGCAAAGATTGCCATTTTACCGGCATAGGAGCAACCGGTGACCGCCAGGTGTTTGAGGTCTATCGGAAGAACATTCTGAACCAATTCCAGACCGTCAATGATGCGGCTGACTCCCCAAGCCCAGGCACTGTATTGCCCCGTATTGCTGACATTAAGATTAGGGTAAAGCACGTAATAGGGATTCGTATTCGAAGGGTTGCCATACGTCGATACCTGATTGGTACTGAATGTGATTCGTGCAATATTGCGACTGGTAAAAATGGTCGATGGGATACTCCCGCTTGGACTGTTCATTCCTATCACGGCAGGGAAAGGTCCGGTTCCCGTCGGGAGGCTCACTGCCGAAGTGAGCGTGAGTGTTTTACCGTTGACCGTCACAACCACGGTGAGCGTTCCATTCGCATAGCTGGCGTTTATCGTGTCCGGGCGGGTCGGTTTTTCCCCGATCTCATAATGTTGGATCTGAGCACCGATCTCAGCGCGCCGTAACCGCCAATCAGAAAAGTTTGCCATTCGGCCTCTGCCATCGGCCCACATGAACGGATCGGGTAAGTTCGAGATAGCAGGGAGATCGCTGACGGAAGGAAAAGCCGGATTCGGAAAATCAGCTCCGGTGTTCTCAACACGATAGACCAGGGGCATGACCTGAGCCGACGAATCAATGAACATAAACATATTCATCAATAAAATGGTGAAAATAAATATCTGTACTCGCATTACAAAACTCCTCAAGATGAGAAATGATTTATTGATACGAATTAATGTAGAACATTTTTTCCTGAGAGCAATCAATTAAAAATTATTTATGCTTCATTCACTTCTCCATTGTAAATAATTTCATCACTCAAATAAAAATCGGATTACGACTTGACGATTGATTTCGTTTTTACTTTTTAATGCAGATCCTGGAGTGCAGCTCATCCAATTCAAAAAACACGCTTGCCGAAAAATAAGTTGCATGCAAATCCATCCAACTTATTTTAGGCGGACACTTCAATGGATTGTGTTGATAATTATTTTGCACCGATGAGGGCTATTCTGCTACCACGAGTTTTATTACAGTTTTGATTTTTGGTGCGGGGGCGGTTTCTCGCTAGATCGTCTTAAAATATACATTGAGAGGTAACGGATGAAGCGGATATTTTCTATGATTTCAATTCTTCAACTCGAAGTTCAATTTCACTATTCGATCCATCATATTTCTTCTGGAGATCATGAAAGAAAACAGCGAGGAGTGGATAAACTACGTACGGGATTAAATAAAAAATACTATCGAAAACCACAAATTCTGTTGAGGACACACATTTGCCGAAGAATTGGATAATTCACGAAGGTGTTCATCACAGACCCCTTTTCGCGCACCCGTGTTTTCTGCGCTTAACGCCGGCCAGGGACAGGCATTATGATTTTTTATTTAATCCAGCGGGCGACTTTTGAATCAGTTCCCGTAACTCCAGGAATTTCTACGATCTGGTCAATGACGGCATCCATCAAGGCAATATCATTCCCTTCAACGATGGCAATCGCATCTGGTGATCCCAACAGTGCGTCTGCTTTAACGACGCCTTCTATCTGCCGAAGCGCCTGGACAACTTTTCTCGGTTGATGGGCACTAATAAAGATATACGCTTGAACTTTCATTCTTCTTCTCCCCTATTGTATTTTTGTCTCAACGTGTTGAATCACGAAATAAAAAATTGTATCACAAAATAATAATTTGTTTCACGCGTCGCGTGAATCATTTTTAGGTCTCCGGCATTCAAGAATGAATGTCCTACGATTCGGCCCGGGGGACACACATTTATTTTACCGTGTACTTGATAAAAATAATCCCGGTTCTCCCGGGATTATTTGAAATAAAAGAATATTGAAATTTGAAGCTACTCCAGCGTGCCGTTCTCGGCGGCATTCTTCATTTTCTCGTTTGCGAATATGGCAACCTCGACTCTGCGGTTTTGCGCGCGGCCTTCGACGGTCTCATTCGACGCAACCGGATTCGTCTCGCCGCGGCCTATCGTCGAAATTCTTGTCTGGGAAATGCCGAGGCTTTTTGTGTAATCGGCGACCGCCTGTGCACGGCGTTCCGAAAGTTTCTGATTCATCTCGGAACCGCCTTCGCTATCCGTGTCGCCTTCGATAAGGATGTTGGTGTCCTCATATTTCGCCAGGATTTTTGCCAGACTTGCGATATTTTCTTTTGCCGGCGCCTGCAGTTCGGCAGAACCTGTTTTGAAAAGGATTCCGGAGGCAAACGTAATTTTAATTCCCTCACCGACACGTTCCACTTTTGCCCCCGAGAGATCTTTCTTCATCTCTGCCGCCTGTTTATCCATATTATGGCCAATCAATGCACCGGCAGTCCCGCCGACCGCTGCTCCAACGATTGCCCCGGCCGCTGTGTTCCCTGCGATTTTACCAATGACTGCTCCCACCAGCGCCCCGGCGCCTGCACCTATTGCACCGCCCTGCAGCGTCTTACTCGTACCGCACCCCATGAGAATAATGGACATGCATAGGACGATCGTTAGAACAACCATTCCATTCTTTATCATATACACCCCCATTGATAAAATTGACAAGACAAACTTCCGAATTATTAAAATAATGCACTAGGTATAACGCACGAGGATTCGGTAATGTTCCTCAAATTAAAAAAATCGTCGCATCAAATGAGTTTCATCAGTGAAGGATTGTCAAGAGGGATTCAGGATTGATTCGAGTTTTAATGAGAAATCTATTTTTTTAATCTTGTTTCAACAGTAAATCTGTCCATGATCTGATTCAAATCTTCAACACCTTTGGAGCATTGAATCAATTTACCTTTGTACTCCAGGACAATATTCGCCCTGCCTCTCAGGCAATAGGAAGAAGACATCACATCGCCGTAGGCACCGGTATCGAGTATTCCGAGAATATCTCCTTCCCGGATCTCCGGAATTTTCCTGGGAAAATTTTGTGTAAATGTATCGCCTGTTTCGCAGACATTACCGTCGACGGAATACACCATCGGAAAACCATTCGGATTCGAAACGTTGATAATCTCGTGATAGGCATGATAGAGTTTTGGACGGATCAATGTGCCCATGCTGGAATCGGTATAGGCATGAAGAATGCCGTTCTTTTCCTCGACCGTATTGACCTGAGTCAACAGCACCGTCGAATCGCCTACGAGACTCCTGCCGGGTTCGACAATCAATTTATTAATTTTGACGCCGGTCCTCGCGACCTCCTCGCTGATCAACTTCGCATAGGCATGAAATGGAAATGATTCCTGGGATTCTTTGTACCGGATGCCGGGCCCGCCGCCGACGTCGAGATTCAGGCTGGTAAATCCGTGGCTGCCTAATTCCATCACTACCTGCAGAGTATTCTGGAGCGCGACCCTGAAACTATCGACATCGTTCCCCAGCCAGCCGGAACCGATATGGATATGCAGCGTGTCAGGGTGAAATCCAAGCTCGCGCGCAGCGATGAAGGTCTGAAGTATCTTGTTTTGTTCGATCCCGAATTTAATGGGAATGCCGCTCTCGTTTTTTGATCCGGCGGTAATGACATCGGGATTATGCCCTGCACCGACATTGGGATTCAACCGGATCGAGAGATTCGAACCGCGGATATCCCACTCATCGATGTGTCTGCCAAGTTTCTGAAGTTGGGAGTTGGAATCGATATCGATCTTATACTTGCCTTGCTTCGCCAGGATCTCAAGGTCATGCTCCGAGACCGAAGTACCGGTAAACATGATCTTGTGTCTCGGGATACCGCGCTGCTCAGCCAGAATGGCTTCGTTCGGGGAGACCACGTCTGCGCCGAATCCTTCCATGGCAATAAGATCAAGGACTTGAGGGCAATAATTCGCCTTCACAGCATAATTGACCTCAACCTCTCCGGCATAATTTTTGGCAAATGCCTCCCGAATCAGCCGCGCTTTATCCTCAATCCTTTTTCCGTTTGTAAAATACAACGGCGTCGGATGCGATTGCACCAGCTCTTCTAAATCACAGTCTTTAAAAGAGCGGGACCAGACCTTGTTATTCCGGACATCGAATCCTTTAAAGAACCACCAAAATTGTACCTGCGTCATAACGTCCCACGATTAATAAATTCGTACTTCCCTTCGTGCATGCGATCCGCGTCTGTTCAACCGATAAATAACGGTTTGAGATGCCGGTTCAGAATGTTGCCGGTGACCGACGCACTCACCGAAGCTTCGTACTTGTCCAGCGCAGAGGTGTACCGGGTTCCCATTTCTGCCGCAACCTTGAACGCGACATGAAGCATCTGGCGGAAATGGATGTTGAATTCCGGGTTCTTTTGTTCGTGCTGGAGTGCAGACACAAACTGCGCCGATGTCCATTGGTTGACCTGCGCCGGTGCCGGTAATTTTGCAGGATCAATTTCAACCACGGTCGCGTATGGTTTGCAAAGTTCATCTCTGCGCGCAAACGACTGTGCATACACCTCTTGGGCAATGGTTAATCCCTCTCCGCCTGCTGCCGCCAATCCGATGAGCTCTTCAAGCCATGTCGTTCCGGCAGTTTTCAAATGGAGGCCTGCCTGATGTTTCTTCAGCACCTGCCGGATATGCGGATAGAGTGAAAATTTATCGCTTCCGGAATGCACGCTGAGCTTCAGGTTCTTGGGAAGATGAAATACATTGACCGCCCGGGCAATAACCAGGACATCCTCTTCAAACTCCTGTGCGAATGCATTCGGATTGCCGACATAATCTATTCCCTTTAAAAATTTTCCGGAAAACTTCGGGGCAATAGTCTGCGCCGGAATTCCCTCCTGGGCGATTGCGGCAAGAATAAAGAACATTTCAACCGGTGTTTGCGGAGCATCGGTCTCATCCATGGAAACTTCGACAATAAATTTGCCTTCGCCTTTGCTTTTCAGAATGTGCTGATACGTCTTCGCCGCCTCTTTGACCGCATACAAATATTTTGCTGCAATGGTATGAAGCGATTCTGCGCTCACGGAAATTTCTCTCTGGACGCCGGGGATATTCAGTTTGCCGATGTACTTCGACATCGATTGTTCGAATGCCTTGAGTTCCGCTTCACCGGGAGCTTTACCGATAAAATCGGCCACATCGAGCGTAAAAAAATCTGCGTGCGCCATAAATTTATCGACGTTGCCCAGACCGATATGATCGGCATCGACGTGATAGGCACCCGGCCAGCCCATCTTTTTTACAGCGGCATCCGCTTCACGGCGGGTATCCTCAGGGTTCGTACCGATAATCGTATGTTCGCGGTTGGATTTGTTCCACACCGGGACGACATCAACACCCTGCTGTTTGGCAGTTAAAAACGCCTTGAGTTGTGCATTGCCCTGATGACCAAAACGGTCTCCGACTCCTATAGAATACTTCTCGAGGTTCATACTGTTCTCCTTGTCTTGGGGGAATTTCGATATATTCAATACATTATTGGGATTGAATGACGTTATCACTCATCACGACCGATAACTGTATGAAAGATAGGAATTTTTTTTCTCTCTACCAACATGCATGCCCCTTGTTCCCTTATTGACTTTGTGTCGCCCCTTTTGCATGTTGAACATGCGGGGATTCGTAAGACGTTGTACCAATGAAGGAATTTTCTTATGACGACAGTGAGAACTATTCTTCTTTCCAAGGGCAATGCGGTCTGGTCCGTTGCTCCGGACACGATTGTCTTTGAGGCGATTAAAATGATGGCGGAGAAAAATGTCGGCGCGCTTCTCGTGCTCCAAAACGAAAAAGTAGTGGGAATTTTCTCCGAACGGGATTATGCCAGAAAGATAGTCCTGAAGGGAGAAACGTCGCACTCTATCGCCATTAAAGATGTCATGACATCGAGTGTCCTCGCCGTTCATCCTGAGCAATCCCTCGATGAATGTATGGCGCTTATGACCGGCAAACGCGTCCGCCATCTGCCGGTTGTAGAGAATGAACGCCTCATCGGCCTCATCTCCATCGGAGATGTCGTCAAAGCAATTATCTCCGAGCATGAATACACCATAAAACAGCTCGAAAATTACATCACCGGTTCCCGATGATGTGAATTTCTCCCCGGCCGGGTCCGGCCGCACACGCGCAGGGTAATATCCGCTCCGCTCTCTTGAATTCCCGAAATACCATTCGTATATTATTTTTGTTTGAATGTGACATTCAACAGTAAAGACCTTCCTCATTTTTGGTTATGTCATTTTACATCGAGTGAACCGGTCGCTGGCACCACATAAGGATATCCATATGTTCGAAAGGCTCCTCTCCCTCCTTGCGCCGCCGAATTTTGGCGATGAAGAAAAGAACCGCGTCGCAGAGATACTCAATATTATCGCCCTCAGTATTCTGACAGGATTTATTATTCTTGTCCTTCAACGGGCAATCGCCGGTCAATATAAACTCTTTATTCAGATATTTTCCGCCGGCGTCATGATCATTCTTTCTATTGTCTTCCTCCGGAAAGGACAGCTCCAATGGGCGGAAGGTCTCTTGCTCTGGACACTTCTGGGATTTATCAACTATCTCCTCTATACGTCCAACGGACTGCACAACATCGCTCTCCTCGGTATTCCGATCTGTCTCGTCTTTGCAGGAATTGCATTGCGCGCAGCATTTTTCTTTGCCTTCACGGTATTGTCCATTCTCTCCGTTGTCATTATTGGCGTACTTGAAATTAATGGAATGCTTCTCGATCGGGAAGTGGTCCGCACCACCTATTTCGACATTATCGATATCGTCGTCATTCTTTCTGTCACTGCGGTTGCCGTCCGCATTCTCGCTGACAATCTTCTGCGCAGCATCAACAAAGCGAGAATGAATGAAAAGGATATCCGGGACCAGGCAGTCGAATTAAAGGAATCCGAAGAAAAGTTTAGAACACTGAATGAAGAGCTTCCCAATATGGTGTTCATTTACAAGAATGGAAAAATTCTTTATGTCAATGAGCGGTGCGAAGAACTGATCGGTTTTACGCGCGAAGAAATTTATGCTCCGGGGTTCGATCTCCTGACCATTATTACACCGGAACACCGTGATGTCGTGATGCAAAAATTCTTTCAGCATAAAATAGGAGTCGATGTAGAACCCTATGAATGCACGTTTATCGGAAAAACAAACAAGAGAATCGAATGCCTTCAAACAACGAAGGTGATCCATTATGAAGGACAGCCGGCCATTCTGGGCATCGTTGCAGATTTGACGGAATTTAAACGCGCACAGGAAGCGATCCGCGAAAGCCAAAGCCGGCTTTCAAGCATCATCACGTCGGCCATGGAAAGTATCATCACGTTAGATGAGCACCGCCGCATCCAGTCGTTCAATCCTGCATCGGAAGAAATGTTCCGTTGCTCGGAAGCAGAGGCGATCGGACAATCCATTGACCGGTTCATTGCGCTCCCCAATAGCGAAAAGAATAACGGCAACGGGAATGGGCACGAGCCGCATTCTATCGTCAGTTTATTGGAAGGCAGAATGAGAGCCATCAACGGGATTCGCACCAACGGCGAATCGTTTCCCATTGAGGCATCCATATCAAAAGTCATTTCAGGGAATGAAGAACTCTATACGATTATCCTGCGGGATATTACAGAGCGCTTAAAATCTGAAGAGACGCAACGGACGCTGCAATCGCAGCTCCTCCAGTCGCAGAAGATGGAAGCGGTCGGCTCACTTGCAGGCGGGATCGCCCATGATTTTAATAATATTCTCTCGGTCATCATCGGAAATGCGGAATTAGTGAAGCTGAAACTGCCGCCCAAGCACCGCACCATGAAGCATATTGAGGAAGTCATCAGCGCATCGGACCGGGCACAGGAATTGGTGCAGCAAATTCTTGCCTTCAGCCGGAAACAGGACACGCAATTCCGGCCAGTCCGGCTCCATTATATTTTGCGGGAAGGTATGAGACTCCTCCATGCATCGCTCCCGGCCACCATTGAGATCAAAGTGGATCTCCCGGTGAACGGTCCGCTCATTTTAGGCGATGCAACCCAGATCCATCAGGTGATTATGAATCTCTGTACCAATGCCGCCCAGGCCATGGAGGGAATGGACGGAAAACTTATTTTACGCCAGAAGAATGTCGTCTTCGATGACCGGTCGATCCTCTTTCATCCTGATTTGAAAAAAGGGACCTATGCCATGTTCACCGTCCAGGATACCGGACTCGGCATGGATGGATTTACGCTGAAAAGAATTTTCGAGCCGTTCTTTACAACCAAAGCTCCCGGCAAGGGAACCGGATTGGGATTGGCCATTGTCCATGCCATCATTAAAAATCATGGCGGGGCGATTAAAGTGCAAAGCCAGGTTGGAAAAGGCACACAGGTCGATGTCTACCTTCCGGTGTATGAAGGCGAAGAAGAAAATTCGAAATCCGAGAAAACAAAAGAGAGCCTGGGAAAAGCCGAACGGATCATGATCGTGGACGATGAGGAACTCCTCCTCAAAACATTGTCCGAGACATTAAAAGGGCTGGGCTATCAGGCATTCCCCTATATGAAACCGGCTGAAGCGCTGCGGGCATTTGAAGAAAATCCGGGAAGATATGATTTGATCATTACCGATCAAACCATGCCTCATATGACCGGCATTCTCCTTGCCGGCAGAATTCGGCAAGTACGGGGCGATCTGCCGATTGTGCTCATGACCGGATACGATCAATTGGAAGATCCCAAAAAACTTGAAGCGCTCGGAATTCGAACGGTGCTGCTCAAGCCCTTTAAGAAAGCGGTTCTGGGAGAAACGATCAAGAAGATCCTGGAAACGAAAGAAGTCTCAAAACCGTACAGTCCGCCTGTAAAAAAAGTGAGGCATTAACCGCGGGGGAATCGATCGGCGCATTCGATTGTGCTGCGCCGCAGCGGGAAACTCTGCAAGGTTATTGCAGAGTTGAGAAGAGCATGAACTGCTCGTACTTTTTTAGACGTCCGCGAATGGTGGCAAGGAGATTTTCACGGTGGATGGGTTTCACCAGAAAATCATCGACACCGATTTCTTTCCCTGCCCGCATCAGCACCGCATCATCCAATCCGGTGATAAAAATAAAGGGCACCTGCTGAAGGTGGCGCAGATCCCTTATTTTTTCGTAAAACAGAAATCCGTTCATCGTTGAAGTTTCCAGGCTGATATCGCAGAGGATGAGATCGGTATGTTCTTTCTGTAAATATTCATAGGCCTCATCCGACGTTCCGAATTCTGCAACCGCATATTTTGCCTGAAGCAGCGTCGCCTTCATCAACGAGAGGATTTGTTCGTCGTCGTCCACAACGGCGATCTTCCATTTTTTCTTTTTTGGTTCCTTGCCCTCCGCCAGGTTCGAATTGATGGCGTCCTGATCGTTCTGGGAAACGTCAAAACTTTTCCGCAATTCGGAAAGAGTCTCTTTTACTTCAGTCTCCGACGCATGCTGCAAGAGATGCTTCAGCAAAAAAATGTAACATTCCAGTTTTGCCTGCTTGTCCAGGACCTCATGTTCCTCCGTTGAAATGTTCAGTGTCTGACGGAGGTCCTGCAGTTCAGCCACTTCTTCTTCGGTCTTCTGGCCGTCTGACCACACCAACAGGAGGGCTTGTTTATAGGTATCCAGGGCCTCGTTCGACGCCTGCCGGACATCATCCTGAACAATGTTCTCTGAAGAACGAAGGCCGGCTTTTTTAAATTCCTCATAGAGCGCCGGCACCTTTAAGCCGTTGTTACCGGTCTGATCATTGAGAATGTGTTCATTGAGATTATACGGCGTCAATCCTCTGCCCGCAGCACCGGTCTCACCCCCCTTTGCCGGTATTCCCAGCTTATTGCGCTGCTGCTGGGCAAACAGTTCATGAATGCGTTCTTCGTATGCAAACGCGTATAAATTTTTCGGGTCTACTTCGCGGGCTTTTTTAACTTCCTGAAGAGCTTTTTCTAAATTATTTGATTTGACGAGTTGATCGACATGCTTGAGAATTTCTCTGGACGATTTCGTTATTTCAGGTATTCGAGTCGATTCCAATGATACACTCCTTTACGAGGTCCAACGTCCTTGTGCGGTTCCTGAACATTCATCTCCGTTTCGTTGAAACCCAACGACGACAAGGGGAGACCGAATGAGTGGGTATCACACTTCAGAATCCGTCAGCAGGGGACGCTACTCTATTACAGTAGAATGTATGAATGTCTTTCGAGAAACGCAATTTGAAAATCAGTGCAGACATGAGCACAGGGATATCAGGGATCAACGGTTTCCATCTTTACCGTTTCCTTCCTGCCGCGAATGACCGCAATCCATTTCGGCACGGCATCGAGGATGACAATCACGACGCAGCCCATAATGACAGCGGTGAGCAGAAGATTGATGGCTCCCTGCAGTTGTGATTTTGAATCGTCCATCATGGGAATGAACAGATTCGTGATATTCTCCGTCCCTGCAACAAGCGTGGTGACGGCAACAAAGACCAGCGGTACAATGGTGACCCATGCGTAGCGCGCTTTTCCGCGGTTGATAATAAACGACGTGCCGACGGTCAATGCAATTGCTGCGAGGAGCTGGTTCGCCGTGCCGAACATCGGCCAGATGGAAGACACACTGCCGGTGTAAATAAAATATGTCCATGCAGCAACGATCGCCATACTTGCTATCAGATTCCCCGGCAGCCAGTCGGTCCGGGCGAACGGTGTATATATTTTCCCCAGCATTTCCTGCAGTACAAATCGGCCTATCCTGGTCCCGGCATCAATGACGGTGAGGATAAACAGTGCTTCAAACATTATTGCAAAATGATACCAGTACGACATGAGATTGGTCAGTCCGGGAATATTGGAAAAGATCTGCGCCATCCCAACTGCGAGGGACACGGCTCCTCCCGTTCTGCCGATTATTTTCTCGCCCACGTCGGCGGAAAGCTGTGTGATATTCGAATCCACAAATCCCATGGCATGAAGCTGGGGGAGAATGGACTGGAATTTTTCCACCGGTACATTGATCATAAAATAGTCGAGCGGCAGCAGGCTGGCCGCGGCGATAAGCGCCAGGACGCTGACCAGCCCTTCCGCAAGCATTGCCCCGACCGCGATAAATTTGATATGCGATTCACTCATGAGCATTTTCGGCGTCGTCCCGGAACTCACCAGCGAATGGAATCCGGACACTGCGCCGCATGCAATGGTGATGAATAAATACGGAAAGAGCGTCCCGGGGATAATTGGTCCGTCTCCATGAATATAATCCGTTATGGCCGGCATCTTTAAATTCGGAGCAACAATAATAATCCCAAGTGCGAGAAGCCCGATGACACCCAATTTCATTATGGAGCTCAGATAATCACGCGGTGACAATAAGAGCCAGACAGGCAATACCGATGCACAAAATCCATACAGTGCAAGCAAGACGATCAACGAGTTGTGGCTGAACATAAACCACGAGGCAATAGGCGAGTCCGGTATGTAACGTCCGTAGATCACCGCAAGGGATAATAAGAGAACACCGCCGATGGTGGCCTCCGCGACTTTTCCTTTCCGCAGCCGAAACATCCAGACGCCCATCAGGAGTGCGATAGGAATCGTCGCTGCAATAGTGAATGTGGCCCATGAACTTTCAGCGAGCGAATTCACGACCACGAGGCCAAGCCCCGCCAACGCAATGACAATAATGATCAGGATAGCGAGAGACGCTGTCGTACCGCTGAGCCTGCTCAATTCCACTTTCGCAATTTCTGCCAGGGATTTTGCATCGTGCCGAACCGATGCCACCAGGATAATAAAATCATGCACCCCGCCTGCCATCACCGCGCCTACCACCATCCAGAGAAATCCGGGAAAGTAACCGAATTGCACTGCGAGTACCGGTCCCACCAGCGGTCCGGCCCCGGCAATGGCGGCAAAATGATGTCCAAACAATACCCATTTGTTCATCGGAAAATAATTTTGACCGTCGTAGAGCCGGCGAGAAGGCATCTCTTGCGTATCACGAATAACGGCAACTTTTGCCGCGATAAAACCGAAATAAAAACGGTACGCAAGCGCAAAAAAAGCAATCGCGGTTATGAGCAACGGCATTGCATTCATAGTTCTTCCATTTCAATCAATGCAAGAGGATACCATATGAGAACACTTGAGCGAAGAAGCAGGGGGTGTTCCACCTGCAGGTGAACAGCCGATAATTTCGTTTTCTCAATTTAATTGAATCATGACTCCTTGATCTTCACGTGTTTCCGTGCGTTACAAACGAGAACAAGGAATTCCTCTTCTCTTCCGGAATGATCTTATCTCATGATGTGATCGTATCGGTGTCGCTATTTCTTCGTGATGGTTTCCTTCTGCACCTGTTCAAACAGGAACGACCGTAATCTCATCAAGGACGGGCTGATGCCGACTTTAAACTGCTCCGGTTTATCAAATCGTTTGCACACGGGAGGCAGACAAGAAAATCGTTGTGATAAATATTTTGCGCTTTCCGTCGGCGTAGGCAATGTGCCGATGATATGTCCATGTTCCATTACTTTTTGCAGGAGCGGCCGTCCGGTCATTCCTCCGACTCGAAACTGCTGATCTGTTTTAATGGGATCGTAGAAAACTTCGATATCCTCTTCTGTATCCATCATGATGCCGTCCGAGTCGAAAAGGCCCATCGAATCAAAAAAGCGCACTACTTTTTTCAATCCGGGCAGAGTGGTCTTCGCGAAACTTTCCGCATATTTTAATGTCGGCTTATCACCCGCGACGCTTTGTTTATAGACACCCTGAAAGACCGGACAATCATACGCTGTCAAGAGACGGGTGCCGATTCCAAACGCATCAATGGGCGCACCTTGTTGAATGAGCTTGTTAATAAGGTGCTCATCCAGCTGATTGGAAACATAAATTTGTACATACTCCAGTCTTTCAGCGTTCAGCATTGCGCGGGCTTTCTTACTGAGGTACCCCAGATCGCCGGTATCTAAACGGATTGCTTTTAGTTTTTGTCCCTTGCCTTCCATTTCCTTGGCGACCGTTATCGCATTGGGAATACCGCTCATCACGACATTATACGTGTCGACGAGAAGAACGCAATTTTCGGGGTAAATATCCGCATACGCGCGGAAGGCGGAGAGTTCATCCGTAAAGCTTTGGACCCATGAATGTGATTGTGTCCCGGCAATATTGAGCGAGTAACGGAAAGCGGCATAAAGATTCGACGTCGAATCTAATCCTCCGATAATAGCGGCTTTACTTGCCTGAATTCCTCCCAGTCCCTGGGCGCGGCGCAATCCGACATCCATGATTCTCCGATTGCCGGCGGCAAATCGAATGCGTGATGCTTTCGTCGCAATCAGCGATTGAAAGTTTAACAAATTGAGCAATATCGTTTCAATCAATTGTGTTTCAAACAGGGTCCCTTCGATTCGCACGATCGGTTCGTAGGGAAAAACGACTTCGCCTTCCTTCATCGCGTGTATGGTGCCCGAAAACCGGAAGTTATAAAGGTAGCGAAGGAATTCTGTTCCGAAACCAAGCGATCCGAGATATTCAATTTCGTTGTCTTCAAACCGTAATTTCTCAAGCACTTCGAGGAGATCGCTGAGCCCGGCAAAGACGACATAGCCGTTTCCATAGGGATTCTCGCGAAAAAAGAAATCGAACACGGTCTTTTTCTCAGCCTTCCCGGTCAGGAGATATCCCTGCGCCATGGTGAGCTGGTAGTAGTCCGTGAAGAGTGCTGCGTGTGAATCGAAGACTCTCATCGTTCCTTCATCTCCTCATTCATTACTCATGTCCCTCGCTGGAGACAATTAAAATGCATTTCGTATATGCCTCACTTCCGGTTTCTCATTCCGGAATTCAATTGCGATGACGTCAAACCGGCATGGGCGATTGGTAATGTCATGCTCGAATAAATACCCTTCAGCAACGGCCTGCACTTGCTCCTGTTTCTTTTCCGTGACCGCCTCCTCCGGAGTTCCATAGACGGCCGAGCGGCGTGCTTTCACTTCCACAAAAACCAATTCATCGCCTTCCTCTGCAATGAGATCAATCTCGCCGCGTTCAAAACGGTAATTCCGCTTCACAATTTTTAGGCCGTGCTGTTCGAGATAGAGCGCCGCCAAATCTTCTCCGGCTTTTCCCTGCATTCGACGATTATATGAAGATATCTTACTCATGGAATAAGTTCCAAAAGTTGAATCAGTCGAGTCGAAGAGAAATACGAATAATCTGTTTTTTTAATAATAATCAATGTGTGCGGGATATGCAATCCAATACGCCGCCAAATTCAAGTCACTCCCTTCACAAACGCTTTTCTCTTAAAAGTTCTTCTTGAAGTCTGGCCAGATGGAACGATTTGCGGTGAATTTCGCAAAATCCATATGTGCGGATCGCTTCGATGTGCTGGGGCGTACCGTACCCTTTGTGCCTGGCAAATCCGTATTGGGGAAATCGGGTGTCCAGTTCGCACATGATCCGGTCACGAGTGACCTTCGCAACGATGGACGCGGCGGCAATCGTAAATGATTGTTCATCGCCTCGGATGATGTTTCGAAACTTCAAGGTCTCATGCGTGAACGAATTTCCATCGACCATCGCGACCTCCGGTTGAATGTTCAGGTGTTCAAGAGACATCCTCATCGCCAATATCGTCGCCTGCAGAATATTGATCCGGTCGATAATTTCATGATCGACGATGCCGATGCCGACGGACACGGCGTTCTCCAGAATCATCCCGTAAAGCTCATCCCGCTGTGTTGCGGTGCATTTCTTCGAATCATCCACTCCTTCAATAATAAATTCTTTTGGAAAAATTGCCGCCGCTGCAACCACCGGGCCCGCAAGAGGGCCGCGCCCCGCTTCATCCACACCGGC
>Ga0105104_10001532_pt1 | contig 17287 bp, 20 predicted proteins | sample PPLLaktember2015_3_FD_87034 | JGI IMG/M metagenome (GOLD analysis project Ga0105104, IMG submission 87034) | Freshwater sediment microbial communities from Prairie Pothole Lake near Jamestown, North Dakota, USA - PPLs Lake P7 Core (6) Depth... | ecosystem: Environmental > Aquatic > Freshwater >... | reverse complement strand
GGCTGATTTTTCAGTTTGCATCAGAATTTGCATCAGAGGCCCCGTATGCAACGCACCCGAAAATGGTCACACGTCGGACCCGCGGCCCAACGCCTCGCGGCGCTCGGGTTGTCGCCGACGGCGATCGCCGGCGAGTTAGGCCTGGATCGATCGACGGTCCAACGATGGATGGCCGCGGGAAAGATCGAGGACACCAGGACATCGCGCCCGGGTGATCCGGCCTCCCCGCTGGCCGCGGCCGCGGAGCTCCCCGCGCTCGAGTGGGCGCCGGCGATCCGCGCGGCGTATACGCTCGACCAGACCGATACCAAACTCGTCGACCTGGCCGACCTCGCCCTGAGCGTCGCGCAGAATGCGAAGGAGCTGCCCTCGATCCGTCTCGCCGCGGCGGGGCGCTTTCAATCGCTGGTGAAGCACCTGGCGACGCGCATCCGCCCGACGGTCGACGAGCGCGCGGTCGCCGCGCCGGCCCAGGCGGTCACGGCGCGCGCGGACCCGCGGGCGCTCTTAAATACCCCGACGATCCAATAACCGACTTCTCAGGGGGCAGACGCGATCATGACGCACGACGCAACTAAGTTCGATCATCAGAGTATGGATGCGGTTGTTTGGGCGAAGGAGTTCGTGCGGATCAACCCGAATAGCACACCCGAAGACGTGATGCTGGCATGGTTTGCTAACGCCATCATGGCCGGGTTTGACGAAGCGCGACGACGCTACGATCCCGAGTATCGACGGTCTATCGATGCAGCCCTCTTGGTGGCTCCTCGACGCCCAGACGACGCGAACATCAAAGAAGCGCAACTACTGAACGCCAAAGAAGCCCTGCTCGCGGAAGTCTGGGTGCAGGGTCGCGCCGGAAACATCGCCGCGATGATTGAGCATGTCGTTCACGCTGCACAAGAAGTCGTCTTGGCGGCTCCTCGACGCGAGCCAGAGACGCCCCCACAGGTAGAAGATGCGTATCGCGTTGTTACGTGCGATTGCGGCACACCTGTGACGATGTGTGTTGATTGCGCTGTGGCCGACTATCAGGCCGCGCATACCGATTGCCGCACCTGTTGCCCCACCCAGCGCGAGCCAGAGACGGTGCAACAAGTCGACGACCTCCTATGATCCTGACGGTCCCGCAGGATCGCGCGATGTGGCCGACCCTGGGACCGGGCGTCTGTGATTTCATCGAACAGCATCTCGTCTTTGGCCCGGGCGATCTCCGCGGGCAACCGGCCCGGCTCGACGCCGAAAAGGTCGCGTTCATCTATCGCATGTATGAGGTCTATCCGCGCGATCACCCGATGGCCGGCCGGCGGCGCTTCAAGCGCGTCGGGCTCTCCCTCCGCAAGGGGACCGCGAAAACCGAGCTCGCCGCTTGGATCGCGGCGTGTGAGCTCCACCCGGCCGCGCCGGTTCGCACGATCGGCTGGACGGCCGGCGGGGATCCGATCGGCGGCCCCGTCACCGATCCGTATATCCCGCTCGTCGCCTACACCGAGGAGCAATCCGAGGATCTCGCGTATACCGCGCTCCGGGTGATCCTCGAGCTCTCCTCGCTCTGTGATGATTTCGACATCGGCCTCGAGCGCATTCTCCGGAAGACAGGCGGCGGGAAAGCGGTCGCGCTCGCGGCGGCGCCGGATGCCCGCGACGGCGCGCGCACCACCTTCCAGCATTTCGACGAGACGCACCGCTTTACGCTCCCGCGCCTCGTGCGCGCGCATCGGACCATGCTCGCGAATATTCCCAAACGGCGCGCGGCCGACGCCTGGACGCTCGAGACGACGACGGCGCCCGAGCCCGGCATGGGATCGGTCGCGGAGGCGACCATGGACTACGCGAAAGCGGTCGTGGCCGGGCGCGTCACCGATACGCGCCTCTTTTACTTTCACCGGGACGCCTCGGAGACGCACAACCTCGAGACGCCCGAGGGCCTCCGCGCGGCGATTGTCGAGGCGTCCGGTCCCTCGAGCGAGTGGTCGGACCTCGACGGGATCGCGGCGGCCTGGCAGGACCCCGAGGCCGACCGCGCGTACCTCGAGCGCGTCTGGCTCAATCGCCTGGTGAAGGGCGGATCGCAAGCCTTCGACGTGCCCCGCTGGCTCGAGCTCGCGCGCGACAGTCCCGTCGCGCCCGGGGATCTGATCACGCTCGGGTTCGACGGCGCGATGTTTCACGACGCGACCGGGATCGTCGCGACACACGTCGAGACGGGGTTCCAATGGGTCCCGGGCCTCTGGGAATGTCCGCCCGGCCGCGGCGATTGGCAGGTTCCGACCGAGGAGGTCGACGCCACGATCCGCGGGCTGTTCAAGCAGTACAGCGTCTGGCGCCTCTACGCCGATCCGCCGTACTGGGGATCGTGGATCGCGCAGTGGGCCGGCGATCCGGCGCTCGGACCGGACAAGGTCGTCGTCTGGTGGACCAACCGCCGGCGCCCGATGACCTACGCGCTCAAGAGTTACCAGACCGCGATCCGGAGTGGCGACGTCTCGCACGACGGCGACCCGCGCCTGACGCGACACCTGGGCCACAGTCGGCGGCATAATCTCCCCGGCGCTCGGGACGAACAAGGGGAACCGCTCTGGTTGATTCAGAAGGATCGTCCCGACTCTCCGCATAAGATTGACCTGGCCATGGCGGCGGTCCTGTCCTGGGAGGCGCGGACCGATGCGATCGCCGCCGGCGTCCGCAACAAACCACCGCGCGTGCAGATGTTGTTTTTGGGGGGATCACCATGAGTCAGCCCAACCGCCGCGGCCGTCCCCGCCTCGATCCGACGGCGCCCCGCCCGTCCGAGCCGATCAATGTCACGCTCTCGCCGCGCGACTATGACACCGCCGCGAAAATCGCCGGCGAACGGCGCCAGTCGATCCAGGACCTCATCCGTCACAGTCTGCGCCGCGAACTGCACGCCCGAGCGAAATTTCGTACTTAAAATTGTCGGGGGTTCACCCGAGGGCGCAAGCTGTGGCCCGACCGTGGATCGCGCCTATTCCGTCCTCACGATCAAGAGTATTGACCCGGCGACCCGCCGGATCCGCGGCATTGCGACCACGCCCGAGACGGACCGATCCGGCGACGTGCTCGAGTCGCTCGGCGCGCGGTTCGCCCCCGAGATCCCGCTCCTCCTCCACCACAACAAACAAACCCCGGTCGGCGTCGCGCGCTTACAGCGCCCGACCGCCGCGGGCATCGAGTTCGAGGCGGAGCTCCCGATTATCGACGAGCCCGGCGCCGTCAAAGACGAGGTCGACCGCGCCTGGACGTCGATCCTCCACAAACTGATCCGCGGCGTCTCGATCGGATTCAAGCCGGCCCGCGAGGCCGTCGAGGTCCTGAAGTCGGGCGGGCTCCGCGTTAAGGCCTTCGAGATCTTCGAGCTCTCCCTCGTCACGATCCCCGCGCACCAGTCGGCGACCCTCGCGGTCGTCAAGTCCCTCGATCAGGCCGCGTCAGGCCTCACCCCGCCCGGCGTCTCGGGCCTTGCGACGAAACCGAGGCCCCACATGGGCAAGCAGACACCCGGCGAACACATACAGAACCTCGAGAACAAGCGCGCCGCGCTCGCAGCGCGGATGACGGAGATCATGGAGGCCGGCGCCGCCGAGGGCAAGACGCTCGAGGCCGACGCCGCGACCGAGCACGACGGCCTGGCCGACCAGGTCAAGAGTGTTGACGCCGATCTCCAACGCTGGCGCGACCACGAGCGGCTCGCCATTGCGACGGCCGCGCCGGTCCCCGCGACCCCGAACATGGTCAAGCCCTTCAACCGCGTCTCGGTGACACCGAACGTCCCGCTCGGGACCGCGTTCATCCGCAAGGCGTGCGCGCTCCTGGTCTGCCAGGGCAACAAGCACGAAGCCGCCGAGTACGCCAAACGCTGGGACGACTCGACGCCCGAGGTCGCGCTCTCCCTCAAGGCCGCCGTCGCGCCCGGCACGACCACGGACGCGACCTGGGCGCAACCGCTCGTCAACCAGACGATGGTCAATGACTTCATCGAGCTGCTACGGCCGGCGACCGTGCTCGGCAAGATCCCCGGCCTCCGCGAGGTCCCGTTCAATTGCAAGGTCCCGATGCAGACCGCCGGCGGCGCCTACGGGTGGGTCGGGGAAGCGAAACCGAAACCGCTCACCAAGCTCGCGTTCTCATCCGACACGCTCGGCGTGACGAAGGTCGCCGGCATCATCGTCCTGACCGAGGAGCTCGTCCGCCTCTCAAATCCGTCGGCCGAGGCCCTGGTCCGCAAGGACATGGTCGCGGGGATCGCGCAGTTCCTGGATCAGCAGTTTCTCGATCCCGCCGTCGCCGCCGTCGCCGGCATCAACCCGGCCTCGATCACGAACGGCGCGCCGACCGCCGCGGCGACGGCGTCCCCGCTCGCTGACATCATGGGCCTGATCAATCACTTCGCGACGAACAACATCCCCGTCGACGGCGTGACGTTCGTCCTGTCGTCGGCCAACGCGCTCGCGTTGTCGTTCCGCTCGAACCTCGACGGCTCGCCCGAGTTTCCCGGCATCGGGATCACCGGCGGGAATTATCGCGGCTTGACGTTCATCACCTCGAACGTCGCCGGGACCAACGTCGTCGCGTTGCAGCCGGCCTACATCCTGTATGCCGATGAAGGCGGCGTCACGATCGACGCCTCGCGCGAGGCCTCGCTCCAGATGGATTCGGCGCCGATGTCGCCGGCCGATGCGACGACGGTCTACGTGTCGCTCTTCCAGAACAACCTCGTCGCGTTGCGCGCGGAACGGTTCAGCAACTGGAAGCGCGTCAACGCGAACGCCGTCAAGTACCTGACCGCGGCGGCCTGGCCGGCGCCGTCGGGCGCGGTGCAGGTCGACGAGAGCGGGCGCGCGAAGCGGGCGAGCTAGGACAGATCAGGGCGTCCCGCCCGCCGGGAGCACGGCCGCTTTCGGCCATTGGCGGATCGTGAAGGGCGCGCCGGGGCGCCCTGATACTGAGAACGGGAGCGGATGGAACTACGGCGCGGACTCGTGCAACTCTTCACGAAGGCCCTCGGCCTCGTGGCGGCGCCTGTCCGATCACTCGGCCGCCGCGGCTGGTTTCCGGTCGTCCGGGAACCCTTTACCGGCGCCTGGCAACAGAACCTCGAGATCACCGCGGAAACGTCGCTGACGTACTCCGCGGTGTTTGCGTGCGTGACGCTCATCGCCAGCGACATCGCGAAGCTCGGCCTCCGCCTGGTGCAGGTCGATGACTTCGGCGTCTGGACGGAGACGACCTCCCCCGCCTTTTCTCCCGTCCTCAAGACGCCGAACCGCTACCAGAACCGGATCCAATTCATCACGTCGTGGATGATGTCCAAGCTCATTCACGGCAATACCTACGTGCTGAAGGAACGCGACCAGCGCGGGATCGTCGTCGCGCTCTACGTGCTCGACCCGACGCGCGTCACGCCGATGATCGCCACGAACGGCGAGGTCTTTTACGAACTGAAGCGCGACGACCTGGCGACGCTCGCGACCGACCAGGCCGTCGTCGTGCCGGCGCGCGAGATCATCCACGACAAGATGGTCCCGCTCTACCATCCGCTCGTCGGCGTCAGTCCGATCCATGCGTGCGGCGTCGCGGCGCTCCAGGGCCTCGCGATCCAGAACAACGCGACGGCGTTTTTTCGCAACGGGTCGCAACCGAGCGGGATTCTCACGACGCCGCTCGCGCTCGACAACGCCCAGGCCGCCGACCTCAAGGAACGCTGGGACACCAATCACACCGGCGAGAAGGCGGGCACGGTCGCGCTCCTCTCTCACGGCATGACCTACGAACAAATGACGGTCAACGCCGCGGACGCGCAACTGATCGAACAACTGCAATGGAGCGCGACGACGGTCTGTAGCTGCTTCCACATCCAGCCGTACATGATCTCGATCGGCGATCCGCCGCCCTACGCGAATATCGAACCGCTGACGATCCAGTACTACTCGCAGTGCCTGCAGGAGAAGATCGAGCATCTCGAGATCTGCCTCGACGAGGGCCTCGAGCTGCCCAAGCCCTACGGGACCGAGTTCAACCTCGACGACCTGATGCGGATGGATTCGGTCTCCAAGAACCAGGCCGCGGCGACCGCGATCAGCTCCGGCGGGATGTCGATCGACGAGGCCCGCAAAAAGTATTTCGACCTCGGGCCGATCCCCGGCGGGCACACGCCCTACATGCAGCAGCAGTACTGGCCGATCGATCAACTCGCGACGCGGACGATCCCGGCGGTCCCCGACGCGCCGGCGGCCGCGGTCCCCGTCGAGGACGATGCGCCGGCGACCCCCGACGAGCTCACCCGCGCCCAGGAGAAAGCGATGACGATCTATGCCGCGGCTTGACGATGTCGCGACCCTTGTCGGCGTGTCGATGAAAGCGGCGATCGCGCCGGTCCAGGCGGCGGTCGGTCTTCTCGAGCGCGATCTCGCCTCGGCGCGCGCGGAGCTCGCCGAGCTGAAGGCCCGCGCGCTCGTCCCCGGTCCCGCCGGCCAGGACGGCGCCGCAGGTCCCGCCGGCGCTCCGGGTCCCGTCGGCGAGCCCGGCCCGCCTGGGCCGAGCGGGAAGTTTGCCGACACCTACAAGGACGTCTACGACGGCGCGACCGACTACGTCCGCGGCGATGTCGTCACCGACGACGGGTCGTTGTGGCTGTGCAAGGCCGACACGACGACCGAGCGCCCCGGGCAGTCGTCCGCCTGGAAGTTAATTTGTAAGCGCGGCAAGGATGGCCGCGACGCGAAGGGTCCCCGGTAATGCCGGCGCCCGCCGTCCTCGTGACGCTAACGCAAGCGAAAGCGCATCTCCAGATCACCTTGCCCGAGGGCGACCCGGGCGACGCCGAGATCCAGGACATCCTCAACGAGGCGGAGGCGATGATCCTCGACTACCTGACGGACACGCCCGGCCGCGAGGCGTGGATCGATCCGACGACCGCGCCGGGTCCCGTCACCGCGGCGATTAAGGTGATGCTCGCCTACTTTCACGAGCTCCGCGGCGACGACGATACGGACTTTGTCAAGTTCTGGCGGCGGGTCGAAATTATCCTCGCGCGTTTGCATGTCGAGGCGATCGCATGATCGGGGACTACCAGCACCGCGTGACCTTCCAGGACCCGAGCCCGCCGGTCGCCGACGGGCGCGGCGGCTACACGCAAACCTGGCACGACATCACGCCCGCGCTCGGGTGGAAAGTCTCGATCACGCCGGCGACCGCGGGCGACCTCGAGCGCATCAGTGGCGGCGGGAGCGTCGTCACGACGGGGACGGTGATCGTCCGTGGCCGGCGGCATCCCGGCGTCAGCACCAAAACGCGGATGCTCTTCAACGGGAAAACGTTCTCGATCACCGGGGCGATTGATGACGCCTATCGCGGCGCGACGATGGCACTGACCGCCGTCGAACAGGTGACGGCATGAGCGCGGCGCTGACGTTGATCGGGCTCGACGAGCTCCGCGCGGCGCTCCTCGCCTTGCCCGGTGAGCTCACGGCGAAGGCCGTCGGGATCGTGTCCGCGGCCGCGGACGGCGCCGCCGCCGAGATCAAGGCCGCCTATCCGGAAGGCGAGACCGGCAACTTGAAACGCGGCGTCCGGGTCGGCACGAAAGGCGGCGGGGACTTCACCGTCCGCCGGGTTGTGCGCTCGACGGCGCCGCATGCGACGCTCTTCGAGACGGGGACACAGACCCGGCAGACCGCGCTCGGTTACAACCGCGGCTTTATGCCGGGCGCGAATATCTTTGTCCCGGTCGTCGTCCGGCGCCGGCGGGCGATGTTCGAGGACCTCGTCGCGATCGTGGAACAGGCGGGCCTCGATGTCCGTGGCTGATGTCGCCGCGGTCGACGTCGCGCTCGTCGCCGTCCTCGCGGGAGACGCGACGCTCGCGGCGCTCCTCCCGGATGGGGTCTTTGTCGACGTCGCGCCGGCGGGCTCGACACGGTTCGTGATCGTGCAACACCAGACGCACGAGGATACCGAGGGATTCGGGACGACGGCGCTCTATGAGCGTTTCCTCTACCGCGTCACCGCGCGGGTCCTCGAGGCGTCGGGCCTCGATGCGGATACGGCCGCCGGTCGGATCCACGCGCTCCTCCACGGGACGCCGCTCGCGCCGATCGCCGGCTATACGCACATGTCGACCTTGCGCGTCGAGCGCGTGAAGTTCACCGAAGTCGACGCGATCGACAACGACATTCGCTGGCAGATTGCCGGCGGCGATTACGAAGTGTTTGTCAGCCCGACTCACCCCGCCCGAAAGGAATTGCTGTATGGCTCGTATCCACGGTAAGAAAGGCGACATCCTCATCGACCCGACGGGCGGCGCGACGCCGACCAGTCTCGCGTCGAGTGATAGCTGGACGCTCGACATGTCGAAAGACCGCGTCGACGTGACCTGCTTCCAGGACACCAACAAACGCACGGTCCTCGGCCTGCCGGCCTACTCGGGATCGCTGTCGGGATGCTGGGATTCCTCGACGACGCCGGAACAACTCTTTGCGGTCGTGTTCGGCGACGTGCCGGCGATGCTCAGTCTCGTGCCGGATACGAACGATCCGACCTTCCTCTTTAAGGGCCTCGCCAATATCGACGCCGCGCTGGACGTCAGCGCGAAGGGCGCCGTGACCTGGTCGTCAAAATTTGACGCGGCCGACAACTGGGTGATGGAACCGGCGATCACGCCGTAACCCCGTGCTGAACGGGCGACAGTTCAAGGGGCAGGCGGCGCAAATCCGGTGGGCGTATTACGTCGCCGCCGGGGTCGAGGGGTTCACGCTCCGCCAACATCCGCCGCCGAAAACGTCGCCGTTCATGCGGACGAAATGGACCGTGACGGCGCGGATCGTCGGCGCGGATCCCTTCAAGATGGCACAACGCCCGTTGCTGTTTGTGACGGTCGTGCGGGAGAAGCGCTGGTTGTTTCAGATCGAAGAGTTTCGGATCACGGGTGATCAGTTGACCGCGACGCTCGGCCCTCGAGAGGACTACTGAATGTCACGCTTTGTAAGACCCGAGACGCGGACGCTCACGCTCGCCAACGGCGACCAGCTGATCGTGCGCGCGCGGCTCACCGCCGGCGAACACCGGGCGGCGGCCGCGCGGTTGTATGAGCACGGGCCGGATGGGGTCCTCCGACGAAATGCCGTCGCGGTCCTCGAGGGCGCGGTCGTCGCCTACCTGCTCGACTGGAACCTCCGCGACGACGCCGACCAGGCCGTGCCGATCCGCGAGCTCTCCCCCGACGATCTGCAGCGCGTCCTCGACTCGCTCGACCCGGTCGACTACGACGAGATCAAGACGGCGATCGCCGCGCACGAGGCGCGCATGCTCGAGGAGCGAGACGCGCAAAAAAAAATCCTCGCTGGCGCGACGCCGTGATCAGTGACCTCGTGATCGCGCGTCGCTGTGGCTGGCGGTACGAGTGGGTCCGCGACCTCGACGCCGACGTCCATAGCGTCCTGGTGGACCAGCTCACCGCGGAAGCCGAACGGGCGGAGCGCGACTAATGGCCGTCACGGGCGTGTTCACCGCCGATTTCTCCGCCTTCGATAAGGCCGTTACGACGTCCGAGGCGAACCTGCAGAAGCTCGACGCCGGCGCCGGCAAGGTGAGCTCGTCCCTGCGGCTGATGACGCAGTCCCAGGAGCAAATGCTCGACAACATCGGCGCGGCCGGCGGGCGCGTGGCGGAGCTCGGCACGTCCGCGACGGCGACGAGCGGCGACGTCAAGACCCTCTCCGAGAGTTACAAACAGTTCGACGGCATCCTCCAGGCCGCCGGCGTCAACATTGGGCCGCAGGTCAAGGGCCTCGAGGACATCGCGAACGCCGCCGGTAAGACCTCGAAGGAGATCGGCCTCCTCGGGACGGCGGGCCTCGCCGCCGGCGCCTTCATGACCGGCTGGAAGATCGGCGAGTTTATCGACGGCCTGACGGGCGCGTCGACGGCGGTCGCGAACCTGGGCGGCGCGCTCGACGCCTTGAAAGCGCAAACCGCCGGCGCGCAACAAGACACGATCAACAAGGCGATCCGCGACGGCGCCGCGGCGACGATCAGCTATACCGAGGCGATCAAGTTCAACGCCGACCAGGTCCAGGTCAACGCCGACAAGTCGATCAACTGGCGCCTGAGTCTCTCCGCCGCGCAAAAAGAAGTGCGCGACCTGACCGCCGCGCAGCGGGATGAGATCGCGATCGCGCAGGAGGCGGGCGCGACGACGGAGCAGCTCACCAACAAATACGGCATCAGCGCGACGGCGCTCGAGATCCTCGCGGACCGGCAGAAAGCCGCCGCGGCCGCGACCGCCGAACATCGGCGCGAACAGGAAGCGCTCGACCGGGCCTACGACAAGTTGATGAGCGACACCAAGAACGCGAACCAACTCGCGATCATGGAGGCCGACGCCACGAACCAGGCGACCGAGGCGCTCAACAAAAAAACCGCCTCGCAAAACAACCTCCTGACGCACCTCGCCGGCCTGAACAAGGTCACGCAGGACGCGATCACGTTCGATCAGAACTACCAGAAGGAACAGGCGGCGCTCGACGCCGAGAACCAGCAACTCGCGGCCTCCTTCACCGCGACGGGCGAGGCGGCCGCCGCCGGCAACCAGGCCGCGACCGAGGGCGTCGCGCAGACGACCGCCGGGTATGCGGGCCTCACGCAGCAAGTCAACATCAGCGCGGACGCGATCCGCGGCTGGATCGCGCTGCAGCAGTTCACCAACCAGGCGAACGCGATCCTCCGAGAAAACTCGCTCTTTACGACGGGCAGTCAACTCGAGCGGATCGGGAAGCTCCCGATCCCGGGGTTTGCGTCGGGGGTGGAGAATTTCGGCGGCGGGCTCGCGAAGGTCCACGGCGGCGAGGTCCTCGCGAATCTCCCGGCGGGGACGTCGGTCTTTCCCCGCGGCCAGGGCCTCGGTGCGAATATCTCGAACGTGTTCAACCTGGTCGATTCGGAATCGAACCTGGCGCGGCGCGTCTCGGAATTGATCATGCGCCAGGTTCGCGCCGGGACGCAGTTAGGAACCGCCTGAGATGCACGCGACCAACGTCCTCGAGAACGCGCTCGTCGATCACCTGTTCCGGACGGCGACGTTCGCGAAACCGGCGGCGCTGTGGATCGCGCTCTTCACCGCCGCGCCCAGTGATCCTGGCGGCGGGACCGAGGTCGCCGGCGGCGGCTATGTCCGCGTGAATCTCCCGCCCTCGAACACCAACTGGGCCGCGACGCAGGGCGGGACGAGCGCCTCGAGCGGGACGGGCGGGCAAACGTCGAATGCGATCCCGGTGACCTTCCCCGTCCCGACGGCGGCCTGGGGCACCGTGACGGCCTTCGGGCTCTATGACGCGCCGACGGGCGGCGTCCTCCTCATCTGGGCTCCGCTCACCACGAGCCGGCCGATTCTCCTGGGGGACCCGGCGCCGTCGTTTGGCGCGGGCGGCCTCACCGTGACCGTCGCCTAACCGCGGGGACTGATAATGGCTTTCGACGCCCACAAGAACCTCGCGATTACCGCCGTCGCCACGGCCCCGAGCCCGCCGACCTCGGGCCTCTCGCTCGTGGTCACCGCCGGCGAGGCGGCCCGCTTCCCGGCGCCGCCGTTCAACGCGACCGTATGGCCCGCGAGCGCAATCCCGACGCCCGTGAACGCCGAGGTCGTGCGCGTCACCGCGATCACGACGAACACCCTGACGATCGTCCGCGCCCAGGAGGGGAGCGTCGCGCGCGCGATCACCGTCGGGGACCTCATCGCCGCGACCGTCACCGCCAAGACGATCACCGACCTCGAGGCGCAAGCCCCGATCACCGGGACCTGGACGCCGGTCCTCGCCGGCGACGGCGCGACCTCCGGCCAGGTCTACACCACCCAGACCGGGATCTACGTCAAGGTCGGGCGGAGCGTCTTCGCCTACGCGTACATCAATCTCCAGGTGAAGGGCACGACCTCGGGCCTCCTCCAGATCCAGGGCCTCCCGATCGCCGCGACCGCCGAGATCCCCGCGCAGTCGATCGGCTCGTCGAGTCAGTGGATCTTCGCCCCGCCAGGGTTCTACGCCGTCGGGGGCGTCGTCGGCGCCGGCGGCACGGTGGTCTACCTCCGCGGCGTCACGGCGCAGGGGGACCTCAATACGAACCTGACGACCGCGGCCCTTAAAGACGGGTCACAGATCTCGATGCCGATCTTCTATCTCGCCGCCTGAGAGCTCGCGATGTTTGGCGCCCTCACCTTCGCCGGCGCGCCCTTCGCGGGGGTGGTCGTGCTGTCGGCGTCGCTGCTCCGGGGCGACGCCACGATCACGATCACGGCCGCCGGGACGCTCAGCGTCCCCGGCACGATCACGATCGGCGGCGTCGACGTGCGCGGGCGGGTCCGGGTCGCGGGCCTGGTGATCCGCGACATCCTCAACGACGCGCCGAATACCTGCACGCTCACCCTCGAGGGCGACGGCCCCGCCATTGGGCAACGCCTCCGGATCACGCTCACCGACGGATCGCGCGTGCTGTTCGCGGGCACCGTGCAAACGGTCGATCAAGCGTTCGAAGGCCGGCCGGACCATCTCGCCTGGCACGTGACCGCGATCGACGATACGGCGCGCGCCAACGCCCGGCGGCCCTTCGGGACCTGGATCGACACCTCCGCGACGACGATCGCGCGCGAGATGGCCGCGGCCTTCGTTCCGGACTTTTCGACGGCCGGGATCGAGGCGGGGCTCCCGCCCGTGTCGATCGTCTTCGATGGCTCGGAGACGGTGATCGGCTGTCTCGCGCGCCTGGCGACCGCGGTCGGCGGCTACTGCAAGATCGAAGACGGGATCCTGTATCTGTTCACGGACGACCCGACGGACCCGCCGGACCCGATCGACGACGCGCATCCCTTCCTGTTCAATCCGCCGATCCAGGTCAATACCGACGCCTCGCAACTCCGGACCCGCGTCTACGGGAAGGGCTACGGCGAGCACATCGTCGCCGACCTCGCGATCGGCGAAACCCTGATCCCGATCCAGGACGGCGTCAACTTCCCGCGCCTGGGCGGGACCGCGATCGCCGCGCTCACGGCCGACGGCGCGCAGTCCGACCGCGTGACCTTCGCGGGTGTCGAGCTCGCCGGCGGGGGGACGCTGGTCGGCCCGGGCGCGGCGCCGGGCGCGGCGCCGACCTTGGCCCTCCAGGGCGGCGCGGGCGTCACCGCGGGGCCGCACACGGTCAGCGTCGTGTATGTGACGGCGCTCGGAAAAACCCTCGCCGGCCCGCCGGGTGCGATTACCGCGGGCGTCCACGCGCCGCCTGATGACGCGCCGGCCGCGGGCGCGCCGCTCACCGGCACCGGCCCCGATCAGGGATCGCACGACTACACCGTCTCCTTTGTCACGGGTTACGGCGAGACTACGGCGGGGGCGATTAGTAACGCGATCACCACATCGGCCGCCGCCGGACAACTCCCGGCGCCGACGGGAAACCTCGGACTCGATCTGAATGGCCCCCACGCGGGCAACGTGGAAATCGGTTTTCATATTTACCGCGTCACGTTTGTGAATAGCCAAGGGGAAACCGAATTAGGGACACAGACAAGCGGCACCACGCAAGTGATGGGCGGCCCCGGCCAAATGGTTCCCATTGTCGGCCCCACGGTGGGCGGAACCGGCGGCAACCTCACGCCCGGAAAACGCTATTTCTATATCGCGGTGTATTACACCGCGAACGGGGAAACCACCGGCAACATGGGCCCGCACGATATAGACGAAACCCTCACCGCCGGACAAAACGCGATCACCGTAAACGGCCTGCCTACCGGCACCGAATTGGGCGCGGCCCAAAGCAATGTGATCGGCCGGAAGATTTATCGGCACGAAGAAACCTCCAACGGTAGTTGGTCGGGGGGCCCGTGGTTCTTAGTCGCCACGATCGCGAATCTCGGGGCCACCACATACGTGGACACCGTAGCCCAAGCCTCCGCCGCCACCGGCCCCTCCCGCACGTTTAATAATCTCAGCAACGTCAGCACGGCGGGGCCGCGCACGATTCCGGTTTCCCTTATTCCGATCGGCCCCGCCGGCACCACGGCCCGCCGGATCTATCGCGGCCGTGTGAATGTCTCTGATCCCACGCAAGTGTTTTTAGCGGGCACGCTCAACAACAACACCGCGACCACGTTTTCTGATGCGGGCGCGGATGCGAGTTTAGGGGCGCTTGGCCCCTCGTCAAATACCACCGGCACGGCTGTACAACGTGTGCCCCTGACAAATATTCCCGTCGGCCCGATCTCCGTCACGGCGCGCAAACTCTATCGGCGCTTCAACGGCGCGGGGACGTTCAAGCTCGTCACGACGATCGCCAACAACACCGGGACCTCGTACACCGATAGCACGCCCAATAGCGGCCTCGGCGCCGCGGCCCTCACCGTCGCGACGGCGATCGGGCATCAGATCCTGGTGGGCCTGCCGAAAGGGGCCCAGGCGGTGACCGCCCGCGAGGTCTACATGTCGCCGACGGATAACCAGGCCTTCCGCCTCCGGGTCGCAACGATTCCTGACAACACGACGGCGACCGTCACGATCACGACGCCGGACACGGGCCTCCTGGGACAACCGACCGAACCGATCGCCGACACGTCGGGGCTGGCGCAACCGCAAGGCCAGGTCAACCCCGGATCGACCGTGCTCCCGCTCGCGGCCGCGGCGACGTTCAAACCCGGCGGCGGCTGGGTGTCCCTCGCCGGCGGGCAGACGGTGCGCTACCAAGGGATCAACGCGCAAACCTTGATCGGGATTCCGCCGACCGGCGCGGGGGCGATCACGACGACCGTGCTCTACGGGAGTCAGGCGATCCCGGCGCCGATGCTCGTCGGCGTGACGGGCGTCGTGCACGCGATCCTCAAAGGGTCCGCGATCCACATCTGGGTCCAGCGCGACGATCTCCTCGCGCAAGCGGAAGAGGCGGCGCGGTCGGGCGGGGACGGGGTCATCGAATACCTCCTGGTCGATGCGCGCCGGACCGTCGACTCGCTCACCGATCGCTGTGACGCCGACCTCGCGATGTTCGCGCGCCCGCTCGTCACCGTCGCCTATGCGACGCGGGACCTCAAGACGAAATCCGGCAAGACGGTCGTGATTGATCTCCCGTCGCAACGCCTCGCGGCGACGCTAACGATCCAGGAGGTCACGATCACCGAGATCGATCTCGCGAAGGGCCTCCCGCCGCGCTTCAGTGTCAAAGCCTCAAGCGTCCGGTTCTCACTCGAGGACACCCTCCGCCGGTTGATTGCCGGCGGCCAGGTCGTCGGGGGCTCGACGTGATCCTGGTCGATACGCTCGTCGTGCTCGCCGTCGTCGTGGCGCTCCTCGTGTTCTCGCTCCGCTCCCATCCAAAGGACAAACCGAAATGATCGCGCCTGTCTCGACCACGCTCCGATCCGCGAGTGGCTTGTATGTGTGTGCGGAGAACGGCGGCGGCGGCGAGGTCGTCGCGAACCGCACCCAGGCCGGCCCGTGGGAAACCTGGACCGTCCACACCTACGACGACGGGCGCGTCGCGCTGCAAGCGCATGACGGGCACTACCTGACCGCCGAGCTCGACGACACCGTCCGCGCGCGCGCGCTCGAGTCGGGCGAGTGGGAACGCTTTACCTACGAGGTCCGCGATGTCGGCGTCGCGCTGCTGTCGTGCCACGGCAAATACCTGTGCGCCGAGGGCGGCGGCGGCGCCCTGGTCGTCGCCGATCGCGTCCCCGGGCCGACCGTGCCGGGCGAATGGGAATTTTTCGCCTCGAGCACCCCGTTCTGGATCCCGCCGCCGCCGCCGAATCCGAACCATCTCACCGGGGCGCTCACCCGATCCGATCGCGTGATCGGGGACGCCTCGGGGCCGCGCATCGTCATGGCGTGTCACTTCATGGAGGGGTTTTCCGCCTGGTGTCACGGCAAGACGATCGGCGCGCTCGACGTCCGGACCCAACTCGAGATCATCGCGGAGGAGTACGGCGTCGTGCGGAACCTGGACGTGCTCGGCTACTGGGACGCGAACCGGCCCGGCGACGCCGACGAGTGGGAGGCCTGGCGCGGGCGGGAGGTGACGCCGATCCCGTTCGTCGCGAATAGTGGCGCCGAGATTCCGGCGACCCCGAACTACTGGGACCGCAAACGCGAGTACGTGACATTGCTCCATGAGCTCGGCCTCAAAATCTTCGACGACCGCGGCGATATGAATAGCTGGGACGACGAGGAGAAGGTCGATCACATGTTCCGGAACGGCGAGTTTTACGCGAGCCTGCCCTTCGGGCGCGAGGTCCTCGCCGGCGTCTGGGCGATTAACGAAGCCTGGCAGAACGGCGGCGACGACCGCGAGCTCCTCCAGCGCATGATCGACGCCTTCGAAACCGGCGCCGGCTGGCTCCCGGCGGTCCGCGGGTTGTCGTCCCCGGGCGGGAGCTCGGACCCGGACGCGCTCGAGGCATGTGATCCGCCGATGACCTCGTGGGAGGCGGAGATGCCGGACTCGTTTGTCTACTGGTCCGAGAACCCGGCGACGGCGATCACCTGTCACGGCAACCGCGGCGACCACACGCACATTGTTGAGCACTACTTCGGGTATGGCTACGACGAGACGATCCGCGACACCGGCCAGCCTGTCGTCAATACCGAGCCCGTGGGCGGCGGCGACGGCGTCAGCGTCGGCCAGGTCAACGACCCCGAGCTCCTGTGCGCCTTGACCGCCGCGGCGCTCCTGGGCGGCCAGGCGTGGACGTTCATGTCGGGGAATGGGGTCTTTTGGAACGGGCCGGTCCACGAGATGCCGGGCTTTATCGAAGTCGCGCGCCTGCCGCAATTCCTGCCGACCGACATCGCGACCTTCCCGGTCGTCTGTCACGCCGGGACCCGGTTCGCCGGCGTCCGGATCCTCGCCGCGGTCGACCCGACCCGCGCGGAACACGCGATCGCGCCCGACGGGCGCTTTGTGATCGTCGTGCACACGCAGGAGCAAGCCGGCAACGCGCTCCCCTGCGAGCGGGCGTGTTCGATGTTCCGGGTCATCAACATGCTGAACGGCCAGATCGAGCGGGACGGGCCGCTCGCGGTCGGCGAGACGTATCTGCATGAGGGCGTCGCGCGCCTGGTCGTCGGGCAGCTCGAGCCCGCGGCCGCCAGCGCGACGATGTCCACGTGGAACGCGCTGATCCCGACGATCCACCGCCGCGGCGGCCGCCTCGAGCGGATCGCCCGTCGCCTCCCCGGCCGTGGGTGGCTGGCATGAGGCGCCGCATCAACGGGACGGCCGTCGAGGCCCCGCC
>Ga0105104_10001531_pt1 | contig 17289 bp, 17 predicted proteins | sample PPLLaktember2015_3_FD_87034 | JGI IMG/M metagenome (GOLD analysis project Ga0105104, IMG submission 87034) | Freshwater sediment microbial communities from Prairie Pothole Lake near Jamestown, North Dakota, USA - PPLs Lake P7 Core (6) Depth... | ecosystem: Environmental > Aquatic > Freshwater >... | reverse complement strand
GCCTGCTCGAACATAGCCGATATGGATCGCCATTTCGGTGGAATTGGGGCCGGGGATTAAGTTGGTCGCGCCGAGCAGGTCAAGGAATTGTTCGTCTGTAAGCCACTTGCGGCGGACGACAACTTCGTCATGCAGAATGGCGATATGGGCAGCTGGTCCGCCGAAAGCTGTGAAGCCGAGCTTGAGGAAGAGCGCAACGACTTCTGTAAGTCTGTTCACAAGGCTTCAGGATTGTCCAACGACTTCGTAGTGCAGGACCCTTGGTTCGAATTCGAGCAGGAAATCTTTGTCTTCCGGATAATACTTGGCAACTTCCACATCTTCGCCGGCAAAGCCTTGAATGGCTTCGAGGCTTTCCCAAAATGTCAACGTGATGAAGTGGGTGATGTCGCCTGCGCGCCGTTCGAGGACGTGCACACTGATATTTCCTTTGACAGATTGATAATCAGGAATGGCGCGGGCATTCGTGAATTCACGATAGGCGTCTGCTTTTGACGTTGGGACTCGGCCATGCCACATTCTTACGATCATTTCATCCTCCGGGTTGTACAAGTGTTAAAGTGCCCATGGATACACGGCCACTTTGGCTGGAATGAATTATAAGCCTCTGAGGAAACCCAGCTGAAATCTTTCGCCAGGAATGATCCTGGGAATTGTCAGCAAATCTCGAGTGAAAAGAAATGCTGGACTCCTGCGAAATCGCCCGGATATGTCTTAAAGAGCGCGCAGAAGTCCGCACTCCGCGGACTTCTGCGCCTCTGAGGGTTCAGATGACTGTGAACTTATTGGCCAAGCAAGTCTTTTACTTTTGAGGTAAGGTCATCTATCCTGAAGGGTTTGACGAGGTAGTCGTTTGCCCCGGCCCCAATGGCGACGATTTTGCTGTCTGTGTTATCCAGCGCTGTGACAATCAGGATGGGGGTGTGCTTAAAACTTGGATGTGCACGCAGCATCCTGCACAACTTAAAACCGTCCGGTGGCGGCATCATTAAATCCAGGAGAAATGCCTGAGGGGAGGTGGAGGCAGCTACTTCTATTGCCTTCCAACTCTCGTTTACGACAACCGCTTCATAGCCTGCCATCATGAGCACGTCAGCGATGAAGTGTGAAGCGGGGATGTCGTCCTCTACGACCATGATCTTTAGTTTGGAACTTTCCATTTTGTTTCGATGATCTCTGCAGTAATGAATGGCGCCCTGTAAAAGCGCTTCCCACCTCTATTATAAGCCAAACGGCTTTGCAGTTTATTTACAACCAGCCCAACAAATCCATTAGTTCACTCGGACCTGCCGAACATGGAAACTTTTCTATGCAGAAAGTAATTGGTCCACCGCGCTGACAAGTTCCTTTAAATTCCCCACCTTAAGCACATTATTGCACAATGGAGCATACTTTGGCATATCGCTGTCGCCATGCCACATGACCGGGGGTTCAGGATTCAGCCAGATGGTCCGCGCTGCCCGGCGTGTCATCAACGAGAAAATATCTACGCGCGGGTCGTTGTAGTTATTGCGACCATCGCCGACGAAGATGAGGGTGGTTTGACCATTGAGCGTACTCAGATGTTCATTGTTGAAATCACTGAGTGACCAGCCCAGGTCGGTGTTGTAGTGTCCGCTGGGCATCCGCAGCAGGACGGAAGCAATCGCTTCGTCCGGGTCCGAGCCGTGGAAGTCGTCTGAAATATATTCGAGGTGGTCGATGAATGCAAAAGCATGGGTCTTGCGGACCTGGCCCTGAAGCGCGAACAAAAAGCTCAACATTAACTCGGAGCAAAACCGCATGGATGTGCTGATATCGCAAATGACCACAATCTTCGGCTTACGGGTCCGGTCGCGGTATTTGATTTCCATCGGTACGCCATGATATTTGAGATTTTTCCGGATCGTTGCCTTTGGATCGAGTTGCCCGCTTTTGGCGCGCTTTTGCCGCAATGCGATACGAGTCCGCAACGCAGCGGCCAGGCGCTTTACTTCGCGTTGCAGGACCTTTTTCTCGTCATCCGCGAGCGCATGGAATGGACGGTTCATCAAATTATCCATGTTCTCAGAAGGCGGCTGCTCACTTAAATTCTCGGCAATGCGTTCCCCTGCGAACTGCTTGATCTGGTCTTCCAGCCCCTGCATATTTTGCTGGATCTGCTCACGCATTTGCTCGATGCGTTCCTTGCTCATGCCCATCTGCTGGAGTTGTTCCATTAACTCGCGCAGCGCCTCACGGACTTCCGGGAACGCCAGGGCGCGCATCATCCGTTGCGCCATCCACTCCTGATAGCGGAGGTCATCGGTTTTATTCAATCCCACCATTTGACCCAGCGTTTCCAACTCTTCCCTGGACAGTTGTTCGCCGTTCATCAGGCGTTGTATCCGCTGCCGCAGGCTTTGCGCGAACTGGCGCAAAGCCTGCGCTAGCATTTGTGCTTCTTCAGGGGTCATATCGTCTGTCGGGTTGCCGCCCATCATGGGCGGTTGGCCATTACCAAAGAAGAGCGGGAATAATTTATCGAAGACGGGGAGATCGCGCACATCCTTGATCAATGTGGAGCGCAGCGACAGACGGAAATGCTCACGGTGTTGTATCCCCATCAAGTCAACGGCGGAGAATGCCTCCGCGCTTTCAGCCAGTGAGACGCGTACTCCGCTGGCACGCAATGCAGCAATTAACTGTAAAATGCGGGATTCCATATTTCATACCTCTTTTGAACCTCTACACCTGCCTGATTTGCTAAGCAAATCACGGGCGGTGCCAGGGAGCCCGCAAAGAGCACAAAGGTAATAGTTTTTTAGGGTAAATCCTTAGTGACCTTCGTGTCCTTTGTGGTTAAACATTTTGCAAAATCTAGTTTCCAGAGAACCTTCCAAACTCATCCGGTTTGCCTCTCCCGGGTGGGGGGGCAATGAATTGTCTCCTGGCTTTCTGCAAGTCTGCTTCGTGCTTGACTAAAACAGATAGCGTATCTTCCAGGGTTTGTTTATCAAGGCTCTTGGCGTTGAGCGCCACCAGTGCATTTGCCCAGTCGAGCGTTTCACTGATCGAAGGCGACTTGCGCATCTCGGTAGTGCGCAACTTCTGGACAAATTCCACAGCCTGTTGGGCGAGCTTCGGACTCAAATCCGGGACTTTCAGTCGTACAACCGCAAGTTCTTCCTGAAGGGATGGGTAATCAATGAAGAGATACAAACAACGCCGCTTCAATGCCTCAGATAACTCACGTGTATTGTTGGATGTCAGTACAACGAAGGGCCTGTGTTTGGCGGTCAGGGTTCCCAGCTCAGGCACGGACACCTGGAAGTCGCTCAACACTTCAAGCAGGAAGGCTTCAAACTCCGCATCGGCACGGTCAATTTCGTCGATCAACAAAACGGTGGGCTGGTCGCACAAAATGGCTTTCAACAACGGTCTTTGCAGCAGGAAGCGACTTGAGAAAAAGACGTCTTCTTCTTTGGCCAGTTTATCCGCGGCTTCCGCTAATGTTTCTGATTTACCGAGTGTGTCGTTTAATTTATCGCGCAGCAACTGTGTATAAAGTAATTGTTTGGAGTATTCCCACTCGTATAATGCCTTCGACTCATCCAACCCCTCGTAACATTGCAAGCGGATCAACTCGCGTCCCGTCGCGCCCGCGATCGCTTTCGAGAGCTCTGTCTTGCCAACCCCGGCCGGCCCCTCCGTTAGAAGCGGCTTTCCCAGCTTTTGCGCGAGAAAGACAATGGTCGCGATTTCATCTGATGCGATATATTTTTGTTCGTTGAGGGAAGCTTTGACTCTACCAGTCGATTCAAAAGGATTATTCATTTATCACCTGTAATTGAAGGATAGTATACCTCTTTTGTATACTCGAAAAAATTAACATGGAATGAGAGAGTTTGCATCTTAAGTCCTGGCCGGCGATACAAAACGAGATTCCCATCCAATTCTGTCTGTTGCGTAAACTTATTCATAATTGTCTGACATACCGCTCCACCAAGTTTCCTTCGCAAGGTTTCATTCGCCAATAGTTCATTGATTGCATTTGCTAGTTCACTCGCAGCACTTGTGCGGACAAGTCTCCCATTTTCACAGTCGGTCAATGCATTCCGGATTCCACCGATGGGAGTTCCGATCACAGCCTTTTCACAAGCTATTGCTTCGCGCAGGGAAGGATGGATGAAGAGTTCCATCAATGAATAGTACACAGACAGATCGTTATGAGAAACAAAACCTGTGACAACAACTCTTGCATCCGGGTTGGAAAGTTTGAACTCCTCAAAGATTTGTTTATCCTCACCCGTACAACGTCACCAACGCTCAAGGGCGTCGCGGATTCTTTTGTTGACCTGCGCATAGGCAAATTAGGAAGTGATCATAGTTTTTTTCCTCTCTTAATTCGCCTGCGAACCCAATCACGCGCACTGCTTCCTTATTCAAATCTAACGATTAAGCGAGTGCTTTGTTGCGGGAGATGACTTGACGGTCGCGCCTGCAAGCCGGCTTGCCGCCGATCATCCTTTTGGCTGAATCTCTTCACGGATATATATCTAATCCTATGCTATCATTGAGCAATTCTAGAGCGGTAAACGGGTAATCATCGCAATTTTGTCACTTCGAATTTTCATCTCAATTTACACAACATGCGTCTCAAAGCAGACCTAACCCTTCTCCTCGTTTCAGCCATTTGGGGTTCGGCGTTCGTCGCCCAACGCCTCGCGGCTCAGATGGGAAGCGTGTATCTGTTTAACGGTGCGCGCTATCTGCTGGCGGCGGTTGTCGTGTTGCCCTTTGTGGTACGAGCAGGGTGGGTCTCCCGCCCGGCAAGCCAGATTTCCCTCACAGGAAACTTCGCAAACCTGACCTACCCGCGCAGCCAATATCAATGGATGTTGATTGCGGGGTTTCTGTTGTTTATCGCTAGTGCATTGCAACAACTAGGCGTGGTGTACACTACTGCAGGGAACGCAGGGTTCATCACCAGCCTATATGTCGTTTTCGTGCCTGTTGTCCTGTTGATTGTATGGCGCGAAAAGATCCATTGGATATCCATCGGCGCGGTAATGCTGGCTGCGGTGGGGGCGTTCCTGCTTTCAACGGGAGGCAGGTTCGAGCTTCGTTCCGGAGACGCGCTTGAACTCGTCGGTGCGTTATTCTGGACTATTCATGTCATTGTCTTAGGGAAATATGCCTCGCAGTTTGAGCCCATGTCCTTTTCGGTTGGACAGCTTGCCGTATGCGCTTTGCTCAACCTGGGGGTCGGACTCTTTGCGGAAAAATCCATGCCGTTGACTCTTTCCTTACTCAGTGCGATCGCCTACACTGCGTTCTTCTCACTTGGTTTGTGTTACACACTCCAGGTCTGGGCGCAGAGACACACACCGCCTGCCGATGCCGCGCTGATCTTGAGTCTTGAGTCTGTATTTGCTGTGCTTTCGGGATGGCTGCTGTTGGATGAACGACTCGCTGTAATTCAAATTTTTGGCTGTGCTCTCATCTTCGTTGCAGTTTTACTTTCGCAATTCAAGGAATGGAATCTACGGGGTAAAATTGACTCAACCCACTTGGTGGAAGGCCGATGACTGCCAAAGTAATTTTGAATCCATATTCAAACCGTTGGAACTCACAGAAGCGCTGGCCCGAAGCCGAGTCTGCTCTTAAAGCTGTAGGCGTGGATTTTGATTTGGTTGTCTCACAAAAAAAGGGACAAATTGTCGAACTGGCGGAACAAGCCGTGCGTGAAAGGTTTTCGCCGATTATTATCGCGGGCGGGGATGGCTCGATCGGAGACGCAGCAAATGGGATGATGCGAGCTATGCCCTCTTCAAGTGGACAATCGGTCCCCCTGGGGATCATGCCGATGGGTTCAGCCAATGACCTGGTTTATACACTGGGGCTGCCAACCGGTTTGAAGGAGGCGGCGAAAGTCATTGCGGCAGGAAAAACGCGAGCCATGGATCTTGGCAAGTTGAATGGCCGTTATTTTGTCAACAACTCGGCAGCTTGTTTGGAGCCCTATGTGACCGTCAAACACGAAAAGATCCACTGGATCAAAGGGATGGCACGTTATTTGGTCGCCGCACTCCAGGCGATTATGGATAAACCCGAATGGTACGGAAACGTGCAATGGGATGACGAGGGATTCAGCGGAAAGCTTTCTTTGATCTCCATTGGAAACGGACGCCGAACGGGCGGTTTCTTTATGACACCTCATGCGGATCCCTTTGATGGAAAGTTAACCCTCGCCTTCGGTTATCGCAGCACACGCCTCGGATTGTTCCAGGCTCTGCCGCGTGCTTTTAATGAAGATAAAGGCAACTACGTCGAATTGGAAGGTATGCGAGAGGTGCATGCTACGCGTGTTTCCATTCACCTCGACAAGCCTTCTCCCGCTCACACAGACGGGGAACTGCTCCCGGAATGGATCCAGGATTTGGAATATGAAATTTTCCCAAAGAGTTTGAAGCTCATCGTATCTTGAAATGACAACAGAATTTTCTTTCAAACCCATCAAGCGTAACCTGTGGACCGATTTCGAGGAACTTTTTGGCTCCAATGGCGCGTGTGCCGGTTGCTGGTGTATGTTTTGGAAATTGCGTGGCAAGGCTTATGAAGAAGCCCGTGGCTATGAAACGCGGCAAATGCACAAATCTATTGTGGATTCGGGTATCCCCACCGGCCTGCTGGCTTACCTGCATGGTGAGATCGTCGGGTGGATTGCAGTCGAGCCGCGCGAGTCCTACCCCAGGCTGGCGCATTCACGCTTCCTCAAGCCTGTCGATGATCAACCTGTGTGGTCGATAACATGTTTCTTCGTTGCGAAGGGATTCCGTCGAAAAGGAATTACGGTCGAGTTGTTGAGAGCCGCGGTCGTGCATGTCAAGAAACAGGGCGGAAAGATCGTGGAAGGTTATCCTGTGGATGCCCAAAAGAATATGCCTGCTCCTGATATTTATACCGGAACTGCATCTGCATTCCGACAAGCGGGTTTCCAGGAAGTCGCGCGCCTCACTCCCACGCGACCGATCTTTCGATTCATCGTTGACTAACGAATGTCTTTCAAGGATATACGAAAATCTCGAAAGTGGCTGAGCGCAGAGGAGATTCGCCTCCTTGCGCTTGTGCTGGTTATCCTCATCGCATTACTGGCCGCGAATATTGCCCTTGCGCGGCTCTTGCCTGGTGGAGAGTGGCTCTTCATGCGTTGGAACGGCGCGCGGGCATTTTTGGCGGCGCAAACTGAAGCATCAAAGGAAGGTCTGAAAGGTGGCCGCACAATGCCAGACGGCGCGGCGACTATTCTCGTTGAGCAAACTGAACCGTATGGCACCGAAATTGCACACCAGACTCAGGAAGTAGCCTACGGACGCATTGCGTTTTCAAGCGAATACGCGTACGTGTTAAACGACCCGTTTTTTATTTTATTGCTCTACATACCTTTGGCTCTCCTTCAGGATTTCGCCGTAGTGCGCGGGATATGGATGTTGCTCTCTGAAGCGGCATTGGTGGGAATAGTCTCATGGACCTTCAAACTTTCCGAATGGCAGCCGCCGCGCTGGCTCTACATCCTCCTGCTTGTTTTCGGTTTGTTCAGTTATTTCAGCCTCAACGCATTGGTGACCGGAACACCGACCATCATGCTGACATTTCTTTATTTGTGGGTTTTGGTTGCCCTGCGCGCGCATTCGGATGAACTGGCAGGCGCTCTTTTACCTCTCGTCGCCTATCAGTGGGAAGTGGGCGGTTTATTTTTTCTTTTTATCCTGGTCTTTGTATTTGCAAATCGTCGCTGGAACGTGCTGGCGGGGTTTGGTATGTCACTTTTTATATTGCTTATCGTTTCATTTATGATTTATCCGGGCTGGGGGCTGCCCTTTATTCGCGCAGTTCTTTCAGATTGGTATCGAGGCGCAAATCTGACGTTCGGTCACATATTATCAACGTGGTTCCCTGATGCAAGCGTGTCGATTGACGGGATCATTTCAATTGTTTTGGCTATCCTCCTTTTTATTGAATGGCTGGGATCCGTCAATGCGCATTTTCGCCGTGTCGTCTGGACTGCATTCTTATCGCTGGCAGCCACACCACTGATCGGTTTTGCGATCTTTTCATCCAATCATGTGGTCCTCCTTTTGCCGTTTGTCCTGATCCTTGCGCTGGTTTGGGAACGATGGCAGCGACGTCGTGCATTGACAACAATTCTTATCCTGGCTCTTGCCCTGCTTGTCCCTTTTGGTTTATATCTTCGGGCAGTTTACATCTATGATCCTCTCATTAATGATCTAATTTCCGTCCTTCCTCCTATCGCTGCTATCATTGGTCTATACTGGATGCGCTGGTGGGTTCTTCGTTCCCCGCGCACGTGGTTTGATCGAATTGGAGATCAGGCATGAACTGGCGTCACTATGCAATTCTCTTTGTCATTGGGTTGGTCGTGCCATTCGCGGTTTCACGCTTCCAATCCTTGCCCGGCTATATGGATGCCGACTATTACTTCGCGGGTGGAATCCAGCTTGCCAACGGTCAGGGCTTCACCGAACCTTACCTTTGGAATTACTTGGACGACCCTGCGGGCCTGCCTCACCCCTCCCATACCTATTGGATGCCGCTTGCCTCAATTGTGTCCGCGTTTGGAATGTGGATCACCGGTCAATCCACATATGCCGCGGGCCGCTTTCCGTTCATTCTCCTTTCAGCCTGTGTGCCATTATTGACAGCGGCTCTCGCCTTTCGCGTTTCCCGTCAAACGCGGCTCGCAGTGGTCTCGGGACTGTTATCCATCTTTTCACTTTATTATGCGCCGTTCATGCCCGTTCCCGATAACTACGCTTTGTTCATGTTGTTGGGTACCGCTTTCTTGTTGCTTGCGCCTTTCCGGCAAAGATGGATTCCCATAGCACTGGGCGCACTCGCCGGCTTGATGACCCTCGCACGTAGCGATGGTTTGCTTTGGTTAGGTCTGGCTGGCTTGACCGTGATATGGAAGTCCTCTTATTCTTATAAAGAGGCGGGGGTAAAGAACTCCTTTAAGCAGTGGCTGGGACTGATCATTCCAGCTGGTTTGCTCGTTATCCTGGGCTACCTGCTGACAATTGGTTTCTGGCATGTCCGCAACATCAATCTTTTTGGCTCGCTGCTCACGCCCGGTGGTGGGCGTTTGCTCTGGCTTCAAAATTACAACCAGACGTTTATTTACCCACCCGAAAGCCTGACGCGCGCATCATTCCTGCAAGCCGGCTGGGATCTGGCTTTGCAAAATCGTGTTCGCGCATTCTCTGCCAATTTCAGCAATGCCTTTGGCGCACAAGGTGGAATTTTCCTCTTTCCCTTCATTTTGATCGGTCTGTGGCAATTACGCCATGAGCTAAGGACGAAAATCGCGGTCACGGGTTGGTTGATCCTGTTCGTGGTCATGACGGTTATCTTTCCCTTCGCGGGTTCGCGCGGCAGTTTCTTCCATGCCGGTGCAGCCTTCCAGCCTTACTGGTGGGTCGCAGCGCCGATTGGGTTGGATGCCGTTCTTGCGTGGCTGCGTAGTCACGGTCAGTTCAGAGACAAGAACGCACCTTACTTTCTTCAAGGCGTTCTGGTTTTGCTTGCGATTTTTATGACGGTCTACCTCGTGAACTTCCGTGTCATCGCCAGCGGTTGGGCAAAGGATGATTTTATTTACCCGGCGGTTGAGAAAATGTTTCTTGATAACGGGATCCAGCCCGGGGACGTTGTGATCGTTCGAAATCCACCAGGATACTTCATCGCTTCGGGACGACCATCGATTTCGCTGCCGTTCGGGGATGAATCCACGATTAAGGCTGTTGCGGAAAAATACAACGCCCGTTATCTGGTGATTGAAAAAGATGGCACGTTTGATTCCATTCAGGACTTATATGATGATCCGCAAAGCAACACTGCATTCGTTTATATAGGAGAGGTCAATGAGGCGAAACTCTACCGCGTTGAATTGGCGCATTGAGCCCTGGGTTGTCATTGCCGTTGCCGCACTGATTGCCGTTCTTTATTATCTGATCGCCAGTGCATTGATCTTTCGGGTTGGCTTTCCCCTCGACGATTCGTGGATCCACTTAACATATGCACGTAACCTTGCCGAACACGGCGAATGGGCATTTCGACTCGGCGAGCGTTCGGCCGGTTCCACGGCGCCACTTTGGACAGTTCTTCTTTCCATTGGTTTTTTAATTAATCTTGCTCCCTATGTGTGGACTTATTTGCTTGGCTGGGTTGTATTAAGTCTATTGGCTGTTTGTGCCGAGAACACTGCACGAAGGGTGGTCGCATCCTACAAGTCGCGCATTCCCTGGGTGGGGTTGTTCTTCGTCTTTGCCTGGCATCTGACCTGGTCGGCTGTTTCGGGGATGGAAACACTTTTACACGGGCTGATCATCTTTGGCGTGTTAAGCGCTCTCATCAGTGGCTCGCGTCGCTACTTGACTTTGGGCCTGCTTGCCGGTCTAAGCATCTGGGTCCGCCCCGACGGTCTGACGCTGTTGGGTCCGATCTTGTTTGTGGCGCTGGTATCCGAAAAATCATGGCATTTGCGCGGCGAAGCATTCTGGAAAACATTGCTTGGTTTCGGGGCATTATTTTTTCCATATTTACTTTTCAATTTGGCGCTTTCCGGCAACCCGCTGCCAAATACGTTTTATGCCAAGCAGGCGGAATATGATGCATATTGGTCATCGAAGACGCTGCTGGAACGCTTTAGTGGCTATCTCTGGCCCGTGCTCGCCAGCCCATTCCTTGTTTTGATCCCGGGTGCATTGGTGTGGCTCGTAAAAAGGATCCGGGATCACAACTGGGGTGCATTAGCTGGCTTGATTTGGTTCTTTGGCTATTTTGCGATTTACTTTGCGCGCCTGCCTGCGTATCAACATGGAAGATACATCATTCCGGCTTTGCCTATCATGTATCTGTGGGGAATCTTGGGTTTTCTTGAGCTGGTTTCTTCACCCAAGCTGAACAAACGTATTGTAGCCTTATGGCAGATCACAATAGTAGTTCTAACTATCGCCTTTGAATTTATCGCCGCGCGCCAGAATGCCTATGATATCTTTTGGATCGAGAGCCAGATGGTTACGACAGCGAGATGGGTTGAACAAAATATTCCTTCCGATGCCCGGCTCGCTGTGCATGATATCGGCGCACTGGGGTTTTATGTTGAAAACCCTCTCGTTGATATGGCCGGGCTTATTTCGCCCGAAGTAGTCCCTTTCATTCGAGACCAGGATCGGCTGGCTGAATACCTTGATGCCAATTCTGTTGATTTTTTGGTTGCCTTTCCCAGTTTATATCCACAACTCACTTCAAATCGGGAATCACTGTTTGAAGCTGGGTTGGAGTTCGAGGCACTGCAATTTGACGAAAATATGCACGTGTTTCGGTGGAGATAATGCTTTTTACGAAAATGAAATGTGGTGTGGAATGGATAAATTGCCCACACGTCGCTACTGTGCTATACTCCTATTAAGACTTTTGCAAAGAACAGGTTAAGGATGAATGAGATAACCCTGCTTATTGCTGATGATCATCCGCTCTTCCGCCAGGGTGTGGTGGATACGCTCTCGCTGGAGGAAGATTTTCGGATTGTTGCCCAAGCTGCGGATGGGAGTGAAGCGATCGAAAAGATTCGCACGTTTAAGCCGAATGTCGCGATTCTCGATGTAAACATGCCAGGATTGAACGGTCAGCAGGTGACTCATCAGGTCACTTCGGAGCATTTACCAACGCGCGTGGTGCTCTTGACCGGTTACGATGATATTGAACAGGCAATCCATGCCGTGCTGGCTGGTGCGGTTGGATACTGCGCAAAAGAAATTGAACCTGAGACTCTTGCACGAACTGTGCGGGCGGTCTACGATGGAAAGTATGCAGTTGCGGGTCATATATTCACTCGCCGGGAACTGGATCATTGGATTGATGAACAAATGGATGGTGCGCGGCGATCTTACAGCGAGCCTGGCTCACCTTTCCATCCCCTCTCTGATCGTGAAATGGAAGTATTGGCTTGCGTGGTGCGTGGGATGAGCAACAAGGAAATCGCGGGGCTACTTGGGATCAGTCATCAAACTGTAAAAAACCACGTCACCTCTATTTTGCGAAAATTCGGGGTTGAGGATCGAACGCAGGCTGTCGTTTATGCTTTAAAACGAGGTTGGGTCAAACTGCAGAACGATCAGGTGAAAAGTCAGGAGTAGCATTATGGCAATGGACATCGTTACATCCGATGGGAGGGAATTGGATTTGCAGGCAGAGTTGGAAGAAACTGAAAAGGCTTTGCGTGAAGTGACTCTGATGATCGAACAGAGCCAGGGCGAGGTATTAAAGCTTTCACAGCGGAATGCTGCCATTACTACACATTTACAGCAGGTGCAAAACCAGTTTGACAAAATGCCGCTTCAGGATATTCGCAATGCCTATGACTCTGCTCTCGATGCCCAGCAACGCCTATTTGTTATGCGTGGACAACTGGAGAAACTGCAGAGTGAGAAATCACACCTCGAGCGCTTCAAATCAAACCTCGAGCGGACGCGTGCGAGTGCTGGTTCGACCTCCTCGGCCGCATCCATTACAGGCGCAAGAGGCCCATTAGCCAGCGTGGAAATGCTGGTCAATGCCCAGGAGACAGAACGTCAGCGCCTCTCCCGCCAAATGCATGATGGTCCTGCCCAGGCTTTATCTAATTTCATTTTGCAAACAGAAATTGCAATGCGGTTGATGGATGTTGATGCTGGCCAGGCGCGTGAAGAATTGAATAACCTGAAAGCATCGGCGATGAGTACGTTCCAAAAAGTCAGGAATTTCATTTTTGAACTGCGCCCAATGATGTTGGATGACCTCGGCCTGGCGCCAACCATCCGCCGGTATGCAGACGCATTTAAGGAGCAGGCCGGACTTGAGGTAAGCGTGGCAATCACCGGTCATGAGCGCCGTCTGGAGCCCTACCTGGAGGTAATGCTATTTCGCGCGATCCAGGAATTGCTGGGTAACGCCGCTCGACACAGCCAGGCAACCTTGGTAAAGGTTATATTAGATTTGGGCGACGATCGGATCCGCGTCAGTGTGGACGACAATGGTAAAGGCTTTGATCCTGATTCAACTCAACAGGGAAATAATCTTGGGCTTAAGCTCATTCAAGAGCGTACGGAAATGCTCGGCGGAAGTTTTGAAATCGACAGTGCAGTCGGAAAGGGCGCCAGGATTTTATTTGCAGTTCCTGCCCGTTCATGAGTGTTTAGGGGATTTCGTATCTGTTAAGTCTACATAACAGGATTGTAAGCCCTGCAAATATGGATGCCCTTTGCAGTTTTTCTTACTAAAAGTAGAATATTGGTAGTTCTGGGAGTGGTTCCCAGAGAAAATTTATTCAAGAAAGGAATAATATTATGTTATTTGCTCCAAAGGAAAAAGGCCAGGGTCTGGTTGAGTACGCGATCATTCTCGCTCTTGTCGCCATCGTCGTGATTGCTGTCATGCGCTTGCTTGGACCCAAAATCGGCAATACATTCAGCACCATCAGCAGCTCCTTGCCGTAATATCAGGATCTTGGTACGTATCAAAAGGACTCTGTCTACGGACAGAGTCCTACTTTTTTACCAAATTAATATAATCGTTTTTGGTTTATACTGTATAATGTTTGTAACATAATACCTGCCAGAATATATGGTAGGGCAGATTAAGAGAGGAGAACTACCCTATGCGTCGCGGACGGATACTCATCTTCCTCGTATTGATCGTGGTGATTGGTTTGGCGCTGCTTTATTTCGCTTATACCCAGTTTGCGGGGGTAACGGTCCAACCAACACAGGCGGCTCTTACTGAGGTTTATTTCGCTGCACAAAACATTCCTCAAGGAACGACCATTACCTCGGAAATGCTTGGTACGTTCTCCATCCCCCCTGAAAACGTGGCCGAAGTGATGTTTACGGTCGGTGAAGAGGGAGCTTTGATAGGTCAAACTGCTCGCTTTTCTTTGGATCAGGGAGTGGTTATCACTTCTTCGATGGTGGGTACGGGTCCGGTGGAAATTTCTGGTCCTGCCTGGGCCGTTCAGATCCCTTCCGGCATGGTCGCGGCGACGATCCCAACAAATCGTCTTTCGCTGGTCGGTTATGGCGTGAGTGATGGAGCACATGTCAACGTTAATGCATGTATGCTTTTCGTGGATATTGACCCCGCATTCCAGTCTGTACTGCCAAACTATATATCCGTGATGAAAGACGTGTTCTTCCCGCCTGAGGCTCAACCCGTTATTTCTCTTGATGCTGTAACTGGCGAGTTGCCGGCAAGGCAGGGCCGTACAGAGATTGACCCGACCTTCCAGAAGCCGATTTATACAGTTCCCTCTGAGGCACAACGACCACGCTTGGTCTGTCAAATGATCTTACAGGATGTAGTTGTGTTGAAGCTGGGAAATTTCGGCGTCCAGGCGCCCGCACCAGATCCCAATGCGACTCCCGCTCCTGCTCAGGCTGCTCCGCAACAAGTCAATCCTGATATTGTGACCTTGATGGTGAACCCACAGGATTCAATCTCTTTAAATTACTTTGTTTACAGCGGTGCGGTGTTGAGCATGTCCCTTCGCAACCCTAATGATACGTCGCGTTTTGCCGCTGAATCTGCCACACTCACAAGCTTACTGACGCAATACAATATTTCTCTTCCTTCCAAACTGCCTTATGCAGTACAACCCAGGATTGACGTGTTGACTCCGCCAGGCTTGCCCAATGATAATGTCCCAGCTCAGCCCCAGCAATAATTATTCTGACCATTTGAGGTGATTAACCGGTATGCCTACGGGTGAAAAAATTCGCGTAATGATTGTTGACGACGTTTCCGAAACAAGGGAAAACGTCAGAAAGCTGTTGCAATTCGAGTCCGATGTGGATGTTGTGGGGGCGGCTCGTACTGGCAAGGAAGCCATCCAGCTCTCGCAGGATTTGAATCCGGATGTTGTTTTAATGGATATCAATATGCCTGACATGGACGGCATTTCTGCCACGGAGGCAATTCGCGCAAAGCAACCGTCGGTCCAGGTTGTAATACTTTCTGTGCAAGGCGATCAAAATTATATGCGGCGGGCCATGTTGGCGGGTGCGCGAGATTTTCTTACGAAACCGCCCTTGGGTGACGAGTTGATCTCTGCGATTCGGCGTGCAGGATCAATGGCACAATCTGAGCGAGAAAAGAACGCTCAGGTTCATCAGGTTGCTCCAGCCGCCAGTCATGTAGGTTCCGTGATCGGCTATGGATCGTCAAAAGGTAAGATTGTGACAATCTATAGCCCGAAAGGCGGCACGGGTTGCACCACTTTGGCAGTTAATCTTGCATTGACCTTGCATAATGAGGATACACGGGTTGCATTGGTAGATGCCAATCTGCAATTTGGCGATGTTGCCGTCTTCATGAATGAGCAGGGGAAGAATACTGTAGTTGATCTTGCCCCACGCGCTGAGGAGTTGGACCCTGAAATTGTAGAGGATGTTATGCTGAAGCATGCCGCATCCGGTCTACATATCCTCGCGGCGCCAAGCCGGCCTGAATATGCGGAAAGGGTTTCCAGTAGTCAATTTACAAAAGTGCTCGAATATTTGCGCCAGATGTACGCGTATGTGATTGTTGACACGGCCACTCTTCTGACAGATGTTACTCTGGCTGCCATTGATATTAGCGACCTTCTCGTCCTGGTCACCACACAGGATATTCCATCCATTAAGAATTGTCGTCTTTTTCTTGACCTTTCTCAGACGCTGGGTATTGAACGCGAGCGCATTCTTTTTGTCATGAACCGCTTTGATAAAAGAATCAATATTACTCCGGAAAGGGTCGCTGAAAATTTGAAACAGGAAGTTGTTTCGGTAATCCCCTTTGATGAGCAGACAACCACAAAGGCCGTTAATCGGGGAGTGCCATTTGTGCTGGATAGTAAGAATCAGCCGGCCGCACGCGGAGTTTTTTCCCTCGCTGAGAGCGTACGAGCCCGCGTGGCGGCTCAAGAGTCTGTAGATGAGCCGAACCGTGCGGTCAGACGGTAAATCTTATACTAGGTTTCATAATTCTGAGGAGATAAAGGAAGATGTCTCTCTTAAAACGTATAGAACAAGGTCAAGGCGGTAATTCCTCTGGTCAGCCACCGGATAACCAGGGAGGCGAAAGTTCTCGCCTTTCATCTCTACAGGCGCGTCGCGTAAACGCGCCAGTTACATCTCCTCAGGCGGGTTCTTACTTCGATCTTAAAACCCGGGTTCAGAATAAGCTTCTTTCTGAATTGGATCCATCCATGGACATCACCCGGACAGACGATGTGCGTCGAACTATTCAGGATCTGTTCGAGCAAATCCTTGCAGAGGAGAACATTGTCCTTTCAAGACCAGAACGGGCACGTTTGTTCGAGCAAATCTCAGCGGAAATCCTTGGGCTCGGTCCACTTCAGACTCTTTTGGAGGATGATACCATTACCGAAATCATGGTAAATGGAGCGAAGAATATTTATATCGAGCGTAAGGGGAAGGTGCATCGTGTCCCCGTGACGTTCGAAAATAATGATCACGTGATGCGCATTATCGATCGCATTGTTGCGCCTCTTGGACGCCGCATTGATGAGTCAAGCCCATATGTGGATGCCCGTTTGGCTGATGGTTCTCGTGTAAATGCGGTGATTCCCCCATCTCTCTTGTCGGCCCGGTGCTGACCATTCGTAAATTTTCACGTAATCCCATTACCGTGGAGCAATTGATCCAATTTGGGTCTATTACCCAGGAGGGGATTCAGTTTCTTAAGGCATGTGTTGAATCGCGCTTAAATATTATTATTTCAGGTGGTACAGGTTCGGGCAAGACAACATTTCTTAACGTTCTTTCCGGTTTCATTCCCGGGGATGAACGCATTATCACCATTGAAAATGCTGCGGAGTTGCAATTGCGCCAGGAACACGTAGTGACCCTGGAATCTCGCCCTCCGAACATTGAAGGTCGCGGAGAAATAACAATTCGCGATCTGGTCGTCAATTCCCTCCGTATGCGCCCTGAACGTATCATTGTAGGCGAGATTCGTGATGAAGCGGCCCTGGATATGTTGCAGGCAATGAATACAGGTCACGATGGTTCAATGACCACGGCTCACTCCAACAGTCCGCGCGATACGCTATCTCGTATTGAAACCATGACGATGATGGCTGGTATGGATTTGCCGGTGAGAGCCATTCGTGAGCAGGTCTCCTCGGCGATCGACATGGTCGTCCACCAGGAACGTATGCGGGATGGTACGCGCAAAGTCACTCACATTACTGAAGTAAGCGGCATGGAAGGT
>Ga0105104_10001529_pt1 | contig 17298 bp, 15 predicted proteins | sample PPLLaktember2015_3_FD_87034 | JGI IMG/M metagenome (GOLD analysis project Ga0105104, IMG submission 87034) | Freshwater sediment microbial communities from Prairie Pothole Lake near Jamestown, North Dakota, USA - PPLs Lake P7 Core (6) Depth... | ecosystem: Environmental > Aquatic > Freshwater >... | reverse complement strand
GGTCGTTGCGCACTGCGCTGATCAGCTCGTTCATGAACCGCTCGCCCGCGATATAGACCATGCGCTTGGCGGGGTGGTGGTTCAGGACGTAGTGGCCGATCGCGTGCATGAGGTGGGTCTTGCCGAGCCCCACCCCGCCGTAGATGAACAGCGGGTTGTACGACTTGCTCGGGGCCTCGGCCACGGCCCGGGCGGCCGCCTCGGCGAACTGTTTCGAGGGGCCCACGACGAACGTGTCGAACGAGTAGCGGGGGTTGAGGCCGGCCAGCGAGGTGACCGGCACGGGCTCCACGCGCGGGCCGACGGGAGTCGGCGTCGCTGATGACGGGGGCGCCTGCGGGTCGCCTGCGGGCAAGGTCCCGGGAGGCTGGGCGTTCGGTTCTCCCGCCGCCCTCGCGGCGGCCCTGGCCTCCGCCGGGTCGTTGAAGGGATCGCCGTCCGGCTCCGAGGTGTCACGGTCGAACTGTTCCGAGATGAACACGACCTGCGAGCCCTTGCGGCCCACCTCGTCGAGTGCCTCGGTCAGGACCGCCGAGTAGTGCTTCAGGAGCCAGTTTCGGACGAGCGGATCCGGGACGCGGACGGTGATCGTCTGCCCGTCGTCGTCCATGAAAACGGCCGGCTTGAACCAGGTGTAGAACGAATGGCGGTTGACCTTCGTCTCGATGCGGGCCAGCACCCGGTCCCAGAAGTTGTCCATAGCCAAAAATCGCCTGGCGCCTTCAACGGCCGCGAGTTCTCCCGACTTTCGCCCCGAAAATCAGGCGTTCCGGCCACCCGGCGGCTGCGCGGAAGCCCGTCCGTAAAGGCCCGCCGCCTTTCGCCTTGCTGCGAAACCTTGATTTTCCGGGCATCGGCTGGGGTACGCGCGCGTCGGGAGCCTGTTTTTCCACATATTTTTCCACAGTTGTGGAAAACTCTGGGGATAGACCGAACTCAGGCGGTCCCTCCGAGGGGGCCGGAAGAGCGGGGAAGGCTGAACAATGTACCACACCCGGAGCCGCATTTGACAGTGGTTGTACGGCTCCGCTACCATTGAAAGTTCGGCACTCTCGATTTGGAGCCCGACACCCATGAAGCGCACGTTTCAACCGAATAATCGTCGCCGTCACAAGACTCACGGTTTCCTCGTCCGCATGGCCACCAAGGGCGGGCGGCTGGTGCTGAAGCGCCGCCGCGCGAAGGGTCGCAAGCGGCTGGCGCTCTAGCCCGGGGACGCGGGTGGAACAGGCCGCGCCCGGGAGACGTCAGACTTTCAGGGACGCCAGCCGCATCCGGCGGCGCCCGGAGTTCAAGCGCGTCTACGAGGGCGGCCAGAAGCTGCGACTGCGGCTGATGACGGTGATGGTGCTTCCCAACGGGGGCGCGGCCAGCCGGCTCGGCATCGCGGCAACCCGGAAGCTTGGCGGGGCGGTCATCCGCAATCGGGCGAAGCGCCTGGTGCGGGAGGTTTTTCGCAAGGCAAACGTCCCCGCCGGCCTGGACATCGTCGTCATCCCGCGGCGGGACATGCTGGATGTCGAGTACCCCACCCTTGAAGCCGAGTTCCGATACGCCCTGCGGCGAGTGCGGCGCCCGAACGCCGGCGCGTGAGCCGGGCGGGCCGGCCCGCGCCGCGCTGCTGCTCCTCCGGGTCTACAAGATTCTCGTTTCGCCGCTGTTTGCAGGCTCCTGCCGGTACCTGCCTTCCTGTTCGGACTACACTGCCGAGGCCGTGCGCCGGTACGGCGTGCTCCGCGGCAGTTGGCTGGGACTTCGACGGCTCGGCCGCTGTCAGCCGTTTGGCTCGCACGGGTACGACCCGGTGCCGTAGGGGTAATGGTCAAGAGTTCAGGGTCAAGGGTTCAGGGTTGAGGGTTGAGAGTTGAGAGTTCCCCCCGGCGTCACGCTGGCGGACGCTGGTCGGTTGCGGTCAAGAGTTCGGAGTTCAGGGTTCAGAGTTGAGGGTCGAGGGTTGAGGGTTCCCCACGGCGTGACGCCCGGGCTGAACCGTCAACCGTGAACTGTGAACCGTCAACCCTTTAGAGTGGGCGCAGCGACCGCATCTCGCAGGGCAAAGGCCTTTTAGTTCATGGAAAAGCGCGTTCTCCTGGCTGTTTTCCTCTCGTTCCTGGTGCTGTACGCGTACCAGTCGTTCGTTCTGAAGCCACCCGTTCCGGGGCCCCAGCGGACCCCCTCGACGCCCTCGACGGGCGCGGGGCAGGCGGCTACCGCCCCGAAGGCGGCTCCGGGCACAGCCCTGCCTCCCCCGGCGGGCCTCGGCGCAGCGGCGGCCGTCGCCGCAGCCACCACCCCGCCGGTGCAGGCGCGCGTGGCCGCCCAGACCGAGCAGGACATCGTGGTGGAGACGCGCGTGGTCCGCGCGGTCTTCACGAACAAGGGCGGGCGCATCAAGAGCTGGCAGCTGAAGCGCTACCTCGACAAGTTGGGCCGGCCGCAGGAACTGGTCCCCGTGGACCTCCCCGCCGGGTCCGCCCTCCCCTTCGACCTGAAGGTGGACGATGCGGCGGTGACGGCGAGGTTGCGCGAGGCGCTGTTCCAGCCGGGTGGGAACCTGGCCGGTTCCCGGGTGGACGTCACCGGCGCGGCGCGCACGCTGCGGTTCGACTACGAGGACGGTTCGGGCGTGAAGGCGAGCAAGGTGTTCACCTTCGAGCCCGAGTCCTACATGATCGGCTTCGACGCCAAGGTCGAAGGCGCCGGCCGGCAGTGGAACCCCACCATTCTCTGGGGGCCCGGCCTCGGGGACGTGCATGTCGCCGCGAGCAGCTACGAGCAGAAGCCGCAGGGCATGATCTTCCGCGGTGACAAGGTCGACCGGCTCAACGCAAAGGCCATCGCCGGCCAGCCTGTCTACGAAGACCGGTTTGCCGTGGCGGGCGTGGACGACCACTACTTCATCGCGATCGCGCTTCCGAAGCGGATGGTCCGCGTCTCCTACGAGCCCCTGGTCGTGCCCGACCCGTCGGGGGACCCGAAGAAGGCCCGCAATTACATGGCCTTCGGCCTCCGGCAGGCGGAGTCGCCCGCCAGCCTTCGGTTCTTTTTCGGCCCAAAGGATTTCGACGTCCTGAAGGCAGCCGACAAGGACATCAAGCTCGTCCGTGCCATCAACTACGGCATGCTCGACATCATCGTCGTGCCGCTGCTCAGCGCGTTGAAGTGGGTCAACGGCTTCGTCGGCAACTACGGCTGGTCCATCATCATCCTCACGATCCTCATCAACATCGTGATGTTCCCGCTGCGGCACAAGAGCATGGTGTCGATGCGGAAGATGCAGGAACTGCAGCCGGAGATGAAGGCCATCCAGGAGCGGTATGGGAAGCTGAAGGCGACCGACCCCGAGAAGCAGAAGATGAACGCGGAGGTGATGAACCTCTACAAGACGCGGGGCGTGAACCCGGCGGCCGGCTGCGTGCCGATGCTGCTCACGCTGCCCGTGCTGTTCGCGTTCTATTCGCTGCTGTCTCAGGCCATCGAGATGCGCGGCGCGCCGTTCATGCTCTGGATCCAGGACCTCGCGGCGCACGACCCGCTCTACATCACGCCGATCCTGATGGGTGCCAGCCAGTTCTGGCAGCAGAAGATGACGCCGACGAGCCCGGACCCGAACGCGGCCATGCAGCAGAAGATGATGCTGATGATGCCGCTCGTGTTCATGTTCATGTTCCTGTGGGCGCCGAGCGGCCTGGTCATCTACTGGTTCGCCAGCAACCTGCTCGCGATTGGACAGCAGTACCTCACCAACCACCTGGCGGGGCCGGCGAAGGTGCACGCCCAGCCGCCGGCGGTGCGGAAGGTCGGGAAAGTCGGGCGGGTGGCAAAGTGAACTTGGCAACTGTCTAGTTAGCAACTTTCCATTTGGGTGCGACCAAAGAGACAGTCGCAAAGTGAAGGTGGCAATTGTCTACTTGGCAATTGACCATTTGAAGGCCTGAGGCGCCGCCTCGAGGACGCGCCGAAGCGGCGGATGTGAGCCCACCAGACGCGAATCATGCCGATGCTCACTTGTGTTGACGATCGCCGCCGATCCGTCGAAAGGCCGCGGCCGACCCTGCCGCTCCGGGCTCCGGCTCGCAGCCATCGCAGTCGCCCTTCGCGACAGGGTCGACCGCGGATGGAGTCGCCGCGCGGCGAAACGATCGTCAACGCCAACGAGCTCCGGGACTAGACAATCGGCAAGTCTCTCAATTGCAAAGTGACACCATGTCCACCGTAGACGATCTCGACCTGAATGGCCGCCTGCTCGATTTCGTGAACAGCGTCACCGAAGCCATGGGCCTCGACCTCGAGGCGCGGGTGGAAGACACGCCGGATGGCCCGCGGGTGAACCTCGTGGGAGACGATGCGTCGATGATGCTGCGGCACAAGGGAGAGGCGCTGAACGCGCTGCAGCACGTCACCGCCACCGTGTTCCGCGACGAGCTGCCCGAGCACCGCCGGGTCGTGGTGGACTGCATGGACTTCCGGCGCGACAAGGACGTCGAGCTGAAGCAGATGGCGCTGTTTTTGGGCGAAAAGGCCCGGCGCACGGGCGTGGACCAGCAGCTCGGGCCGCTCAACGCCTACGAGCGCCGCATCGTCCACATGGCGGTGGCCGAACAGGGCCTGGCGGAAACCGAGAGCATCGGGGACGCGGCGGTCAAGACGGTCATCATTTCGCCCAAAAGAGCGTAGATCTGCGTGATTTGGTGATCTCTTGATTTGTTGATTTGTTGATTGATTGATCGATTGGGTTGATTGCAAATCGCCAAATCCACCAATCAATCAACAAGTCGCCAAATCGAGAAATCAACAAATGACACCGTCAGATACCATTGTGGCCGTGGCGACGCCGCCGGGGCGCGGCGGGATTGCCGTCGTGCGCCTCAGTGGCCCGGAGGCGTTTGCGATCGCGCAGACGCTGGTGCAGCGGCCGGTCACCCTCACTCCCCGGCGCGCGGTCCTCGCGCGCATCGCGGTCCCCACTCAGCAGATCGGCACATCGACCCAGCAAACTCGCCCATCCCATCAAGAGAACTGCCCCTCCAATCAAGAAATCACCAAAATCAATGAAGAAATCGAGAGATCGCCAAGTCAAGCGATGACGAAAGTCGTCCTGGACGAGGCCGTGATCCTGCCATTTGCCGCGCCGGCGTCCTACACGGGCGAGCCGGTGGTTGAAATCAGCATCCACGGGAGCACCGCCATTGCCGGCGCCGTCGTGCAGGCCGCGGTGCAGGCGGGCGCGCGCCCGGCGCAGGCGGGGGAGTTCACGCTGCGCGTGTTCCTGAATGGCCGGCTCGACCTGGCACAGGCGGAGGCGGTGCGCGACCTCATCGAGGCGACGACCCCGCTGCAGGCGCGGGTGGCGTTCGTCCAGCTGACCGGGACCCTGAGCGGCCGGCTGGCGGAGATCGAGCGGGAGCTATTCTCGTTGTCGGCGCGCCTCGAGGCCTCGATCGACTTTCCAGACGAGGGGTACCGGTTCGTGGGGCCCGGCGAGGTGGAGACGAGCCTCCTGGGCGTGGGGGAGCGGGTCGAGGCGCTGGTCGAAGAGGGAAAGCAGGGCCGGCTGGTCAGGGAAGGCGCGACGGTTGCATTGGTGGGGCGGACGAACGTGGGGAAGTCCACGCTCTTCAACCGCCTCGTCGGGCACGACCGGGCGATCGTGACGGCGGTGCCGGGGACGACCAGGGACCTGCTGACCGAGGTGGTGACGTTCGACGGGCTGCGCGTGACGCTCGTGGACACGGCGGGCGTGCGGGAGAGTCTGGACCTGGTGGAGCGGGAAGGCGTGGCGCGGGCAGACCGGGCCCGGGCGGCCGCCGACCTGGTGGTCGTGGTGCTGGACGGGTCGGCGCCGCTGGAGGAAGAGGACCTGCGTCTCCTGGAGGAAACGGCGGACCGCCCGCGGGTCGTCGTGCGCAACAAGGCCGACCTGCCGCCGGCGCCGTGGCTCTCGAGGTTGGGTTTGTGTGTGTCAGGCTTGAATGGTGATGGGGTGAATGACCTAATTAGGTCAATCAGCCAAGAGTTGGGGTGGTCCGGAGCCGCCGAGCCTCCGGCGCTGAGCAACCCCCGGCACATCGAGCTGCTCGGGCGGGTCCGCGAGGCCCTGGACGTCGCCTCCCAGTTGCTGGCGAACGCTGCCGCGGGCGACGCAGTGCCCGAGGAGTTGATCCTGGCCGATCTCCAGCGCGCGCGGGCGGCGCTCGAGGAGGTCACGGGACGACGGACGACGGAGGAGTTGCTGAGTGAGATCTTCTCTAAATTCTGTGTTGGAAAATGAAATGATTTCTTGATTTCTTGATCTCTTGATTTGTTGATTGATTGGTAGATTGGTTGATTGCGGGATTGTGTCCGATTTCGATGTAATGGTGATCGGCGCGGGGCATGCGGGGTGTGAAGCCGCCTGGGCGGCAGCACGTCTCGGCTGCCGCGTGGGCCTGTGCACGCTGTCGCCCGATACCGTCGCGCACATGCCTTGCAACCCGGCCGTCGGCGGAACGGCCAAGGGGCACTTGGTCCGCGAGATCGACGCGCTCGGCGGCCTGATGGGCCTGGCGATTGACGCCACCGGGATCCAGTTCCGGGTGCTGAATCGCAGCCGCGGCCCGGCGGTCTGGTCCCCCCGAGCCCAGGCTGACAAGAAGCAGTACCGGGCGTGGATGCGGGCGGCCCTCGAGTCGGAGCCGCAGATCGAGTGGGTGATCGGCGCCGTCGGGGCCGTGCTGACGGCGGGCGGACAGGTCACCGGCGTGCAGCTCGAGGACGGCCGAACCCTGCGCTGCGGCGCCCTGGTCATCACCACTGGCACGTTCCTGAACGGCCTCGTCCACATCGGCCCCGAGCAGATTCCGGCGGGCCGGGCCGGCGAGCCGCCCGCCCGGGCCCTGTCCGAGTCGCTGAAGTCGTTCGGGTTCCGCTGGGGGAGGCTCAAGACCGGGACGCCGCCCCGCCTGGACGGCCGCAGCATCGACTTCCCCGCCGGCGTGCGTGCCGAAGCCTTCGTGGAGGAACCCGGCGACAGGGAGATCGTTCCCTTCTCGTTCCTCACCGACCGCATCGATCGGCCGCAAACGCCTTGCTACCAGGTGTTCACCACGCCCGCGGTTCACGACCTGATTCGCGCCAATATCGGCCGTTCGCCGCTGTTCAACGGCCAGATCGCCGGGATTGGCCCGCGCTATTGCCCCTCCATCGAGGACAAGGTGGTCCGCTTCAGCGAGCGTGACCGCCACATGCTCTACCTCGAGCCAGAGGGCCTCGACACCCACGAAATCTACGTCAACGGCCTGTCCATGAGCCTCCCCCGCGACGTCCAGGAGGCGATCGTCCACGCGCTGCCCGGACTCGGCGAGGCGGTGATGCTGCGGCCGGCGTATGCGGTGGAGTACGACTTCATCCAGCCGACCGAGCTGAAGGCCACCCTCGAAACCAAGCGGGTTGGGGGCCTGTTCCTCGCGGGCCAGATCAACGGAACGTCCGGCTACGAGGAGGCGGCAGGCCAGGGCCTGCTCGCCGGACTCAACGCCGCGCGGTCGGTCTCACGCGAAGAGGCGATCGTCTTGCGCCGCGACGAGGCCTACATCGGAGTGATGGTGGACGACCTCGTGACCTCCGGCTGCCTCGAGCCGTACCGGATGTTCACCTCGCGGGCCGAACGGCGGCTGCTCCTCCGGATCGACAATGCGGACTTGCGGCTCACGCCCATCGGCCGCGACGCCGGTCTCGTAGACGACGAGCGGTGGGGAAGGTTCGTGGCGCGGCGGGACCGGGTGTCGAGGAACCGGGCCCGGCTGGCCGAGACCCTGATGCGGTGCCCGAGCAGCGGCAACTCCGTTCCGGTGGAGCAGGTGCTTCGTCGCCCCGGGGTCACGCTGGAGGGCTTGATCGCGGCGGGCGCGATCTCGCTGGACACGAGCAACGCCGGCGGCGCGATCGATCTGGCCGCCCTGGAGAGCGCGGTCAAGTTCGAGGGATACCTCCGCCGCGAGGAAGCGTCGGTCGAACGCGCCAGGCGGCGCGAAACCGCCCAAATCCCGCTAGATTTCCGCTACGAAGGCCTCCCGGGCCTGAGCCGCGAGGTGACCGAGCGCCTGAGCGCCGTCCGCCCCGAAACCCTCGGCCAGGCGAGCCGCATTCCAGGCGTCACGCCCGCCGCCGTCGCGATCATCGCGTTTCACATTGGGGGTTAGGACTGGGGCTGGGGACTATGGCAGAGAACAGGTCGAGAGTTAAGGGTCGAGGGTTAGCGGTGTGTCAGTCACGCTGAAGATGCCGGACGTTCCACGTGGAACATTCCTAGCCCCTAGCCCCCAGCCCCTAGCCCCCAGCGCCTAGCCCCCAGCCCCCAGCCCCTAGCCCCTAGCCCCTAGCTACAGCATCTTCCTGAGAATCGTCAGCCGGCTCTGGAGCGCGTCCACGAGCAGGTGCGTCGATTCCCAGAACAGCGGGGGAGTCGGGGCGCTGGGCATGTCGGGGCCCGAGGGGCCGCGAAAGAGCAGGAAGAGCCCGCCTGGCTTGAGGAAAGCCTGGATGTTCATCAACACGGGCCGTTCGACGCGCACCGCCCGCATGGTGACCAGGTCGAAGGTCTCGTGCAGGTCGGGGCGCGTGAGCAAGGCTTCGTAGCGGGAGGTCTCCACCCGCAAGTCGATCTCGAGGCGGCGCCCGGCCTCGCGCAGGAACGCCGATTTCCGCGTCTTGGCCTCTACGAGCGTGAACGCCACCTCCGGCCGCGCCAGTTTCATCGGGATCGCGGGCGAGCCGCCGCCCGACCCGATGTCGATCAGTTGCTGTGCCTCCCGGGGAATGTACTTCGCGGCGACGAGCGGCTCGATCAGCAGGCGGTCGATCGTCGCATCACCGCCCCCCGCCAGGTCGAGCGCCGTGAGGTTGATCTTGGCGTTCCAGGCCTCGAGCAGCCGGTAGTAGACCTCGAGCGACGCCACGAGCGCCGGCGCCGGCGGCACACCCGCGCGTCTCCCCAGCTTGGTCACCCGTTCCGCAAACTCCCGGCTCGTCATCGCCAATACTCTAGCACCCGTAACCTCTGCCATAAGCCAAATCCATCACTGGAATTCAACCAATTCGCCAATTCAATCACCAAATCTCCAAATCAACAGATCAACAAATGTCGCGAATGGAGTATTCTGTCTTCCCTGCATTTTGGTCCAGCTCCCGCGTGATTCCCGTAAGTTATTGATAATGGGCAGGATAACAGCTGTAGCCAACCAGAAGGGCGGCGTGGGCAAAACCACGACCGCCATCAACCTGGCCGCGTCGCTCGCCCTCGGGGAACGCTCCGTCCTGGTCGTGGACATCGACCCCCAGGCCAACCTCACCAGCGGCGTCGGCATGCGGGACCAGGTGCCGGAGGGCCGGTCCATCTACTCGGCGTTGACCTCCATCGACGTGGACGGCGACCTTTCGCCTTATGTTCTCCACACCTCGGTTCGGGGGCTCGACATCGTCCCCGCCGACCGCCACCTGACCGGCGCCGAAATCGAGATGGTCGGCCTCCTCGCGCGCGAGCAGCGCCTGCGCCGCCTGCTTCGTCCCCTGGCCGAGCGCTACAACCACGTCTTCATCGACTGTCCGCCCTCGCTCGGCCTTCTCACGCTCAACGCGCTCGTCGCCGCCGACTCCGTCCTGATTCCGCTCCACTGCGAATACTTCGCCCTCGAAGGGCTCGCGGAGTTGATCTCGACGATGCGCCGCGTGCGTGCCGCGCTGAACCCGTCGCTCGACATCGAGGGCGTGCTGCTGACGATGTACGACGAGCGGACGAACCTGGGCCAGCAGGTGGGCCGCGACGTGCGGGCGTTCTTCAAGGAAAAGACGTATTCGACGGTGATTCCGCGCAACGTGCGGCTTGGCGAGGCCCCCAGCCACGGCATGCCCGTCGCGCTCTACGACCCGAAGTCCAAGGGTGCCGAGTCGTACCTCGCGCTCGCCCGGGAGTTCCTCGAACGCCACGCGCCCGCGGCCGCCGCCGCGTCGCATTCGTGAGATCCGTCCAATCGTGAAATCAATCGACAGATCAACCCATCAAGAGATCGAGAAATGACACGGATGATTGAGAAGCGCCCGGCCCTCGGCAAAGGCCTCAGCGCGCTGATCCCCGAAGTCCCCGAGCCGCCGCGCGGCGCGACGCTCGAAGTGGACGTCGATCGCATCCTGCCCAACCGCTATCAACCGCGGCAGCAGGTGGACGCCGAGGGCATCGAAGACCTGGCGCGCTCGATTGCCGCCAACGGCATCATCCAGCCGATCATCGTCCGGCGCGTCGACGGCGGCTTCCAGATCATCGCGGGCGAGCGCCGCTGGCGCGCGGCGCAGCACGCCGGCCTCCTCAAGGTCCCCGTGGTCGTCAAGGACGTCGCGCCGGGGCAGGAGGGGCGGCTGCTCGAGATGGCGCTGATCGAGAACATCCAGCGCGAGGACCTCAACCCGATCGAGGAGGCGCTCGCCTACCGGCGCCTGGCCGATGAGTTCGACCTGACGCAGGAGCAGATCTCGGCCGCGGTGGGGAAGGACCGATCCTCGATCGCGAACCTCGTCCGCCTGCTGCGCCTGCCGCAGGCCGTGCGCGACCAGGTGGCGGCCAACGTGCTGACGATGGGGCATGCGCGTGCGCTGCTGGCGCTCGAGCAGGAGCCGATGATCTCGCGCGCGGCGGCCGAGGTCGTCGCGAAGCGGTTGTCCGTGCGCGACACGGAGGCGCTGGTCAAGCGCCTGCTCGCCGGCCCGCCGAAGCCGAAGGCCGTGAAGGTTGCGGACGTGCACACGCGCGCGGCCGAGCAGGAGCTCCGGATGGCGCTGGGCGCGGCGGTCCGCATCGTGCGCAAGCGCAAGGGCGGGAAGATCGAGGTGGACTTCACGTCGGAGAACGAGCTGCAGCGGCTCTACGAGCGTATGACAGGCAAATAGGGCGACATGTCATTTGTTGGTTTGTTGATTTGTTGAGTTGTTGATTGATTTGGTGATTTGGTGATTTGGTGAGGCGATGGCGAAGCGTCTGACCGAAATGGTCTCCTGCTCGGGTTGAGCGAGCAAGCTCGCCGCGGGCGAGCTCGCCCAGGTCCTGGGCGACATGCCGGCACCCACCGACGACCGCGTCCTCATCGACTATCGGACCGCGGACGATGCCGGTGTGTACAAGTGGGATGAGGACCGGGCGCTGGTGCAGACGGTGGATTTCTTCACGCCCATCGTGGACGACCCGGCGACCTACGGCGCGATCGCCGCGGCCAACGCGCTCAGCGACGTCTACGCGATGGGCGGCACGCCGCTGACCGCCCTTGCGATTGCCGGGTTTCCCAAGGCGGACCTGGACCGCGAGACGATCCGCGAGATCTTCCTCGGCGGGTTGCAGGTGCTGCGTGAAGCCGGCGTCGCGCTGCTTGGCGGGCACACGGTGCAGGACCCCGAGATCAAGTTCGGCTACGCGGTGACGGGCGTGGTCTCGCCGCGCGACGTGTGGACGAACGCCGGGGCGCGGGCGGGCGACGTGCTGTTCCTCACGAAGCCGCTGGGGACGGGTGTCGTGGCGACCGCGGTCAAGTTCGGGCGCGCGCCGAAGGACACCGAGGACGCGGCGGTGGAAGTGATGCTGACGTTGAACCGCGCGGCCGCGCAGGCGCTGCGCACGCTGCCGCCGGGCAGCGTTCACGCGTGCACCGACATCACCGTCTTCGGGTTCATCGGCCACGCAACCGAGATGGCGCAGGGCAGCGGCGTGACGCTGCGGCTGAAGGCGGCGTCGGTCCCGCTGATTCCTGGCGTGCTCGCGCTTGCGAGAGGCAACCGGTCGGGCGGGATGAAGACGAACGAGGAGCACTTCGCGGCGACCGCCGACCTCTCGCCGAACCTGACACCCGAGCTGCGCGCGGTGTTCTTCGACCCGCAGACCTCGGGCGGCCTCCTCGCGGCCGTGGACCCCTCACGAGCCGACGCCGCCCAGGCCGCCTTTGCCGCCGCGGGCCTTGTCGCCTCGCGCGTCGGCGTCGCGATCCCCCGCGGCCGGTTTGCCGTGGAGGTCGTTTGACACGACGGCCCAGGCCACTGACCATTTGGCAACAACTGGACAGTTGCGAAGTTGACAGGTGACAGCGAGCCGCAAGCGGCCGCGTCATTGTCGGCTGCGCGCAGGGCGGGCAAGGTCCGGCCCGCGGCTCTCGAGTCACCGCGGACACAAGGGTCCGCCCTACGGCTGTCCCCGCTCCCCCTGTCGATATTGCAGGCTAGCCACCATTCAGCCTCGCATGGTATAAATTCATGTTTTTGCAACCTTTGCCTCAGTCCGCCATCGAGCCGGCCGCGCCGCGCGCGACGCGTCCGGGTGGAGGATCTCGCAGGTGCTGCCGGGCCTCGCTGTCTTCGCCGTCATCGCCATCGTGCTGCTGTTCATCGTCGTGCTCGACCGCGGCCTGTTCCGGCCGCTGGGGCGCGTGATGGCGGAGCGTGAGGCGGCCATCAAGTCGGCGCAGCAGATGGCGGAGGCCGCTGCCACCCGCGCCCGCGAGGCTGCCGCCGAGTTCGAGCGCACCACCCGCGCGGCCCAGGCCGAGGTCTATCGCGAGATGGACGAGAACCGCCGGCGCGCGTCGGAGCAGCGCGTCGAGCTCATGGCGAAGACCCGCGAGGAAGTGGACGCGACCGTCGCCGAGGCGGGCGCCCGCGTGAAGGCCCAGGCCGACGAGGCGCGCATGCGCCTCGAGAAAGAGGCCGATGCGCTCGGCGAGGCCATCGTCGAACGCGTGCTCGGCCGAAAGGCGTCGTGACCGCTTGACCCGCACACCCTCGCCCGCTGCGTTGCATCGTCCAGCCGCGCCCGGACGCCCGGGAGCGGCCGAGCCGCGTCGAACGGCGGCCGCGCTCGCGCCCCTTGCCCTCGCGGCGTTGATCCTTGCCACCACCCCGCTGACCGCCGCGCCGCAGGCAGAACCCTCGCACGGTCCTGCCGCGCAGGCGGCGCAGACGCCCGTGCACGAAGGCGCTGCCCAGGCGGCGCCGCAGCCTGGTCAAGCGGAACCGCAGCCGGCCGCTCACGCCGCGCCTCAGGGCGAGGCCCACCAGGCCGGGGGCGAGCACGACAAGGGCAGCCACGAGGCGGCGTCGCCGTGGAACCTGATCGGCAAGATCTTCAACTTCGCGGTCCTGGCCGGCGCGCTGGTCTACCTGCTGCGATCGCCCTTCGCCGATTACCTGAAGAACCGCGGCGTGCGGATCCGGTCCGACCTGGCGAACGCCCGGCAGATGCGCGACGAGGCGTCCGCGCAGATGGCGAAGATCGAGGAGCGGCTGACGGCGCTGCCCTCCGAGATCGAGGCGCTGAAGCGGCGCGGCGCCGCGGAAGCGGCCGCCGAACAGGCCCGGATGCGCGAAGCCACCGAGACCGAGCGCCAGCGGTTGCTCGACCAGGCGAGGCGCGAAGTGGAGTCGCAGGTGCGCACGGCCGAACGGATGCTGCTCAAGCGCGCCGGCGAACTGGCCGTCAGCGTGGCCACCGAGCGCGTGCGCCGCACGATCACGGCCGCCGACCAGGATCGGCTCGTCGATCGGTACCTGACCCAGGTGGGCGGCGAGGGAGTCGGCGCCGGGAACTAGAGACAGGCCACTAGTCCCGGAGTTCGTTTGCGTTGACGGTCGTTTCGCCGCGCGGCGACCGCGGCCAGGGATCGGCGGCGATCGTCAGCACAAGTGAGCATCGGTACAGTCGGGCAACGAGGAACGATGTCGAACCGATCTTCCGCCGCACGGTATGCGCGTGCGCTTCTCGACGTGAGCCGGGTCGAGGCCGACCCGGAGGTGGCCGAACAGGAGCTCGCGGGGTTCGTGTCGCTGGTCGGGTCGAACGAGACGCTCGCGCGGGTGTTGACGAGCCCCGGTGTGCCCGTGCCGCGCAAGTCCGCGCTGGTCGCGGAGTTGGTCGGCCGCCTGCGGCCGTCGAGACCCGTGGCGCGAATACTCGCCCTGCTCGCGGAGCGCGACCGCCTGGTGCTGCTGCCCGACCTGCTCGAGGAGTACAGCCGGCGGCTGATGGACTACCGGCAGGTGATCCGCGCGGACGTGACGACCGCCGTCCCGCTGCCCGCCGAGCGCCTGGAGGCGCTGCGCCAGACGATTGCCGAGAAGACTGGCCGGACGGTGATCCTGACCACGGCGGTGGACCCCGGGCTCATCGGCGGCCTCGTCACGCGGATCGGGAGCGTCGTCTACGACGGCAGCGTGCGCCGGCAGCTGGAACGGATCAGGGAGACTTTGACGGCCTAGTGGCAGGCCAAGTCGTCACTTGGCAATTGTTCTACTGGGCGATTGTCTATTGAAGTCGTATGCGTTGACGATCGTTTTGCCGCGCGGCGACTCCTTCCGCGGTCGACCCTGTCGCGAAGGGCGACTGCGATGGCTGCGAGCCGGAGCCCGGAGCGGCAGGGTCGGCCGCGGCCTTTCGAGGGATCGGCGGCGATCATCAACACAAGTGAGCATGGGTATAGTCGCCATAGACAGTCGCCAAATGGTCAATTGCCAAGTGAAGGCGAGTTGTCCACCCCAGGGAATTGCGAAGTGATATGGAAATAAGAGCCGAGGAACTCTCCAAGATCATCCGCGACCAGATCGGCAGCTACGCCGTGGACGTGGACGTGGCCGAAGTGGGGACGGTCGTGTCGATCGGCGACGGCATCGCGCGCGTGCACGGCGTCGAGCGTGCCATGGCCGGCGAGATGATCCAGTTCCCGCACGGTGTCTTCGGCATCGCGCTGAACCTCGAAGAGGACAGCGTCGGCACGGTGCTGCTCGGCGAGTTCCGGGAGATCAAGGAAGGCGACCAGGTGCGTCGCACCGGGCGCATCATCTCGGTGCCGGTCGGCGAGGAACTCCTCGGCCGCGTGGTGAACCCCCTCGGCCAGCCGATCGACGGCAAGGGCCCGATCCACACGACGCGCTTCTCGCCCATCGAGCGCATCGCGCCGGGCGTCGTCGATCGCCAGGGGGTGCGCGAGCCGGTCCAGACCGGCCTGAAGGCCATCGACTCGATGATCCCGATCGGCCGCGGGCAGCGCGAGCTGATCATCGGCGACCGGCAGACGGGCAAGACCGCGATTGCCGTTGACACGATCATCAACCAGAAGGGCCAGGACCTGATCTGCATCTACAACGCGATCGGGCAGAAGACCTCGACGATCGCGCACGTGGTGAAGACGCTGGAGGACGCGGGCGTCCTGCCCTACACGATCGTCGTGGCCGCGGCGGCCTCGGACCCGGCGCCGATGCTCTACATCGCGCCGTACGCGGCGTGCGCGATGGGCGAGTACTTCCGCGACAGCGGCCGCCACGCGCTCTGCGTCTACGACGACCTCTCGAAGCACGCGCAGGCCTACCGCGAGATCTCGCTGCTGCTGCGCCGGCCGCCGGGCCGCGAGGCGTACCCCGGCGACGTGTTCTACCTGCACTCGCGGCTGCTGGAGCGCGCGGCGAAGCTGAACAATGAAAACGGTGCCGGCTCGCTGACGGCGCTGCCGATCATCGAGACGCAAGCCGGCGACCTGTCGGCCTACATCCCGACCAACGTCATCTCGATCACCGACGGCCAGATCTTCCTCGAGGGCGACCTGTTCAACCAGGGCGTGCGCCCGGCCGTCAACGTCGGCCTCTCGGTGTCGCGGGTCGGCGGCGCCGCGCAGGTCAAGGCGATGCGGCAGGTGGCGGGGCGGCTGCGCCTCGACCTGGCGCAGTACCGCGAGCTGGCGGCGTTCGCGCAGTTCGCGAGCGACCTGGACAAGGCGACGCAGGCGCAGCTCCTTCGCGGCCAGCGCCTGGTCGAGATCCTGAAGCAGCCGCAGTACCAGCCGCTCTCGGTGGAGAAGCAGGTGCTGCTGGTCTACGCCGGCACCAACGGGTTCCTGGACCCGATCGCGCTCCCCGACGTGGCGGCGTACGAGACGGAGCTGTACCGCTTCATCGAGACGCGGAAGCCGGCGATTTACACGACGCTGCGCGAGAAGAAGGCGATCGACGACCAGCTGAAGGCCGACATCGAGTCGGCCCTGAAGGAATTTGGCCGAGAGTTCGCCGGGGCAAGAAACGTCGCCGCGGCGTAGCGAGGCCACCGCGCCGTAGCCCGCCGGAGCTTGGGGAACGGTTGCGAAGGCGGGCGAAGGCGGGCGGCCGAGAATTCGCGGAAACGCGGAAAGTGGCGGCGGCGTAGCAGGGACCGGGGATCGGACTGCGGAGCCCGGCTCGAGAGCCGATGTGACCGCTCCTGAGATGAGCACGAGCTGAAATGCCGTCTTTGATCGACATCCGGCGCCGCATCCGTGCGGTGAAATCGACGCAGCAGATCACCAAGGCCATGAAGATGGTCGCGGCGTCGAAGCTGCGCAAGTCGCAGGAGCGCATCCTCAACGCGCGGCCGCTCGCCCGTCACGCGCTCGAGGTCCTGCGCCACGTGGCCTCGCGCGTGGATCCCTCCACGCATCCGCTGCTCGCGCACCCCGAGCCCGCGCCCGGGACGCGCATCCTGGTGATCGTGCTGACCTCCGACAAGGGGATGTGCGGCAGCTTCAACGCCAACATCATCCGCGCGGCGGGCAACTTCATCGGCGAGCAGACGGACCGCGAGTGCACGCTCGGCCTGGTCGGCCGCAAGGGTCGCGACTTCTTCACCCGCCGCGGCTTCCCCGTCCGCTTCGAAATGGTGAACTTCCTCTCCCGGGTGGATTACTCCCACGCGCAGGAGATCGCCAAGGAAGCGATGAACGCGTTCACGAGCGAGGAGGTGACCGCGGTCTACCTCGCCTACAACGAGTTCAAGTCGGTGCTGCAGCAGCGGGTGGTGATCGAGCCGTTGCTGCCGATCCCGGCGGCCGACCTCGCGGACGAGGACCCGGCCACGGCGCACGTCGAGTACCTCTACCTGCCCTCGGCGCAGGAGATCTTCGACAGCCTGCTGCCGCGCCACGTCGAGGTGCAGGTGTTCCACGCGCTGCTCGAGTCGGTGGCCGCCCAGAACGCGGCGCAGATGGTGGCGATGGACAACGCCACCAAGAACTCGGGCGAGGTCATCGAGGGCCTGACCCTTTACATGAACAAGATCCGGCAGGCCGCGATCACGCGGGAAATCATCGAGGTGGTGTCCGGGGCCCAGGCGCTCTAGTGGCGAGGACAGACCACTAGTCCCGGAACTCGCCTGCGTTGACGATCGTTTCGCCGCGCGGCGACTCCTTCCGCGGTTGACCCTGTCGCGAAGGGCGACTGCGATGGCTGCGAGCCGGAGCCCGAAGCGGCAGGGTCGGCCGCGGCCATTCGAGG
>Ga0105104_10001528_pt1 | contig 17332 bp, 18 predicted proteins | sample PPLLaktember2015_3_FD_87034 | JGI IMG/M metagenome (GOLD analysis project Ga0105104, IMG submission 87034) | Freshwater sediment microbial communities from Prairie Pothole Lake near Jamestown, North Dakota, USA - PPLs Lake P7 Core (6) Depth... | ecosystem: Environmental > Aquatic > Freshwater >... | reverse complement strand
TAGCTAACGGGCCTTTTTTGCCCCAAATCGCGTAACTTTCAATTGATTTTGCCATCTCAACCCCGATTTGACAATACATGCTGCCCCCCAAATGCCCATAGGGCTGGCTATGGTTTATCTCTGTATAAAACTCCTAAAGGATAATTGGGAAAAGAACGCGGCAAAGTTGGGGATGGAATGGTGTTCTCTATAAAGCATCGGGGGTAAATTGGTAATGTCTATGCCAAGTCAAGGGAGGTTACAGATGCGCTTATTTAATATAAGGAAGCTATCCAGCCAAAAGGGTATAACCGGGATAGAAACGGCTATTATCCTGATCGCTTTCGTTATCGTAGCATCGGTTTTTGCCTATGTAGTGCTAACAGCCGGCCTTTTCTCTACCCAAAAAGCCAATGAAGCTATCCACGCCGGTTTGGATGAAGCACAAAATACCATTGAAGTAAAAGGTAATGTCTACGGACAAATGGTAAACGGTGTCCTGGATAAAGTTTATATTACGGTCGCCACTACAGTCGGCGGAGACCAGGTAGACTTTACCGATACCACCAACGGGACCAATCTGGTAATCGTTTCTTACGCAGATTCTTACCAAATATATAACTCCGTCAACTGGACCCTGACTAAAATCAATGCAGGTAACGGCGATAACCTCCTTGATAAAAATGAGTTATTCATGATCACAGTCGACCTTGCTTGTGTTGCGGATGGCGCGACACTTCCGGCAGAGATACCCGGCGCCTATCATAAATTCAACCTGGAAATTAAGCCGCCTACCGGCGCCGTGCTTGTCCTTGAAAGAACGATCCCCGCCAGGGTCAACCAGATAGTCAGCCTGGACTAATCACGCAAAGCGTTATAAATGACCATACCTGAATATAAAGAAAGACTACTGAAGAATAAAAAGAATACGGGAACAAGCTTCAACCAGTGGATGCTGGTTGTTGCTTTTATATCCGGGGTAATTTTTACAGCGTGTATGGCGCCAGTACTTACCCCGGGCAGTAATAATCCGGGACAGGGATCGATCAGCCCGGTAAAGAATACACCCGGACGAACGGAGCAAGGGTTTTACCCGCAATATCACCCTGCCCAACCAGGGTTGGAAGGCCTGGTAAACAATATATCTGATAGAGGACTGGCAACCGGTTAACCAGCCCCTTACTTGAAACCGGTACTCCGGCGATAGGGAGTAATAAAAAACGAAACCAGAGGTTAATCAATTAAATTAGCTGTAAATAATTGGAAGGGGGTGATGTCTAAAAACAATTACATCATTCATCACGACCACAGACAAAATTGCGCAAAAGATGTATTTACGTAAATGAATCTTGAAAACCAACAGTTGAATTCCAAAACAGTAGGAGGAAAAATGTACAATAAGTACTTCAAACATCAGAAAGGCATTACCGGGCTTGAAACGGCAATCATCCTTATCGCCTTCGTTGTCGTCGCCGCAGTATTCGCCTACACTGCCCTTTCCGCGGGCCTTTTTGCAACGCAGAAATCCCAGGAAGCAGTTTATTCCGGGCTTTCCGAAGCCCAGAGCACGCTTGAGCTCCGGGGCGGCGTTACAGCTACTGCTACCACAGCCGGCGGCGTGGTAAAGCAAATCAGCTTCATCCTTGCCAACGTTCTTGGCGGCGAACCGATCGACTTCACCGAGCCTCTCGCCGATGACGCTAATTCCGGCCTTGCAGAGACCGGCAGCAGCAACAAAGTTGTCATCAAATACATCGATAACAGCCAGACCGTAAGCGATCTTTACTGGCAGGCTATCCCCCTCGGCTCCAACAACGGTAACGACCTCCTGGAAGCCAATGAGAAATTCCAGATCGTCGTCGGTTCTGCTACCGCCACCGCTGATGGCGGCAACCTGGTAGATGCCCTTTCCATCCAACCCCTCGGCACGAACCAGAAATTCACCCTGGAATTGCTGACCCCGGCCGGCGCCATCCTGCAGATAGAACGCACCACACCGGCGTATATCAGCGTTAAAATGAATCTTCGGTAATTAGAGAGTTGTGTCTCTAAGTTAAGAAAAAAGGAGAAAAAATGCTTAAGAAATTTTTAGGGAAAGAGAAAGGTATTACCGGGCTGGAAACGGCAATCATCCTCATCGCCTTCGTTGTCGTCGCCGCGGTATTCGCCTACACTGCCCTTTCTGCCGGCCTCTTCGCAACCCAAAAATCGCAGGAAGCAGTCTATTCCGGTCTCAAAGAAGCCCAGAGCACCATCGAGCTTAAAGGTTCTGTCATCGGTACCGCCAACGTTACCGGCGGCGCCGGCGCTAAAATGGCACAGATATCCTTCACCATCAGCAACGTCCTCGGCGGCGATGCCATTGATTTCACGCCTCCGTCTGGCGGCGCGCTTGGTGTAGCCACCGGTACCGCCAATAAAGTAGTCATCAACTATATTGACGATGCCCAGGAAGTAACCAACCTTTATTGGACCATCACCAAAGTGGGGAACGACGACGGCGATGATATGCTGGAAGCCGGCGAAAAATTCCAGATCAACGTCGGCGCAGTAGATGGCGGCGCAGCGGGTAACCTCGTACAGGCTCTTAACCCGGACCTGACCATCAATAATACGTTCAACCTGGTTGTAGTGTCGCCGGTAGGCGCCATTATGTCCATTGAACGCACAACTCCTCCCAGCTTCGACGACATCATTAACCTGCGCTAAGTTCGCAGCTAAGGTTAACACGCGCGGGGTGGCTGGCTCTTAATTGAGCCCCACCCCGATACGTGGTTTCAGTGGATGCCGGCCTTATTAGTTGTGGAAACCGTTGATGGTAATCACAAGCATCCGCTCCAAAGAATAACCGGAGGTCCCTGTGGACAAGGCCATAACTACAGCTCTACTCATTGTAGCGGGGGTTGTATGCATGATATTCGTCTTTAATAGTGTTTATCCCATGATAAACCGCTCCAGCCAGGCCATGTCCAGTATGGCGGAGCAGGTGGATGAACGTATGAAGAGCCGGATAAACATCGTTCATGCTGCCAGTAACTCCAACCGTACCGAGGTGTACCTCTGGGTTAAGAATGTCGGTACCCAGCGTATCGTATCCATGGAGAAGAGCGACCTTTTCTTTGGAGAGGAAGATGATTTTAACCGCATCCCCTATACGGCTGACGCCGGAGGTTTAAACCCAAGCTGGGATTTTGTGATCGAGAATACCGTGGAAAACAGCGAAGTGTGGTCAACCAGCGACACGATAAAAATAACGATTACCTACGATAGCGATCCGGGCCAGGGGACGTATTTTGCAAAATTTATTATACCCAACGGTATTGCCGACGATTTTTATTTTAGTATGTAACGGAAAAAGTAATGGAAACAGCAATTGTCTCGATAATATGTATTGCGCTGGTCGTCTTCGGGGGGATGACAATGTCTAACGGTTTCATGACCTCCCTCGATGCCGGCACGGCCGGCCTGGGGCAAGTGGGGGACCAGAGCGATAATATTATGCGCACAGAATTATCTCCGGTGAGCACTAATATCACCCTGGTATCCGGCGCCGACCCGGTTAATATCGTGCTGGAAAATACCGGCCAGACCAAGATGGCTGATTTTGAAAAATGGGATGTCATCGTCCAGTACTATGATGACCTGGACGATTATCATGTTGATTGGCTGCCGTACATCGATGACTCTGCGGCTCCTTATGAATGGGATGTGGGATGGATAAAAATTAACGGCCAGGCTGAAGTATTCGAGCCGAATGTGTTAAACCCGGGCGAGCAGATTATGATCAGAACCCGGCTCGATGTAGGAGTCAATACAACGAATATGGTAACGATATCTACGCCGAGCGGCGTAACATGCTCGACCTATTTTGCGCCTTAAAAACGGCTTTCAGAAAGCCGGTTTTTGAGTTTATAAAACATAGAAGAAAGAATACCGGGGAGTAAATGACATGGCGGCAGCTTTAGTAACCATCATATGCATAGCCATGATTGTCGTGGGAGGGATGACGCTGTCTCAAGGCATCCTTACCTCTACGGACGCCTCGGCAACCAGCGTTGAAGCCATCAGCGTCAGAGAAGGCGATATGATGCGGACCGGTGTGGATGTCTTCAGGGCCGCACAGCTATCATGGGGTGATTATTTGCGCGTAACCGTAAAAAACAGCGGCCAGACCAAACTGGCCAGTTTTGATAAATGGGATTTCATTGTCAGCTATGTCGCTGCCGATGCGAATGCCCATTCTACATGGCTGCCTTATACCGCGTTAGCGCCGGGAAATAACGAATGGCAGAAAGCCAGGATCGGCCTGAACGGGCCGGTGGAATATTTTGAGCCGGGGATACTTAACCCGGAAGAAGAAATGGTAATACTCGCCAAACTCGATCCCCTGCCGGGAGATGACACTAACGGAGAAATATCTATAACGGCGCCTAACGGGGTTTATGATTCTTTAACGTTCGTTAACCCCGGTTATCTGCGGCTGACGCCGCAATCCGAGGATATAACACTGGCGGGAATAAAATATTATGAACTGGTTGAAGCCGCGCCGGCTGACGGCGATGCCATGACTATGACCGCCCTTTTTAGTGATGGCGAAGCCGGCAGGAAATTGCTTTATAATTCGCTCGAGCCCGCCCGCACCGCCAAATTTATCTATCCGCTTACCGGTATCAGTACGATACCGGAACAAGATTGGACGGTCAACTACCGCTGCCGTGCTGCCGGGGCGTCTTTCCCGTTTGATGATAATGATGCCCGGTTTAGCGTTACTATTATTATCCGCCAGGCCGATGGCACGCCCAGGTGTTCTTTTGAGAACGTTGCCGCGGCATTTTTTGCCCAGGCTGACAGCGGTAACTGGGTAAGTATTACCGGGACTTATCACTTCTCTGAATATTCCATCCTTGATCCGGATGATTACCTGGAAATAGATTTCTATGCCGAAGCATTGCACGGCCCGGCCGGCGGCGCGGGAGAAATGCAAATAAGTATCGATAATGACAGCCTGCCGGTATTAGAGCAGACAAGAATAGAAGCTTTATAGGTATAAATATGTTTGAAAAGCTTAAAATAATGTTTCCCTTCTTAGGGAAAAACAAGAAGAAACATAACGGCAGTAACAGCCTGTTGAGCTTTGATTTGTTCTATCAGCTCTCTTACATGTCAACTATCGCGACATCCGGTGTGCCGCGCGATAAGATTTTTGAGCGTGCAGCCGAGCTTAAATGCACTTCCGCGGAGTATTTTAAGCGCGTGGAGCTTGCCCGTAAACGGCTGAAATATGATTATGCCAGGGCATGCCGCGCCGTGGGAGAACCTTTGAGAGAAACAGAAGTAAAAGGCCTCCTTTTACGTTTTTCCAGTTCCCTGATATCCGGCGAGCCGGAATCAGAGTTCCTGACGCGGGAAGCTGATTCCCGGGCCGAGGACTACCAGAACGAATACGGGCGCGCGCTGGAAGCTATGAAGATGTGGACGGACGCTTATGTTTCCCTGATTCTGGCGGCGATCCTCGTTGTCGTTATCGGCATCGTTTCTACGATGATATGGAAGATAGAGACTTCTCTTATCATCGCCATGGCATTCGTCGCCGTCTCCACGACCGCGGTAGGTGTCTGGCTGATCTGGCTGGTTTCGCCAAAAGAAAAGACGGTCTTAAGTTGGCCGGGCTCAAAAGCCCAAAAAACTACGGCCAGGTTCTTTAAACCGGTGCTGGTGGTAGCTATCATCGTGGGGGCTTTCTTCTTATTAACCGGTCAGAACACGGGGATAGCCCTGCTGATTATCGCGGCAATTACTTATCCTATCGGCCACATCATGAGCAAAGATGATAAAAGGATCGCCAGCCTGGATAATGAACTGGGCACGTTCCTGCATTCTCTCGGCGGTGTCTGTACCGCCCTGGGCACGACGGTTAATGCCGCCCTGGGACGTCTTGATTTGAACTCTATTAACGTGCTCCGTTCCGGAGTTAAAAACCTGCATACCAGGCTGAATGCCGGCATCAGGCCGAGATTATCATGGTCCAAGTTTGTAGATGAAACCGGCAGCGAGCTATCCCACCGGAGTGTGGGTATGTTCTATGACGCCATAGAAGTCGGTGGTTCTGCGGGGGTAGCCGGACAACATGCTTCCATGTATGCCAACCGGCTGGCTTTACTCCGCGCACGCCGCAGGACCGTGTCCGGGCCGTTCCGCTGGCTGGTAGTGGTTATGCACACCGCTGTCATCGTTATCCTGGTATTTATTACGGAAATCATCGTGGCTTTTGGCAATATGGTGGCCCAGGCACAGAATTCACTCCCCAAAAGTCCCGGCGGGCCATCTATTAACGCACTTTCCAGTTTTAATCTTTCCGGGCTGGAGATTATGCAGCACATGGTATTGCCCCTGGTAATTATCTTTACCATAGCTAACGCTATTGTTCCGGCGCTGGCTGAAGGGGGCACCAGATATAAGATATTGAGCAACCTCGGAATAACCGCAACGATATCCGGCCTTTGCCTGATAATTTTACCCAAAGCGGCCGGGATGCTGTTTAATTCTGTTGCTCAGTTTTAAGGAGGACCTATGTCAGAAGATGAAATTAAAGCAGTTGAAGCTGAATTTCAGGAAATAAGAGATGAACTGAAAGAGATGCTTTTTGATATACGCACTTATTTAATGGAAGCGCAGACCCCTATTCCCAATGACCTTGAGAAAGAGCGCCTGCGTGAAGAACTCGACGCCGAAAGGAGGTAAAACGCCATGTCGGATGAAAAACGGCTTGAAACTCTAAGTGAAGAAATCAAGTTGCTGAAGGGAGAGATTAAAAATTCTCTTACCAGCGTCCGTGATTATTTACTTAATATGGAACTGCCGTCTTCAGAATTTTCGACAATTCTTGCCGCATTAAGCGGTGATAACGGCGGACAAAAAATGTCTTTGGACGGCGGATTGGGCAATAAACAACCTGTTGAAGAACCTATCCAGGAAGCCGCCAACCCCGCCGATGACCTGGCGCAACCGCCTCCTGATGAAAACCTGCTGGACATGGAACAGCCGGAAGACCTTTTAGAGGATATCCCTGAAGCACAGCCGCTCTCGCAGGAGCAGGAACAGGAAACCGAAGAATTAGTAGAAACTGAAGACACCGTTGAACCTGAAGAAGTAGTAGAAGAAGAAGAGGAGGAGGAAGAGGAACCTGAAGAGGAAGAAGAAACGGAAGAGCCGGAGGACATGGAAGAGTCAGAACCGGATGAAGAAGATTTAGAACTCCCGGAAGCAGAAGATGAAGACAACGTCCAGGAATTAGATATCCCCGCTGAGGAGGAACAACCTATGGAACTAGAGCGGACTACCGCCGATGCAAGCCAGGGCACACCAAAAGTGAATATGCTCGCCAACCTTATAAACTGGGTAGCGAACGCCAAAAGAGAAATAGGAGATGAACTGCTGCCTACCTTCCTGGATGTGTACGGCGTCAGCGGCCATCTTTCTCTGGAACTCAAAGAGGTCATTCTGCACCTTGCCGACAGGACACAGGAAAAGACCGAACCCTGTACTGATGCCGAGGTATGGAGCCGGGCAATGCTTTCTCTCCACGGTATTTTGACCGGCGGAGACGCGCCTCTTAACCCCCCGATCCCGTCCTGGAAAGAAGCCCTCGATGAACAGGGACAGGAAGAGGAGATTATTGAAGTAGATAAATCATCAGATAAACCGATGAAATTGAAGCTGGTTTTACCCGGCGGCAACGGCAAAGCAAAAGAATACAGCCTTGATCTTACCCCGGAGGATAACGATAACGACTAAATAGTATTTATTCATCCTCCAGGAGATGCAGTGCAATGGCTAAAACTAAAAGCGATAAAAGAAAAGAAACGATAGTTACCGGTGTTACCGAGGTTGATGAGAGGCTCGGCGGAGGCATTCCGCTGGGTTCTCTTTGCCTTATCGAGGGGCATTCCGATGCCGGTAAGAGCGTATTATGCCAGCATCTTACCCACGGCACGCTCACCGCCGGCGATATTTCCGTAGCCTATTACACTACAGAAAATAACGTCAGGAGCCTGATAAGCCAGATGGAATCTTTGAACATGAACGTCCTGGACCATTTCCTGGCGGACCATTTGAGGATATTCCCGCTGACGTTCCATAACGCGGCCATGCAGGGCGGCGCCAAACCGTTCTTCGTGCTCACCCATCATTTTACCCATTTGCCCCAGGAATACAAATTGATTATCGTGGATTCAATTACGCTGCTGGTGGCTCACAGCAACCCGGTGGCTATCATCGATTTCTTTTCCAGATGTAAAAACATCTGCGACCAGGGAAAAACAATTATTGTTGTGGCACATTCCTACGCTTTTGAAGAAGATATGCTTTCCCGTACCCGTTCTCTGTGCGATGCACGTTTTAAACTGCGCCTGGAACAGGTAGGCGAATCTATGGTTAAGCTGATGGAGGTGCTGAAAGTCCGCGGCGCTGAACGCCCCACCGGCGATGTCGTGAGCTTCAATATTGAACCGAAAATGGGCATGAGGATTATTCCGCTTGCTAAAGCTCGTGTTTAGGAGAATAAATGTACCGTCTGCCCTTCGATATCAAGCCTTGTCCGCAAGATTGCGGTGACCTTTGCGGCCAGGCATTGGATAGATGCCCTATATTCCCTAAACTGCAGCCTGAATTCCAGGAAGTCTGCAAGCTGAACCTGCATCTGCTCCAATATTTACACATGCTCCCCCTGGATAAAATGGAAATCCCCAAATATATCGAGAAAGTATCCAGGAAGCAAAAAGGCACCAAAGACCCCAACCTTATTTATAAAGTGGGCGGGAGCGTCTTTATCCATGTTTTGGCTAATCATGATGATATCCGGGATTATTATATCGCGATTGAACCAAGTATCATCGACCCTCAATCAAAAACGCTAGAGGAAATAGAAAACCACCTTGCGGACTACGTGGAAGAGCTTGAGGGCGTGATTGACTCTGCAAAACGCCTCGAGATCATCATGCAGATAGTTGATAGAATCGTGATTATCGATAACACCCCTGCCCCGGTACTGGCAGGCGTTGCCGGCGGGAACGGCCACAGTCCCGCCACCGGCAAGGTAAAAAAAGAAAAAAAGCCCCTGTTTCTTAAATCAAAAAGTTACGGAAAAGTCCATATAACCCAGTTCCAGTACAATGCCCTCCGCTATCTTTTACGCCGGAAGCTGGAAGGTATGGATGTCATGGACCCGATGATCATAGACCCCAACATCGAAGATATCTCGTGCTCCGGGGTCGGGAATATCTTTGTGGAACACAAAATCTTCGGCGGGTTGCGCACGAGCATCGGTTTTGAATCTGAAGAATCGTTGGATAAGTTCGTCATCGAGCTGGCCGAGGGTATCAAACACCCGGTTACTTTCCGCGACCCGGTGGTGGACGCTACCCTGCCGGACGGCTCCCGTATCAATATAGTATATGGTAATGATGTCTCCAAAAGAGGCAGTAACTTTACCATTCGTAAATTCAGCGAGACGCCTTTGAGCATACTTGAGCTCGTGCAATTCGGCGCGCTTAATTATGATATGGCCGCTTATCTGTCACTCATTCTCCAGGAGAACATGAACGTCTGGGTCTCCGGAGAAACCGCTTCCGGCAAAACAACACTGCTGAACGCCCTTACCACCTTTATCCCCCCGGAAGCAAAGATAGTCAGCATCGAGGATACGCCTGAAGTCCAGGTTCCCCATCATAACTGGATACGCGGCGTTACGCGCGGTTCCGGCAAGGGCGATAATGCCTCTGAAGTAACCATGTTCGATCTGTTAAAAGCCGCCCTGCGTCAAAGGCCCAACCTCATCATCGTCGGTGAAATCCGCGGTGTGGAAGGCGCCATCGCCTTCCAGGCTATGCAAACCGGCCACGCCTGTATGAGCACCTTCCATGCGGCTTCTGTAACCAAGCTGATCCAGCGTGTTACCGGCAACCCGATCAATGTGCCTAAAACCTATGTGGACAACCTGAATGTCATCGTCATTTGCCAGCAGGTACGTCTTGCCAACGGCAGCCTCGCGCGCCGTTTGACCAGCATCAACGAAATTGTAAATTATGATTCTATTGCAGATTCCTTCTCATTCATCGAAACATTTGCCTGGAACCCGGTGGATGACAGCTTCCTTTTCCGTGGCTTCCAAAACTCCTACCTGCTGGAAAACAAAATAGCACCCCGGCGCGGCCTCCCGGAAGATAAACGGCGCCAGATATATAAAGTGCTGAAGCAGAGGGCGGATGTATTGAAACGTATTGCCGACCAGGGTAGAACCAACTTTTATGATGTGTATTCTATCCTTTCCAAGGCTTACCGTGACGGATACTTTAAATAATACAATTACCATCATCCACAAGGAGGCCCGCTATGAAATTTGGCGGTTTTAAAAAAGGTAAAACAAAAAACAATATTGAACCCGGAGAGGAATTGCCCGTAGAGGTTGTAGATGAACTGATTGAAAGCGCTGTGCAAGATGGGGTTCCTACCAGGCGCGTCGCTCCTATCCAGGAACTGCCTCTGGACGCCGGGGAGAATGTTGAAGGCGCGGATACTCTGGTAGCAGAAGACACTGGACTTGCGGCAGAGGAAGAAGGCGAACCCGTAAAATTGGTTGAAGTCCAGGCCAGTCAGGAAACGGCCGCTCCCGAACCGCCGCCTCCCGCGCCGGCACGCGCTCCCATCTTAACCACTTTAAAAAACGAGCCGGCCAAACCCGCTAACGAGCCGCTTGATCTAAGCAACTCTATAAGTAACATTTTCAACAATCTCGATGATGAAGAGAACCCGCTGGCAAACCTGATCAAAGTCTTACCGGAAGTAGCCGCCAGCGAGCTGATAGATGACTTAAAGGAAATAAACGAGATCATAAAAGACTGGCAGAAAAAATAGTTGCCGTACGGATAAAAGTTATGAATATTCTAGTGGGTAATTACCCCGATAAAATATGGTGTTATCTTGGTTGTCGGTAAATGAACAGGAGGAGTAGCCTGATAATGAGGGACGACTATACCCGTACGCCCGCGTTGCCCATTGTACTTAATCCGGGCCGGGATAAGAAAAACAAGAGTGCCTTTGCCAACCCACGGAGGGCCGATAATGAGTAATAAACGTAATAAAAAAAGCTTATGGTCTAACAAACACCTGCGCTATATCATAGGCACAATGGTGCTCTGCACCCTCATTTATTACTTACCGGTTATTTCCGGAAGGTTGGGATGGATAGGCTTATCCGAATCTTTGAATAATCTGCACAATCTTTACGGGATAGATTTCCTGGGGCTGGTATTCTTCGTGCCGGTAGTTTACTCCGCTTATGTTCTCGGGGTAGTCCCCGCCATCCTGGCGGCTCTCATTTCCATGATAGCTTTATTGCCGCATGCGATATTAATCGATAATTATCCCAATGCCCTGTTCAAACCCACGGCCTTCGTGATTATTTTGAGCGCGGTCGGGGCTGTAGTTGCCATGCTGCAAAAGAATGAACAACAGCACCGGCAGAGTATGCGCGAGATGAAATGCCTCTATGACATCGGGCGGGCATCCGGAGACAGCCATTCTATAGAAGAATTCCTGGGTAAAGTGGTTACGCTTATTCCGCAGGCTTTAACCGGCACCGAGGAAACCCGCGTCCGCATCACTTTCCATGACCAGGTTTTCAAGAGTCCCAGCTTCCAGAAGGGCCACAGCAAAGTGGCGGAAAACCTGCTGGTAAACGGGGAAACGATAGGAATTTTAGAAATGTACTCCGGGCGGGATAATCCGTTTGCTAAAAAGAAGAACCACCTTACCAAGACCCTGGCGGAAAGAATCGGGGCCGCCATACGCCAGATAGAACTGGAACAATCTCTTAACGGTTATTATGAGCAACTGGAAAAAGAAGTTGAAGCCAGGACCAAAGACCTCGAGCAGGTCCAGGAAAAACTCATACGTTCAGAACGCCTGGCGGCGGTAGGAGAGCTGGCATCCGGCGTCGGCCATGAATTGCGCAACCCGCTGAATGTAATCAGGAACTGCGCCTATTTGCTCAACATGGCTTTGTCTGAAAAAGCCGATGATGAATCGGTCAATACCCTCAAAGTCCTCGATAAGCAGATTGACGCCGCGAATAAAATAGTGACCGACCTTCTGGATTTTACCCGCATCAGGCCGCCGCAGCAGATACGGGCCGACCTTAAAACCATGTTGAATGAATGTGTTTCCTACATCACCGTGCCGGAGAACATCAAAGTAAATGTTAATCTGAACGGCCATGCCCAGGCGGTAAGGACGGACCCGGAACAGATTAACCGCGTCTTTTCCAACATCATCTCCAACGCCGTACAGGCAATGAACGGCAAAGGCGGCGAATTGAATATCAACGCCGGCATAGATGATGATTTTATATCGATCCTTTTCAAAGATTCCGGGTGCGGCATACCGCCGGAAAACCTGGAAAAAATCTACGAACCTCTTTTTACAACCAAGCCTAAAGGCATTGGTCTCGGCCTGGCAATCTCTAAACGCCTGGTAGAACAGAACGGCGGGAAAATCGAGGTTGCCAGCAAGGTAAACCAGGGCACCACCTTTACCGTAAAATTACCGCTCGAAAAAAGGAGAGAAACCACAAATGAGTGATAAACCGACCATCCTTGTCGTTGATGATAACCAGGACTTATTAAACACCTTCGCGATGATCTTAAAGCGGCGCGGTTTTTCTGTTCAGACGGCCGGTGACGGATTTTCCGCCATCGATAAGTTCAAAGAACAGGATTTTGACGTCACGCTTATGGATATCGTCATGCCGGAAATGAACGGTGTGGATGCTTTTAAGAAACTAAAAGAGATTGACCCGGAGGCATCCATTATTTTAATGACCGCCTATTCTGATGAAGAGCTTTTACAGACCGCCCGGGATGAGGGCGTCAACCAGATTATCCATAAACCCATCAGGATCGACCAGTTAATCCAGTTACTTAATGAGGCAGCGGAAGGCCAGCCCATCCTTGTCGTGGACGATGATGAAGACATTTGTGATACTCTCACCAAAATCCTGAAATTGCAGGGCTATGATGTCGTGACCGCGGGCAGCGGAGAGGAAGCTTTAACGCTGGCACAGGTAAGGTCCTGCCAGATGGCTTTTATAGACGTAAAACTGCCTAACATCGATGGGTTGGAAACATTATTAAGGTTAAAAGAAATTAACCCTGACCTGCTGGTTATCATGATGACCGGCTTCCGTAATGAAGTCAAAGATGCGCTGGATAAAGCCCAGGAAGCATCTGCGATTACCTGCCTTTATAAACCGTTCGACCCCGCAGAAGCGGCGGAACTCGTGAAAAGAATAGGCAAAAAAACTAACCGTCCGGGGAGAACCCATGGAAGCTAAAGAAAGCATCCTGGTGGTGGATGATGACCTCGATTTCCTGTCAATCATCCGCCGGATACTGGAGAAAAAAGGCTACAGCGTTAAAACCGTACCTTCAGCCGGAGAAGCAGTAGCTCTGCTAAAGGAACAGTTTTATAATGCGGCGATACTGGATATCAGCTTGCCTGATGCTGACGGCACAGAACTGCTGGCGCATGTCATGGAAATGCGGCCGGATATTGTTGCTATCATGCTCACCGGCCATTCTTCCGTGCATAACGCGGTGCAATCGTTAAACCGCGGGGCATTCGCCTTCCTGGAAAAGCCGGTTGACCCGGAAAATTTACTATCCGTTATCAGCCGGGGCATAGAAAAACAACGGCTGGTAATAGAAAACCGCAAGTTGGTGGATGAACTGGAGCGCCACAGCCGCGTTACCAACACCCTGTTAAGCGTTTCACAGGCGGTGGCCCAAACGCTGGACCTCCAGAAAATAATCGACTCCGCATTGGAAAAAGTTGCCCAGTGCACGGGGATGGAAGCCAGTTTCGTTTATCTATGCAATAAAGAGACCTTAAAACTTACCGGGCATCACGGCTTGAACATGAAAGCCGTTGCGGAAATGCCCAAGGAAATCAAGGGCTCCGGGGGCATATTTAAAGAAATACAGGAACAGGCCGGCACAATAATCATTGAAGACCTCCCCGGAAATCAACACCCGGACCTGCATTTTCTGCGTGATGGCGGATACCGCTCATTTGCGGGTATTTCCCTCACCATCCTCGGCGAGAGCATCGGGGTACTTGGGGTAGCTACCGATTTCGACCGGGGCTTTAACCAGAACAATATGGAACTACTCACCGGCATCGGGCGGGAAATCGCCATTGCCGTCAGGAACGCCCAATTATATGAAGAAGCATCCAGCGCCAAGGCCTTGCGGGAACTGGATACCATGCGCACGGAATTCCTCGCTAATGTTTCCCATGAACTGCGCACGCCGCTGGCAGTAATCAAGGGTTCCGCCAACAGCCTGCTTCAGCCGGATGTTATTTTTGATGAAGAAACACGGCGTGAATTCCTCGTTTCCATAGATAAAGACGCGGACATCTTAACCAGGCTGGTAGACGACCTCCTGATGATATCCCGCCTTGAAGCAGACGCCCTGGAAGTAAGAAAAAAGCCCCACCGCCTGGATGACGTTATCTACGGCATCGAGGACCGGCTGAACAATTTAACCATCAAACACCATTTGCGTATAGATATTCCTAAAAACATCCCGATCGTGGAACTGGACGAGGTGCGCATCGGTGAAGTGCTGACCAACCTCGTGGAAAATGCGGTTAAATTTGCCGATGATAATACAAATATCACCATCCAGGCAAGAATGAAAGAAAAGGAAGTTATCATCAGCGTTGCCGATGAGGGAATCGGCATAGCTCCGGAACTGCATCAAAAGATCTTCGAGCGGTTTTTCCAGGGGAACGGCCGCAAAGCAGGACGGAGAAAAGGGGCCGGCCTGGGGCTGGCCATTTGCCAAGGCATTGTCGAAACACACGGAGGAAAGATCTGGGTGGAAAGCCAGCCCGGCAAAGGGTCAAAATTTAGCTTCAGCCTGCCGGTTAATTAAACTCAGGGGGTGCCATTATGGACAAAAAACACATACTCATCGTGGACGATGACCCGGCGATCTTGAGATTGCTAAGCACCAATCTTAAAGCGCGCGGGTACGAAATCTACACCGCCGTAGACGGAGAGGAATCTTTAGAAGCGGTGCAGCAAAACTTTATTGACCTTATCATCCTCGACCTTATGATGCCCAAAATTGACGGCGTCGAGGTTTGCCGCCGCGTACGGCAGTGGTCGGATGTGCCCATAATTATCCTTAGCGCCCGCGGGGATGAAGGCGATAAAGTAAAATGCCTGGACCTCGGCGCCGATGATTACCTGACCAAGCCGTTCGGCATTGCGGAATTGATGGCACGGATAAAAACCGCCTTCCGCCACCGCGGTGATCCTACCGTAGCGCCCGCGCAGTCATCTTTTGTTTGCGACGGCATGGAAATAAACTTCGCCAAGCGGCGCGTTACCGTTGACGGACGGGAGATTACGCTTACCCCCACCGAGTATGCCCTGTTACAGCACCTCGCCGTAAATTCCGATAAAGTGTTAACCCACAGCATGCTTTTACAGAGCGTCTGGGGCAATGAATACTCTTCAGAAAAAGAATATCTGCGCGTCTTTGTAGGACGCCTGCGCCGCAAGCTGGAACCGGACCCCAAGAACCCCCGGTATATCCAGACTATCCCCGGTGTCGGCTATCATATATCAAGTACACCGGTTGCCGCTGCCGCGGTAGCATAAAAAAACCAGCCTTCTGCTAAATAATTAAAGGGAGCCTTTTAGGCTCCCTTTTTTATTTGTTTTTCCTCTATGTTTTAGAGTACAATCAGAAAAAATCCCCCGGCATCTTTAGTTGAAACTGTTTACTCAATTTATGAAACAAGAAAAAACACCATTTATTTGCGGCTGGAAAACCTGCCCACAACCAATAAAAAAGAAAGTCGAAGATATACTCGATTTCTTCCGCCGGTCGCTGGATAATAACCTTAGCGGCTTTTATCTTCACGGCTCTTTAGCGATGGACTGCTTTAATCCTGATACCAGCGATATCGATTTCCTGGTTGTCGTTGACCGCAAGTTGACGGTAGAGCAAAAGAAGAACATCATCACCTATCTTCAAGAGGTAGATAGCGGCCCCGCCTCCCCGGAAATGAGCATCGTCACCAGTGAGAGCTTGAAAAACCTCGTTTACCCCTCCCCTTTCGAGCTTCACTATAGTAATAGTACACGGGATACTTATACCGGTGGCAAAGTATCCTGGGAAGAACAGCGTTTTGATACCGACCTTACAGCGCATTATATGGCTATCCATGAACGGGGAATCTGTCTTTACGGAAAACCCATCAAAGAAGTTTTCCCTGAAATGCCGCCGGAAATGTTTATCGCTTCTATCGTCCAGGACCTCCACTGGATACGCCAACAGGTAAACTCGCTGCCATTTATGCATGTCATCCTTAACCCGTGCCGCGCCCTGGCGTACATCAATGAAAACAAGTTCATGTCTAAAAAAGAAGGCGGAGAATGGGCGCTCCATCATCTGCCGCCAAAGTATATAAACCTGGTTGAGAAAGCCCTTGCCGCATATTCCGGCGCTAATAATACCTTCACCGTCTCACAGGAGACCCTCGCGGAATTCATGGATTACGCGATTAAGGAATTTATTTACCTTGCCGCCAAGGCTGACGCGGAAAACTTATTTTTTAAAAGGAGTTATTAGTTATGGACGCAAAAGCAATGGAAGCCAGGATCAATGCCCTGGAAAAGAAGGTCCAACGGCTGGATGACATCAATGAAATTACGCGGCTGCAGCGGGTTTACAGCTATTACGTCATGCACATGATGCGTGATGAAATATATGATTGTTTCGCTGACCGCAAAGATGTCGTCCTGCGTTGGCTTGAAGGTACCTGGAAGGGCAAGGAAGGCGTGGCGCGGTATTTTGGGGTCGGCAGCGATAGGCCGGAACCGCCGCCCGGCTTTATCCACCAGGTCATGCCCATTGCCGGCGTAGTAGATATTAACCCGGACGGCAAGACCGCCAAAGGCCGCTGGTATTCCTTCGGGGGCGTGGCTACACCCGATCAAAAAACCGGCAAGACCAATCCGGGGATTGTCGGCGGGCTGTATGAAATTGAGTATATTAAAGAAGGCGGTATCTGGAAGTTCTGGAAAATAGACTGGATTATCCCGTTGAGCATCAAGATCCCGGCGGAACAATGGTCGCCGGTAGAAACCCTCGGCAAGATGATCGCCAACTTCAACGCCCCCGGCGCTGATATCCCGATGGAGAAAAATGACCCGCGCTTTGTCTCCGGCTACATTTTCCCCTTCCACTACAACCATCCGGTAACCGGCAAACCCACTTCT
>Ga0105104_10001527_pt1 | contig 17332 bp, 16 predicted proteins | sample PPLLaktember2015_3_FD_87034 | JGI IMG/M metagenome (GOLD analysis project Ga0105104, IMG submission 87034) | Freshwater sediment microbial communities from Prairie Pothole Lake near Jamestown, North Dakota, USA - PPLs Lake P7 Core (6) Depth... | ecosystem: Environmental > Aquatic > Freshwater >... | reverse complement strand
TCCAGCCCCTCCGCTTTAATTCGGACATGACGGCTTGTCCATGCTGGTCGATAACATCGCCTTCCCTGAAAGGGACGCCTGCCCCCAGGATGACGTCAGGATCCATTTTCAGGAAGATCGCGCTCTGTTGCCTGGCAAAGGCTTGCAAATCGCCCAATACCCGGTCCTTAAGGGTTTCATTCGTCCAATCCAGCAAAGGACCCTTCGGCGCGTAAAGAATGGATAGCTGTGCAGACATTCCACCTATTGGGATAGTTCTCTTCAAGATCAGGCAAGCCGCGATACAGTCATCAGGATTCAGTGACCAACTGTCAGTTTCTTTGAAAGTTAGAAACTTCCCATCAGTAGTCCAAACTGTGTAAAGCGGACTCCATCCATACTTTGCCTTTACCTGTGCCCACTCGTAGGTCTGGAGAAAGTGTGGATTAGGAAGTTTTGAAACTAAAAAATTCCAGATTTTACTTTCCACTCTCTATTCCCTGTTGCCAATAAACCGCAAATATGCCCAATACAATAATGGATTATAGACTCGATCCAGCGCCTGCGCCGCGCGCTTCAATTCGCCGCCAAATCCGCGCTTGAAGCGATACACGCCCCATAAGCCATCATGCCGTTTTTCAAAATTGGCTTCCAAAGTTTGCTCATCTTCGTCAGGCACGCCCCAGAGGTCATATTCTCCGCAGCCATGCGTCTTTGCCCATTTCAGCGCTTCCCACTGCAGGAGGTATGTGGGCATGCGGTTGCGTTCTTCATCGGTGGAAGCACCGTAAAGATAATAGGCGCGCTTCCCATTTCCGGCCACAAACAACGCAGCGAGCGGTTTTCCCTCATATTCAGCAACCAGGATTTCACCCATTTGCTTTGGATGAAGCAGGTCATAGGCATAACGATAATATGCGAGCGAATGGACTCCAAATCCGTCGCGCCCACCGGTGACGAGCATCATGTTGTGAAAGGCTTCAATGTCATCCCAGGCGCGGACGGTCACACCTTTTTTCTCGGCAAGGCGGATGTTGTAACGCGTTTTTGGTTTCATGCGCGCCAGGATTTCGTCTTCGCTGCCTTTTATGTCAATGATGATGGTCCGAGGCGGTTGGATATTATGAGGGGATGTTTCAAGTTTCAGGTTCCAGGTGTCAGGTTTTTGGTTGCCCCAAAGATCGGGCTCAAGCTTGAGGAAAATCGCGCGGTTCTGTTTACAAGCAGAATCTATTTCATGCCATAATTCCTGGCTAAATGCTAAAAGCTGAAAGCTGAAAGCTGGTTTTGGAAGATAACCGATCGTGAATCCCAACGGCAATTTGCGAAACAAAATCTGTACGCCCGCTTCCCCTTGCAGGATTCGTACCGGTTTCCATCCGAAGGCGGATTTCAACTCTCCCCATTCGCCTGTTTGGAGTAAATGGGTATCAGGATGTCTCAGTAGATATTGATTCCATTCCGCGAGAGAAACGATGGGCATGGGGCACTCAGCGCATCCAATCAATGACTTCTTTTAGCCCGTCCACCAATGATACCTGGGCATGGAATCCCATCACATCCGCAGCTTTTTGTGGACTACCTACCGAGCGATAGATATCCCCGGGGCGCGGCTTGGTAAATTCCGGCGGCGGCACATTGGGGATCAATTCGGACATGACGTCCAGCAGATCCAGCCAGCGGGTTTCGACGCCCGTACAAATATTGAACGTTTTGCCCGCCACATTCGGATGTTCTGAAGCGACCAAATTGGCGCGCACCACATCCCGGATGTTGATCAGATCGCGCGTCTGGCCACCGTCGCCAAACACCGTCACAGGTTTCCCGTCCAGTAAACGCCGCGCAAAGATCGGGACCGCGGCGGCATACATCGAGTCGGGTCGCTGGCGCGGACCGTAGACATTGAAATAGCGCAAGGCGACCACCTCAAAGCCGAACGAACCGGTAAACAGCTCTGCGTACATTTCCTTCACACGCTTGGACACGGCGTAGGGAGATAGCGGCTGGAGAGGGGTCTCTTCGACCAGTGGAAACGCATCCGACTCCCCGTAGACTGCTGCGCTCGAAGCAACCACCGCGCGTCTGACACCTGCCCTACGTGCCGCATCGAACAACAGGGATGTCCCCATGACATTCACATCAAAACAGGCTTGCGGCTCCTTCATCGATTGCGGGACAGAGACAAAAGCCGCTTCGTGAAAAATGACCTCGACGCCGCGCACCGCCTCGCCCACGCGCGCGATGTTCCGGATGTCTCCTTCGATCACATCCAAACGGTTTCCGCTAAACTGTTGCCGCAACTGCTCAAGGTTTTCGCGTTTTCCGGTACTGAAATTATCGAGCACGCGCACAGAGTCACCCTGCTCGAGCAATGTTTGAACGATATGCGATCCAATAAACCCGGCGCCACCCGTGACAAGATATTTCATGTTATCTCCCTGTACGCCTTAATACTGTGCCGATTGTCCGCAGGATGATCTGAAAATCCATCCCAAACGTTCGATGTTTGATGTAATAAAGGTCATACTCGAGTTTGACGACTGTCTCGGTGACACTGGCGACGTATCCGTAGTTGATCTGCGCCCACCCGGACAACCCGGGTTTGACGAGCAAGCGTGCACGGTAAAAAGGAATCTGCTTTTGATATTCAGCCACCAATTCGGGCCGTTCGGCGCGCGGTCCCACGAGACTCATTTCTCCGTGCAGAACATTCCAAAACTGAGGCAGTTCATCCAGACGTACTTTTCGCAAAAAGTTGCCCACGCGCGTGACACGCGGATCATTTTCCAACGCCAGGCGCGCCTCCCCATCCGCTTCGGCATCCTGTCGCATGGTACGGTATTTATAGATGTTGAATACCAGGCCGCCGCGCCCCAAACGCGGCTGTGAATAGAAGATCGGCAGGCCACTATCAATGTAGACCGCCAGCGCCAGAAATGGATAGGTAGTTACAAAGATCAACACACCGACAATTCCGCCCAGAATGTCGACCAAACGCTTCATCAGTTCGTAAAAGCCACTGACATGCAGTCCGTCCACGAAAGAGCGGATAATCCAGTCCGATTCCAGGTGGTGGACAGGCACGCGCCCGGTCATTTCCTCATACAAAATGGGCATGCGCATGACTTCCACGCCTCTTTCCTGGGCATCCAGGATAGATTGAAATGTTGTGCCCTGGATCTCACCATTGATGGCGATCACAATATCTGAAATATAGTAAGCGTCGATAAGACTTAGCAAGTGCGCACTGGAGCCGATCACACGCAGATCGCAGATTGTCTTTCCCACCTTTTGTTCATCGTCGTCAATGTAACCGATCAGGTTGAAAGATTGCGTATTTAATGAATGATAAATCTCAGCCAATGTCTGCCCGGCCTTGCCCGCGCCGATCAACAAAACTCGCCGCCGTTGGCCCGTTGATTTATAAATGCGGATAAAAAACATGCGCCAAAGCAGGGTCAGAACGGAAGCGAAAAGCAGGAAACCACCTACACCAATACGTGGCAGATTGGTATTCTGCTGCAGGATAAAGACGAGGGAGTAACCCAAAAGTCCAATAAAGGCTGCCAGAGCAATTCCGCGCGTCGTTTTTCGCCCGCTGCTTGCCACATGGGGCTCATATAATTCGACCAGCAACAGCATCCAAATGACCGGCAAAAGGTAAAACCAGAACGGTACATTAATATCCAACTGTAGATGAGCTTCCCGTTCTGCCCTGGCAATAGACCAACTTAAGTTAGCTGCGAGAAGTTTGGTGACGAGCCGGGGGAAGTTTACGGTGAGATTGTATTGTTGCCACGCGTACAGCGACGCAAAGACCGAGACAATCGCCATGATTAAATCCCCGATGAACAGGATGAAACGATATTCGCTCGGGCGCAGGCGTAATGGTGCAGTACGGATGTTATCAGCCATGTTTTTCAGAACTCGATGATAGGATGCTCCACAAAAATCCACTGCCCCAGGAGAGATGCATGGCAGCGATCGCCAGCGGCAAGCCCGCGATGAAATAGACTTTGCGCTGTTGAACTGCCGCCTGCAAACCTGCCAGGATCATTATGGAAAAGTACAGGAAAAGTTCACCAGCCAGCAGGATCCTTGCGAGTGGAATGAAAATCGAAAGGATTGTCAGACCGATCAAACTAATCACAAATAACGGAGGTAGAGCCTGCCTCCAGCGCAGCGTGCCCGGGTAGCGGCGCAGCATACGCCATTTCCAGAATCCATAACGCCAGTATTGGCGAATCAGTTCCAATAACGTGGAACGTGCAAAGTAGACGGAACGGATGGATGGGTCGAGCCAAACCTTGCCGCCCCCTTTTCTCACACGCGCGTTGAACTCATAATCTTCGTTCGAGAGCAGGGATTCATCGAAGAAGCCGATCTGGTCGATCAGCACCCGGCGAAAGGAGCCAAAGGGAACCGTGTCCACTTCGGCAGCCTGTTTCGTGTGACGATAGAGGGCGTCCCCTACCCCAAGCGGATGCGCTGCCGCAGCTGCAATGGATTCCGCGACCCAGGTCTTTGCGCCCGGGTGGATCTCCCACACGCCGCCCACGTTGGCACCGCGCCCCTCTTCATGTGCCTTCACACTGTTCTCCACATAATCGGGATACGGTGTCGAGTGCCCATCGAGGCGCAGAAGGATCTCGCCGCGCGCTGCTTCAATGGCGCGGTTCAACCCCGAGGGGATCGAGCGCTTCGCATTCTCCACCACGCGGACGCACAGGTCAGGATAATCCTTTTGAAATGCAGCGACCGCAGCCAGCGTTCCATCCGTGGAAAGCCCGTCCGCCACGATCACTTCCATCTCGGCGCGCGAATAGGTTTGCTCAAGCAGAGCCTCCAGCAACAAACGGATGGTGGATTGCTCGTTATAACAGGGAACGATGACGGAAACTCTTGGCGACATAATACGAATTACAAGGTACGGACTACAATGATAATGCGTTATTCGTAATCCGTGGAATTGTTTTATGCAAGTGGCAGGTGGATCACAAACGTTGTCCCACGCCCCACCTCACTGCGGACGCTAATTCTACCACCATGTGCCTGGAGGATCTCCTGCACGATCGCCAGACCGAGGCCTGCGCCATGCTTCTCCCCACCCGCGCGGGACCGGTCGACTTGATAGAACCGGTCAAAGATACGGTTCAGCTCTTCCTGCGCGACGCCTTCGCCTGTATCCGTTATGGAGATTTCCATCTCCCCCCCGGCATTCCCCGCCGAAAGCGTCACCCGCCCACCAGCAGATGTGAACTTCAAGGCATTGTCCACCAGATTCGTAAAGACCTGTGCGAGCCGGTCACCATCGCCGGTCACAGCCGGGAACTGTTCAGGGGCATTCAATTGCAGGCTCACCTCGGCCCTTTTCGCCTGGGGCATGAACTTTTCGACGATGCTTCGCAGCAGGACGTCCATATCCACAGGGGACATTTTCAGATCGGCCGTACCTGCCTCCAGGCGCGCCAGATCGAGCAGATCCAGCGCCATGCGGTGCATCCGCCCCGCCTCGTTGTAGATGATCTGCGCAGATTGTTTGCGAGCTTCGGGGGTATCGGCGGTGTCATCCAGAATAGCTTGCGCAAATCCCTGAATCGACGTCAGCGGAGTCTTCAGCTCATGCGAAACATTGGCAACAAAGTCCCTCTGGGATTTTTGCATACTCTGCACACGCACAATCATCGAATTGAAGGCATTCGCCAAAGCCTGCACCTCACGCGGACCGCGCGGAGTGACTGGATTCATTTCGCCTGACGGGTATTTCCGCGCGGCAAGGACGACTTGCTGTAACGGGTCTGCCACCCAGCGTGAAAGCGCAAATGCCAGGATCAGCGAAAGCAGCAGCGCGATCACTCCGCCTTCCAGTATTGGAACCAATAGTTCATCTTTGAATATATCCAAAACCGTCACCTTCGGCGGACGCGGCGCCGCGACCATCAGAATGCGGTCCCGCGACAGGCGCTTGAATGTATAGAGCCAGATCGCTCCCTCTGCATCCCTGATCCTTTGCGGGCTTCGTCCCAACAAACTCCGGCGTGGGAAAGGCAGCGCAGAAGCACCGGAGGCTGTATCGAACACCAGGTCACGATTGGAGTTGAATAGAAGCACCCGCACATCATGCGTCTGTGCAATTTCCTCAAGCAATTGCGGGTTACTGGTGAATTTCTGTGAGGTTGCCGTGATGAGATTTTGTGCGGTTCTCAAGCGTTCCTGCGCCTGACGGGCAAGCACCGGATTGCGGATCAGAAAGACCAGCAACACAATCAGCACAACGCTCAAGGCGATCGTGATGACGAAGGCATAACTCAGCCAGAGGCGGGAACGCAGGGAGGTGAACATGTAATGAATTATGGTAGGGCGGGCTGACAACTCGACTTGCAACAAAAATTGTCACGCTGCCCCGCTGACGCGGGATCTTCGAAAAGCTTGACCTACAGAGACTTCCTGTAAATACTCAACTCATGGCGCAATGTCGTCAGCAGGTCAAACAGCTCATCGATCTCATCCTGCACCAGCATGGACCAGGGAATATAAAAATATTCGTTGGTCAACCGCTCGACCTGTTCGCGAAGTTCTCTTCCTTTGCGCGTCAGGCGAAATGTGTCGGGATGGTCCGCCTGTTCCGCCCAACCCATTTCAACGGCAGCCTGGATGGCAATCTCGTACTCCTCGTCTTCATAGCCGCGGAAGGTCATGCTCTCCGACATTTGTTCGGCAGTGACCGCCGTCCCCTTCCAAAGAGAACCAAGTACCAGCCAAACAATGCCCGCCTGATTGAAATGCGGGCGCGCAGCCGCAAGATGTGAATCATCGCGGTAAGCGTACATGTCCATGAGATATTCCCGGATCTGCACGATCCAGGGACTGTGTTTATCAGCCACGCGAAAGCGTTTGAAGATCGCCCATTTGTCGGGCGGTGAACGCGTGATTTTGCTTTCCGCAATGATCTGCATCAGCAGGATCGACAGGCGCTCCAGATCACTCTCAGACATGGAATAAAAACCCGCTAGCCGCTCATCCCCGGCCTGAATGATCCGACGAACACTTTCACGCGCCGAGTCTGTGACTTCATAACGCCCGTCTGGTGAAGGCTCGACCCAGCCCTTCATGTTGAGAAGAGCAAAATTTTTTTCGAACTGTTCCGGGTTGGAGAACGGATCCCGTTTCTGGAAATCTTCCGTCGAAAAGGCATCCAGTCCGAACTCGCTGTAAAGATAGAGTTCGATCGGGACCTCCTCCCGAGCCGCAGCAGTTTCGATGTGTCCCTCGGTAATGCCCCAGAACTCCTGAATAATGGAGTACATCAGAGGCCAGAATTTGAGTAGGGGTTCGATGTTCATGTTCCTCAGGATGGGACAAGCAATTTATATCCAACGCCCGTCACCGTTTCGATCTTGACAGAACTTTCTTCCAGTTTCTTTCGCAAATGCGCCACATGGACGTCCACCGTGCGCGTCTGGCCGTAAAAGTCGAAGCCCCACGCTTTTTGCAGGATCTGCTCGCGGCTGAGGACAAGTCCGCGGTGCTCCGCCAGGGTGAGGAGCAGGTCGAATTCCTGGGCGCGCAGGCTGAGGGTACGCGCAGAGAAGCGGACTTCGCGCCGGGCCGGGTCAACCGTCAGGTCACCGAGTTGGATGGGAGCGGCGCCATCCTGCTTCGCGGAGCGTTCGCCGCGTCGCAAAATAGCTTTGACGCGCGCAACCAATTCCCGCGGATTGAACGGCTTGGTCAGATAATCATCCGCGCCGAGCTCCAGGCCGAGGATCTTATCAATGTCCTCGTCCCGGGCGGTGAGCATGAGAATGGCAGTGGGGTTCTGGAAGGCGCGCAAACGTCGGCAGACTTCGAAGCCATCCAGCTTCGGGAGCATGACGTCCAGCACGACCAAAGCAGGATGATCACGCGCGACCTTAGCCAGCGCGGCTTCCCCGTCGTTCGCGGACTCGATCCGGAAGCCTTCGCGTTCAAGGTACATACGCGCCAGTTGCACGATGGAAGGTTCGTCGTCTACGAGGAGGATGAGGTCGGTGGGCATTTTGTTAGCTAAAAGCTAAGAGCTAATAGCGATTAGCTTTTAGCTAGTCGCCGCGGGTGGGGTTGAGCAAGGCGACACATTCGATTTCGACCAGCGCCCCTTTGGGCAACGCCGCCACCTGGACGGTGCTGCGCGCCGGCGGGTTCTCCGGGAAGAATTCGGCATAGACTGCATTCATTTTGGCGAACTCACCCATGTCCTGCAAATAGACGGTGGTCTTGATGACAAAGTTCAAACCGGAATCGGCGGTTTCCAGTACGTGCTTGAGATTGGTCAGCACCTGGCGGGTCTGCGCTTCGATGCCGCCTTCGACGAGTTCCATCGTAGCCGGGTCCAGCCCCAGCTGACCGGAAGTGAACATCAGATCGTCAGTGAGAATGGCTTGCGAGTACGGCCCGATGGCTTTCGGCGCTTTTTCGGTGGAAACAATTTTCTTGCCTTCAGTCGTGTACATTCGGTCCTCACATGTTTTGAAAAATGAACGGTGAGGCGATTGTACTTCTGATTGCAGGTTTGCGGGGAGGCTGCACGCCGAAAGCCCAATCACGGAGAATCGAATCATGTCACCCTGAGCGCAAGCGAAGGGTCTCCTGCCTTTCTGCCGAGATTCTTCGCTTCGCTCAGAATGACATTTCCAGAGATTACTCGGCTGTAGGCGTCCCCTCCGGCCGCGGGTTGGCTTGGCGGAAGGCTTTGATCGCCTGGTGCAATGCCTTGCCGGTACCGTCCATGGCATCCCTGATCTCTTTGAATTTCGCGCGCATGGCGCTGACCGTTTCCTGCGCCCTGGCGGCGTCGGTCACCTTGCCGTTCTCGTCGAACCCCTGGTGCGAGTTGACAAGGCCATTGGCGCTCTCATAGATCGGATGCGCCTTCTGAAGGGCAGCCTCGAACGCATCCAGCGCGGCTTGCACGGCCGAGGCATCCTTTCCGTTCGCTTCGGCGCGGTCGATCAAGCCCTGGATCCGGTCGAGGAACTCATCCTCGCGTTCCAAACGACTTCCCATGCGCTCATAGCGCTGGAGCTGGCGCGCCCAGATCTGCTCCAATCTCTCGTTGGAGAGCTGTTTCTCAACCGGGGCAGGCGGATCATACACCCCCGCCGCGGACACGCTGACAAGCGGCAGGCTCGCCAGTCCCAGCGCCGCGACCAGCGCAAGCAAAATGGTTTTCTTGAATAGCTTTTTCATCGTAAATCTCCTTTGTAGGTTACGATGATTGTAGATTCCAGGGGTTATGTGCATATGATGGGGTTGTAAAATCTTTGTAAAAACTTGCCACCTACTTCTGCTGGTCGAGATAAACAAAACCAAACTTGTGGTAGCGATTGAAATCCTCAAAGGAAAACGCGGGTGCGCTGACGGGAAAATACAAGATCTCTCCGCCGATTTCTCCCAGCATACCTACGATTGAACCGTCGACCAGGTAATAAGCCATGTAGTGCGTAGGGTCAGCCCAGCCTAACAAATAATCTTTACTTACGTCAAGAAATACAGGCGGCTCATCAACGCTGCCAAGAAACAATCCCTGGAATCCCTGTTTCCACACCTCGTACACAAAGTGTTTACTGTCTGAACTCCAGAGCGGACTTGAATGAGATGCATAGAGCCGGGCAGTGCCTTCCCGCAAGTTCCCAAGATAGCGCCCGGGGGTCACAGTTTCATCTGTCAAACAACCAGGGCTTTCGTAATATTCGTAGAGGATCCAATTTCCATCCGGCGAAACACTAAAAGAGACAAAGTAACCAAAGTAGTTACTTTCCCCTATGGGAGGCGGGGTTAGAAGTGTCTGAACCCCCGCGCCTTCCTTGATCGTATAACGCCAGAGGCCGCGAGCCGCAACATCCTGGGTACATTCCGCCCGGGTATATTGATATACAGGATCAATTGGCAGAGTAACAAGCAGCTCGGCTGAATCCTCCATCCAAAACATATCGGGGGTCAGCTCATGGGGGGTGGTTGGGGTATAGGTAACCAGGTTCTGATGGATCATTCGCCCATCGATATCGATCACATCGATATGACCGCTTGCCTGAACAGCCACCATCCTCCCATCTGGCGAGATAACAAAATTTCCACCTTTCCCCGGGGGCAGGAGAATTTTGAGTTCACCCGTAACGATGTTCACTGAAATAAGATCTAAATTCCGTTTGGTATTGTCATGATAAGGCCACAGAGTAGCCAACTGTTCATTACTCTGGACTGTACTGAACAGGGCTTGCTGACTGCCCGGGACATACGTCAGGGATATGCTTCTGGTGAATTCGTTGTATCCAAAGCCAAGCGACTCGAGCAAGTTGTTCGATACAAGCAGCTTCTCCTGGGTACCATCTATGCGGATGGAATATATATCCATGGCAGGAAAAAGGTCGAAATACAGAGGATCGTGTTTGTGAAAGAAAATCAATCTTTCCCCATCCTCAGAGAAAAGAAAATGTGAATTGTCTCCGCTATGAGTAAGCTGTAAGGGTGCTTCGCCGGCGTTCTCGACAAACAGGTTTCCCGCCTCGTCAAGGTAAGCCATTCGCAATCCCTCCGGCATCGCAGACAGGGTCACGGGCGGAAATGTGGGCGTCGAACTGGGTGTTGGACTGGACGGCAGAGGCGTCGACGGTGTTGACGTAGCCGGAACGAGGCTGGGAGTTGAAGAAATCGTAGGGGTTGGACTGGGTGTTGCCGTCCCGATCAATGGCGCAGGAGCCGTTGTTTCACAAGCAACGAATAGAGCCATCAGGATCATAATAGAAATGGATCGTAGTGTTTGTTTCATCCTAACCTCCCCAAAAGTCCAAAAGGTTATACCCTTCGCAGCACCAGCATCGTCAGGTCGTCGGCGGCAGGCATATCCTGCACAAAGTTCAGCAGCGACTTTTCCACCGCGTCCAGCAGGTCTGAGGCGGTCGAGCAGGGCGTGGAGCGGATCGCTTCGAGGAGGCGTCCTTCCCCATAGAATTCACCTCCGGCAGTGAATGATTCGGTCAAACCGTCGGTGTAAAGGAACAGGTTGTCGCAGCTTTCAAGTTTTATGGTGCGCTGTTGGACAGGCTCGCCAGTCACCACACCCAGGGCGATCGCCGTCCGCGTGAGACGCTCGACCGTTCCATCCTGTTTGATCCAGAGCGGTGGATTATGCCCGGCATTGACGTAGGTCAGCTCGCTCGCTTCCATGTCGAGCACGGCATAAACGGCTGTGACGAACATGCCCTGGCGCGTATCCGGGAGCAGCAGATCGTTGACGCGCTTCATCGCCTCGGCGGGAGAGACCGATTCGGTCACGGCCGCCCGGACGAGGGTCCGCGTGAGCGCCATGAAGAGTGCCGCCGGGACGCCCTTGTCCGCGACATCCGCGATGAAGAGTCCGAGGCGTCCATCCGGCAGGTCGAACACATCGTAGAAATCGCCGCCCACCTGCCGGGCTGTCTTCCAGCGCGCCGCGAGTTCCCAGTCTTCAAACTGCGGCAGCGATTCAGGCAGGAAGGTCTGCTGGATCTGGCGCGCCAACTGCACTTCGGTCTCGAGGCGTTCGCGCACGACCATCTCTTTTTGCAGGAGGTCGTTTTGAATGGCGAGGGCTGCCTCCTGCGCGATGCCGGTGATGATCTCGAGCCGGCGCGCCCGGAAGCGCAACCCACCCGGGGCTTCTTCGATCAGCATTACGCCGTAGAGATCACCCTTCACTGCGATGGGAACCGCGAACAGGAACGTGCCAGGGTTGCCCAGATGGACCTCCTGATTCGGATCCAGCGAAATCCAGGCTTGCAAGCCTCGTTGCTCATCGAGCTGGCAGGCGCACATCCCGGTCTCGTTGCGACAGGAATCCAAAAAGGCAAATTCGCCGGGCGCAAAGGAACGATTCCAGAACGTCTTTTCATCCCCCTCGCTCAGTCCATATTGCTGCGAAGGATGGTAGAGGTTTTTCTCCGCATCCCATTGGTACAAGGCGGCGCGTTCTACGCCGACCAGGATGGGCATGATGCGGATGATCGTCCCCAGGATTTCATCCAGGTCGTTCAGGCTGACGACCGCCTGTGCCACCTGCAGCAAGGCGGCCGAGGCATACGCCTGTTCCTGTGCCGTATCGTAGAGGCGCGTATTCTCGATGGCGACCGCGGCATAGCTCGCAAAGGTGGCGGTCATCGCCTGCGCTTCATGGCCATATCGACCGGGTGTGCTGTGCGCAAGCGTGAGCACCCCGTAAGGCTGATCGCCCACGCGCAAAGGCACCGCCAGGCCGGAATAATCCTGTTCATAACCAGCCACCAAACCGGTAACCCAGATCGGATCGGATGGTTTTCGAATGACAGGACCATCGGAGTAAAGCACATTCATCAATCTTTCGTAAGCATCCGGCGAAGCATAAAGTGCCTGCTCAAGCACATTCTCATCACAATTATGACAGGCAGCCAGATATAACTCCTCGTCCTCCAGTAACCAGATCGCTGAAATATCCACAGGGAGATTTTGATCCAATTCCGAGAGAATGGCTTCGAGCACATCGTCCGCACTTGCATCTGCGGAAACCAAGCCTGCCACTTCACGCAGACCATCCGCCGTCTGCCGCCGCCATTGTTCGGTACGGTACAGGTCCGCGTTGTGGATGGCGGTAGCAATGTTATCGGCAATCGCTTCGAAGATCAGACGGTCATCTTCTGTAAAGGCGTTGCGTTTGTCGGACTGGATATCGAGCACACCGACCACTTCATCGTCATAAAGCAGCGGGACGCCAAGTTCCGAATTGGTGTCCTCAGGCGGGAACGGCGAAGGGCGGTAGCGTTTATCCTGTTTTACGTCGTTTATGAGAACCGTTTGCCCCTCGCGCGCCACCCACGAAATGATCCCTTCGGGGTCATCCAAAGATACTGTGAATCCCACCAGATCCTTGCTATGTGCCCCGCTGCCTGCCTCGTACTGGATCAGACGCCGATTGCCATGCACGCTGAACAGGTGAACATAGAGATAGCCAAGCCGTTCATGGATCAGCGCCGCGACATTGGTCATCAATGTTTTCAGTTCCAGCGATGAACTGACGCTTTTGCTCACCTCCGCCACCAGCGCAAGTTGATCGGCGCGGCGGCGCAGGTCATGGTACAGGTGTGCGCCTTCCACGGCGCGCGCGATCGTATCCGCCAGGGAGCCGAGGATCAGCAGATCGTTGGGATGGAAGGCGTGTGGCTGGTCGCTTTGGACATCCAGCACGCCCAGCACGCGTTCCCCAACTTTGAGCGGGAGGACAACCTCCGAACACGTCTCCGGCAGGCTATCGACGAAACGGAAGCGAGGCTCCTGTTTGACATCGTCGACGAGGATCCGTTCTCCCTCCGCTGCCACCTGGCCGATCAACCCCTGACCGATCTCCACCTGCAGGGCAACCGTCCCGCTGGGCGCGGGATCTTTGGTTGCCTTGCGTTTGCCTTTTCGAGGCGCCGAAGCACTGGAACGGAAGCGCAGAGAGGTGGATCCCCTCCGAAGCGTGAACATGGCAACATAGTAATAATGAAACGTTTGCTGGATCAGTTCAGTAACGCGGCTGGCGAGCACATCCAGGTCCAGGACATTGGCGATCTGCGCGCTGACCTCACGCACCAGATTCAATTGATTCTGTCTGAAACGTTCCACCGCCACGCGGTGGGAGGCAATCAGGCTGACCGCCACAGCACCGGCGAGTCGTTCAAGCAATTCCAGCTCACGCTGTTTGAACTCGGGACCTTCTTTGCGGGTGACCTGGATCACTCCCAGTGTCAGCCCCTGCTCGATCAACGGAACCGCGGCCCAGGCGGCGCGTTGAGCGTGCCGACGGGCGGCTCGTGAAGCGCTTCTTTCGACACTCTTCGCAGGCTGTTGCTTTGTTTGTAGCTGTCCGGCTTTCAGGGCGCGTTGCATCCCCGGTAACCCGGGCTGATCCGGAAAAATATTCTGTTCTTCCAGGTTTGGGAGGCGGAAAGCTTTTTCATCGAGCCAAATATCCACATCCCCCGTGACCAGGCGTGAGGTCATGGCAACGATATACTCCCGCTGAGCAGCCAGGGAGGTGGCATTGACAATCTGTTCCCCCAGGCTGGCAATGTCACGCCAATCTGATGAAATCGGAGAGCGTGATGCGGCTGCCATGCCGATTACCTCTTATGTTTGATCATTGTCAGGACGTTACTCTGGTTGGGTCCCGGCCTGTAATCAATTTCATCCATCAATTTGCGCATCAGGAAAATGCCCAGACCTCCGATCTTGCGGTCAGAGAGATCAGCCTTCAGGTCGGGCAGGGGCACTTCAGAGGGGTCGAAGGATTCGCCATAATCTGTCAAAGTAATTATAATGACATCGCCATTCATCCCGCAGGATAAATCCAAAACTTTATTGGGCATATTTTGATAGGCGTGCTCGATGACATTCGAGGCGGCTTCATCCGTAGCAAGCTGAATGTTATACACATCCTTATCGCTAAAGCCGCCTTTGCGGGCAATGTCCCCGACGAATTCCCGGATTTCATCGAGATTTTCGAACTTGGCGGCAAATTGAACAGTCTTCATGCGGCAAAATTAAAAACTGCCTCCACGCACGATCACTGAAGGCAGCTTCCTTCCATAAAAATATTCAAAGGACTCCAGGGCGCAGACAAACACCTAAAAATGTCCTACAGCCTGGAGAGGATCATCAAACGTCTTGAAAAGTTCCGTAAAACCAGCCAGTTCCAACGCTTCACGAATGCGCTCAGGGACCGAGGCAAGGACCACCTCGCCGCGGTTATAACGTTTGCAGTTGCGTTGGGCAGCCAAAAGGGCGCGAAAACCGGCACTGGACATGTACTCCAGTTCACTCATATTGATAACGATCTTGTACTTGCCTCCGTCGTTTGCGGCTTCCAGCGCCTGCGCCAACTGCGGAGCCGTGGCACTGTCCACTCGCCCTTTGACGGCGATCATGTCACAATGCTTGAACTCTTGAACTGTAATGTCCATAAAACTCCTCCAGGTTGAAAGTACTGTGCTGATTGCGGGAAAATTATATCATGAGAACTTAACCGGCTAATTGTGGCTGGCAAGAGACAGCCTCAGCGGCTCCAACCTGCAGGCAAGCTTTCAATTCACTGTCAAATCACTCCAAAACCCAAAATACTGTTAAAATCAAAACATACTGCAGCTCTGCAAGGAGAGAACATGATTGGCGAACCGGTCCTCGTCATGCTTATCGAAGATAATATAGATCACGCCGAACTGGTCATGCGTACCCTGGAAGAACATCGCATCGCCAATACCGTACGGCATTTCCTGGATGGACAATCGGCGCTGGATTATCTGTTTCGTCGGGGGGAATTCTCAGAACTCGCAGAGACTCAACTCCCCCACATCATTTTGCTGGACCTGCGTCTCCCGCGGGTGGATGGCATCGATGTCCTCAAAGCCATCAAGGAAGATGCGGATTTGAAAAGTATCCCGGTGGTCGTCCTGACCACTTCAGAAGCGGAAAAAGATGTCGCCAAAGCCTACTACAACCACGCCAACAGCTACCTGGTGAAACCTGTAGGGTTCGAAGATTTCAAAAAGCTTATGGACGATCTGGGATTTTACTGGCTGGGCTGGAACGTCAATCCCCGGCTCAGAGAGTAGAACAGATTTTTTATCAAATATATTTGCAGTTTCGTCCCCTACGCCTTATCCCCTATTCTCTATCCCCTGATTTGACATCCCTCCTCAGTTCGATTATCCTTACCCGCGTCCGGGCAGGCCCGGCGCGGCAGAGCCTTTCAAACCCCGCCAGGGTCGAGAGACAGCAACGGTACGGAAGTGTCTCTGGGTGCCGTCGGTCACCTGCTCGGGCATTTTTCTATGACATCAAATCGCTGGGTATTCATCATTCTTGCACTGATTGCAGGCGCTGGCATTGGCATCGCCTATGGTTGGATCATCGATCCGGTTGATTTCTTCAACCTGACGCCAGATACCCTCCGGGCAGATTACAAAGCCGATTATGTGCTCATGACCGCCGAAGCCTATCGCGTCGAACAGGACCCGGGCCTGGCAGCCCGCCGATTGGCAATTTTCGGCACCCAATCTCCTTCCGCCATCGCGGCAGAGGGACTCGACCACGCCCGTGCAAACGGCTTTTCCGATTCCGATATCGCGCTGATGCAGGAGCTGGTCACCGCGTTACAGGCCTGGAGCGGGATCCAATGAGACGCATTCCCTGGGATATTCTGCTTGCGCTGCTGGCGGGACTGGGACTTGGTCTCGTTTATTCCTGGGTGCTCTCGCCTCCCCGCATTGTCGACGCGGCGCCGAACGACCTCCGCTCTGATTTCAAGGACCAGTATCGTTCCGCCATCGCGGCAGCATATGAAGCGACCGGCAACTTGCCGCGCGCCCGGGCGCGCCTTTCCCTGTTGGGCGATGCGGATCCAATCGAGGCACTGAACGCCCAGGCACAACGCATGCGTGCGAGCGGAGCTGGTGGAGAGCAGTTTGGACATGCAGATCAGGTTGTCGCCCTCGCCCTGGCGTTGGATGAAAATCATAACGGCGCCTCTGTTTCGACAGCGGTGGTTGAAATCCCAAATAATGTGGATGGCATACCTAGTGCCACCTCTCCCCCGCCTGCCCCGGATGTTCCCATTGAATTGACCGAAACACCTGAGATCATTGAAACGCAACCAGCCGAAGTTGTCAGCGCAGCTACTCCCCGTCCAACGCGCACACTGATCCCGACACTCGGCGCGCCGTTTACATTGACGGGCCAGGAGACCATCTGCGATTCCAACCTCCTGGATGGGTTGTTACAAGTGCTGGTCTTGAATCCCAACCGCAGACAACTGGCAGGCGTGGAAATTGTCGTCACCTGGAATGGCGGCAAGGAGCAATTCTTTACGGGCCTCAAACCCGAACTGGGCAATGGTTACGCGGATTACATTATGACGCCCGATGTCACATATGCCATCCAACTGGCGCGCGGCAGCGACGTCGCGCTCGGCATCGTGGCACCCACCTGCCAGGACTCCAGCGGCGAGACCTTCTTCGGCGGGGTAAAACTTACCTTCCAGCAGCCATAAATACAGTAAATATGCCATTCTGATAAAACAAAACAGCCACAGAGAACTCTGTGGCTGTAGTATTTCAAACGATCTTCCCTATGGCAGCCGGCCTGCCCAATCATTTCCCAGGCGCACTTCCACATCCACGGTGGCAGCAGGATCCGGCTGGATCACGATCTGGGCACTCGAAGTCACTCCAAGTACAGCTTGCAAATATTTCAGGGTGTAAAGCTTCGGGGAATACAGGATGATCACCGTCGCATCGGACAGATTGGTGGGCGAACCGAACTCCGTGAC
>Ga0105104_10001526_pt1 | contig 17334 bp, 15 predicted proteins | sample PPLLaktember2015_3_FD_87034 | JGI IMG/M metagenome (GOLD analysis project Ga0105104, IMG submission 87034) | Freshwater sediment microbial communities from Prairie Pothole Lake near Jamestown, North Dakota, USA - PPLs Lake P7 Core (6) Depth... | ecosystem: Environmental > Aquatic > Freshwater >... | reverse complement strand
TATCCTTCAGGGCGATATGGACAAATTAAGAGAAATGAATTACAATGGCAAGCGTAAAGGAAAACCGTTAAGGCCGTTTACACAGTTACTTGAACATACCCGGCACAAACGCTCTTTACGCAAGGTTGCCCGCCCCGTAAAAAACTGGCGTACACCTTCCTCCGGTTCAAAGAATCGGCGGGCAAGAACAAGGCATACGCCTAAAATGGATATTGTAAGCCGGAAACGATAGCTGTCCCCCTACAGATTGAATCAGGGAGTACCAATGCGAAGAACAGAGCTTGTCGCAAGGTTGTTTCTTACTGCCTTGGGTATATAATGCCGATTTCCTGTTCATACTGGATTGCGGTCATGTGGCCTTATTCGATAGATGCGATGTACTGGAAATCAATGATTATATTAGGTTTCTTAACGGTGTGGTTCATCGTATTTTATCAGATATGGTTTCGAATGGACGACTGGGCTTATGCTATGGCAGGACAGGTACAGGCACAATCGCCGACAGTTGAAAGAATCTGGGTGATAACAGGGCTACGTCTTGTTTATCTGGTATATGGATTGCACGTTTTAGCCAGCAATTGCGAATTCATTATCGATTCATTCATTTTCGTTTTTAAAGGCCCGCGAATACTCTCAGATATGTTCCAGTATCGATATATCGATAAGTTATTTTTAATTCCTTTTTCTGCCTATTTGAAGTTGGTTGTGAATTTCTTTTTTACAATCTTAGCCATGTATTTTCTGGCTGGAGCTCCGCATATTTTGCGATGGCAGTTACGACGGTTTTTCACAGCAGGACCGAACCATTAAAGTGGCGTAGTGATAAGGACTTTTAAAATGAAAGAGTTGCGAAATCTGGCAAGAGTAGTGCTAATAGGAGTTACGGCATATATAGCTATACCGATGGTTATGAGTATGCTGTTTATGATTCATAGTATAGTTAATGACAAAGATAGCCGCTTGACATATTCTTTGCTTCAGTATTTGCTTCCTGAATTGGCCAGATTAATGATGGTGATAATTGTTATATTACTTTGTATCTGGAAATCGGACTGGATGGTGGAACGTATTGTTAAAGAAGATTCCGAATTAAATGCTGCAGGATGGTCACCCGCTGGGGTTTACCGTCTGGCGATCGTGATTATAGGAGGATTTTTCGTTTACGATTCAGTGCGTGAAATGTCATCTCAGTTGGGCAAAATTATTGATTATGGCATACGCATTGAACTCGAAGGTGCAGAATGGGGAATGTACTCAACTCAATTATTGTCCTCGATAATTCTTTTGGCACTCGGGATATATTTACTTACGGGCGCTCCGCATTTAGTTAAATGGCAAGTAAAGAAATCTTTAGAGCAGTGTAATGAACTGGAAGATGGAAAACCTGATACAGCTCAATCCTGACCGCCTCGTAGAAGCTGCTTCAGCGCCCTGTAGTCGGTTTTGCCGGTGCCTAAGAGAGGGATGGTTTCGAGTTTGATTACCCGGCGGATGGAGTGGAGGCCTGAGAGGCCGGCTTTTCGGATTTGGATGTTGGCGTTTTCACGGTCGATATCCAACGACGTGAAAAGGACGATTTCGGGATTATCAGATTCGGTCGCCTCGACGGCTAATTGCGGACCTTTTTCTGTATCAGGGGCGAAGGCGTTTTCGAGGACTGACTCGATTGCGGGAAGGGAGACCATTTCGCCCCCTAATTTTACGAAGCGTTTCAATCGGCCCTGGAAGGTGATAAGGCCGTCGTGGCCAACGCAGACCAGGTCGCCGGTGGAATACCAGGGGACGCCGTCGATTTCGATGAACGGCGATTTGCCTGAGTAATTGAGGTAGCCGGAAAAGACGCTGGGGCCTCGGACCATGAGAATCCCGGTCGCCGGAGGCGTAAGGGGCATAAACGTTTCGGGATGAATGAGCTGATACTGAAAGCCGGGAAGGACTTTGCCGATTGAGAAGGGTTTTGGGTTTGTTTCATCGTTGATTGAGATGACGGGGGAACATTCGGTAACGCCATAGCCCTCGAGGATTACGGCTTTTCTGCATTTTTGCGAGAGGGTATCGTAAACGGCTTGCGAGCATTTTTCCGCGCCGGTAACCGCAAGGCGTAAAAATGAAAGCTGCTCGATAGTTGCGACGCGGGCGATGCTGCCTGCGAAGGTGGGCGTGCCTAATAAAAGCGTGACGCGATATGCGTCAATGGTTTTGGCTAAGTTGTCGGAATCGACGGGGTTTGGAGAATAGACGGCCTGAACGTCTGCCAGAAGCGCAAGTAAAATGGTGACGGTTATGCCGAAAGAATGAAACGGTGGAAGAAAACCGATGAGCCGGTCGGTTTCGTAGAGTTTGATTACGCTCAGCACGTCGCGGATATTGGAGATTAAATTTTTATGCGTCAGGGGCACGGCCTTGGGCAGCGTCTCGGAGCCGCTTGTAAAAAGGACCACGGCTGTCGGCAGGGTTTTGGTATTTCGCAAAGATGACCAGGATAAATGGGCCAAAAGCCACGCATTTAGCATCAACCAGCGGGAAAGCTTTTTACGAAACTCCTCGAGAAAACAAAATCGCGTCGATATGGTTGAAAGGTCAATACCCTGAAGCGCGATTCTATCAACGAGGGGTTTTGCCGTGAGAATATTTTTAACGCCCACGGCATCGAGTGATGCGACGATATTGCGAATACCTGCCGTCCAGTTGACCATAACCGGGACCTTGCCCGCGAAAAGCGTCGCAAGATAGGCGATATCGGCGGCGACCGAGGCGGGCAGCATTATGCCGATGTAGTCGCCGGGGAGTTTTCGGATAAGCGGACTCATTAACATACAGGCGGTAATGATGTCGCGGTATGATTTTACACCCGATGTCTGGTCGGCGATAATCGCACGGGAAGGATGTCTTGCGGCCTGCTTGAGGAAAATTTCAGTTATCGATTCGCCTTCGGGTATCGATACACGCTGATTGGAAACATGCTTAAACCACCGCGACGCGATGGGCTTGAGGGCAGTCGGGGTAAGATAAACAAACTTGCCGCACGCGGCTAACATCACGTCGCCCACGGTCTGCATAGCGTCGGCGTCGGGCTGGCGGATACCGAACTCATTTTCGAGCCAAAGCAATAAATCCGCGCGGGCGAGAGAATCCATACCGAGGTCGGCGGCCAATGTGCTGGTTTCCTTGATATTCGAGACGCCGGTGCGCTCGATGAGGTGCTTCAAAACGATTTGCCTTGTCGCTTCCGGAACCGATGAATAATCCGTTTGTAACTCCGGCTGTGTCGGCTCAGGCAGCGCCCGTGTGCCGCCACTTTCCCAAATCGAATAGGGAACATAGGTATTTGGCAAGGCGTCTTTATTGTAAAAGTCCTCGAGATAACGATTGAACGTGTTTCTGTCGGCGTTACGCGGTAAGTCGGTTGGTTCGTAGAACTCGATTGTTACTTTGCGTCGCGGGGCAAAAAAAAGCCCGCTTGCCAGCAATGATAACGCGCCTTTCAAAAGGACGGGAAGCACTAATGGATTTTTACCAGATGCCCAACCAAAGCCGCTGCCCCATAAACCCCGCGTGCGAACCAGAACAATCCGGACATCGGGGTAATTCTGCAAAATTCTTTCTACGGAGCTATTGGCGCCTAACGATTCTAATCGGCTGCGATAAATCCTGCCCGCGGGCCATAAAACGAGATTCTCGCCTTTTTTTAGTCCTTCGATTGACTGGTCGAGGACTTTTTCGATTTCGGCCCTGGCAGCGGGGCCATAAACAGCGATACTCGGAATTGTGCGGACGCCCCATCGGCGGGCAAAGTACCGGATGAAAAAACGGTTGACCTGGTCCTGGTCGCCGAAGCCGTGGGGATGAAAAGGCCCATGAAGATAGGCGAACATAAAGACCGGGTCGATGAGAGCAGGATGATTGGGAAGAAAAACGACGCCGCTTTTACCTTTGGCAGCAATTGCATCCAGGCCGATGAGCCGGATGTCGTAACGCAGCCAGAAAAGGAATTTGGCTATTGTCTTTACGATAAAATCAATCATTTATTGACTCCACTATTTATCTTTTTAATGTCATCCTGATCGCCCTTTTGTCATTCTGAGCGAAATTCTGTCATTCTGAGCGCAGCGAAGAATCTCGTTCATACCACCCAACACTGATATCATTGAACATAGAATTGGTTGACTTGACAAGCTCGATTTTCTTTTTCCTAAGCCAACCCTTTATAGCTTTTTCCCTGGCTATGGCCGAATATATATCACTAAATGACTCGAAATAAAGCAACCGCGTTATATTATATTTTTTCGTGAAACCATCTACGAGCTTTTGTTTATGCTGATATACCCTTTTTTTAATATCATTTGTAACGCCAACATAAAGCGTCCCGGATTTATTGGTCATAATATAAACATAGTATTGGTACGTTATAACCATATTAACCAGCTCAAACTGACCGATTTTCAAACTGTATCGCTACATAACTGCCGTTTAGCAAAGGACATAACTCTATTTGTCATTCTGAGCGAAGCCCTGAGAAATTCTTTTGGAATTTCCAGGACTAAGTCCCGTCCCTTAGGGATCGGGGCGAAGAATCTCTCTCATGTGATGGCCAGATGTTTCGCTTCGCTCAACATGACAATTCACAATCGGTCAGTTTGAGTAACCAGCTAACTTAGCTGCGAGCAAAATATGCGAAGAAACTTAAGTCCCATTATCAGCCCAGATGCTTCGGCTTCGCCTCAGCATGACACATTTAAGCGGTTTCTTTAGGCAGGGCTATCCAAAGCCACGCGGTAACAGCCGTCACCATTAACGCCTCAATCGCGAAACAATTGCTGGGTTTAATGCTCAGCAGGTTAAAAATATAAAAAACCGCGCTGGAAAGCAAGATGCCGACAAAATCCGCCAGATTCGACGCAGCAATCATTCGCCCCTTAAGCTCGGGCGCGGGCCTTATCTGGACGAAACTTGTTACCGGAATCGAGAAAATCCCGGCGGCGATGCCTAAAATCATCAACGCCCCGGCCAGCGAGACCTTTTGAATAAAAGCCGGCAAAAACGGAACGGCCCAGACCGCCAACAACGCCCCCGCCATTAAAAGCGACGACGGCACAATCACGCGATACCATTTCGGCCCTTTGGCCAATACCGGCGAAAGCAAACTCCCAACGCCGATACCGACAATCTCGACGACTATCATTGTGCTGGTCATCGCTTTTGTCAGGCCTAATTGCGATACGCCCAGCGAATTTATGATTAAAATCTGCAATGACCCCGCGAACCAGAAAAACGCCTTGGCGAAAATCGAATTTGCCAGAAGCGAATCTCTGCGGGTCTGTAAAAGCGTTACGACCGATTCGATGGTAACTCGCCAGGTAAGCCGCGACGCAGGCGACGCCGCGGGAAATTCCGGAACGAAGATACTTACAAAAAAAGTGATAACCGCTATCAGCACGCACAAACCCGCGACAACGCACTGTCCTAAGGGGACATCGCTAAAAGTTCCTTTCACGTCGAGGACAAAGCCGGCGCCCGCGATTCCGAGCATAATCGCCGCGTTATTAACGACGCAAAATATGCCGTTTGCGGTTACGACGTGTTCGGGCGGATATAGTTCCGGAATTGAGCCGTTTAGCGCCGGACTCAGTATTGTCGCCTGCAAGCCGAAGATAAATACCGCGCACATAATTGCCGGCCAGCTTGAAAAATAAAGCCCCGCGGCCCCGATGATAAAGATGATTATGACAGATAGCCGGGCCGATATGATTACCGAACGTTTTGAAAACCTGTCGGCCAGAAATCCCGCCAGAGAGGCGAATATTATAAAAGGCAGCGTGAATAAAAAAAGAATCCAGCTTTGCAGATAAGACAGCCCCGCACCCACGACAAGCAGCATCGCGGCCTGGCGATAAAAATTGTCGTTGAGCGAGCCAAAAAAATACACCCCCGCCATCGCGGCAAACTTCGATCGCGTCCCTTCGATTTGACTCCGCGGCGACTTGCTCAACGAATCATCCATTATTAAAATCCGAATTTTATACCGACAGAGATTTCAATGCCTCGGCGGTGCTTACGTTGACAATATTTGCCTTTCGATTGATGCGTCTCATCAAGCCCGTCAGGACCTTGCCGGGACCGATTTCATAAAAGGTATCAACTCCGTCAGCCAGCAGGCGCTCGACGCACTTTTGCCAAAGTATCGCCTGAGTCAACTGCCTCTTTAGTCCGTCGCGGATTTGCGTTGCGCTTGTGTAATACTGGGCACTGATATTGGCTATCGTCTTAATGTCTCTCGGCTCGCCGATTTTCGTATCATCAAGCGCGATTCCCAGCCCTTCCGCTGCTGGCGCCATCATCGGTGTATGAAACGCCCCTGCTACCTCCAAACGTATCGCCTTCATCGCCCCGTATTTTTCCGCCAACTGCTGGGCCCTTTCGCAGGCGGGCTTTGTCCCGCTAATCGCAATCTGGCCCGGGCAGTTGAAATTGACGGGTTCGAGAAACTCCCCCTGACTTGCCTCTGCGCAAAGCGCCTTTGTCTTTTCCTCATCAAGCCCGATTATCGCGACCATCGCCCCCCCGCTTGCCTCGGCTGCCGCCTGCATCGCCTGGCCTCGCAGCTTTACCAGTTCCAGAGCATCATCAAAACCAATCAGCCCCGCCGCGTATAAAGCCGAGTATTCACCCAAGCTAAGTCCTGCCGTAACATCGGGCTTCAGCGCCGCCGTCGCGGAATTGGTCTTTAACACCTCAAGAATCGCCGCCGATACCGTAAAAATCGCCGGCTGAGACATCGTCGTGGTATTGAGCTTTTCAGCAGGCCCCTCGAAGCAAATCTTCATCAGGTCAAATCCGGCCTTTTTGTTCGCCCTTTCGAATACCCCCTTGGCCTGCGGAAACTGCTCCGCCACGTCTTTACCCATTCCAACAAACTGTGCCCCCTGCCCGGGGAATAAAAATGCTGTCTTCATTGTTTATCCTTCATAAATAATCGAGTGCGGACAATGTTTATCTCAGAAAATCGCCAGCTTGTCAACTTTAGCCGGGCCAATTTAAACTTTTCCTTGCGATTCGGTTTAATTTTTCATATTATCATAAAATTATTAACGACTTGTTTGAAAGGGGTCTTTATTATGCTGTCGTCAATTAAAGGAAAATCAATTCTTACCGTCATATCCGCTATTCTTATATTCACGCTTTCCGGCTGTTGCCAATCTGATATGTGCAATAGTAAATCCTGCACCACGGGCAAAGTGAAAATGACAAAGGCCGAGCTTGAAAATAAGATTAAAGGCGGCTGGCTCGGCAAAACCGCGGGCGTATGCGCAGGCGGACCCACCGAGTTCAAGGCCCAGGGCGTAATGTACGGCGGCCCCATCAACTTTTATCCCAGAATGGACGGTGGTTTCAATCAGGACGATATCTACGTCCAGATAACTTTCGTTGAGGCGATGGACGCCAAACTCAATGAAAAAGGCGGGATATTCGCTGCGACGATGGAAGATTACGGCGAGCATTTCAAGAAAAGCCGATACGAACTCTGGCACGCCAATAAGGTCGGCAGAGACAACCTGCGAAAAGGAATGAAGCCCCCCGAAACAGGTATGTACGCAGGCCAAGGCAAACGCTTCAACAAATGCGGAAATGATATCGACTGGCAAATCGAGTGCGATTGGGTGGGGCTTATGTGCCCGGCGATGCCGCAGACCGCCTGCAAAATCAGCGACCGCGTCGGCCACGTGATGAACTACGGCGACGGTGTTTACGGAGGCCATTTCGTCAGTTCTATGATTGCGCTGGCCTTTGTCGAAAACGACCCGCAAACGATTGTCAAAAAGGCGATGGAATCAATGCCGAAACAATCGCAGTATTACCAGGTCATCAAGGATACGCTCGATTTTCACGACAACAACCCCGATAAGGATTACAAGGCCTGCTGGAAATTCATCAACGATAAATACCTCACCACCGCCGTTGACTGCAATATGCTGCACGACAATTTCAATATCAACGCCTCGCTCAACGGCGCCTTTATCACAATCGGCCTGCTCTATGGAGACGGCGACATCATCAAGACCATCGAAGTTGCCACCCGCTGCGGCCAGGATTCCGACTGCAACCCCGCCAACGCAGGCGCCGTTATCGGCACAATGCTCGGCTACGACAAACTCCCGCAGCAATGGAAAGACAGCATAGAAAAATATCCGAATAACAAATACAGCCACACGACTTACACCTATACCGACCTCATCAACAGCTCATTCAAACGAGCCGAAAAGGCAATCCTGCAAACCGCCGGCCGACTCGATGGCGACACCTATACAATCAAAGCCCAGCCCGTCTGCCCCCCCAAAACCATGGAGCAGTACGGCAAAGACCCAGTTCCCAACCCCGACTTCAAATGCCCTTCGATTTAACAATTTTGCCGGTTGGCTATTAGCGGGTCAAAAAATCGTCTTGACAACGAGGCAGGAATAAATTACTTTCTTTGGTTTTACGTTTAGGCCCCCGGGGGCTATGAAATATCGTTTTTTGGAGTATTATTGAATGTTACCGTGTAAAAAGACAAGTAAAAGCAGGACACACAGCAGGCGGTCACACCATGCGATAAAACCCATCAATTACGCCGTCTGCCCAAAGTGCGGCCAGGCGAAACTGCCCCACGCGGCCTGCGCCAAGTGCGGCTACCTTAACTCGAAAATCACCCTCAAAATCGCTGAGCAGGCCGAGAAAAAGGGATAACGCAGGATGCGAATCGCTGTTGACGCAATGGGCGGCGACAAGGCCCCCGATGCTATCATATCCGGCGCAATCGAGGCGCTGCAAATCCTTGACCCGGCCGACGAGCTTATCTTAGTCGGCCCCAAAGAGGTCATCGAATCGAAGCTGCCTGCCCAATTTCCCCATTCCGCCCAGCTTACCATTGTTCACGCCCCAGATGTAATCGGAATGGATGAAGCCCCGATTGATTCGCTTCGCAAAAAGCCCCGCAGCTCGATTTCGGTTATGGCCAAATTAGGCAAACTGAACCGGGCAGACGCGGTAATTTCAGCCGGTAATACCGGCGCCTGCGTCGCGGCCTTCCAGATGCGTATGCGGAACCTGCCGGGCGTAAACCGCCCCGGAATAGCCGTTGTTTTCCCCACTTTCGAAGGCCCGGTTACCATTTGCGACGTCGGGGCAAATATCGCCTGCAAACCTGTCAACCTTTACCAATACGCGATTATGGCCTCGATTTATGCCCGCCAGTTGCATGGGATATCAAACCCGAGGGTAGGATTGATTAGTATCGGCGAGGAGGACGCAAAGGGCAACGAAAACGTCAAAAAGGCCCGGCTGCTTATAAAAGAAGACCCCAAGATTAATTTCATAGGCAATATCGAAGGCCGGGATATTTTCAAGGGTATCTGCGACATCGCTATTTGCGACGGCTTCGTCGGAAACGTCGTCCTCAAGCTCACCGAAGGACTCATCGAAGGACTCGTAAAGGCCATCAAGCAGGAAATTATGTCGCATAAGCTTCGTTTCCTGATTGGCCCGCTTTTCAAGAACGTTATGAAGAGGTTCTTTGCAAAGCACGATTACCACGAATACGGAGGCGCCCTGCTTTTAGGCGTCAATGGAACAGCAGTTATCTGCCACGGGGCAAGCGAAAGCAGGACCATCAAAAACGCGATTATGGCGTCCAAAAAATACCACGCCGAGAAAATCAACGATAAAATCTCCGAATATCTCGAGGCCAGCACCATCGGCAAGGAAACACAAGGCCCCGATACGGACGATGCATCATTAGGGGCCAGGGATGAGCAAGTCGAAGTTGACTAAGTCGCACCAATCGTCGCATAACTCACCATTCATCGCTTTTGTCGCGGGTCATGGCTCATACGCACCGCCCAAAATCCTCACAAACGAGGATTTATCCAAAATGGTCGAAACCTCCGATGAATGGATAACCACGCGGACCGGAATCAAAAGCCGCCATATCTGCTCCGAGCACGAAAGCACCGCGATGCTGGCAACCGAGGCGGCAAAAAAAGCCCTCGAAACCGCCAAGCTCAAGCCCGAAAAACTCGAACTTATAATCGTCGCCACCATCACCCCCGAAATGGTATTTCCCTCGACTGCCTGCTTTGTGCAGTCAAACCTGGGCGCAAAACACGCCTGGGCCTTCGATTTGTCCGCGGCGTGCTCGGGCTTTATTTACAGCGTTTCAATCGCCCAGCAGTTCATCGAAAACGGCAGGGTCAAAAACGCCCTTGTCATAGGCGCCGAAACTCTGACCAAAATCACCAACTACAAAGACCGCACAAGCTGCATTCTTTTCGGCGACGGCGCGGGGGCTATCGTCCTCAAGGCAAAGCCCAGAAAAGAAACGAACAAACAAAGCGGCATCATATACAGCTCGATGCATACCGACGGAAGCTCCTGGCAGGCGCTCAATTGCCAGGCCTACGGCTCGCGAAACCCCGTCAGCAGGCCTCTCGATAATCCCAACAAGGTCTTTATGGAAATCAGAGGCCGCGAGGTCTATCAGCAGGCCGTGCGAAGAATCGTCGAAACCGTCGCCGAATGCCTCAAAAAATGCGACCTCACGATGAAAGACGTCAATATGTTCGTCTCGCATCAGATGAACGCGCGTATAATCGAATCGGCGGCCAAACGGCTGGAGCTTTCACCAGACAAATACTTCATCAACATTAACGAATACGGCAACACCTCAGCCGCGTCGGTCCCGCTTGCCTTCGACAACGCCGTCCGTCAGGGCAAAATCAAACGCGGCGACATCGTCATCTTAGTCGCCTTCGGCGCAGGCCTCACCTGGGGCGCAAACGTGTTGCGTTTCTAATTTCCGGGACGAAGGCAGTTTTTCTATTTTTTCGTGGTATCCTCGATTTGAAATACCGGGACAAAGTTAAACCTTTGCCCGCCCAACGAAGCGTCAACCATCAGCCCTTTATCGGTCGTAATGAAGACCGCCATACCGGATTTGTAATCGACCTTGGCAGCGGCTCCCTTTGTTGCGGCCACTCCCGTCACTTGTGCCGAGAATGTATATTCCTCGCCTCTGAATTTGTCGAGGTCTTCCTTGTCACGGAAGAAGATGATCTCACGGAAGTACTCCCCGCCTAACGAAAGCCCGAATGTCGCCTGCGTCATATCGCAGTAGCCGATCATTGTGCTCTTCTCATAGACCTCGCCCCTGCCGTATGCGCCGCCAAACCATATAGCGGCCTTGGCGACCTTCGGCAAAACCGCGTAGCCGTAGCTTTTGTCGAAAAACCGCTGTATTTCGGGGTCTCTGTCTCTGAATACCGCGACTGCCTCTTTTACCTGGGCCGACAATACCTCTTTCGACTCAGGCCTTCTCGGCACAGTCGAGCAGCCCGCCAGAATGACCCCAGCCGCCACACACGCTAAACTCAGTTTCACATTCATACGCCTCGCCTTTCAAAAAACAAACAATAATGTTATCCCCCGGTCAAAAACGTAATTATAATCGCCGATATGGGTACTTCAACAAAATAAGGAAAATCCCTATTCGGTGTTCATAATTGCTTAGCCGCCGATACCCCTGACAGGCGATATTTCCCCTAAAACTCTGCGTAATAAAAAACGTATAAAGCTTTGAAAGAGAAAGAGTGTAATTGGTAACCTTTCGGAACGAACGATTGAAAGGGAATAAAAATGATTACTCTAATGCACAAAAGGCCGGCGGTACTTATCACGGCGGCGATTTTGCTGATAATAGGCATAGCGCATCTGTTGCGGCTGTTCTATCAGACAAATGTAACAGTCGGCGAATCCGTGATACCGGTTTGGATTAGCTTACCGGCGCTGGTAATTGCAGTGGGTCTTGCGGCCTGGCTTTGGTACGATAATAAGTAAGCCGCTGCGGCGTCGAGAGCAGGGTTTATACTTTGCCGATGATAAGGCAGGCGTTGTGGCCGCCGAAACCGAAGGAATTGCTCATTGTCGCGCCGATTTTTTTCTCCCGCGCCTTGAGCGGTACAAAATCCATATTGGCGCCGCAACGCTCATCGACGTTTTCGAGGTTAATCGTGGGAGGAACGAGGGATTTTTTTATCACCTCGGCACATATTATCAATTCAACCGCCCCGCTTGCGCCTAACATATGCCCGTGAGCGCTTTTCGTGGAGCTTACCATTGTCTTGCTTGCGTGTTCGCCAAGCACCGACCTGATGGCTGAGCTTTCCGCGATATCGTTCAAATCCGTGCCCGTCCCGTGGGCGTTTACATAATCAATCCTGTCGGGTGATAATTTCGCGTCCTTAAGGGCAAATTCCATCGCCTTTGCCGCACCCGCCCCGTCGGGAAGAGGCGCTGTGATATGATGGCCGTCGTCTGTCGCTGCGTAACCTAACATTTCCGCGTAAATTTGAGCGCCTCGCTTTTTGGCGTGCTCGTATTCTTCAAGAATCAGGATACCGGCGCCTTCTGCCAGCACAAACCCGTCCCGGTCTCTATCGAAAGGTCTCGATGCCGCCGTGGGATTATCGTTTCGCAAACTAAGCGACCTGGCCGCACAAAAACTGGCAAGCCCGATGGGCGTCAGCGCCGCCTCGGTGCCTCCTGTTATCATAATATCGCTTCGGCCGGATTGTATATTGCAGAATGCCTCGCCGATTGCGTGATTACTGCTTGCGCAGGCGCTTGCGACGCAGAAATTAGGCCCTCTCAGGCCGTATTGTATCGCGATATTGCCTGCCGCGGCGTTTGCCATTAAGCGGGGAACCGTAAATGGCGATATCCTCATCGGCGCCTTTTTGAGCAAAATCAGATGCTGCTCCTCGATTTCCTTTATGCCGCCGATACCCGTAGCCACAATCGAGCCGGCCCGGTAAGGGTCCTCTTTCGAGAAATCCAGCCCGCTATCCGCTACCGCCTGTTTGGCGGCCGAAACCGCGAATTGCGAGAAACGGTCCATCCGTTTGCTTTCGCGGAAATCGATGTATTTTGCGGGGTCGAAATGCTTGATTTCACCCCCGAAATGAACCGGATACGCGGCGGTATCGAACGACTCTATCGTCGAGATGCCGCTTTTTCCCTCGCATAAAGCGTTGAAAAACCCGTCAACAGTTTCCCCTAAGGCGGTTATACAGCCCAGGCCTGTAATTACAACTCTGCGTCTTTCCATTTCGACCTGAACTTTTATTTCTTCTTAGCCGCCCTGGCTGCGTTGACAATATAATCTACGGCCGCCCCTACGGTCTGAATCTTCTCCGCTTCTTCATCCGGAATGCTCATCCCGAACTCATCCTCGAACTCCATTACCAGCTCGACTGTATCCAGCGAGTCGGCATTAAGGTCGTTTATGAAGGATGTATCCTTTGTAATCTCGGCTTTATCAACGCCCATCTGCTCACTGATTATCTCTATTACCTTCTGCTCGATTGCCTGTACATCTACTTCTGCACTCACAAGCTAATCCTCCAAAAACAACGTTTTGGTCAATTTTTCCGGCAGCGGACATACTTTCCAGCGCTGCGCAATCCGTTAGGTGAGTATAATAACCAAACCGGGATTTGTAAACAACCCTTTTTTAGATTTTTTTTGCATTTGTGCAGAATTTTGTAAAACTGCGTTTTTTTCGCCGACGGCATAAGCGTTTACCTAATAACAATTAAGGACATTCCCTATTGGTATGACAACCCTGTTTTTGGCTTAATAGAAGCATTGGGTGTAATAAAAATATTCGGGAAAGAAGCTTGTTATGAATGGATTCGACTCACTAACACTTAAATCGGGCATTACCGGCTCTTCGAAAAATGAAGGGATTAACCTTTATAAAAAATATAACCGCAGCAATCTATCGACCTTACCTAAGGAAAGGAGGTTGCAGGATGGGGGCAGCAAATTAAGTTTATGAACGTCAATATGTCGTCAATCAAATATTAAAAGCGCCTTTTAACGAAGGAGAAACCAAATATGAAAAAATTTAATCGACGCCAGTTTATTCAAGCCGGTTTCGGCTCTATGGCGGCAATCTGGGCGGGCACTAACCTGCCGCCGTGGGTCAAAAAGGCATACGGCCAGCCGGTAACCCAGACGCTCAATTTCACCATAACCGACGCCATCAAGCAAATGGTCACGCACAACGACATCAATGACGCCCTCAACTACTTCTGGATTTTCAGAGAAGCGACCCTTCCACCCGAAAGCCCGGGACCAATTGTTTTTACCGTCGAGGGAGGAACCATCGACCTCATCGTAACCAATGACCTCGACGAAAATCATGAATTTGCCGTCCCAGGCATCGGTTTTACAACAGGGCCGATCGCACCGGGAGATACTTTTATAGGAGAGATTAGCATCCCGCCTCAAAGCGCAGGAACGTATCTTTACTTTGATACGCTTAATGCCCCTGTCAACCGCGTAATGGGTCTTCACGGCTGTTTTATTGTGATGCCTGACCCGCCCAACGGGACGCCTTACAGCACCGTGGATGTCGCGCAAAATCCGCAAATGGCGCAGTTGTTCGCGGACCTCGGCACAGAGGCCTGGTGGCCCGGATTGGCCTGGAATGAGGCAGGGGTAAATCCGGCTCAGTTCCCCGATACGCCGCCTTTCAGGCAGTTCATCTGGCTTATGCATCAGGCAAGCCCCCGGCTCTTCGCAGCCGTGGGAGACAATGCCCAGATAACCTTTACGACTTTTGACGGCCGGACAGTAACAGGCGCCGCAAGAGACCCGGCGATTTTCCAGGACGCCTTTCTTAATGACCTGCTGGTCACTCAGGGAAAGAACAAACCGCCCGTCGAAAACTTCACGCCGCAGTTCTTCACAATCAGCGGCCAGTCGGGGCATTTCGCCCACAACACTTCTTTCATAACTCCGCATATGCGGGTTGGCGAACCGACTGTTATGCGTGTGCTCAATGCCGGCTTATGGACTCATTGCGTTCACCTGCACGCAAATCACTTCTTTATGCTGAAAGTCCGCAATGAAATCACGGGTTTCCCGGCAGTAGCCACGCAGTTTAACGCCTTCCCGGACCTCGACCCGGCAGCCGTTCCCGGAATTCTGGACAATCACATCTGGCTCGACGTATTCGGAACGCACCCCGGAGATGTCTGGGATTATGTGATTCCCTATATGAGGCCGCCGGATGTGCCAAATGACGGCGGTTTTGCCAGGGCAGACATATCAGCTCCGTTAAACGTTACGGCAACCGCTCTTAGAATCAGGAAATTCGGCGCTGCCGTCGATGCGAGAGGCCGTTTACGCAAGGCAGATATTCCCGCTGCCGTAGCTCAAACCACCTGGCCTCCAATCCAGGAATTGAATATGAATATTCCGCCTGTGGGAACCACGTTAGGACCGCTGCTCAACCTCGATGGCACTCCGATTCTCGATGAAGCGGGTAATCCCATAAGAAAGACGCCGGTTCACGTGCCCCTGTCGCCTTTGTGCTTCCCGATGCACGACCACTCTGAGCCGTCGCAGACGACCCAGGGCGGCAATTACAACCAGGGTATGATTGCGGGAGTGAATTTCACCGGCGACCGAAACGAGGACGCTCGTCTGGCCACTGCTACCGGAAACGGGCTTATCGTTGAAAATAATATCATCTCGTTCCCCAACACGCCTTTGACCTTCGACGACCCCGAATTCGATGCGGCTTTCAATGAACGTGCCGTTCACGGCGCTGACCCGGAAACAAGTCCGCAGCCGGCGGCTGGACCGCTTCCTCCGTTTGAGGAATTTATGGCAGAATAAACACTGACCTGAAACTTAACCTCCTCGAATAGAGGAGAAAGGAGCAAAATATGTCATTTACGAACCCAGCTTTTACAATTCCCCGCCGAACGGTGGAGCAGCCCGCCGGAGAGGCCGGCTTATGGGAAAAAATGTCGCCGATGCTTCCAAAGGCAACCGCCAGCCCCGATACGCCGGAGTTTGTTGACCTGGAGAACCTTCCCGCTGTCGGAACGGGGCCTGTTGTCGGGGCCAACAATCTCGTCAAGGCCAATCCCGTGCCGGAAATTATGCTGGCCGCCGGCTTTCAAACGAAAGTATCCACGCCCCACACAGTCCAGCGGCGACTGATGCACGGTATGAAAATCCCCTCCTGGGATGAAAGAGACGGAGACCTGGTCTTTTTCGTGTTCAGAGACAGGGATAACCCAATCGCCAAAAACGGTAGCTATCCGGCAGGAACCGTCCGCGTGCCCCGCGGGGCGATTTTCCACAGCCAAAGCCAGGGCCAGGGTCCGCCGCCCCACACGATTCACTGGCACGGCATCGAGCCGACGCCATTAAATGACGGCGTAGGACACTGCTCGATGGAAATCGGCAAGTACATCTACCAGTGGCAACCCAATTTTATGGGAACATATTTCTATCACTGCCACAGAAATACCGTCCAGCACTTCGAGTTCGGACTGTTCGGCCTGATGATTTTCGACGCCCCGGACGCCTTCTTCTCGTCAATCGCCTCTACAGACGACAGGGGGCGGGTCACGCTCAATGATACCCCAATCGGTGCCGGAAACGACGGCTTGTTCCGCGTCTCGGCCAATCTCGTTGCTCCGGCGGCGGATTTTAGACCGCTGTTCCCGGGATTCGTGGCAGGCGCAGACACTCCGTCTTTCGGATTTGTCGAAGACCCGCACGCCTTTACCGTCCCGTATGATGTTGAAGCGTTGTGGGTCCTCGATGACCGCGACTCGGTCTGGAGCGATTTTGCGCCGTCTGCCTTCGCGTTCTTCCCGCGAAACGGCAACCGCCCCGGCTTTAACGACAAGTTCGCAAGGGGCTTCTTCAACGATTTCAACGCCGACTACTGGTTTGTTACCGGTGTGCCGGTCGTACCGGATAGCGGCGTGAAAGGGCTTGGTCAGACAGGGACTATCAACCCGGCTGCACCGCCACCCATAGGCGGAGTCGGCGGAATAGATATTAATCCGGGCGGAGTCAACCCGCTCGGTTTAATTCCGCCTGAGCTCAACAGCGGCGTATCAGGAACCCAGATTGCCGTCAATGCCCAGGTCAACCAGACGATTCTGATTCGCACTCTCGACGCCGCGTATAACAACGCCCGGATTACCTTCCCCGTCGATGTCGTGATTATCGCCTTTGACGGAAGGGCTTTGGGAGTGCCGCCTTTCGGCAATTACAACAACGCGTTTTTGCTTCCGGCAGGAACCCCCTACTTGATTTGCACCGCAAGGCGTTTTGACGCGTTGATCAGGTCGGCTACGCCCGTTAACAGCTTCGCAACAGTGGAATTCATCGAAAGTCAGGGCGCAACACCCGTCGGCAATGTGCCTCTCGGGCCGGTTCTTCAGACCGCGAGGATTCCAATCGTGATTACGTAGCAAAAAAACGTTA